>Ga0137412_10004733_pt1 | contig 10862 bp, 10 predicted proteins | sample CZODoug2_1_16fun_FD_122160 | JGI IMG/M metagenome (GOLD analysis project Ga0137412, IMG submission 122160) | Vadose zone soil fungal communities from Angelo Coast Range Reserve, California, USA - CZODoug2_1_16fungal (Hybrid Assembly) | ecosystem: Environmental > Terrestrial > Soil > Vadose zone... | reverse complement strand
TCCTTACACATGGACAAGCGCGGACGCCGCTGGTCTTCCAATCTTCCCTGGACTTGTGCGTTACGATGAAATCGCTGCAGGCCAAATTCGTCACGCCTTGCGCTTCACCTTGCAACAAAGCCGCGCAGCATTCGTTCTCCCTGCCACTCACTGGGGGGCAAATTCAACCAATTCCCTGGCGGCCACAATGGGAATGCGCTTGCGATTGAAGGCCAGCTTTGACGTTTCTGGATATTCCGCTACGAATCAGGTGATTCTGAACGCGCTCAAGAAATATGGAATGATTATGGCGGACAACGGATCGAATATGTTTCTCAGTGGCACGCCCGACGATCGCTGGGACAATACTGACCTGCACGCTCTCGGGCAGGTGAAAGCATCCGATTTCGAAGTTTTGACGGCCAGCCAAATCTATATTTCTTCCAGCATTCCACAGGGGAACGCCCCGCAGATCACATCGTTTACCGCAAGCGCCACGTCGGTATCCGCGGGCACTCAGCTAACGCTGTCCTGGCAGGTGAGCGGAGCTTCTTATGTGGTCGTCTCCCCCGAAGTCGGCGCAGTACGAGGCACTAGTGTTACCGTTGCGCCGACACAATCAACCACATACACCCTCTATACCACAAACGCCTTTGGGCGCACCACGTCAACCATCTCGATCTCTGTCCACTAAACGCAAGGCGCAAGATTCCACTCTCGCGCGGAGGCCTGCAGGGCGATCTCTGATACCGGAGTAACCTACCTCACGCCTGTCCTTGAGCCTGATAGGCAGCGTTAATCAGATGAGTTTGTATGGCTAGACCACCTACCAACTGGCTCTCTGGGAATCTGAGATTGACAGGAGCGAGTGGCTGCCGTATGGTCTTGCGCAGCTAGAGAGAGTCCTAATCCAGAATTCCCGCTGGCCTGCTTCACCCCCTGCCTTTCGAGAATTCTGCATGAGTCGTTACTAGAGGGAGAATAAAACATTATGAAGAAAAGTCTATTGCTAGTGCTACTTGTCCTGACCTTAAGTATTTCGACGGTCGCGGGGGATGACGATGTCCTCACCCTCACCGCCGACCTGCATGGCGTGAATGAGGTACCAGCAATCAACTCGAATGCGACGGCCTCGTTCAAAGCCACCATTGACGAGAACGGTTCCATCACTTTCACCGAGACGTTCCAAAACCTCACGAGCAACGCGATCCTCTCTCACATTCACTTTGGAAAAAATCACGTAGCAGGTGGAGTCATGATCTTCCTGTGCGGAGGCGGTGGGCAACCGGCGTGCCCCGTAGCCACTTCAGGAACATTCTCAGGCAGTATCACTCCGGCCAACGTGACCGGTCCGACGACGCAGGGCATTACACCCGGAGACCTGGCCAGCGCTCTGAGTGCCATCCGTCAGGGTGCCGGCTACGTGAATTTGCACTCGGTGAACTTCCCCGGCGGGGAAGTTCGCGGACAAGTGATCGTCCACCACGGGGACGACCGAAACGACCGCTAAGCATTCCATTGAACCCATCGTGAGGAAGCCCCGCTCCGGCGGGGCTTTTCCTTCTTAATGCCACACGCCAGATTCATTCTCCCCTGCTCAAGCTGCCCGATTTAGTTCAGCAACCGTAACTGCAGGGCTCCTGGGAAGCCAGAAAACCGGACACGTGCTTTTTTCGGGACTTTTCCGATTGATGCCGCGTTTACCAGGCGCTTGCGAGTGTCCATGCAGTAATAATTGCCTCCCGTCCTTGCGAACAGGTGACTGCTTGGTTGCGTCACTCGCTGCGACTCCTTTGGAGATGCGCAGCGGAAGCTAAGATCGAAGCAGCATGAGGATCGATCCCCTAAAGAGTTTAGACCGCCGCGGATGGCGCGCGGTTGTAGGGATTCATTCCATAACGGAGGTGAGCCGTGGTTCGCATTGTCGTTAAGATCAGCATTCTCATGTTGTTGGTATTTGCGTGGAGTGGGCTCAGTAGCGCCGCTGAACAGAATGCGAATTCCAATTCCTGCAATACCAGTGAAACGGATGCCGCCGGGCTGAACGGCGATCTCAGTGTTGATATCCATGCGCTACACAACTTCATAGACACAGCCGCACGCATTCTGAACGAAGAGAAATTTGTGGAGCTCGATTGTCTCGCTGGCCACGCACGATCTGCCAAACAGAGACTCCCCGGCGGATTATGGAAAATTCATCTGCTATATCAAGGATTGCGCCAGCCAGTTCCATATCCAGTGCATGCCACACAAGAGGACTGGGGCGATCTTCTTCAGCGGCTCCAGCGATGGGTAAAGGCACGTCCAGAATCCATCACTGCACGCGTTGCTTTGGCTTTAGCTTACCTTGATTATGCCCATGATGCGCGAGGCAGCGGTTACGCCAGTACCGTTAGCGAGAGTGGGTGGAAGCTATTTGAGCAACGCACAGCTGAAGCCAAGCGAATTCTCAAAGAAGCTTCGGCGCTCGCCACCAAATGCCCGGAATGGTACGTCGCTATGCAAATGGTATCTGTAAATCAGGGCTGGTCCGTGACTGAAGCACGTGCTCTTTTCGAAGAAGCCAATAAATTCGAACCGGAATACTACACTTATGCTCGTGACCTTGCATATTATTTGTTACCCAAATGGAGCGGGGAAGCAGGGGATACTGAAAAGTTTGTCCAAAAGATAGCCGACCGTATTGGTGGAGATAAAGGAGACGTCCTGTATTTTCAAGTTGCAGCCGCTGACTATGTGATTTGCGGCTGTGACGGCAACCCTCACCTGTCATGGGACAGAATTAAGCGAGGTTTTGAAACCTCGGAGAAGCACTATGGGGTGTCGATGCAGAACTTGAATCGCATAGCTTACCTTGCATCATATTTTGGCGAGCGTGACCCAATTTATGCGGACAAGATTTTGACTCGTATTGGGGAGCAATGGGATGAGGAGACTTGGGGGAGTAAAGAAGATTTTGAAAAAATCAAGAAATGGGTGTCTGCTGTTGCTCCGATCGCAGCACAAGCTCGTGTGATAGAGGCGACGGCAGAAGCTAATGAGCAAACAACCGAAGGTGCTCGTTACAAGGCGGTTTTCGAAAAAACGTATCGAGAATTGTTGCAGCAATGTGTACGTTCTGACGGTGATAGCGTGACCCAATGGGAGGGCAAGTTTAAGACACTAACCAATTTGGGTGCGAAGGGCACAGTCGAGGAGATTCGAATTCAATCGATGGGTCCAGTTGTCACGTGTTTAGCCAAAAAGTTGCATGCTTTCCAGCAAGAAAACTCGACTCCTTTTCCGCCACCACCGCAAGCTCAGTATTGGATCGAACTACACCTGGACTGGGCTGAATTTGCTCCAGTTCCAGCCAAATGACAGCCTCTGGCCAACGAACGGCGCGAAACGCATCCAAGCCTTTCCAAGACTGCAGAATTACCAGTCACGCTGAAAGCAATTTACAACGTAACTCCCACGCCGGAATCCAACGAGCATAACGTCTGGACCAGTCGCGTAGAATCCCACACCCCCGGCGACGATGCCCGAATCTAGAAAAACAGAGAAGAATTTGGTACGCCTCCTAGAAAAAGTAGGGGTAAAAGTGGACTTGTGGCCTTGGGCGTAGAATCGAAATCCTCGTTCGCATAAGCACCGTCGATAGCTTTCGCCTACGCTAGCCAGTGCCTTCCGTCACCAGGCGGTCAGCGGCTATAAGTCTGTCCGTAAATTACTGGTTCTAAAAGAAATGGTCGGGGCGAATGGATTTGAACCATCAACCTCCTGGTCCCGAACCAGTGGATAAAATCACATAAGTCGCTGTCCTGGCGTCACTTATTGGTTTTCGGGCCGCTCTCTGATGGACAAGCCGGGACAAGCCATCACGGCATGCTCGCCAGAACTTTGTGGAATCGATTCGAAAGCCGCTAGACCTACAGCCCTTCGGTTAACAGCCGAACGAACAACGTCGTCAGAACTTGCCGGAGTTGCAACTAATTGAAGGAAATCAGCAAGTTGCGACTAATCCTGACGAATCACTTTGTCGGTACCGACCAGACCGGCGAGCAGATAGCTTCGGGTTGCCCGTCACGCGGACTGAAATGATGACGGGCCTTCCCGGGCAGGGAACCCTCTCAATTTACGGCATTAACGTCTAGCACAAGCCAGAGGTGAGAGCCTGGGGGCAAGCATAGCCTGCAGGGCGAGTTCGCAGAGGGCTGCTAGAATTCTGGGCGTGTCGTTGGCAACCGGGACATGTCGAGCAATCTTCAGTGAACGGCGATCTGGCCGCCTTTGCCCGGTTCGTTTTTGGCTAGCAGGAAGCACAAGAAAAACATCAGCCCGGAAGTCGAGGCGAGCAGCCAGTCCAAGCCGTTGCTTCGATTGTGTTTACGAGTTTCAGGCAATCGTCAGCCGGCTCCAAAATTGCTCTGCGTAATCGTTGCGCACGCCCTTTCGGTTGCCTCCCTCGCTATATCAAACGACAAGTTGACTCCCCTTCTGAATGAGAAGAAGTGAGTTAGAAGGAGCGATAGTAATTCACAGCGTGTGAACAAGAACTTGAAAACCTCACGCTGAATTTTGTGGAATGTGCGGCTTCGCAAGTGCGACTTCATCAGTGTTCCTGCGACAGCCGTGAGAATAAACGCTGCATAATGACGTGGCTGCCCTCCCCTCCCGGACGCCTCAATTATTGGCCGTACTTTCTCAATAGAACCACAGATTCAATGGCCCAGCCAAGAGGCGGTGTGAAGGTGCGTGAACCAAATTTGCGGTTGATCCTGTGTTTCGTGTTGCTCTTCGCTACGATCTCCGGAGCCGGTTGCAGTAGCCAGACATCCGACGCGCCCCTGCCAGTTCAAGGCCCCCCCAGTACGGGGGTGAACAACGCGGCGTTGAATGGCAACTACGCATTTCTTTTCAGCGGGCTCACTGCGAATGGAGGCGTCTCCTCTGTTTATGCTTCCGTGGGAAGATTTACAGCGGATGGGGCCGGCAATCTCACTAACGGTGAACTGGACACCAACACTGTAGCAGGAGCAGGAGCCGCGCAGTCTTTCACAGGAATGTATTCGATCGGCAACAACAATCGCGGTGTGATGACTCTGAATTTTTCCAGCAGCTCAGCCAAGCTGGCCTTCGTCATGCTGGCGAACGGCAACCCCCAGTTCATCGAGTTCGATGCTTCCGGCGGCGCAGGCACGATCGGCTCGGGAACCATGGAAAAAGCGGACACGACGTCTTACAGCACCGCCCGCATAACCGGGGAATACGCTTTTGGCGCCGCCGGTTTCGATAACGCATACAATCGCGCTGCCATCGAGGGCCGTTTTACTTCCAATGGGACCGGCGCTCTCGCGAACGCCGATGGAGACGTCAACTCCTATGGCACGGATTATCCGATGATCTTTACCGGCGCTAACTACACGGTTTCCAACACCGCCACCGGCCGCGGCACCATGAACCTTGCGTTCACGTTCGGCGGAGTACCCGACAGTATGAATTTCGTTTTTTACGTCGTGAATTCCGGAAAGTTGTTTATTCTGGAGAGTGACCCCGTCACGACGGCGACTCCGTTGCTTAATGGCATTGTGGTGCAGCAGCAAATGCCAAAGGGAGGTTTCACCAACGCTTCGCTGAACGGCAACATGGTGATTTTGCTCACGGGGCATTCCGCGTGTGGCACCGTCGGGGGAATTCCCAAAACCGTCGTAGGGTTGCTCACCACAGACAACAGCGGCGCCCTTTCCCTGACCTACGACGAGAACTTCTGTAGTGCGCCGCGTTCCGTCACCGACGCGGCGGGAACGTATAGCGTGGCCGGCAATGGACGGGCCTCCATCGCCGTCGGCGGCTACGCTCTGGTCGCCTACCTGGTTAAGCCGAATGAAGTTTTCCTATTCGTCTCCGATATCAACGTTTTGTTCGGAGCCGGCGAACCTCAAACCGCCGTGTCCTTCACCAACACTTCACTGACAGGCGCGTACGCCGGCATGGCGACCAATCCGGTGGGTTATGAAGTGACAGTTTTCTGCGGCGAGTTCGCGGCGAACGGCGGCAGCATGACCGGCACCGAAGATATCGGCGCTCCGAGCGGGCCGAATCCCGGCGTGGCCTTTAACGCCACCTATTCGATCTCGCCATCGCCCACCAATGGCCGGGGAGTGATGACGGCCACTTCCGGTACCGGCGGCAACATAGTCTTCTACATGATCTCTCCAACGAAATTCGTGGCGATTTCACAGAGTGACCCCAAGCCGGCAATTTTGATGTTTGAAGCCAAGAATTAGATTCGAGCTAGATCCGCGATGCCGGGGTCATCCAAATCACGATGGTGGTCTGTATCGTGGTTTTCGGTGCGTGGTGGGCCCACAGTACCTACATGCGTGCCCGGTTTCCACAGATCCTCGCGATCTAGCTGATTCGTCAAATAGTAAAAGAGGATGCCCCGGGTTTAGTTGAAACTTGAAAACAAGAAGCAGCGGCTCTCGCCCGAACTCGGTTAGAGTTCGGGTTGAGAATCCCTTTTTAAAGGAGAGAGCCGCCGTGAGAAACAAATACCAGAGGAAAGACCGCAAGTCCAATCACAAGTTCGAGGTGGTCGGAGGGCCAGAGTTGCTGGTGCGGGTGCCGTTGCCGATAGCCGAGGTGTGGGCGGAGATGCAAGCTCAGGTGGAAGAGCTGACCGGGCAAGCCGGGCTGCAGATCCTGCGCGCCATCCTGGAAAACGAAGTCACTCACCGGGTAGGACCTCCGCATCGGCCCACTCCCACCGCGGGGTGTGTGCGCTGGGGAAAGCAGCCGGGTTATGTGGTTTTTGCTGGACAGAAAATTCCGCTGGAACGACCGCGGGTACGAACCCGCGAAGGCCAGGAAGTGGAACTGGAGAGCTACGGTCAGTTGCAGCAAGACGGAAAGCTGCAACGAGCGGTGCAGGAACGCATGGTGGCCGGGTTGTCCACACGGAACTATCGGCGAGCGGTGGAGAGTGTTCTGGAAGGCTACGGGATCGAGAAGAGCAGCGTGAGCCGGCAGTTTGTGGCCGCCAGTAGCAATCAGTTGCGGGTGCTGTGCGAACGACGCTTAGAAGATCTGAATCTCGTGGTGTTGATGATCGATGGCATTCACTTTGGCGGCCAGGTGCTAGTGGTGGCTCTGGGGATCGCGGAAGGTGGAGAAAAGCACGTTTTGGGAGTGTGGCAAGGAGCCACGGAGAACACCGCGGTGGTCAAAGGGCTGTTGGAAGATCTGGTAGACCGCGGACTGGATCGCCAGCGGCGGTATCTGGTGGTGATGGATGGCTCGAAAGCGCTGCGAGCCGGTGTGGAACATGTTTTCGGTGAACAGGTGGAAGTGCAGCGCTGCCAGATTCACAAACGGCGGAATGTGAAGGAGTACCTGCCGGAGAACTGCCAGAAAGACTACGATCGGCGGATGCGCAATGCTTATGCGATGAGCAACTACGCGGAGGCCAAAGAGGCGTTGCAGAAAATCTTCCGGCAACTGGAAAGGATCAATCCGAGCGCTGCCCGGAGCCTGGAGGAAGGGCTGGAAGAAACGCTGACGGTGCACCGCTTGGGTGTAGGAGCGGTGTTACGTCGGAAACTGGCCACCACCAACCCGATCGAATCGTGCTTGTCGACGGTGCAGCGGGTGGCCAGGAACGTAAAGCGTTGGCGCGAAGGAGATCAGCCGCTGCGCTGGACCGCCACCGGACTCTTGGAAGCAGAGAAGAAGTTCCGACGCATCAAAGGCTATCAAGAAATCCTATTGCTGAAGGAACGTTTGAATCCGTCGCGCATTCAGCAGAAGGAGGTCCGGACAGTAGAAGTCGCTTGAACTTGGTTGTAGGTAGGCTTACAGTGCCGAACATCGAGAGTCGCTGCAATCAACTAAAACTCGGACATCCTCTAGTAAAAGTCGCCACATTTGGTAAAATGTTAGCCACGATTATCAACCCGTTTGGCCCATCCGCTTAAGGCGACCCGAGCGTATGAATAACTACAGCGCGATTATCCCCTGAATCTGAGGAACCGATGCATGAAGCAAAGCAAACGACGATGGCGTAAGGCATTGGTGCAGCTTCACACACGACCGCTGGGCGCCAGCAATGGCGCCCGGCCACTCGACCATTGAAGATCGGGCCGATTTCACTTGATGTCCGGTAACGGCTGCCAGGCACTTGCCAGTGGGTTCGTCAACATCCCTTAATGAGAATTAGTTTTGTGGCTTGGTCGCCGCTGAACACAATCATCCAGGGGCTCTTTCGGATAAAAAGCACATCCTTACCTTTCCAGTCGGAGTTTTCATAGCAGCTTCTAAGGTATGGTGATGCTTCTGGGAGAGTCGAGAGGTAGCCGAACTTTTCTCGCAATTCAACTTTTGTTTTTCCCAGCACCAACATCTCACTGTTCGCGTCGCCAATCATCGTGCCACTAGCCGTATCTAGGTCCATTCTGTAGAGGCCGTGTTTCCAAAGGACGTATTTGATGTTTTTGGGGTCGGGCTCGGGATAAGTGAAAGTCCACACAATGACAGCAGCAACTGAAAATGCGACGACTAGAGCTGCGGCTCTCGCAAGGGGTGTTCTCATCGTTTGGCCATCTACGAAATTCTACTTCATAAAATTACCTAATCGGACGTATTGCTCCCAGTACCTCATTCTTTACCGCAAGAATGGAATGACCAATTCCTTGAATGACCAATTCCTTGAAACAAACCCAAGCTGCGAACGTACCGATGAGCGGCGTGTGGAAACGGAAGCATGGTGGAGCTAGTGAGGCACCGACAGACGAAAGGGTCGGCAACCGATAGGCCCCGCCTAAACCACCGCGCCACACCTCGACTCCACACATTTGACCTTCAACGTGAAAATGATTGGGAGTATCCTTGCTGGGGTATCCCCGTGGCGACTACAAACGACCTTCGTCGCTACCCTCGCTTTAATCCGCCGAAGCCGACGTTCTCAGCTTGGCAGAGCGCTAACCAGAGATTTGTCTCCCGCGTAGGAAACCTAGGGTTGGGTGGGCTGTTCATTCGTACACCAGAACCTCCTCAGCCAGGCACCTTGATTCAGTTGTTGCTCGATACATCGGAAGGGGAAATACGAGCGCGTGGTGAAGTGAAAAGCACCAGACCCAAAGAAGGCATGGGCGTAAAGATTGTTGCCATGCAACAGGAAGATCGCGCGCGATTTGCGCGGTGGCTCAAAAGACTATCGGGTTACCCCAACCCAGGGCGAGATGCCCGATAAACGTTAATCGGGCAGTGACATACAGATGCGACGGGTCATGGCAGTTCGCCTAGATACGGGAATGCATACCACGCCAGCCACGCGAATAAAATCCAATGCAGAAACAAGCTCGCTCGAAACGAAGGCTCTACCTTCCGACTGCGGGCGGCCATTGCCCACAGTCCAGCTAGCCATCCGAATATTAGTTGCCAAGACTGAGTAGTTGTATTTGCTGCCTTGGAACTCCAACCCATATTTCCAACCCATGACAAACCAAGGAACGCTCAGAAGGGTTGCAGCAACCAAAAGAGCGTATGGCCTCTTCGAGACCTTGGCCTCGCCGCGAAACAAGGCCTGTGCTCTATCGCGTGGCGTCGCGATACGGTCTCCTTGTGGTACCGGAGTGGGCTCCGTGGTTCACGCGCGAACTTAATCAACGAAAAGCGATTACCCCGCTGCTCGGGCTTGGATGTTCGCTCGTTCCACGGCTGATGTCCGGAGTACCGCGGTTAGAGATGGAGTAAGAAATTAGGACGCACGCCAGGCAGGTGGCAATCCTATCGAAGGAAAATGGGCGGATTACAATTTCCCATTTTCAATCAACGAATGTAGTTGATCGCTAGGCGACGATTGAGAATCCAGCACGAACCGCGCGAGGAATGTTGCCGCTATCGGTTTGTTGCCGAATTTCGACCTCTACAGAATCACAGCTGCTTCCTCAAAATTCAGGCGAGGATTACGTGGGTGGAGCTTGTTTGGGTCTCCATAGCCCAAGTTACAGAGAAGATTCGCTTTCCACTTGCCGTCGGGAAAGAATGCCGCATTCAGTTTGTCAACGTCGAAACCGGACATCGGCCCGCAATCCAATCCCAAAGCTCGTGCGGCCAGGATGAAATAAGCAGCCTGCAAGGAACTGTTCCTGAAGGCATTCTCCTCAATTAGAGGTTTATTTCCGACGAAGTAGGAGCGGATGTCGGCATGTGGAAAGAGCCTGGGAAGATGCTCGTGAAATTCCGTGTCCCAGGCGATGATCACCGTTACAGGAGCAGCCATGGTTTTGTCGACATTGCCGGGCGCGAGAACTGGCTTGAGAAGCGCCTTGGCGCCTGGGGTGGTCAGAAAAACGAACCTGGCGGGTGAGCCGTTGGCACTGGTCGGTCCAAGGCGCGCCAATTCGTAAGTCTTGCGCAAGAGCTCTGCGGGCACGGGTTCAGGAAGCCACGTGGAGTGGGTCCGCGCTTCGCAAAATAGCTGGTCGAGAGCCTCCCGTGAGATCTGTGCTTTGACGGCGGGAAGAGTTCGTGGTTCAGATTGACTCCCAATCTGCAACTCTGGAGGACGGGGATGACGAAACAATTGTGATCGTGACCTCCTCGCCTTTTTTAAGCTCAAGACCTTCTAGAGGCTTCAAAGTGCCGTCAGAAAACCGTGCTCTTATCGTTGAACCCATGTCTTCTTTTTTCATCGCCTGCGGCCTGGCTTTTGCCAGTTTTGTCCTGGCCACCGGGCGTTGCCTGGCCAAACGGAAGCACTACACCTTTTGCCTCGTTATGGCGGCGATTGAGTGCATTTTCATGCCCTTCGGAACCGTGCTTGGAGTGTTTACAATCATCGCGCTAAACAGGGAAACCGTAAAACGGCTTTTCATTTAAACTTCCCTGCTTGAAAATAA
>Ga0137412_10004732_pt1 | contig 10863 bp, 8 predicted proteins | sample CZODoug2_1_16fun_FD_122160 | JGI IMG/M metagenome (GOLD analysis project Ga0137412, IMG submission 122160) | Vadose zone soil fungal communities from Angelo Coast Range Reserve, California, USA - CZODoug2_1_16fungal (Hybrid Assembly) | ecosystem: Environmental > Terrestrial > Soil > Vadose zone... | reverse complement strand
GAGGGAAGTGACGATGCCGGTTGAGCACATGGGTGAGAATTCTGGGGCTTTCAGGATGGCGGTGTTGCCTGCTGCGAGGGCGTAGATTATTGCTCTGATGCCTAAGATGTAGGGAGCGTTCCAAGGAGCGATGGCGAGGATGACTCCGTATGGTTCTTTCAACACTAGGGCAGATACTCCTTCCGTCGCTGTTTGAGGAATTGAGCCAGAGATAGAGGAGAGTCTCCCAGCAACATCGCGCAGGATCTCAGAGGCGAGGTTCAGGTTGAATGCTCCCCATGGTGCAGAGGCTCCCGTTTCGTCAGCCATATATTTGGTCAGTTCTTCGCGGCGAGAGTCCATGATCTCGGCTGCTTTGATGAAGATATCGCGTTTCTTGGAAGGAGGAAGAGTCTTCAATGTTGGTTGGGCGGCTTGCGCTGAACGGAGAGCCGCATCGGCGTCGTCGAGGCGCTGCCGCAATGCAGCCCGGTGCTGCTCGAGCCGATCCATACCGTGGAGATCGTCTGCCCGTCGGAGGCGACCGCGAAGATCAATGCCATCCTGTCGGGGCGGCGCGGCCAGATCCTGAGCTTCGACACGCGCGAAGGCTGGGAGGGCTGGGACGTGGTGCGGGCCAAGATGCCCGAATCCGAGATCGGCGATCTCATCATCGAGGTGCGGTCCGCGACCGCCGGCGTCGGCAGCTTCACCTTCAAGTTCGACCACATGGCGGAGCTCACCGGCAAGCAGGCCGACCAGATCGTGGCGGCGCGCCGGGCGGCGGCCGCCGAGTAATCAGCCGCTTCGGCGAACCTGCATTGGTCCGCACCCGAGCCGGATCTTGGCAACGATGCCCGCGCGGTTCGCCGGCCTGACAGGACTGCAACGTTCCATTAACCGGATCAGGCTTGCGCCATCCGGGCCGCCGTCATGCCGCATTGATTACCATTTGGTTGCGTTTCGGCGCGCGCCGCTAACCGAAAATACATCGCGGATGGACAGGATGGCGGCGATCGGCGGGTCGGCGCGGACCACCGCGCCGGCGAATGCTTGGGCGAGATACCGTCATGTTCAAGGCCCTGAAGGGCATGTTCGCGCGGGCGGACGCGCCCATCGCACACGAGGAGCGCGACGCGGCCGGCAAGCCCAAGGTGACGCTTGCCGGGGCGCTCAGGCACGGCTGGCTCGACGTCTGGTACCAGCCCAAGGTCAGCCTGCAGACCCACCACTGGGTCGGCGCCGAAGCCCTCATCCGGCTGCGCCATCCCGAGCTCGGCATTCTCGGGCCCGGCGCGTTTCTGCCCGGCGCGTCCGAAGCCGACATGCTGACGCTGACCGAAACCGTGATCGCGACCGCGCTGCGCGACTGGAACGACTGCGCCGCGCTCGGCATGCCGGGACTCCATCTCGCCGTCAACGTGCCGGCGAGCGCCTTCGTGGAGATCCCGATCGCCCGCATCATCCGCGAGGAACGGCCCAAGTCCGACAAGTGGCCGGGCTTGATCCTGGAGGTCACCGAGGACCAGATCGTCAACGACCTGAAAATGGCGAACGAGGTGGCCAACGAGCTGCGCCAGCAGAATTGCAGCCTCGCGATCGACGACTTCGGCGCCGGCTATTCCTCGCTCGGCCGGCTGCGCCAGCTTCCCTTCAGCGAGCTCAAGATCGACCGCGCCTATGTGATGGACTGTCACCTCGACAAGATGAAAGCGGGCATGCTCGAATCCATCATCGAGCTGGCGCGCCGGTTCGGCCTCAAGACCGTGGCGGAAGGAATCGAGAGCTCGCACGAGAGCCACAAGCTCCAGGGCCTGGGGGTCGCGGTCGGTCAGGGCTTCCTGTTCGCCAAGCCGATGTCGAAGGAGGATCTGCTGGCCAGGATCTCCGCCACCACCGGCAAGCGGCGGGTCGAGCAGCCCCGTTCCTGGTGGCAGTTCGGCGCCGTCCCGACGCTCCGCGCCGGCTGAGTTCTGCCGCAAGTCCGCCCCGGATTCGCTAGATGGACAGCGGGGATTGCCGGCGCATGCGGACCCGATCACGATCCGCTCAGACAGGTGTGACTTGCCGGTGAGCGGCCTTGCCCGTAGCAAAGGGGGGTTACGCCCCAGGAGCCCGTCATGCCCGTGATCCATCGCCGCGGTTGGGAGCTGCCCGAGCACCAGGCGACCCCGGAGAAGCTGTTCCTCAACCGCCGCCGGTTCCTGGCCGCCGCCGGCGCCGCGGCGGGCGCGCTGTCGCCGGCGCTTGCCTTCGCCCAGCGCGTATCCGATCTCCCCGATCCGAGCGCGTCTCTGTACCCGGTGAAACAGAACCCGAAATTCGTGCTCGATCGGCCCGTCACCGCCGAGGCGATCAACATCACCTACAACAACTATTACGAATTCGGATCCGCCAAGACGATCTCGCGCGCCGCGCAGGCGCTCAAGCTTCGCCCCTGGACCGTCAAGATCGACGGCATGGTGGAGAAGCCGCAGGAGATCGGCATCGACGACCTGCTCGCCAAGATGCCGCTGGAAGAGCGGCTTTACCGCCATCGTTGCGTCGAGGCCTGGTCGATGGCGATTCCGTGGTCGGGTTTTCCGCTCGCCAAGCTGGTCGAGCTCGCGAAGCCGCTCGGATCGGCGACCTATCTGCGCATGGAAACCTTCCTCGACTCCTCGGTCGCGTCCGGCCAGCGCGCCACCTGGTATCCGTGGCCCTATGTCGAGGGCCTGACGATGGCCGAGGCCACCAACGAGCTCGCCTTCCTGGTCACCGGCGCCTATGGCAAGCCGGTGTCCAAGCAGCAGGGCGCGCCGCTGCGCCTCGCGGTGCCGTGGAAATACGGATTCAAGTCGATCAAATCGATCACGCGCTTCAGCTTCACCGACCGGCGGCCGAAGAGCTTTTGGGAAGCGCTGGCGCCGGCCGAATATGGTTTCTGGGCCAATATCAATCCGGCGGTGCCGCATCCGCGCTGGAGCCAGGCGAGCGAGGAAGTCATCGGCACCGGCGAGCGGCGGCCGACGCTGCTGTTCAACGGCTACGGCGACTATGTGGCGGGCATGTACGCGGGATTCGAGAGCGAGCCTTTGTGGGGCTGACACTCGCAACGACACGCGAAAAAAACGCCGGGCAATTGGCCCGGCGCTAGTTTCACCTTCCAGAGAGGAACAGCTGAGGCGACCGATTGCGACCTGGGAGGATGCAGCAACCAATTGCCTACAGCTCGAAGCCAATATGTCGACCCGCGCGTTGTCGCGCAACGCGATGACCCGCATGACAGCCATGTGGCACCCGCAAGTCATTGTGCCGCCGAGCGAAGCCGCGACGCCGCGTCTCGCGGCGATTCGCCTCAGTAGCTCCAGCGCTGCGCCTTGCTCACCAGGAAGTCGCGGAACGCCTGCACGCGCGCGACCGACTTGAGCTCTTCCGGATAGACGAAATAGGCGTCGAGCGCGATCGGATCGGCCTCGCTGAACAGCTGCACGAGCCCGCCATTCTCCTCGACCAGATAATCCGGCAGCATCGCGATGCCCAATCCGCGCTGGCAGGCGCGCAGGATGCCGAGCACGTTGTTGATGGTGATGTGCGGGGCGCGCGGCCCCTTGCTGTCGCGACCGACCTCGACCAGCCAGCGCGTCGGCTGCAGATAGGCCGGCACGTGGCCGCCGAGCAGCAGCACGCGGTGGGTGTCGAGATCCTCGATGGTGCGCGGCGTGCCGAAGCGCTTGAGATATTCGGGCGACGCATAGGCGTGGAAGCGCACGGAAAACAGCTTGCGCTGGATCAGGTCCGGTTGGGTCGGCTGGCGCAGGCGGATCGCCACGTCGGCCTCGCGCATCGCGAGGTCGAGCTCCTCATCGGTGGTGATCAGCAGAATGCGGATATCGGGATAGAGGTCGACGAATTCGCCGAGGCGCGGGGTGAGCCAGTGCACCCCGATGCCGACCGTGGTGGTCACCTTGAGGTCGCCATGCGGCCGCTCGCGGCTGTCGGTCAGCTTGGCGCGCGCCGCTTCGAGCTTCATGAAAACTTCGTGGGCGGTGCGGTAGAGCAATTCGCCCTGCTCGGTCAGGATCAGCCCGCGCGCATGGCGGTGGAACAGCGCGACCGAGAGCTCCTGCTCGAGCGCGCTCACCTGCCGCGAGACGGCCGATTGCGACAGCCCGAGCTGCTCGCCCGCGTGCGTGAAACTGCCGGCCTCGGCGGCGGCATGAAAAACCTTCAGCTTGTCCCAGTCCATGATTCAAAACCTTTTGGTATGCCCCGGGCGGGGGGGGGAAATCGATTCATTCGGCCGCGGTGCGCTGCTCTACCTCGCCATGCCCGGCGAGGAAGCGTTCCGCTTCCAGGGCCGCCATGCAGCCCAGGCCGGCCGCGGTCACCGCCTGGCGATAGACATCGTCGGTGACGTCGCCGGCCGCGAACACGCCCGGCACCGAGGTCGCGGTCGAGAAGGGTGCGGTCTTGACGTAGCCCGAGGGCTTGAGCTCGAGCTTGTCGGCGACGAGCTCGGTCGCGGGCGAGTGCCCGATCGCGATGAAGACGCCGTCGGTGGGCAGGTGGGTGACCGCGCCGGTGTCGACGTTTTCCAACGCGACGCCCGTCACCCTGAGCGGATTTTCATCGCCCAGCACGTCGTGCAGGACCGAGTCCCAGATCACCGAGATCTTCGGATTCTTGAACAATCGCTCCTGCAGGATCTTTTCGGCGCGGAAATGATTGCGCCGGTGCACGACCGTCACCTGGGCGGCGAAATTGGTGAGAAACAGCGCCTCCTCGACCGCGGTATTGCCGCCGCCGATGACGACGACATTCTTGCCGCGATAGAAGAAGCCGTCGCAGGTGGCGCAGGCCGAGACGCCGTAGCCCTTGAATTTCTGCTCGGACGGCAAGTCGAGCCAGCGCGCCTGCGCCCCGGTGGCGAGGATCAGGCTGTCGGCCAGATAGACGTCGCCGGAATCGCAGACCAGCCGGAAGGGCCGCCGCACGAGGTCGACGGAGTTCACGTGATCGGTGATAATCTGGGTGCCGACATGGACCGCCTGCTTCTCCATCTGCTCCATCAGCCAGGGGCCCTGGATGACGTCGGCGAAGCCCGGATAGTTCTCGACGTCGGTCGTGATGGTGAGCTGGCCGCCCGGCTGGACGCCCTGGATCAGGACCGGCTCCAGCATCGCGCGGGCCGCATAGATCGCGGCCGTATAGCCGGCCGGCCCGGAACCGATGATGACGACCTTGGCCTGCGTAGTCTTGGGCATTTCCACGTCCTGATGCGGGGAGAACCGCGTGCCGCCCTGTCGTTGGCCGGCGGGCGCGAATTCGGGAACCAATGTAAGCCATCCGAGAAGCTATGCAATAGATGCAACCCTGCAGGCTCACAGCTTCGTGTGGCGACGGGCTGATCCCGCAGATTTCATGGCTCCGCCGCGCAATAATGTTTCGCGGCGGGCCGGTTCCCGGCTACATAACGGGGGATTCGCGCAGATTTTCTGAAGGGCGACAATGCGTCGCCCTCGCCGCCTGGAGGTTTTCCGTGACGACCCGCCTCGACGCCATCGACCGCAACATCCTGAGGGAGCTCCAGGACAACGGCAGAATCACCAATGTGGAACTCGCCCGCCGGGTCGGCATCTCGGCACCGCCCTGCCTGCGGCGGGTGCGCGCCCTCGAGGAGGCCGGCTACATCAAGGGTTACCGCGCGCTGCTGGACGAGAAGCTGCTCGGCTACGAGGTCACGGTCTTCGCCATGGTGCATCTCTCCAGCCAGGCGGAGGCCGATCTGGCCGAATTCGAGCGCTTCGTGCGCGCCCAGCCCCTGGTGCGCGAATGCTGGATGCTGTCGGGCGAGATCGATTTCATTCTCAAATGCGTGGCGCCCGATCTCAAGACCTTCCAGGCCTTCGTGACCGAGCTCACCGCCGCGCCGCATGTGCGCAACGTCAAGACGTCGCTCACGCTGCGCAACTCCAAGGATGCCGCCATGGTGCCGATGGAGATGATGCGCGTCTCGCCGTGACGCGCGTGGGCTATCGCCCATCTGGCATTTCTCCTGGGTCAATTGAATCATCGGCCCTCTCCGGCGCATGATACTGGACAGATGCCGAGCATCGCTCGGTGTCCGCAGATCAAAAAAAGGACCGGTCGCGTGCCGGCCCAGTCGGGAGGGACGAATGTGCGAGCTCTGCAGACGTAGTTTCATGCGTGGCGCGGGCGCGCTCGGCGCGGCCGTCGCGAGCGGCCTGTTCTCGTCGCCGCTGATGGCGCAGACGGGCGGCGGCGCCGCGCGGCTGCCGGCACGCGGCGAGTTCACCATCGCCAACGCCTATGTGATGACCATGGACGGCGCGCTCGGCGATATCGCGGACGGCGCCGTGCATGTGAAGGACGGCGCCATCGTGGCGGTCGGCAAGGACGTCCAGGGCGGCGGGGAGAAGATCGACGGCACCGGCATGATCGTGATGCCGGGCCTGGTCGAGACCCACTGGCACATGTGGAACACGCTCTACCGCAGCTTCGCCGGCGACAAGCCGGAGGAGGGCTATTTCCCGACCGTGGCGCGCTTCGGCCAGCAGATGACCCCGGACGATATCTTCCAGAGCACCCGGCTGTCCGCCGCCGAGGCGATCAACTCCGGCACGACCTTCGTGCATTCCTGGTGCCACAATGTGCGCAGCAAGGCGCATGCCGAGGCCGATATCCGGGCGCTCGCCGAGCTCGGCATCCGCGCCCGCCATTCCTGCGGCTGGCCGCAAGGCATGCCCGACACCCAGTCGGCCGACCAGGGGCCGGTCGAATCCTTCGCCAAGGACTGGAAGAGCTGGTCGAACGATGGCCTGATCGGGCTCGGCGTGGCCTGGCGCGGCCAGTTCCGCGCCGGCCCGATCAAGCCGGAGGTTTACCAGCCGGAATTCGACAATGCCCGCACGCTCGGGCTGCCGATCACCGTGCATGTCGCCAGCGCCCGCAAGGCGGCGAACCAGATCGAGCCGCTCTACAAGGCCAAGCTCATGGGCAAGGACGTTCAGCTCATCCATACGCTGTCGGCCTCGCCGGCGGAGCTCGACATGATCAAGGAGTCGGGAAGTTCGGTCTCGGTATCGCCCGGCTCGGAGCTGCGCATCGGCTACGGCTATCCGCAGATCAGCGAGATGCTGGCCAAGGGAATCCCGCTCGGCATCTCGATCGACACCTCGGCGCTGACCGGCAGCTCCAATCTGTTCGCCGTGCTCAAGCTCGCGCGCGACTCCGAAAACGCCAGGGCGGAGAGCGAGACCAAGATGTCGGCCCGCAAGGCGCTCGAGCTCGGGACGATCGGGGGCGCGCAGGCGATGGGGATCGACGACAAGGTGGGCTCGCTCAAGCCCGGCAAGCGCGCCGACCTGATCGCGATCAACACCAATGCCCTCAACATGGCGGTGGTGACCGATCCGGCGCATCTCGTGCTCGAAGCCACCGGGCCGGAGAATGTCGACACCGTGGTGGTCGACGGCCGCATCCTCAAGCGCGCCGGCAAGCTCGCGGCGGTCGATACGCCGAAAGTGATCGCCGAGGCGCGCGCGGCGCTCGCGGGTGTCCGCGAGCGCACGAAATGGCGGTGAGGGGAATTAGGGGCAAGTAGGGACTGGCGAGTGATCAGTCTCTCGTCATTGCGAGGGGCGCGTAGCGCGCCGAAGCAATCTCGCGGCAGAGATTGCTTCGCTTCCGCCTTCGCGCGCTCCGCGCTTCGGCGGACTTGAACCCGCCGTAGCTCGCGAAGCAAGCGTAGGCGGGTCGCTCGCAATGACATTTTTGTTTCAGCGCCACTCGACCTTCATGATCTCATAGGCCTTGGCGCCGCCCGGCGTCACGACCTCGACCTGGGTGCCCTTGGTCTTGCCCACCAGGGCGCGGGCGAGCGGCGACGTGATCGAGATCTTGCCTTTCTTGGCGTCGGCCTCCGGCTCGCCGACGATCTGCCATACCGATTTCTTGTCGGTGTCCTCGTCGACCAGGGTCACGGTCGCGCCGAATTTGATGGTCTCGCCGGACAGCTTCGAGACGTCGATGATCTCGGCGCGCGCGAGCTTGTCCTCGATCTCGGCGATGCGGCCTTCGTTGAGCGACTGCATCTCCTTGGCGGCATGATATTCGGCATTCTCCGACAGGTCGCCGTGCGAACGCGCGTCGGTGATCTGCTGGATGATGCGCGGCCGCTCCACCTGCTGGCAGTGCTTGAGTTCCTGCTCGAGCGCGGCGTGGCCCGCCGCTGTCATTGGGATCTTGTCCATCGGTCCTTAATCCTCCGCAGAGAATAAAGTTCCGACCGCGAACCGGGCTTCCCCGCGTCGCGATCGCATTTCTCTCTGCCAACTCCTGCCGTCAGCTTCGCGCCGGTCAGCGGTCAGCCCTTACCCGCGAAATAGCTCTGCAACGTGCGCACCTCGAGGTCGCCCCCGAGATAGGCTTTGATGCCCTGCGCCGCCGCGACGGCTCCGGAAAGAGTGGTGTAGTACGGGACTTTATGCAAGAGGGCCGCGCGCCGCAGCGAGCGGCTGTCGGCCAGCGCGGTGGCCCCCTCGGTGGTATTGAAAACCAGCTGGATATCGCCGTTTTTGATGGCGTCGACGATGTGGGGGCGGCCCTCCGCCACCTTGTTGATCTTGTCGGCCGGGACCCCGTTTTCGGCGAGATAGCGCTGGGTCCCGGAGGTGGCGATCACCTTGAAACCGAGGTCGGCCAGGAGCTTTGCGGCCGGGATGATGCGCGCCTTGTCGACGTCCTTGACCGAGATGAACACCGTCCCGGCGCGTGGCAGCCGCGAGCCGCCGCCGATCTGGCTTTTCGCGAAGGCGATCTCGAAGGAGTGGTCGAGCCCGATGACCTCGCCGGTCGAGCGCATCTCGGGACCCAGCACGGTGTCGACCCCGGGAAAGCGCGCGAAGGGGAAAACCGCTTCCTTGACGCCCACGTGGTGCAGGGCGAACGGCTTGAGGCCGAAGCTCGCGAGCGGCTCGCCCGCCATCACGCGCGCCGCGATCTTGGCGACCGGAATCCCGATCACCTTGGCGACGAACGGCACCGTGCGGGACGCGCGCGGATTGACCTCCAGCACATAGATCTCGCCGTCCTTGATGGCATATTGCACGTTCATCAGCCCGCCCACCCCGAGCGCGAGCGCAAGCGCGCGAGTCTGGCGCTCCAGCTCCGCGATGGTGGCGGCGGACAATGAATGCGGCGGCAGCGCGCAGGCGGAATCGCCGGAATGAATGCCGGCCTCCTCGATGTGCTCCATGATCCCGGCAATGAAGGTGTCCTTGCCGTCGGCGATGCAGTCGACGTCGACCTCGATCGCGTCCGACAGATAGCGGTCGATGAGGAGCGGCCGCTTGTCGGACACGGCGAGCTCGGACGGCCGGTCGATGTCGGCGGCCAGCCGCACCACGTAGCGGTCGAGGTGGACGGCGTCGTGCACGATCTCCATGCCGCGGCCGCCGAGCACGTAGGAGGGGCGGATCATGACCGGAAAACCGATTCCCTCCGCGATGGCGCGGGCCTTTTTCGGGCTGGTCGCGATCCCGCTCTTGGGCTGGCGCAACTGCAGCTTCTCGATCAGTTTCTTGAACTGGTCGCGATCCTCGGCGAGGTCGATCGCGTCGGGCGAGGTGCCGAGGATCGGCACCTTGGCGTCTTCCAGGGACTTGGCGAGCTTGAGCGGCGTCTGGCCGCCGAACTGCACGATGACGCCGTGCAGCGTCCCGCTCTGGCGCTCGGTCTCGATGATCTCCAGCACGTCCTCGGCGGTGAGCGGCTCGAAGTAGAGCCGGTCCGAGGTGTCGTAGTCGGTCGACACCGTTTCGGGATTGCAGTTGATCATGATGGTCTCGTAGCCCGCCTCTTTCAGGGCGAAGGCCGCATGACAGCAGCAATAGTCGAATTCGATGCCCTGGCCGATGCGGTTCGGGCCGCCGCCCAGGATGATGACCTTCCTGGCATCCGACGGCGCGGCCTCGTCGGCCGCCTTGCCGGCGAAGGGCGTCTCGTAGGTCGAGTACATATAGGCGGTGGGCGAGGCGAACTCCGCCGCGCAGGTGTCGATGCGCTTGAACACCGGGCGCACGCCGAGCGCGTGGCGCTTTGCGGTGACGTCGGCCTCGCTGGTCTCCGCGAGCACGGCAAGCCGCGCATCCGAAAAGCCCATCGCCTTCAGCGTCCGCATTCCGAATGCGTTCGGCGGCAGGCCGTTGTTGCGGACCTTGTCCTCCATCTCGACGATGCCGCGCAGCTCAGCGAGGAACCAGGGATCGATCTTGCAGGAATTGAAGATCTCCTCGTTCGACCAGCCGAGCCGTATCGCCTGCGCGACCTGCAGCAGGCGGTTCGGCGTCGGCGTGCCGAGCGCGGCGCGGATCGCGTTCTTGTCGTCGCTGCGGCCGAGGCCCTCGATCTCGATCTCGTCGAGACCGGTCAGCCCGGTCTCGAGTCCGCGGAGCGCCTTCTGCAGGCTCTCCTGGAAGGTGCGGCCGATCGCCATCACCTCGCCGACCGACTTCATCGAGGTGGTCAGCGTGTGGGAGGCCCCGGGGAATTTCTCGAACGCAAAGCGCGGGATCTTGGTGACGACATAGTCGATGGTCGGCTCGAACGAGGCCGGCGTGGCGCCGCCGGTGATGTCGTTGGCGATCTCGTCCAGCGTGTAGCCGATCGCGAGCTTGGCGGCGACTTTTGCAATTGGAAAACCGGTGGCCTTCGAGGCCAGCGCGGATGAGCGCGACACGCGGGGATTCATCTCGATGACGACCATCCGGCCGTCTTCCGGGTTGACGCCGAACTGCACGTTGGAGCCGCCGGTCTCGACCCCGATCTCGCGCAGCACCGCCAGCGAGGCGTCGCGCATGATCTGGTATTCCTTGTCGGTCA
>Ga0137412_10004731_pt1 | contig 10863 bp, 26 predicted proteins | sample CZODoug2_1_16fun_FD_122160 | JGI IMG/M metagenome (GOLD analysis project Ga0137412, IMG submission 122160) | Vadose zone soil fungal communities from Angelo Coast Range Reserve, California, USA - CZODoug2_1_16fungal (Hybrid Assembly) | ecosystem: Environmental > Terrestrial > Soil > Vadose zone... | reverse complement strand
GAGGACTCGCAGAAACGGCTCCGTGAGATCGGTGGCATGGAGCGATACCACCTGACTGTAATGAAAAGCCTACAACGCCACCACTTCATTTACACCGACAACCTGGATGATGACGGGTTGCGGTACCGAGGAATTACGAAGGTCGAATAGCCATGGATAAGATGAGCAAAAGTGTGACTCCGGACGAGATCCCCTATGCGCCTCCAGATTTTCTCATGGTCTGGGAATCATTCCAGGGCGTAAGGCTAGCTTGTCTTAGGTGTTCCTGGATCTCTTCCAGTACGGTAACGAAAATGTCAGAGGCCAACAATATCAGCACCGAACATAGTGTGAATTACCATTGATGAAACTGCTAAGGTTGAATAGCCATGAGCGATATGGAGTTTGAGTATCTAGCGCAGGCGGAAAGCATATCGCTGGAATACGATCGCAAGGGCTCGACCATTACCGATGAAGCTCGACTGTTGCAAGGCATTCTCGCAGGGATCGTTTCAATCGCGCGAATGATTTACAACAACACCGCTAAGGATGAGGACCATGAGTGACATCAAGATGTGCGACAACTGTGGGGAAATCTTTTCCTGCAATACCGCTAACTGGGTTTCCTACACCAGCCAGGAAACCCGATTCGATGGTACGTCTTCCCACCCGGTCGTCGTAGGACAGAAGACATTGCACATGTGCGGCGGCTGTAACAAGGGCGCTGCCGGACAGATGACCCCCCGACTCCCCGTCGCAGAAATCACGGGCGGCAGTGATGTCTGAACCCACCGACGGGCATGTGTACAACCTATTCGAAGAGGAAGCGCAGACGGTAGCCCGCGCTCTGATTCATTTCAACAACTATCTTCTCGGTGAGTTCAACAAGATTACCGAGAAGGAAGAAGTCTCAGACTTCATCCTGAATGCGGCATTGCAGGAATACCAGACCCTCACCATGGCTGGCACGCAACTGCACATGAAGCTGGCCGAAGCATTCCCAAGCCTGCGACAGCCCTGACCTTCGGATCAAAGGCAAATAAGGCCCTTACCTGCTACAATGTGGGTAAGGGCCTTTTCCGCGCCTTGGAACCGAAGGGAAACCGAACGTGGAAAACCACATTCACATCGCAGGGTTCTTCCTGCTATCAGTTCTCGCCGCAATGATTTTCTGGAATTTCCTCATCCGGGGCGTTGCCGCTCACCACGCCGAATCGCCTGCCTTGCAGGCCCTCGCCAACCTCGCGTAAGGGGAAGTAAGTTGCCTACTCCTGTTGCAACTCTCCAGACTGCCAACCCGAGTATGGGCACCGTTTCCCGTATGCCGCAGACGACTGGTCAGTCTGTTGCCCCGGGATCCGTTCCCTTCACTCGCGTCAGCCGTCAGGGTCAGATTCTCGGTACCGCCCTCGCCGGACAGGCCTTCGCATCACTGTGGACGCCGACCCTCAAGCCCGTCGGCGGATACCTCCGCCACCTCCTGTTCACGGTGACCGCCGTTACCGCCGGAGCCACCGCAGCCACCGCCACGGCAGACGCCCCGTACAACGTCATCCAGAACCTGTTCCTGCGCGACCCGTTCGGTCAGCCCGTATTGCAGGCCTCCGGCTATTCCATGTACCTCATCAACCGCTACGGCGGTCAGCACGGAATGCTCGGATTCGGCAACGACCCCACTCAGCTTCCGTCGTACCAGGCACCCAGCGCGGTCACCGGTGCATTCAACTTCTCGCTGCACCTTCCGCTGGAAATGGACTCCTCCGGCTACTGCTCGCTGCCGAGCATGAACGCCGCTTCGCAGCCTCAGCTTCAGGTTCAGTGGAATCCTTCGGCTACTGTGTACTCGTCCATCACGGGTACGGTGCCGACGATTACCAGTGCGATCAATGAGCCTTTCTGGATGGCCCCGGTCGACCAGCCTCAGATCGCCCCGCCGGACGTCGGTTCGTCTGCTCAGTGGTCGGAGGCCCGTGCTGCTGCTGGTGTCGCGTCGGCACAGTTCCAGCGCATTCAGCTTCCCCGTGTCGGCACGTTCATTCACACGCTGATTCTCGTACTGCGGGACGCCACCGGCGCCCGTCTTGAAGCGTGGCCTGCGAGCGACCTCACCCTGTGGGTCGACGGCGTTCCTATCCTTTTCGAAACGCTCCAGGAGCGCACCGACAAGCTGTACGCACAGTTCGGTAACAACAGGCCGACCGGTGTCATGGTCTACACGTTCCGCGACTCGGTGCAGAACGCCGTGTCGACGGCCGACACGTACGACCTACTGCTTCCTACGACCCCTGCGACGCTTCTGGAGATCTCGGGTACCTGGGGGACCATCACCAGCGCCCCGGCCATCCTGACGGCCGTTACGGGCGAGCTGTACCCCGTTGGCGGAATCCCCTACACCCACCTTGCGAGCTGATACGTCATGGCAACGGTTCAGGCAGGTGTCGTCACCCAGGCTCAACTCAACACGAGCCTCAACGCGCTGAATGGAAACCCTGGGATGGTGTCCGGTACTCCGGCAGCATGGACCTACGTATGGTTCGGCCTCGCCGTCATGTTCATTCTCGTTTCTTACTTCGGCTTCGGCGGACTTCGCGGACAGGTGGCTAGCTAAATGAGTGCTCCCATTGTTGGTATCGGTGTTGCGACTACGGTCCTCGCCGCCACTGAGGTAGTGCTCGCCACTACCCCTATCATCAGTACCGCTCCCGTCGGTGGCCTCGGCTACGCACTTTCTGGTGTCATTCAGTCGACGCCCAACGCGACCCCCGGTACCATCACCCTTCGCGTCCGGCAGAACACTCTGACCGGTACCGCCGTGTACACGTCTACGCCTATCGTTCCGGTCGCTAGCGTTGCCCAGTCGTTCCCGTTCCTCGGACTCGACACGGCCGTGTCGGCGGCCGGTGGCGTCAGCCAGTACGTCCTTACCGTGACGTTCACCAACGCGCCGACGCTTACCACCGGAAACATCATGGTCCAGGAATCTGAGGACAACGACTAATGGCCATCGACATCAAATTCTCCGTCGGCCTCGTTGTCGGCGCACTTCTCGTATTCGGCTATTTCAAGTGGTGCGAGTCCAAGATGAAGGGCTGATTCGTTGTGGGTTCTGATCCTCAGGGACGCAGTTCTTTCGGTGCTGGGAATTCTTTTGATTTCGAAAGAGCTGCTCAGCAAGAGTCCCGATCCGGTGATTCTGGAAATCGGAGCGGGACTCACCGGAATACCAGCATGGTTGCACAGACGACACATTACGCGTACCGAGCTTGGGCAATCGCCATCTGTGGTTCCGCCTTCATTGGAACCACCTGTGTTGCCATTGCCCAGGCATTCGGAAGGTGAGTCATGAGAGCCGCTGGAATCGCCTTTGCGATTATAGGCTACGCGCTCTTCTATGCCGGGGCGTCTAATCTGTTCAGCGGCGGACAGGGTTGGGGATTCCTGCAATCACTTCTCAACAAGGGTGAAGCTAACAACTCCCTGTCCAATCTGTTCACCACCGGTTCAACAAGTGGCAGTACAAGTGGTGGGTCTAGCAGCTCCGGCGACGACCCGTGCAGGCTCCTCATCGGATCCGCAAAGACGTTCTGCGAACAAGACAACGCCAGTAACTAGGAAGGATGACATGAACAGTGGCAAAGGTGTGATGGCTTCGTTCATCGCATGTCTCATGCTCATCACCTATCGGGATTTTAAGACACCCGATTCCTCCTGGCCGCTGGGACCGGTTCCGCCGCCCTATCGGTACGCATGGGCTGCGGTCGTGTTCGGCATTCTCGCTTTGGTGTCGGACATGTTTTCTCCGAAGATAGCAACGGTGGTAGCCATCGGCGTGGTCATAGGCCTGCTATTTCAGGTCACCACTAATCCCACGGGTGGAACCGCCGGACTCCTGTCGCTCGCCCCCGGATCGACCGATAAGCAAAACCCCATCAACAACGGTGCGACCGGTTCAAGTGCTCTTGGTACGACCGGGGGTGTGCAGCAGGTATGAAAATCGAAAAGCTCATCATCGTCGTTGTCATTGGTGTCATCATCGCCGACCTAGTGGCACACATTGCAGGCACGACAGCGGTGTTCAAGGGTTTCAATATGCTATGGAGTATTGGAACCCAACCCACGAACACTGCCAATATCAAAACCACTCCGGTAGCAAACCACTAGAAAGGCGGAAAGCATGGGCGCCAAGCTCGTAAACCTTTTCGTTATCGTCGCTGCGGGTGTCATGCTCGCCGACCTTGTTGCCAATCCTTCCGGCACCAACGCTGTGTTCAACGGGCTTGGCAACGTCTGGAAGACCTCCGTCAACGGCATGCTCGGAAAGACTGGTTGATAGACATGGGACAACTCATCGTTCTCGTCATCGTGGCGCTGGCCATCGGCTACTACGTAGGTAAGAAGCACGGAGGTTCGTAATGTTGTTCGGTCGCAATAAGGAGCAGCGCAATATGGCTCCGTCGCCTATCGTCCCGTCGAAGAGCTCCTATGCTCAGCGAGCGGCCGATTCTCTTAGCGTCTACAATGCCGATCTGGAGCCGCCTGCTACTTCTTATGCGACCGCTACCTCCCCGCTTTCGTCCCGCCTTGTAAGGCCTACCGTGGGGCCCAAGACGGACGCTGCCTACGTGTCGCGCAAGCCCCGGCTGAATGGACTCAAGTTCAACTGGTCGTGGGGCGGTATTAACATGGGGAAGCAGACACAGTCTCTTCCCGGTGTTGATGGTGGCGGTCTTAACGGCTTTGTGCGACGCACTGATTTCCAGCCGGTTTTGGTTCAGCTTCACGACTGGCAGACCAACGACAACTGGTACATCGCATGGAATGGCACCGGCGCTGGCATGTTCAATCACCAGAAGGCCGAGCGTTACCAGTACCCGTCATTCCGCGTTTCCCAGGTGCAGACGAACACGTCCGGCGGCGTGGGAACTAGCCGTATGACAGGCCGTCCGCGCTTTACGTCTGTGCAGGCAATTAAGAAGTACACGGCGCAGCCGTCCTACTACAACACTAAGGGGACTAAGTCGTGAATGACTTCATGTCCACTTTGAAGCAGAAAGCGGGGCCCATGCCTGTATGGGTGTGGGCTCTGCTTGGTACGGCGGCGCTGGCTCTCGTTCTCATTCGTAAGAAGTCCACTACGAATTCTGATACAACCAGCGCCGCTGCCGATCAGGCCAACTCGGATCTGGGCAGCGCTTCTGAGCTTGCCAACCTGTTCAACGTCGCTGGACTCATGCCGTACCAGGGCGGCGACGTGTACGTTAACACCACCTCTACGGCCGCCTCACCGCCTACCAAGACGACGGGACCGGTTACCGTACCTGCGCCCAAGGCTCCGGCTCCTGTCGCCACGTACACGGTCAAGAAGGGCGACACCATGGCGACCATTGCAAAGAAGTACGGCTTCACCGCCGCGACGCTGTGGAAATACAACACGTTCCCCGGCGTTCGGTCGCCTAGTGCGTCAGCAACTATGCGTGTTCGCCAAACTGATAACAAGTTGATTCCCGGTGAAACGGTAGTCATTCCTCCGAAGACTTGGAGTTGACATGAATGGTATTACTGGCATTCGACTCCTGCACATGGGTCTCAAGGGTTCTGACAGTACGATCAGTTCTCCGCAGAACCTTGTCCATGTGAAGCTTCCCTACAAGACTACGGTGACTTCTTCTCAGCTTACGGACACGATGGGACGTCCGACTTACCGAAAGGATTCTTCGGTATGAATCTGAGCAAGCAGGCATGGATGCTCGTAGGACTGATGGTGGTCATAGCTATTGGGACCGGCTATTTTATCAAGAACAAAACTGCCAGTACCGATGCTGCTGCCAATACGAATTCACAGCTTCCCTCCACCGAGGAAGCGACGAATTATACGGCGCCGCCTAACATCGGCTTCTCCAACGATGCTCCCACATACAGTGTTCCGTCCGGCGGCGGAGTCACCTACACCACGGGGCAGGGAAACAGCCTGCCTCTCAGTACGTCATGAATAAGCCTGTTGTATTCGGTGGTGCGCTCGCCGTTGTTATTGCTTACCTGTACTATAAGCGCCGCATCGCTGCGGTACAGGCGGCCAATATCAGCCCGAGCGCATCAACTGATAACAGCATCGGAAGTCTCATAAACAGCTCGTTCTACCCTGCTAATACTGGTCAGACTGGCGACAGCTATACACAGAACTATCGTTACTCTGAGTATCAACAGTACTTGCAGCAGGGTGGTACACAGTCGGGATCCACCTTCGATCAATTTCTCACAGCGGCTCAGGGTCAAAGCCTGCCGATTACTTCATAAGGGGCAATCATGGATAGTGACGACGCGGATATTGTCATCCTGCTTATCGGCATGGCGGCTGGTGTATTCGCTGGCTTCTGTCCCTCGTGGTTTACGGTAGCGTCACCGTTCTTCCATGAGCAGTCGGCGAAGGATGGAAATGTCAAGCGCATCCGGTGGGGCGAGATTGCCGCAACGCTTATCGTCGTTGCCACCGGTTGGGCCGTCTCCAATAACACCGGTCGTGGTGCACCACTGGTCGCCTCCGTGGCTATCTCCGCAGTGTTCGTCGGCGGATACGAGTACATGATTGCGCACCCCGCGACGGAGGGGTAATGGCCTACACGTATTCACAACTCGAAGGGCTGTGGATCAGCAATGGTGGTTCTGCTGCGCTCGCTCCCATCATGGCAGCTATTGCTCTTGCGGAATCCAGCGGAAATGCTGCCGCTACTAATGCCACCGACAATGGTGGAACGCAGACGTCCTGGGGACTCTGGCAGATATCCGATGGAACGCATAATCAGCCGGTGTCCAATATTCTTGATCCTAATGTAAATGCTCAGCAGGCTGTGAAGAAAGTCAAATCTCAGGGCCTGAATGCCTGGGGTACGTACACGTCCGGTAAGTACAAGCAATTCATGTCCGGCGCTGCGCCGTCGACTTCTGGTCTGCCCAGCGGGTCTACGTCGGTGCAGGACACTTCTCTTACCAGCGATCTGGGAAGTTCAATCGGCAAAGGGCTCGGAGATGCTATCTCCTCCGTGTTCAACCCCGTTGTCAACGTCCTCATATGGGGAGTCGAAGCACTCCTCGGTATCGCCCTCCTCGTCGGATCGGTGATAGTCCTTATCAACAATTCCTCTGCTGGCAAGGAACTAGAAGGCGACGCAATAACACTTGCGGCGCCCGAAGCTATGGCAGAGGCGAACGTTGCGAAAAGGGCTGGTATCTGATGCCAGTAACTCCGGCAAGTGCAGTAAACGCAGCGATAACTAAAGCCCAAAGCACTAAACGCTGGGCTGTTGGTATGTGCGATAACTTTGTTGCCAACATGTATGGGTATTCCAATTCCGGCTATGCGACTGCTCTTGCTAACTGGAATGCTACGCCGGGAAATCTCAAACACGCTGGCGATATGAATGCACCTGCCGGAGCGCTAATGTACTGGGGCGGTGGGAGTGGTCACGTAGCGTTGAGCTTGGGCAATGGTAGTATTGTCTCAACGGACATCGGAGGAAACGGCACAGTCACCACCGTGCCCGCGACTGCCATTACAAGCAAGTGGGGAAAAAGCTACCTCGGCTGGACCTATCCCTATTTTCAGGGAAAGGAAGCCACCACGCTGGGACCGATCACCGGTACGACTCCTGCAAATGTACAAACCGCTAGTTCGGTTACCAGCATTGACCCTGCCAAACTGTCAGACAGTTTCGTTTCTTCGATCACCGCGCCCTTCCAGATCCTCGTGAATTCTTTCATCTGGGGCATGGAAGCGCTTGTTGGCCTAGGACTCATTGGTGTAAGTGTTTTCGTCATAGTGAGGCACAAATGACAAGGATCATGTATGACTCCGTCAACGTCAACTCAATCCCAGCGAATGCTCAAATGGTCGCGGGATATGTTGATGGGCGCTACGCGAATCTTCATCTCCTGCGTGGGCGTTTCCCTCATGCTGTCATTGTTGGCATCGCGGTTCGTTCTCACACGGACGACGGGCAGGTTCTCGACGTCGAGAAGGGGGACGCGACGCGGATCGAAGCACTCTCGTGGGTCCAGATGCGAAGGCGGGCCGGAGCCGATCCCTCGGTTTACGTCGATGCCTCCCAGTGGGATGCTGTCAGGAATGTCTTTCAGGACGCCGGAATCCCAGAACCCCATTACTGGATCGCTCACTGGGACGGCGTCGTCTCGATTCCAAAAGGTGCGGTAGCGAAGCAGTTCGAGAGCAACTCTGGTTATGACACGTCGGTCACTTCAACCTACTGGCCCGGCGTCGATCCCAAGCCTCCTGTGAAGAAGCCTGTTCCCAAGCCGCCCAAGCCATTCCCTAAACCCATCAGGGCTCATACGCACGCCGTTGAAGGTGACACCCTTTCCGGTATCGGCGCACGATATGGTCTATCACTTCCGCAGATCGAAAAGCTCAATCCGCAGATCGCGAATCCGAATCTCATCTACCCGAATGAGACTATCTACGTTTCGGGACATGCTTCGTCTATTGCAACGTATGTGGTAAAGAAGGGTGACACCCTTTCTGATATCGCCACCGCACACGGACTAACGTTGTCTCAAATCAAAAGGAAGAATTCTCAGATTGTAAATTCTGATGAGATTTTCCCTGGCGATAAGGTGTTTCTGTGAGCACAGTAACCAAGGTCCTGGTTTATGTCATTTTCGTAGCTGCCGTCTACTGCAATGAGTACAACATTCCCGTCATGATGTATGTCAAGCGGGGAAAGTATTTGGCTGACTGGAAATTGGCCGCATGGGCGCAGCGTAAGGCGATCGGTTCTTACCGGTCGTATGTGGAAGAAGCGGAGTACGTTCGTGGCTGATGCTCGAATTGTATTGGGTGCCGAGCTTGATATTGCCAGCGGCAGTGAGGTCGAGTCTGGCTTCGCGGCGTTGCGCGCCGACATGAAGAGTAGTGGTAGCAAGCCGAAGCGCATCATGCGGCCACTCAGTCAGGCTTTGAGCGGCTTGACGATGAGCAATGGCAACACCCAGCAGCTCGTCATCGGTCGGCCCTCTGCGGGCCGCGTGTGGGTTCTGACTCGGGTGACCGTGTTGGGTGACGACGACCATACGACCAAGGCAAATGTTGTTGCTGCCGTGTATATCGGAGATGATGCGAATGTCGGCCTCACGCAGTGCGTTCGCCATGGGACGCCCGTACCCTTCACTACTACTGAGAACGAGCATGGTTACGTCGTTCATGATAGGGAAACTCTTTTCCTCAACATCACCGCGACGGCCGATGGTGTCACCGGAATGGTGTCGGCTAATTGCCTGGTGTGGGAGTACCGAGACTCCGACATCGACTCCCAGGTGATCTGACATGCCCGACTGGTTGGGACAAGCCGCCGTTGCTGCCAACGGCATTGCCACCGTTCTTCTCACACAGCAGAATCCTGCGGTTGTGTGGGAAGTGCAGCAGATCGGTTGTAGCGTCGGCCCCACCTCAGTCAGCGGCAATATCGTCATCTTCAAAAACGGAAACCTGGTAGCGCCTACCGCTGCACTGGCACCACAGGTCAATACCGCAGGAACAGCTTCTATCGGGCAGACTGCTGCGGGATTGCCCTACGTCTACATCAACGCGTCAGATACATTGCAGATTATCGCCAGTTCGGTTATTGCGGCTGACACGCTTACCGTACGGGCCCAGTACCGCGAATTCGACTCCTCTGATACGGAAATGCGAGGACGCTAATGCAGTTTATTGGCAACTTTGTAACCTTCCTTATCATCCCCACCGGAGCAACAACCGGCCGACGTATTACCATCAATCTCAACAATGATGGTGAAATCAAGGTTTACAATTCAGCTGGAGTACTGGTCGATGAGATCGGTGGCAATGACGGTCGTATTATTGCCTACGATTCGTCTGGTACCAGATTTGTCGCTATGCTGGACGGACAGCTGCTCGATGGCGCCGTAACTGCAGGTGTGGCCGACACCGCCAATGCAGGCCAGTTTTACTCACTGCTTACCGGTAGCCCGAACTTTGGTGCTAGGACTTTCGTCAAGTCGCCTATGGGCGGAAATGCTGCTATTGCCAATAGGGTTGTGCTAAATCTAGCATCGGGAGCAGCGTCAACGGGGCTGTTCAATCCACAGATTATTCTTGGCGATGAAGCCGGTACTGCTAATGCAGATTTCAATCTCTCGGGTACGGTTATAAAGACAACTGTCACTGGCAGTAAATACCAATGGCAAACACCTGTGCTAGGAGCTAACTGGGCGCTAGGTTCAAGCACTGGAGTCACCTTTGACGACTTTCAATACCGCCTAGATGCTGAAGACAATGTTGTCATGTCGGGTGTTTTCAATGCTGTAACCGCAACACCGGCAGCAACCGTATTCCAATTCCCAGTAGGCTACCGTCCTACGAACTCCGTCCGTGTTATCGTCGCAACGTCCAATAACGTCGGTGCTGCTATTGCTGGACAATCGGCTATGGTGATAGCAAATACAGGCCTCGTAAACGTCTCGAACAATCCAGCAATCATTGCAGGTCAAAGCTATTACGTAGATGCATTCTTTCCCCTTCATAACATCGCATAAGGACACCCATGGAACTCTCAATTACGCACGCTGTCGACGCCGAAGTACCCACGGTCGTATTCGGCTTCTTCTCGCCGGAGTTCTCTCAATGCGTGTATCTCCGCGTTGATGGAGACCCGGTAGAAGTCGTTTCTATGGCCAATCAGATCCACGAGGGCTTTGTCAATGCCGCTGCCGCTGCTATCAAGCAGCACAAGGAGCGTGACAATGGGAACTAAATGGCAGCTGATTAAATTCAAGTTTCTTGCCAAGCTAATCGTTTGGTACGTCACTCCTCGGTCCCACAAGAAACGGCGGGTTGGACGTCATGGTAACCATCCC
>Ga0137412_10004729_pt1 | contig 10864 bp, 13 predicted proteins | sample CZODoug2_1_16fun_FD_122160 | JGI IMG/M metagenome (GOLD analysis project Ga0137412, IMG submission 122160) | Vadose zone soil fungal communities from Angelo Coast Range Reserve, California, USA - CZODoug2_1_16fungal (Hybrid Assembly) | ecosystem: Environmental > Terrestrial > Soil > Vadose zone... | reverse complement strand
TGGCGGCACGTTCCGCCGTGGCGTAAGGGACTCTGGGCAGCCGTCGCCTTCACCGGGCATGCGGTTTTTGCACTCGACGACGTGGACGACGCGCGGCTGACCCGGCTCGGCGCCGACGGCTTCGGCGGGGCGCATGATCCGCGGGTCATCGCCGAGCTGGCCGGACCTGGCACCTGGATCGGCTGCCTCGACCTGCTGACGGTCGCGGCGGGGACCGGCGCTGGAGGTTCCGATCTCGTGCCGCGGTTGGATCTGGCCTACCACCCGCGGGTGGAGCCGGCACGCGCGCTCCGTAGCGACCTACATGTCTGGGGATACCCGGACTCCGAGTCGGTGGCGATCGTGGCGACCGGAATCGCCGGCCTGACCGAGATCAGCTTCGAGCTCGACCCCGTCCAGCGGGGCCGCGGCAACGGGTCGAAGCTGATCGCCGATGTGCTGGGTCTGGTGCCGGCCGGTGAGCCGGTGCTCGCCTGCGTGTCGCCGGGCAATGCGGCCAGCCTGCGCGCCCTGCTGCGGGCGGGCTTCGTGCCGGTGGGCTCGGTGCAGCTCTTCGGCCCGGCCGGTGCCGACTACGGCGGCCGGTGATGCGCGCGTGGGTCGCCGCGCCGGTGACCTGGGCGCTGTCGGCGTGGGGCCTGCCGACGGTGCCGGGCGAGCCGGTGAGTCCGGCCACCGCGCGGGCGTACGAAACGTTCACTAGGGAGCGGGTCGACGGGTCCGCCGCGGCGACGCCGATCGAGCCGCCGGGGGAGACGTTGCCGTACCTCCGGTGGTTGGCGGCGAACCGGCCGGTGCTCTTTCACGGCTCCGGGCGGCCCGGCCTGACCGAGCTGCGAACCGACCGCGAGAGCGGCGACAGCACCGATTTCGGCAGCCAGCAGGCGGTATTCGCCTCCGACGATCCACTGTGGGCGATGTATTTCGCGCTGCTGCGGTGGTCGCCGGCGCTGACCTCGACCCGTAACGGCTCCTGGTCGGCGGTCGGCGCGACGAAGCGGTTCTACTTCTTCTCGGTCAATGTGGGCGTGCCCGAGGAGGCGCTGCTCGGTCCGGGCTGGCTGTATGTGCTGCCGCGCCGGCAGTTCGTGGTCGAGCCGCCGGCGTTCGGGGTGCTGCATGCCGCACAGTGGGTGAGCGCCGAGCCGGTTCGTCCGCTGGCCTGTGTCGCGGTCGAGCCGGCGGACTTCCCATTCGCTACCAGGATCGGTCGGCACCGGCCGGATGAGTCGATGTGGCGTACGGCCTGGGACGCCCGGCGCCGCTGATCAGGTCGGGATTACGAGGCACGCCCTAGTCACCGCGCCGGCACCTTGGGCCGGTGCAGGATCCGGCGGATCGTGGGCTCCGCGCGCTCGCTGCGCAGCGCACGGTAGGCGCCGAACGCCGACACCGCGTCGCATGCGCCGCCCAGCGTCTGGCAGCCGCATCGACCGGCCGTCGGCAACGGCCGATCGCACAACTCGCATAGCCACATCGGCACCACCACGCCTATGTACGACACCCCCGCCGGCACCGCGGACAGAGTGCTCTTGAATGTACTGGGCAAAAGGGCGGCGCGCATGAGTCGCGCCGCCTCCGCTGGGCAGCGTTCGGTTAGATTGCGGCATGGATACGCCAGAGCACGGCCGATATGCACGCCAGGAGAGCGAGTCGGCCCGGCTCGACCGCAACTACGGCGAGCTGCTGCAGGAGTTGCGGGTCGGCGAGACCGGCGTACAGATCCTGTTCGCGTTCCTGCTCAGCATCGCCTTCCAGCAGCGGTTCGCCACGCTGACCGATGCCCAACTCGGCATCTACCTGGCGACGCTGGTGGCCGCGGCCCTGGCCGCCGTGCTGTTGATCGCGCCGGTGCCGATCCATCGCATCCTGTTCCGGCATCGGCTGAAGGACGAGCTGGTGCGGTGGACCGCGCGGCTGGCGATGGGCGGGCTGGCCTGTCTGCTGCTGGCGATCCTCGGCGCCGTGCTGCTGATCGTCGACGTCGTCGCCAATACCGTCGCGGCGGTCATCATCACCGCGGTGGTTGGCTTGATGTGCTTGACGTTCTGGTATGCGCTGCCGCTGCGTTGGCGGCGCGCGGCCGCACCGATCGAGGAGACCCCGGTCGAGCGCTGAGGGGTCGCAGAGCTGCGTAGGAATTACTCAGGCGATGCGGCCGCTCAGCATCTCGCCGTAGCTGCTCTCCTCCTCGACCGATCGGTCGTGCCGGAAGATCAGCAGTCGGCTCGGCGCCGCGCGGCGGGCCATATCCTGGGCGCGGGTGATCGCGAATTCCTTGTTATGAAATGTCGCGACCGGAGCGCCGTTACGCTTGATGTCCCATTGGCCGGCGACGGGTACGACGTGAAACACGGTGGTCATCGCGACCCACCGTCAACTGGGGTGATCACGTCCACAGCCCCTCCAAATAGTCGAGGCGAGCGAATACGCACGTCATTGAACGAATTCACCCTCAAACCTAGAACTCGTGATCACCGTGCGCAATGCCACAGGCCCTTTCCACCGTTGGAAACTCGCCCAGTCGACGAAAGATCAACAACTAGTGGTGCAGCGCGTTACGCCAAGGTTTCCGGCCGGCGGACATAAGGTGCCGGCCGCTTTCCGTTATCGATCTTGACCTTATTGCTGGACAAATCCGACAGGAGGCAACCATAAGGTCAAGATCGGCGAGGGGGCGCGTCCTTAGCGTAAGGGAGCCAGCACCTGGGCGAGCGGCTCGAGAATATCCGGCTTGGTCGCGAGCGGCAGATTCATGATGACCAGGTCGACGCCGGCCGCGCCGAATGCGGCCGCTTGCTCGGCGGCTTGCCCAACGCCCGCATCGGGATCGATACGTACATTCACCGAGCACGTTATCTCGCTCGGGTCCCGTTTCAGATCGGCACAATGCGCGACCAGAATCTCTTTCAACGAAAGCCATTCCGCGGGCGTTTCGGTGATGACATTCCATTGTTGCGCCCAGCGGGCCACGGCTCGCAGGGTGCGCTTCGGCCCGCGCCCGCCGATAGTGATCGGTGGATGCGGCCGCTGCACCGGCTTGGGTTCGCAGCGGGCGTCGGTGAGCTGGATGTATTTGCCGGCGAACGTCGTGGTGGGTTCGGTCAGCAGCCCGACCATTGCCTGCACGCCTTCGTCAAAGCGATCGAAGCGTTCCCGCAGGGGCGGCAGCTCGATACCGTACGCGTCGCATTCGAGCTGATTCCAACCCGCGCCGACACCCAACTCGAGCCGGCCATCCGAAATGGCGTCGACCGTTGCCGCCATATTCGCCAGCACTGCCGGATGCCGATAGATCATCCCGGTCACCTGGCAGCCGAGCCGAATCCGGCGGGTAACCGCGGCGAGCGCGGCCAGTGTCGTCCAACCCTCCAGATTGGACCCCGTCAGATCACCGCTCAGCGGATAGAAATGGTCCCAATTCCAGGCTGATTCGAATATGTCGATATCGTCGGCGGCCACCCAGACATCGCGCATGGCTGCCCAGGTGGTGTGCTCGGGACGGGTCTTGATCGCGAAGCGCACGTCGCTCCTCCTCATGGGGCTCGATGTGCGCTCATCATTTCACCCAATAGGCAGATACGACCCCTAGCGGATCCCCTTGCCGGTGATCTGGCGTACGCCGGCCAGCGCGCCCTCGATCGCGCGCTTGGCGTGGGTGGTGTCGGTGTGCCCGGCGGCCCGCAGCTTGGCAACCGCCTCGGTGACGCCGATGGCCCGCAGGGTCTCCACATCGGGGATGCCAACGGCCCGGAGGTCGTTGGCCGTCTTCGGCCCGATGTTGACCAGTGTCTCCAGCTTGGTCACGTGACCTGCCCCCTTGACGTCGTGGCGCACTTGTGTGACTGAAATGAGTCGTCCCTTTCATTGGTACGGGTGGCATTCGCGCCTGGTTCACCCGAACGGGTGTGTGCTGTTTGGCAAAGCGGGCAGAACCGGATACGGGACGCTCAACCGCCGGCCAACTCCCGGCCACCGGCCGGTGGGATCGGTCCCGGACAATCATGATCGACGCCATCGAACTCCGACAAGGCTGTAGTAGTTACAGTGGTTGCAAGGCACGACGCGATCGGGGAGTACGAGATGACCGAGACCGGAGTCCTGGTGCCGGTTGGTTTCCTGCCACCAGAGCCGCCCGCCCCGAAATGGTCGGGCTGGCTGCGATCGACGCTGACCTGCGGTTCGCCGCTGGTACTGGTCGGGCTGCTTGCCTGGCGCTGGCCGACGGTCGATGCGGGCACCGACGCCATGGTCCGGGCCGATCGATTTTGGCTGCTCGGCGCGCTGGCCGCGGTACTGCTGACCTGGGTGGCCGGCTCGGCGTGCCAGCTCGGGGCGACCAGCGCGCGGCTGCCGGTGGGGCGGGTGTTTGCCACGCAGGTGGCCGGTTCGTTCGTCAACCACGTGCTGCCGGCCGGGGTCGGCGTGGCCGCGCTCAATCTCCGGATGCTGCGCCGCTGCGGGCTGAGCCGGGCCCGGGCCGCCGGAGCCGTCGGGCTCAACGCGGCGGCGGGCTTCATCGTGCATGCGATTGCGTTGGTGGCGCTGCTGCTTGCGGTTGGATCCCGCACGACCAGGCTTGATCGCACCAGCGTGCTCGCGATCGCCGCTGGGGTCGTCGTGGTCGCGGCGGTGATTGGCGTCCTGGCGATCCGGGCCTCGCGGCGCGCCGGTCCGTTCGGCGAGTGGATCGGCCGGACGCTGGCGCAGACCGGCGAGGTGCTGGCCCATCCGGGTCGGGCGCTGCTGCTGTGGGCCGGATCGGCCGCCGTACCCGCGCTGCACATTCTGACGCTCACGGCCGTTGTGCACGCGCTGGATCAGCCGGCGCCGATAGGTACGCTGGCCGTCGCCTATCTCGGCGCGTCGGCGCTGGCCGCGATCGTGCCCTCGCCCGGCGGGTTCGGTGCGCTGGACGTCGCGCTGCTGGCGGCGTTGACCGCCACCGGCGGTACCGCCTCGGCCGCCGCGGCCAGCGTCATCGGGTACCGGTTGATCACCGTCTGGCTGCCGTTGCTCCCGGGTGCTGCCACGCTGCTTCTGCTGCTGCACCGGCGCATCATCTGACCGGAAGCGGTCGCCACTGGACCGTCTGGCCCGCATCGGCGTCGCCGATTGCGTCATGTGGGCTGCGTCATTAGCATGCTCGACACACGATCGCCGGTGATCGTTCCGCGCCGTTGCGCGATCCGAGGAGGACCGATGAGACTCGTTCGGTACGGCGTGGTGGTAGCGGTCTTGGTGTTCGTGATCGTGGGCATCGCGACCGGCTCCCGCAATCGGTCCGGCTCCGCCGCGCAGCACACCAAGGGCTCGTTCTCGATCGGGCTGGTGACGAAGACAAACTCCAACCCGTACTTCATCTCGATGCTCGCCGCCGCGAAATCGGAGGCAAAGGCCAAGGGCCTGCGGCTTATCGCGAAGGCCGGCACGCTCGACGGCGACAACCAGAGCCAGGTCTCGGCCGTGGAGGACATGATTGCCGCCAACGTCAAGGCCATCATGATCGTGCCCAACGACTCGAAGGGCATCATTCCGGTGCTCAAAGAGGCGCAGAAGAAGGGCATTTATATCGTCGATCTCGATACCCAGACGGAGGGGAATCAGGGTGTCGACGTCACATACGCGACCAACAACTTCCAGGCCGGTGTGCTGCAGGGTAAGTATGTCAAGGCGGCACTCGGATCGAAAAAGCCGCAGCTGGCGATGCTGGACCTCGAGCCGGGCGTCTCGGTCGGCGACCAACGCCACAACGGTTTTCTGCAAGGAATGGGTCTGCCGAAGAACAGCCCGGACATCCTCGGGCGCGGCGATACCAACGGTGACCAGGGCAAGGCCCAGACCGTCATGGAAAACCTGCTGCAGAAGGAATCGTCGATCAACGCGGTGTACTCCATCAATGAACCGTCCGGCATGGGCGGTTACACCGCCGCGAAGAACGCGGGCAAGGCCGGCCAGATCGTCATCGGTTCCATCGATGGCGGCTGCAGCGGTGTCAAGGCAGTGAAATCGGGCCAGTTGGCCGCGACGGTAATGCAGTTTCCCGGCAAGATGGCGAAAATCGGTATTGATACGTCGGTCGCCTTTGTGCACGACGGGGTGAAGCCCAAGGTCCCGGCGTCCGGCTTCATCGATACCGGCGAGCAGCTGATCACCGACAAACCGGTGGGCGGCCTGCCGTCGAAGGATACGACCTGGGGCCTGAAGAACTGCTGGGGCGGGTCATGAGCGCGCACGTGGATCACAGCGACGCCGGGCCGGTCGAGACCGCCGCGCAAAGTGCGTTCGTTACCCGGCTGGTCAACGCGACCGATATCGCCTACCGGAGCCCGGTGCTCGGGCCGTTGGCGGCGCTCATAATCGCCTGCATCATTTTCGCGCTGTCGACCAGTACGTTCTTCACCGTCGACAATCTGTCGCTGATCTTGCAGCAGTCCGTGGTCGTCGGAACGCTGGCATTGGGCCAGACAATTATCATTCTGACCGCCGGCATCGACCTGGCCAACGGCGCAATCATGGTGCTCGGGACGCTCGTGATCGCCAAAGAGGTCGGGCATTCCCATGCCTCGCAGGTTGGGTTTCTCGTCATCGGCACCGTCCTGTGTGCGGCGCTTGGCGCGCTCAACGGCTGGCTGGTCTCCCGGCTGAATCTGCCGCCGTTTATCGTGACGCTCGGAGCGTTGACCGTATTGCAGGCGGTCGGCCGGCTCTACACCTCGCAGACCCTGCTGGCGCCCGGCGGGCCGCTGACGTTCCTTTCCGGTGGCTATTTCCTGTACGGGAAGTTCCAGATTACGTACGGCGTGGTTCTCGTGCTGGTGACGGTCGCGGTCATGCATTACGCGCTGACCCATACGGCATGGGGGCGGCACGTTTATGCGGTCGGCAATGACCCGGGCGCGGCCCGCCGCACCGGTATCGCGATTCGCCCGGTGCTGATATCCGTGTATCTGTTGGCCGGTCTGCTCTATGCGTTGGCGGCCTGGCAGTCGTTCGGCCGCAGCCCAGCCACCTCGGCGAATGCCTTCCCGACGGCAAATCTGGATACGATCACCGCCGTCGTCATCGGTGGTACGAGCCTTTTCGGTGGTCGCGGCACCGTGATTGGCAGCTACATTGGCGCGTTGATCGTGCTTGTGCTGCAGTCCGGTCTCACCCAGGCCGGCATCGACCCGCTCTATCAGTCGGTGGCGACCGGTATCCTGGTGATCCTCGCGGTTGCGCTCGACCAGGTCACTCGAAGGAGATCGACGCGATGAGCACGACGGTGTTGGAAGCACGCAATATCGTCAAGCGGTATGGCCACGTCACCGCGATCCGCGGCGCCGACTTCGAGCTGCAATCCGACGAGGTGCTCGCGGTGGTCGGTGACAATGGCGCCGGGAAATCGACCCTCATCAAGGTATTATCCGGTGACGTAATCCCGGATTCCGGCGAGGTGCTGCTGGATGGGAACGAGGTCCATTTCAAGAGCCCGATCGACGCCCGCGCCGCCGGCATCGAGACGGTCTATCAGGATTTGGCGGTGGCGCCGTCGCTGGACATTGCGACCAACCTCTTTCTGGGCCGGGAAATACGCAAGCCAGGTCTGGCCGGCCGGGTATTCCGTGCTCTCGATGAGAAGAAAATGCAGGATGAGGCGCGCGAATACCTCGATCAGCTCGGCATCATGACCGTACAGTCGATTACCCAGCCGGTGGAAAGCCTCTCCGGTGGGCAGCGGCAGAGCGTCGCGGTCGCCCGGGCCGCGGCGTTCGGCAGCAAGGTGGTCATCATGGATGAGCCGACCGCCGCGCTGGGGGTGCGAGAGTCTGGTCAAGTGGTCGAATTGATCCGGCGCATTCGCGACCGCGGCATTCCGGTCGTGGTGATCAGCCACAATATGCCGATCGTCTTTGATGTTGCCGACCGCATTCATATTCACCGGCTCGGCCGGCGGGCAGCGGTGGTGCGCCCCAGTGAGGTCACGATGAATGACGTGGTCGGCATCATGACCGGCGCGATCCAACCCGCCGAGCCCGCCGCCTAACCTGCAGGTCCATTGGACCGCTCGGACGCTATTGGCGAACGTGAACTCCTGGTGATCATGAACTTTGGACCGCATTTTACGGCGTGTCATCGACCCAATCCTCATGATCACGCCGGGCAACAGGTCCGCACAGGGTGATCGCCGGTAGCCGACCGTTACCTCTGCGGAGTCTCGAGATAATCGGCGAGCTCGTGCATTCGGGTAATCAGCCGTGGTACGTGATCCGGGCTGTGCCCGTGGATGAATCGTAGAATATCGAATACGGTAGCGGTGACGCAGACGGCCAATGCACCTGGACCGGCCACCTTCTCGGCCGGCCGTCGCAATATGTCGGCGATCGAGGGGTCACGGCCGGTGCCGAATACCTCACGCACCAGCCAGGCGTAATCGATGACCCTGGTGCCACGACCCAAGGCCTCGATATCGATGAGCCCGGTAATTTTGCCGTCCTGCATCAATACGTTGCACGAATTGAGATCACCGTGCACCAGGTCGTCGTCGGGCAGCCGCACGCCAGGGTGTCGTTCCAGCACCCGGTCGTAATGCCGGACCAGATCGCATCCCGCGGGGCCGAGACCGCACAAGAACGTACGGGTCCGTCCCAGGCCGCCGTCAAACGCTTCCGCGGTGACGTATGTCGACCAGTCCTGCTCGGTGTCCGGCGCGAGGCCGGCCTGCAGCTCGATGACGTCGACCAGTAATGCGGCGATGTCGGCGGATAGCTCGGCCGGCTGGCCTGCCACGAACTCCTGCACCTGATAGGACGCGCCGGCCAAGGTAGTGCCGACCGCGAGCCATTCCGGCGTGGGATAGCCAACGGCTCGTAATCGCAGTACGGACTGCGCATTCTGTGCAGAGTGGAATTTGCTGGCCTGGGCGCTCCATTTCAGGATGCGCAGCCGACCGTCGGGGTCGACCAGCTCCCAGGCGCCGCCTTGCAGGCCGCCCTGGCACCGCCGCCCGAGCTCTAGTTGCAGATCGTGCTGCTCGTTGATATCCGCGACAACCTGCCGAATGGAGCCGTCGTGATCAAGATGTGCGTACAAGAGATCTCTCCCCATGCTCGAATAGCCGTCGGCGACGGCCGGACTCGATGCACGGAGATCACGCCACCCGGCAAGCCTAACAAGGCCGGTCGGTGAGCGTCGATAGATTTGCGTTCGTGGCAGTGACTGGGACGCCGCACACGACGTTGATCGTGCTGCGTGGAAATTCGGGATCGGGCAAGAGCACGACCGCACGCGAGCTGCGGGCGCGGGCCGGTCGCGGCGTGGCGCTGGTCGAGCAGGACTACCTGCGCCGCATTCTGCTGCGTGAGCACGATGTGGCCGGCGGCGTCAACATCGGGCTCATCGACCAGACCGTACGGTATGCGCTCGATAATGAATACAGCGTAATTCTCGACGGGATTCTCAACTCGGCGCATTACGGCAAGATGCTGCGGGCGCTCGTCGACGATCACGCCGGGTCCACCTGGCTCTATTACTTCGATGTTCCGTTCGAGGAAACGATTCGCCGGCATGCGACCCGTCCGCAGGCGAGTGAATTCAGCGGCGAGGACATGCGCGGCTGGTATCGCGTACGCGATCTGCTGGAGTTCGTCGAGGAACGCGTCGTGCCAGAGTCGGACTCGCTGGCCGCGACGGTCGACCGGATCGCGGCCGAAACCAGCCTCACCGGGATGCCTAACCCGCCGTGATCATGCGTAGACCCATACTTTCTACGGCGTGTTGCTCTGACTTTCTGCATGATCACGGGGATCTCTGGAGCCTCGGAGTACTAGTCAGGCCAGTCGGGGGAGCGGCCGAGCAGCAACAGGATCCGGTCCAGGGTGGCCGCGCCGTTGGCCGGTGACCCAGGCCGGAACGCCGCGTCGTTGGCCGGCAACCTCGGCCGGAACGCCGCGCCCGGTTGCAGCCGCACCGAGCCATCCGGCACCGCTTCGGCTATCGGCAACGCGAGCTGCAGCAGGTGCGCATCCAATTCGTAGCCGATGCCAAGCGACCGGGCGACATCCCAGCCGTGCACGACACAGTCGATGAAATGAAAACCGATCGCGGTTGCCGCCGGGAACGCCACCTCGGCGCTGATCTCGGGCAGCGCGAAGCGGCGCTCCAACACGCCGTCCGCGGCGAATGCGGTCAACACGTGTTCGGTGGCCGCGGCGTAGCCGGCGACCGGATCGGCGCCGAGCGAGCCGACCTCCCAGACCGTCGGGTCCGCGCCGCCGCCCTCGGCCGCGATCGCAAAGCCGTGATTCTGGACCGTCATATGGGCAAGCAGGTTCGCCAGTGTCCAGCCGGCGCATGGCGTAGCGCGGCCCAGGTCGGCCGGCGTCAACTGCGAAACCACGGCAACCGTTGCCATGGCCGCGGTCCGATGTACATCCCGAAGATCGTTCGTAATAGTAGGCACATACTTACGATGTGCTTCAGCATACGGTCTGTCAAGGCGTATTTTGCGGCCATGGCGAACGACCCATCCACGACCCGGCCCGATCTGGCGGCGATGATCACGCCCATCGGACGGGCGCTGGTGGCCGCCGAGCTGCCGATCCTGCGCGCCCACGACCTCACCATGTGGGGATATGTCGTGCTGCTGCGACTGGCCGACGAGCCGGTGCGGGCGCAGGCGGCGCTGGCCCAGGCCATCGGCGCGGACAAGACCCGGATCATCGGCGTACTCGACGATCTGCAGGACCGCGGGCTGATCCGCCGGGAACCCGATCCGGCCGACCGGCGGGTGTACCTCGTGTCGCTCACCGCCGACGGCCGCCGGGTGCGCGCGTCGGCACAGGCGGCGATTCAGCGCCGCGAGGACCGGCTGCTACACCGA
>Ga0137412_10004727_pt1 | contig 10866 bp, 7 predicted proteins | sample CZODoug2_1_16fun_FD_122160 | JGI IMG/M metagenome (GOLD analysis project Ga0137412, IMG submission 122160) | Vadose zone soil fungal communities from Angelo Coast Range Reserve, California, USA - CZODoug2_1_16fungal (Hybrid Assembly) | ecosystem: Environmental > Terrestrial > Soil > Vadose zone... | reverse complement strand
ACCGCCTCGCTCGGGGCCGACTTCGACGTCCTCTCCCGGGCCATGCGTTGGGTCGGTCACCTGCCCATCCGCACCCGGGGCACGATCGGTGGCAGCCTGGCGCACGCGGACGCCACCGCCGAATGGTGCCTGCTCGCGGTGCTGCTGGACGCGCTGATCGTCGTCGAAGGGCCGGCCGGGCGCCGGACGCTGGCCGCCGGCGACTTCTTCCACGGCGTGTTCACCACCGCGCTGGCCCCCGACGAGCTGATCGTGCAGGTGGTCTTCCCCCGCCCGGCGCCGCGCGCCACGCTGACCGAGTTCGCCGAGCGACGCGGCGACTTCGCCATAGTCGCCGCCGCCGTCGACCTGGACCTCCCCCGAGTAGTGCTAGGCGGCGTAGCCCCCGTCCCGTACGTGGTCCCCCACCTGCCCGCGAGTCGGGGCTCTCAGCACACTGAGTCGGGGCTCTGGGCACACCTGGCGGAGGCCGCGGTCGACGCCGTACAGGTGCGCGACGAGCCGGGGGTGACCGCGCACTACCGGCGGGGACTTGTGCGCACGCTGGTGCAACGTGCCTGCGAGGAGGCCGAACAGATGAGCGCCGGCCGATGAGCGGCACCCGGGAGCCGGGATTCCGCCGGGACGGCAGCTGGGTGGGCGCCTCGGTGCCCCGCAAGGAGGACCCCAGGCTGCTGGCCGGCCGGGGCCGCTTCGTGGACGACATCAGCCTGCCCGGGATGCTGCACGCCCAATTCGTGCGGGCCAGCGTGGCGCACGCGCGGATCACCGGGATCGACCTGTCGCAGGTGCGCACCGTTCCCGGCGTGGTCGCCGCGTTCACCGCCGAGGACCTGGGGCTGGCCGACATCACCGCCGTGCTGGATCGGCCGCCGCACGAGTTCGTGCCCACCGCCATGCCGGTGCTGGCCAGGGACAAGGTGCGCTACGTGGGCGAGCCGGTGGCCATCGTGGTGGCCCGCGACCCGTACGCGGTGGAGGACGGCGTGGAGCTCGCCGTCGTCGAGTATGACGAGCTGGACCCGGTGATGTCCGACACCGCCGCGCTCGCTCCCGGCGCGGTGCTGGTGCACGCCGAAGCGCCGGCGAACACGCTGGTGGACGTGTCGATGTTCGCCACCGAGGGCATCGACGAGGTCTTCGCCCAGGCAGAGCGCAGTGGCGCGGTGGTCCGGGTACAGGCCAAGACCGGCCGGCAGAACGCGCTGCCGCTGGAGACCCGGGGCGTGGTGGCCGACTGGGACGACCGGGACGAGCAGCTGCGGGTGCGGACCTGCACCCAGATCCCGCACCAGGTGCGCACCGTGCTGGCCCGCTGCGCCGGGCTGCCCGAGCGGCAGGTCCGGGTCACCGTGCCGGACATGGGCGGCGGCTTCGGGCAGAAGTGTGTGGTCGGGCGGGAGGAGATCGCCACCGCGGCCGCCGCCCTCAAGCTACGCCGCCCGGTCAAGTGGATCGAGGACCGCCGCGACGCCCTGACCGCCGCGTTCCTGGCCCGCGAGCAGCGCTACGACGCGCGCGCCGCCTTCGACTCCGACGGCGCGATCCTGGCCCTGGACGTGGACATCGTCTGCGACATGGGCGCCTACTCCTGCTACCCGTTCACCGCCGGCATCGAGCCGCTGATGGCCTCCGCGGAGATGCCGGGGGTGTACCGGCTGCCCGCGTACCGGGTGCGCGGCCGCGCGGTCACCACGAACAAGGCGCCGACCGGGCCATACCGGGGAGTCAGCCGGCCGCAGTACGTGATGGTGATGGAACGCTTGATGGAAAAAGCAGCGAAGGCGTTGAACCTCGACCCGGTGGATCTGCGTCGGCGCAACGTGATCACCGTGTTCCCGTACAAGGGCATCAACAACATCACCTACGACCCCGGTTCGTACCGGGAGTCGCTGGATCTGTGCGAGCAGGTGCTGCGCGACGAGGGCTGGTACAAGGTGCGCGCCGAGTCGGCGGACCGGGTGATCGGCATCGGCTACTCCTGCTTCTCCGAGCGCACCGGGTACGGCTCGGGGGCGTTCGCGGCGCGCAAGATGTCCGTGGTGCCCGGATTCGACATCGCCGAGATCAAGATGGACGTCTCCGGCACGGTGGTGGTCACCAGCGGCACGATGAGCCACGGGCAGAGCCACGAGACCACGTTGGCGCAGATCGTCGCCGACCGCCTCGGCCTGGACATCGACCAGGTCAAGATCGTCCAGGGGGACACCGACCGGGTCACCTACGGCTTCGGTTCGTTCGCCAGCCGGTCGATCACCATCGGCGGCAGCGCGGTCGGCGCGGCGTCCGGGAAGCTCGGCGAGACGCTGCGGGAGATCGCCGCGCACCTGCTGGAGACCGACCTGGACAACACCGAGCTGGACGGCGCCGGCGGGGTTCGGCTGCGCGACGACCCCGACCGGGGCCTGTCCTACGCCGACATCGCCGAGATCGCCTACCTGAAGGCACACCTGCTGCCCAAGGGCGTGGAACCGGGGCTGGCCGCGACCGCGAGCTTCGACGTGGCCGGCGACGGCACGTTCGCCAACGCCACCCACGGCGTGGTGGTCGAGCTGGACCGGGGCACCGGCGATGTGCGCATCCTGCGCTACGTGTGTGTCGAGGACTGCGGGGTGGCCATTCACCCGCAGGTTGTGGAGGGCCAGTGCCGTGGCGGCATCGCCCAGGGCATCGCCGGCGCGCTGTTCGAGCAGGTCACCTACGACGACACCGGGCAGCCGCTGTGCCCCAGCTTCATGGAGTACAAGGTGCCCACCGCCGTGGAGATCCCCGAGGTGGCCATCCACCACCTGGAGACGCCCTGCGCGTTCACCGAGAACGGCGCCAAGGGGGTCGGCGAGGGCGGCACCATCGGCGCCCCGGCCGCCGTGCTCAACGCGGTCAACGACGCCCTGCGCGACATCGGGGTGGAACTGGACGACACCCCGATATCCCGCGAGTCGGTGTACCGGGCGTTGGAGGGGACCCCCGTCGAGGCCCTGGAGAGGCAGCCGGTGTGACCGAGGACGTGCGTGTGCCCCCGAGGGAGGCTGTGTGACCGAGATCCAGCTGATCGAGCTGACGGTGAACGGCGAGCGGCACGACCTGGCCGTCGAGCCGCGCCGCACGCTGGTCGACGTGCTGCGCCACGACCTGCGACTGACGGGCACGCACGTGGGTTGCGAGCACGGCATCTGCGGCGCATGCACGGTGCTGGTGGACGGCGCCCCGGCCCGGGCCTGCCTGATGTTCGCCGCCCAGGCCGAGGGCTCCGACATCCGCACCGTGGAGTCCCTGGCCGCGCCCAACGGCGAGCTAGGGGACCTGCAACGGGCGTTCAGCGCGCACCACGGGCTGCAATGCGGGTTCTGCACCCCGGGCTTCCTGATGCTCGCCGAGGGCTACCTCAGCGAGCGCCCGGACGCGACCAAGGAGGAGATCCGCGAAGTGGTCGCCGCCAACCTGTGCCGGTGCACCGGCTACCAGACCATCGTCGAGGCGATCGACGCATGCGCGAGCGCGCGGAGGGAACACGCATGAGCCTGCACGGCAGCGAGACCGACCAGACCTACGCACGCGCCGGATTCGGCGGCACCGTTCCTCGCGGGACACGGCCGGCGATCGTGGTGGTGGACCTGACCAACGGCTTCACCGACCCCGCGTTCCCCACCGGCGCGGACCTGTCCGACGTGGTCGCCGCGACCGCCGAGCTGATCACCGCCGGGCGGGCGGCGTCGGTGCCGGTGGTGTTCACCACGATCTCCTACAGCGTCGCGGAGATCGACGGTGGCGGGGTCGCCTGGCTGCGCAAGGCGCCCGGGATGCGGGTGCTGCTGGACGGCACGCCGGCCGCCGAGGTGGACCCCCGGCTGCCCCGGACCAGCGCGGACCATGTGATCAACAAGAAGGGCGCGTCGGCGTTCTTCGGTACCGGGCTGGCGGCGCTGCTGGCCGGCCTGCGGGTGGACACCGTGCTGATCTGCGGGGCCACCACCAGCGGGTGTGTCCGGGCCAGCGCGGTGGACGCGGTGCAGTCCGGCTTCGACGTGCTGGTGCCCGAGGACTGCGTGGGCGACCGGGCGGACGGTCCGCACCGGGCGAACCTGTTCGACATCCAGGCCAAGTACGGCGACGTGATCGAACTGTCCGACGCGGTCGGCTACCTGGGCTCGCTGGCCTCGGCCGGGGTGGCGGTCTGATGGCCCGCTCGGTGCTGCAGTCCGCGCTGGCGGATCTGGCAGACGTGCCGGCGACCAGCCGCTGGGTGCGCAACGGCGCGGTCCGGCTGCACGCGCTGGACTACGGCGGTGACGGGGTGCCGCTGGTGGTGCTGCCGGGGATCACCAGCCCGGCGATCACCATGGACTTCGTCGCCCGCGATCTGACTGACCAGGTGCGCCCGATCGTGCTGGACGTGCGCGGGCGGGGGCTGTCCGACTCCGGGGCGTCGTACACCCTGGACGACTACGCGGCCGACACGCTCGCGGTGATCGACGGGCTCAGGCTGGACCGCCCGCTGCTGCTCGGGCACTCGATGGGCGCCCGGATCGCGGCGGTCGCGGCCGTGTCCGGTCAGGTCGAGCTGCGCGGCACGGTGCTGGTCGACCCGCCGATGAGCGGCCCGGGGCGCGACCCGTACCCGACCACCCTGGCGGCGTTCCTCGGCCAGCTCGCCGAGGCGGCCCGGGGCACCGACGCCGACGAGGTGGCGCGCTCCTGGCCGCGCTGGCCCCGCCGCGAGCAGGAGTTGCGCGCCCGCTGGCTGTCCAGCTGCGACCCCGACGCGGTGGCCGCCACCCACGCCGGCTTCGAGACCGAGGACTTCTTCGACGCCTGGCCGAAGGTGCCCGCCCCCACGGTGTTGATCCACGGCGCGGACAGCCCAGTGGTCACCGCCGCCGGCGTAGCCGAAGCCCGCACCGCCAACCCCACGGCCCGCTTCGTGGAGATCCCGCACGCCGCCCACATGGTCTTCTGGGACAACCCCACCCCCGCCCGAACCCTCCTCCGCCAAACCCTCACCGACCTCACCTAGCCTCGGTCACTTAAAAGCCGGCGAGTCGGTGCTCTCAGCACACTGTGTCGGTGCTCTCAGCACACCGTCTAGGCCTATTCACCAGGGCGAGTCGGGGATTTCGGCACTGCGCCTGACCGCTCAGGCCCTCAGATTCAGGAGCTGAGCGGTTCACACTGTTGAGTGCGGCAACAAGCACACGGGTCCGCGTCGTGATCACTCCCGCTAAAATTTCCGCTCAGTCTGCCGTCGCACCAATTCCGGTCCGGGAGCCTCGCGGAGGGGGGTCAGGGATGCCGGAGGCGCCCAAACAGATCTTCGTGGAGCGGCTGGTGTTGCTGCGCAGCGCGGCGGGCCAGCCAACGTACGAGAGCATCGAACGCGGCGCGGGGCGGATCCTCGACCCTGGGAAGAAGGACCAGCGGGGACAGACGCTCACCGCTCCCTCGCACAAGCGGGTGCACGACTGGTGCAACGGGCGAGCTGTACCGGCGAGCTGGCCGCAGCTCGAACTGGTGCTGCGCGTCCTGATCGAAAAGGCGCGCTCGGCGACGCCACGCCCCGAGGTGGACGGCCTGTACGGGCTGACCGCGTGGCAGTCCCTGTGGAAGACCGCCCGGGAGAGCCCGGATGCCGAGCACGCTGTTTGCCCCTATCGCGGCCTCGAGTCGTACCAGCAAGAGCATGCGGCGTCCTTCCGCGGCCGGGAGAAGAGCACCGACGCTCTGTTGAAGCGCCTCGACGCGGTGTGTGGCGGCGCCGGTGGGCTGCTGATGCTCGTCGGGCCGTCGGGGGTCGGTAAATCGTCGCTGCTGCGAGCCGGGCTGGTGCCCGCGATCAAGGAACACGGGTTGTCCGCTGCCGGCTCGCGGAACTGGCCAGTCGTGATCACCGCCCCTGGGCCGGATCCGGTGCACGAACTGGTCCGACGCATCCCCGACCTCAAAGAGCCGCTCGACCCCGCCGGCTGGCAAGACGACGCGCCCGACGGCGAGAGCGACACGAGCCCGGACCCGGACGCGCCCCCCGCCCTGGACGGCGCCGCGATTCGGGCGGCGATCACCACCTACGCCGAACAACAGGAAGGCGCCGGCGCTCGTCTGATCATCGTGGTGGACCAGTTCGAGGAGGTGTTCACCCTCTGCGGGGACCGCCAGCGCAGCGTGTACATCGAGACGCTGAGGGCGGCGTGCACTCCGGAGAACGCCGATGGTGCCGCCCCGGCCCTGGTCGTGGTGGGCGTGCGCGCGGACTTCTACGAACGCTGTCTGGACGACCCGACCCTGGCCGAGGCGCTGCAGGAGCGCCAGATGGTGCTGGGGCCGATGACCGATGAAGAGCTGCACGAGGCCGTGGTCCGCCCGGCGAGGTCGGCGGGCCTGCGAGTGGAACCGGGCCTGGCCGAGCTGTTGCTGCACGACGCGGGCCTGCGGCGATTTCGCGGTGCGCAGACTGACGCCGGTGTGCTGCCGCTGGTGTCCCACGCACTCACCGCAACCTGGCGGAATCGCAAAAAGGGCGCGCTCACGATCGAGGGCTATCAGGAGGCAAAAGGGATCCAAGGGGCCGTCGAGGCCACCGCGGAGCAAGCCTGGGCCGAGCTGGACAGCGACGGACAGCGGGCGGCGCTGAACCTGCTGCTGAGGCTGACCAGGATCGGTGCCGACGGCACCCATGACACCCGGGGACGCTGCGACAAGCAGCAGCTGCTGGACCAGGCGCCGGACCGCGCGGCGGCCGAGACCGCGTTGGAGGTCCTGGTCCGGGCGCGGCTGGTGACCTTGGATGCGGAGTGGGCGCAGCTGGCGCACGAGGCATTGCTGCAGGCGTGGCCCCGGCTGCGCCAGCTCATCGACGAGCACCGGGAGAGCCTGCTGCTGCGGCAGCGGATCGAAGAGGAGGCGAAGACCTGGGAGGCCCAGCACCGCGACTCGTCGCTGCTCTACCGCGGCGCGCGGCTGGAGAGTGCCCAGCAGTGGGCCGACAGCGCGGACCTGGACGGTCCCAGCGAGCTGACCAGGTCATTCCTGGACAAGTCGATCGCCCAGCGCCGGCGCAGAACGTGGTTGCTGCGGACCGCGGTCGCCGTCTACCTGGTGCTGGCGCTGGTCGCCGGTATCGTCGCGGTGATCGCCAGCGACCAGCGGGACAACGCCCAGTACGCCGACGTGGTGGCTCAAGCCGACCGGCTGCAGAGAAGCAATCCCTCGCTGGCCGCCCAGCTGTACCTGGTCGCAAATCAAAGACGGCCAGACGATCAAGAAGTGCACGGGCGCGTGCTCTCCACCCAGAACGCACCGCTGGCCCGCCCGCTCCGTGGCCCTGCCGGCGCCATCTACTACACCGGCTTCAGCCCCGATGGCCGCACCCTGGCCACCGCGAACGAGGGGCGCACGGTCCAGCTGTGGAACCTCACCAATCCAGCGCAGCCCACGCCCTTGGGAAAACCGCTGGAGGCGGGCACCAGCTGGGTGAGCGCGGCGGCATTCAGCCCCAACAGCCGCATCCTGGCCAGCACGAACGGCGACGGCACCGTCCACCTGTGGGATGTCGCCGACCCGGCGAATCCGACCACGTTGGCACCGCCGCTCAATGGCCACAACGGCGCGATGTCGCTGCTTGCGTTCAGCCCGGACAGCCGCACGCTGGCAACCGCCAACGACGACCACACAGTCCGGCTGTGGAATCTCACCGACCCCGCGCATCCGACGCCTTTAGGGGGGCCGTTAACCGGGCACACCAAGATTGTCCGTTCGGTCGCGTTCAGCCCGGATGGGCATACCCTGGCCTCGGGCAGCGACGACACCACGGCGCTGCTGTGGAACGTGACCGACCCCGCCCACCCGGTACGCATCGGCACGCCGCTGGCTGGGCACTCCGACGCGGTGCATTCCGTCGCGTTCAGCCCTGACGGCCACACCCTGGCCACCGGCAGCGACGATAAGACCGCCCGGCTGTGGAACATCACCGACCCCACCCACCCGGTGCCTCTCGGCGGCCCGCTGAGCGGACACGAGGGCACGATCTGGTCGGTCGCGTTCAGCCCCGATGGCCATAGCCTGGCGACCGGCAGCTCCGATGGCGCGGCCAAGTTGTGGAACGTCACGAACCTGTCCCACGCGATCCAGATCGGCGGAAACCTCTCCTCGAGCGCGGGCGGGGTTGCCGCGGTCGCGTTCAGTCCGGACGGGCACACCCTGGCCACCGGCTGCGGCGACGGAACGACGATGCTCTGGTCGCTGCCCAGAACAGTCCTGCTGGGGTCGGTGTCCCGAGTGGCCGCGGTGGCCTTCAGCCCGGATGGGCGCACCCTGGCGAGCGGCAGCTACGACCACACCGTCCGCCTGTGGCAGGTGACCGACCCCGCCCGGCCCAACGCGCTGGGTTCCCTGCCTGCCGGGTCCACCGGCTGGGTCAGCTCCGTCGCGTTCAGTCCCAACAGCCGCACCCTCGCGAGCCAGAACCCTGGGGACAGGACGGTGCGGCTGTGGGATGTGACGGATCCCGCCCACCCAATACCTCTCGGCCAACCCATCCCTCGGCACACGCAGTACTACGGCCCTGTGGCGTTCAGCCCCAACGGAGACGTTCTGGCCACCACCGACACCGACGAGACCGTCCAGCTGTGGAATGTCACCGACCCCGCGCACCCCACTCCACTGGGGGCCCCTCTGGCCGGGCACTCCAGCTACGTCGGTTCCGTCGACTTCAGCCCGGATGGCCGGATGCTGGCCACGGCCGGCCACGACGGCACGGTCAGGCTCTGGAGCGTGGCCGACCCCGCCCACGCCGTCCCGCTCGGGGATCCCCTCACCCCGCAAAGCGGCGTGATAGCGCAGGTAGCGTTCAGTCCCGACGGTCACACCCTCGCCGCAACCGGCCAGGACAAGACCGTCCGACTGTGGGATGTGGCTGATCCCGCCCACCCGACGCCACGTGGGTCGCTGATCGGACACACCGAGGGGGTGACCACGGTCGCGTTCAGCCCCGACGGACATACGGCGGGCTCCGGAAGCGCCGACGGGACAGTCCGGCTCTGGGATGTGACCCATCCCGTCGAGCCGACGGTGTCCGGCGAGCCGCTCAGCGGGCCCACCGGCTCCATGAGGGATGTCGCATTCAGCCCCAATGGGCACACTCTGGCCACCGCGAACGACGACGACACCGTGATGCTGTGGGATATGAACATCGACGACTCGATCCGCCGGATCTGTACCAGCACGCAGGGAGTCCTGACACCCCAAGAATGGGAACAAACCCTGCCAGGACAGTCCTATCAGCCACCTTGCTCATGAATGTGGGTCGAGAAACTTGCCGGTGATCTCCATCATCACCGCCTCCTATGATCCGGTGCTCGAATACCTGGAGGCCGCCTATGAGTCCGTTGTCAGCCAGGAACTGCCGCACGGCTGGTCATTGGAGTGGGTGGTTCAGGAGGATGGCACCGAAGGCCGCCGTGCGGCTGAAATCTTGCCCGACGACCCTCTTATCCAACTCAGTGGGGGACGCAAGCTCGGCGTCTCACACACTCGGAACCTTGCCCTCGCCCGAGCCACCGGCGAACTCATCAAGAACCTGGACCAGGACGATGTGCTCATGCCTGGAGTAATAGCGCGGGACATCGATGTACTCACCAAGAACGAGGACATCCAATGGGTGACCTCAGCAGCTCTGGACCTGCTCGAGGACGGATCGACAGTCGCGATCGGCAGTGATCCGCCGGCCGGTCGAATCAATCGCGGGTACCTGGTGAACTGGTGGCGGGATCGCCATTACCGCCTACCCGTCCACCCGACCACCTTGTGCATTCGTCGACCACTCGCTGTGGCACTCGGCGGGTGGATGGCGATTCCCGGATCGGACGACACCGGGCTGTTGATCGCGGCATCGGTGGTCAGCCCCGGATACTTTCATGGCGAGGTAGGGCTGCTCTGGCGCACCTGGCCCGGACAGGTCAGTGCGTCTGCCGAGCACGCGGAACCAACCGAATGGAACGCACGTATGAAGCTCATCAGCGACCGGGCTGATGCGCTCGCCGCGCTGCGTTGGGCGGCGAGCGGACCCGGGTTCAGCGGCCGAACAGGCTGCTGAACAGCTGCCCCACACCGGAGAACACGCTGTGCAGCACATCGCCGACGCCGGACGCGGACGACGTCTCCGAGGACTTGTCCGCGTCACCGGTGTCACTGTTGTCGGCGCTGGCCGTGTTGGCGGGCTTGGCATTCTTGGGCGCCGCCTCAGCCGAGTCGCTGCTTTCCGGGGAATCATCGCTGGACACGCCCAGCCACCGTCCCACCTTCTTGAACATGCTTGCGATGGGACCCGGGCTCTCGGACGAGGAGGCGCGGCCGCTCACCGATCCGTCCGAGGCACTCGAGCTCGATTCGCCGTCCGACTTGTGCTTGGTGGGCCCGGGGGCGACCGCGTTGCCCGGTGACCCGTCCGAACCGCCGCCCGAACCGCCGCCCGGCCCGCCGCCTGGTCCATCGACGGTTGGCTGTATCGAGGGCAACGACGTCACGACGGCGACCAGGTGCGCGGCGGGGGGAGGGCTGGCGGTGGTTGGCTGGGCCGTGCCGGCTGAGATCGGAGTGAGCCACGCTCCGGCGAGGCACACCATGGCCACGCCACCGGTCACCATCGCGGCTGGCCTCTTTCGGGACAAGAACGGCGTCAACACCATGACAAACACTCCTTTGTTGCGGGGGCTGGAAAGACGGTCGGGGTCATTCGAAGCGGAGTGCTTCGATGGGTCGCAGGCGGGCGGCGCGGTAGGCGGGGTAGCCGCCGGCGAGCAGGCCGATGATCACGCTGACTCCGAAGGCGATCAGTACTGGGTTGAGGCTGAGTAGCGGTACTGGCGTGGGGGTGAG
>Ga0137412_10004726_pt1 | contig 10867 bp, 8 predicted proteins | sample CZODoug2_1_16fun_FD_122160 | JGI IMG/M metagenome (GOLD analysis project Ga0137412, IMG submission 122160) | Vadose zone soil fungal communities from Angelo Coast Range Reserve, California, USA - CZODoug2_1_16fungal (Hybrid Assembly) | ecosystem: Environmental > Terrestrial > Soil > Vadose zone... | reverse complement strand
GGCAAGACGCACACCGTCCGCTACCTGATTGGCCAGCTGCCGCACGTCACCGCGATCGTGATCCCGGGCGGCGCGCTGCGGTTCATCGGCGAGGCCTGCGCGATCGCCCGGACCCTGCAGCCCTCGATCGTCGTGGTGGAGGACATCGAGCTCGCGGCGGAGCCGCGCGGCCCGCACCCGCCACTGGACCCGTTGCTGCTGCGGTTGCTCAACGAGATGGAAGGGCTCAGCGACGACGCCAACGTGACCTTCCTGCTCACCACCAACCGGGCCGACCTGCTCGGTCAGGTGGCCGGATCCATCCTGCGCGGCGTCACGCTGCCGGAGTTCCACCCGGGGGACGACTGGCGGGAGGCCGTCGTCGAGCTGTGCGTAGCCACCCGGCGGGCGATCCTGGACCATCCGCACGCCGCACCGCTCATGCTGGAGTTCCTGCCTCGGCAGACGGTGATCGCCGGCTACGAGCGGTGGGCCCGGTTGCTGGCCGGCTGCGACGTCCCGGCCGAGCAGATGATCACCATCATGAAGGGGACCGAGCACCTCACCTTCGGCTCCGCCCTGTTCGAGGCGGCGATCATCAGCAAGCGGTTGGCGCCCTATCCCGGGTTCGACCCCGAGCGCAACCCGTACCTGGCACAGGCTCTCGACGCCGACCGCCAGGACCCCGAGCGACTCTTCGCCTCCACGGTGCGCGCCTTCCTGGCCGGGCTCGGCTCCCGGGTCTGACCGGTTTGAACAGCCTGAGCGATCTGAGCGGTCTGGACGCGATTCTCGAACGCTGATAGTTTTCCGCCTACCGTTGTGTGGCGGCGGTAACACCGGGCAGACACCGGGCAGACACCAGACAGACACCGGACAGACACTGGCCCGAACGGATCGACCCGCCCGCTGCCTCCGACGAGCCCCGACCGGCGACGATGGAGCTCCCACCATGACGACGAGCATCAGCACTGTCCCGGAACAGTTACTGGTGGACTTCGATCCCTACGACCCGTCGCTGTCCTCCCCGGTCGACCGGTTCCAGGAGCGAGTCGCCGAGCTCGCCGCGCTCGGCCCGGTGCTGTTCTCCCGTGCGCACGGCGGTTACTGGGTGGTGACCGGGTATCCGGAGATCCACCAGGTCATGCGCGACCCGGACACCTTCTCCAGCTGGCCGAACAACATCGTTCCGCACGGCGCCGGCAAGTTCCTGCCGCTGGAGCTCGACCCGCCGGAGCACACCGCGTTCCGGCACGTCCTGCAGCCGCTGTTCAACCCGGTCCGGATGAAGAAGCTCGAGCCGGAGATCCGCGGCATCGTGAACGAGCTGATCGACGGGTTCGCGGGGCGCGGCGAGGCGGAGTTCATCTCGGAGTTCGCCCACGAGGTGCCGACACGGGTGTTCCTGGCCCTGATGGGGTGGCCGCTCGAGGATGCCCCGCTGTTCACCGAGTGCACCGACACGACGCTGCTGGGCAAGCCGGGCGCCTCGGAGGAGGAGTCCAACGCCGCGCGGATGGATGCCGCGCGACGGCTGACCGAGTACTTCATGGGGATCATCGCCGACCGCCGGGGTGGCTCGGCGGACTCGGCGGACGTCACGACCTCCATCGTCAACGCCGAGGTCGAGCTGGACGGGGTGACCCGGCAGATGACCGACCAGGAGCTGGGCAACCTGTTCCACCTGCTCGCCATCGCCGGCCTGCACACCACCCAGGGTTCGCTGGCGTGGGGGCTCGCCTACCTCGCCGACCGCCCGGAGCAGCGGCAGCGGCTGCTCGACGAACCGACGCTGCTCCCGTCGGTGATCGAGGAGGTACTGCGGATCGAGGCGGCCGTCTCGCCGGGGCGCAAGGCCATGCGGGACACCGAGCTCGGCGGGGTACCGGTGCGCGCCGGCGACCAGCTGCTGTGCATCCTCGCCGGTGCCAACCGGGACGAGCGGGAGTTCGCCTCGGCCACCGACCTGGTGGTCGACCGGGTACCGAACCGGCACCTGTCCTTCGGCGCCGGGCCGCACCGGTGCATCGGGTCGCACCTGGCCCGGGTGGAGCTGGCGATCGCGTTCGGCGAGCTGCACCGCCGGATCCCGGACTACCGGCTGGACCCGGACGGCTCGGTGGTGTCGCACGGCAGCCAGACCCGCGGCGTGATCCGGATGCCGATCCTGTTCACGCCCGAGACGGTGTCGCACTGAGCGCGGACGGGGCCGGGGCATGACCGCGTTGGTCACCGACGGGCTGCGCTGGTGGGCGGTGAACACCCCGGAGAGCCCGGCCATCGTGTTCGACGGGCACGACACCGTCAGCTACCGGGAGCTCGACGGCTGGACCGACGCCGCCGCGCACGCACTCGCCGCGCGCGGCATCGGCCGGGGCGACCGGGTCGGGATGATCGGCGCGAACAGCCTGGAGTGGTGCGTCGCCGCGATCGGGGCACTCAAGCTGGGCGCGGTGGTGGTGCCGTACAACAACCGGTTCGTCGCCGCCGAGCTGAGCTACCTGGTGGACAACTCGGACCCGGCGCTGGTGCTGGCCGACGATCAGCACCGGGCCCGGATGGCCGAGGCGTTGGTCGGTGGATCGGTGCCGCTCGGCGGGCTCGCGGAGTTCACCGGCCTGCGCGGTGGCGAGCACCGGTCGGTGCCGAGGCCGGACGCCGCGCCGGACGACGTCGCGGTCCTCGTCTACACCAGCGGGACGACGTCGCGGCCCAAGGGCGTCGGGTTCACCCACCGCGGCACGGCCGCCTTCATCACCGAGTGGGCGTTCATGGAGCCGGCGCTGCGGCAGGGCGCCGGGATCATCTACGTGTTGTCCATGTCGGGCGCGCCGGGCCTGCTCTGGCACATCCTGCACCCGCTGACCCGGGGCATGACGATCCACTACGAGCGGGGTTTCGAACCGAGGACCACGCTGTCCCGGCTGGCCGGGGGCACGGTCGCGGTGATGCTCGGGGTGCCGGTGCTCTTCGAGCAGATGGCCGCGCTTCCCGAGTTCGCCGAGGCCGACCTGTCGGCGCTGGAGCTGGTCAGCGTGGCCGGCGCCCGGGTGCCGCTGCCGACGATCAGGGCCTGGCTGGCCAAGGGCGTGACACTCCGGCAGGCCTACGGCATGACCGAGCTCGGCGGCAACTCGACGATCAACCCGGCCGGCGAGGCGCTCACCAGGCCGGAGTCGGTAGGCCGGGACGGGATGTTCACCCGGCACCGGATCGTGCGCCCGGACGGCGGCGAGTGCGACCCCGAGGAGCCCGGCGAGATCATCGTGCGCGGCCCGGCGGTGACCGCGGGGTACTGGCGCAACCCGGAGGCGACGGCGGAGGCGCTGCGCGACGGCTGGTTCCACAGCGGCGACGTCGGCGTCCGGGACCGCGACGGCTTCATCCGGGTGGTGGACCGGATGAAAGACATGATCATCTCGGGTGGGTTCAACGTCGCGCCGTCCGAGATCGAGTCGGTGATCGGTGACCTCGACGGGGTGGATGAGGTGTGCGTGATCGCGGCTGACGACGCGAAGTTCGGCGAGACCCCGGCGGCCATCGTCGCCACCGCCGGGCCGATCTCGGCCGAGACGGTGGTAGCGGCCTGCGCCGCGCGGCTCGCCGCGTTCAAGGTGCCCCGCTACGTGGTCTTCCAGCGTGAACCGTTGCCCCGGATGGCCAGCGGCAAGATCGCCCGCCGCGAGCTCAGGGCCCGCTACGCCGACCTGGCCGCGACACACGAGAGGGTGCGCTGATGGTGGCACTGGACATCGAGCTGCCCCATGGCTCGAAGGCAGACCTGGCGAAACGGCTCTTCGCGCACATCGAGAACAAGGCAACCGACCTGGCCGACTCCACCATGCGGGTCGACCACCGGGAGTACCTCGACCCGGAGCTGGCCGCCCGGGAACGGGAGGCGATCTTCGGGCGGGTGCCGGTGGTGGCGGTGCACGGCTCGGAGATGCCGGAGCCGAACGACTTCATGGTCACCCAGCTGCCCAACAACGAGGTGCTCCTGGTGCGGCAGCGGGACGGGGCCGTCAAGGCGTTCGTCAACGTGTGCCGCCACCGAGGTGCCCGCCTCGTCCCTCAGGACTCCGGGTCCCGCAAGATGTTCACCTGCGGCTACCACGGCTGGAGCTACGGGCCGGACGGTGCGCTGCGGGTGGTGTCCGGCGCGAACACCTTCGGCGAGGTCGACAGGTCCTGCCACGGGCTGGTGGAGCTGCCCTGCGAGGAACGGCACGGGCTGGTGTGGGTCATCGACTCGCGCGGCGCCACGATGAACCTGGGCGAGTGGCTGGGTCGGGAGCTCGACGAGACCCTGCGCGCCTACGAGCTCGGCGAGTACCTCTGTTACCGGGTCGGCACCTTCGACGAGCCGATCAACTGGAAGGTCCTGGTGGACGGCTTCCTGGACTCGTACCACATCAGCGACACCCACGCGAAGTCCGTCGCGCCGTACTTCTACAGCAACACCCAGGTCTTCGACCGGATCGGCCGGCACGGCCGCGCGATCTCACCGAGACGCTCCATCGACGCATTCCTGTCCGAGCCACCGGAGAGCGTGCCGATCGAGAAACACGTCACCATCGGCTACTCGTTCATGCCGAACATGGTGCTGCTGCGTCAGCCGGACCATTTCCAGCTCCTGAACTTCCTGCCCCACCCGACGGACGCCCAGCGCTGCCGGATGCAGATCCGGTTGCTGATCCGGGAGCCGGCCGAGACCGAGCGGCAGCGCGTGTTCTGGGACAAGAACTGGAAGATCCTGATGGACGTGCTGCGGGACGAGGACATGACGCTGAACCGGGACCTGCAGCACGCCCTGTCCAGCCGTGACGCCGAGTCGTTGGTGTTCGGCCGCAACGAGGTCGTCAACCAGTGGTTCCACACCTGGTTGGCGGGCGCGCTGCGGGATCCGCAAGACTTCGGCTGATCGCCCGGGCGCCGGGTGCCGGACTGGACGAGGAGTGGGATGAAGATCGACCTGGCCGCTGTGTCCGCACGAGTTGTCGAGGCGGCCGGAGCGTGAGCGGGGGCAGGTTCGACCTCACCGGGCACGTCGCGCTGGTCACCGGCGGTAACAGCGGCATCGGGCTCGGGATGGCCCGCGGTCTCGCCGAGGCGGGCGCCCGGGTCTGCATCTGGGGGACCAACGCCGAGCGCAATGCGGAGGCCGCCGAGTCGATCGGCGCGCTGGCCACCGCGATGCGTGTCGATGTCGGCGACGAGGCCCAGGTGACCGAGGGGCTGCGCGAGGTGGTCGGCAGCCACGGGCGGCTGGACTCCTGCTTCGCCAACGCGGGGCTGCCCTCCGGGCGCAAGCCACTGGTCGAGACCAGCCTGGCCGACTTCCGCCACATCACCCGGGTCAACCTGGACGGCGCCTTCGTGACGCTGCGGGAGGCCGCTCGGCACATGATCGAGCTGGGCAACGGGGGCAGCCTGGTGGCCACGTCCAGCCTCTCGGTGCTGATGGGGCAGGCCGGCGGGTACGCGTACACCGCGAGCAAGGGTGGCCTGGTGACCATCGTCAAGGCGCTCGCGGTCGAGCTCGCGCGCTACGGGATCCGGGCCAACGCCCTGCTTCCCGGCTGGACCGAGGCCGGGATCACCACCGATGCGTTCGCCAACCCGACCTTCGTGCGCAACGTCATGCCCCGGATGCCGGTGCGCCGGTGGGGGACCGGCGAGGACTACGCCGGGATCGCCGTGTACCTGGCGAGCAGCGCATCGTCATTCCACACCGGCGACTCGATTCTGATCGACGGCGGCTACGCCGCGTTCTGAGATACCCGCGGCGCTACGAGACGACGCTGGCCTCCGCCGCGGCCGGGGTGGTGCCGTTCGTGGGGGGCGGGATGCCCTGCTCGGTGAACGCGGTGGCGATCGCCTCGAACATCGCGCGCCGCACGCCGACCTGCTGACCGGGCCGGGTGGTGACGGTGAGGCGCAGCGTGACCCCGGCCGTCGTCACCGACTGCACGCCGAGCATCGTCACCTCGCCGAGCAGGTCCTCGGACAGCGGCGGCTCGGCCACCGCCTCCCGGGCGGCGCGGGTGGCCACCTCGGTGGCGTGGGTGATGTCGGCGCCGTGGCCCAGCGGCACGTCGACCAGCGCGATGGAGAAGTGCTGGCTGAGGTTGCCGACCCGGGAGACGGTCCCGTTGCGGACGTACCAGAGCGTGCCCTCGATGTCGCGGATGGTGGTCACCCGCAGGCCGACGCTCTCCACCGTGCCGGACGCCGGGCCCAGGTCGACCACGTCACCGACGCCGTACTGGTCCTCCAGCATCATGAACATGCCGGACAGGAAGTCCTTGATCAGGTTCTGGGCACCGAAGCCCACCGCGACACCGATCACCCCGGCGGACGCGAGGATGGGCGCGAGGTTGACGCCGAACTCACCGAGGACCAGCACGAATGCCGTCCCCAGGATCACGAAGGAGGCGATGGAGCGCAGCAGCGAGCCGATGGTGGCGGCCCGCTGGCGGCGCCGCTCGACCGGTGACGCCCCGGTGTGGTGTCGCGTGCCGTGCGCGGCGCGCTCCCGCAGCGGGCGCAGCAGCGCCGGGGCGCGACCCTCACCGATGCCGCGGGACACCCGCGCGATCGCCCGGTGGCACAGGCCCCGGATGACAATCGCGATCACCAGGATGAGCACCGTCTTCAGCGCGCCGTCGATCAGCACACCGGCCGAGTGGGCCAGCCAGGTCTGCCCGGTGAAGCGGTAGATCACCTGGCACCACGAGCTGTCGGCGGCGGTGCACCCCGAACTGTCCAGCGGGTTGTTCGGTGCGAGGGCCAGGGCCCATCCGGATGCCAGCGTCATTATTTCGGGTTACCTCCAGTAGATGTGTGGGTGGGGTGTCACGGATCCCCCAGGGAACCAGGTCTCCGCCCGAGGCTGGCTGCCGGCCCGGGCGTGTCGCAAGGTGGGAAATCTCATGGCCTCAGGAAGTGCCGGCAATCCGGGGGTGACCGCCCCGGGCGTGAGCGGCATCACCCGGTCGAGTGGTAAGCGCTTCACTGACCGTTCATTTCAGCCTTCTACTGTCATGGAATGGCTGACACCCGACAGGTTGACAGAGCCGCCACTCCCCGGTGGCTGCCGCTGAGCACCGCGCTCAATCTGCGGGACGTCGGCGGGTTGCCGGTGACCGGCGGCGGCTCGGTCCGACCCCGGACGTTGCTGCGCAGCGGTTCGTTGCGCCAGCTGTCCCCGGCCGACGCGGCGACGCTGGTCGCCGATTTCGGGCTGCGTACGGTGGTCGACCTGCGCACGCCCGACGAGCTGGCCGTGGACGGCCCGTCCAACCTGGCGAAGGCCGGCGTGGCCACCGCCCACCTCCCGTTGATCAGTGACGTCGACGACGCGGTCCTCAAGGCCCAGGGCGACACCGACGCGGTGCGGGTGCTGGCCGACGCCTACCAGGCCTTCCTCGACCAGCGCGGCGAGCACCTGGTGACCGCGGCGCGGCTGGTGGCCTGGACCGGCTCCGGGTCGGTACTGGTGCACTGCGCGGCCGGCAAGGACCGCACCGGCGTCACCATCGCCGTGCTGCTGGACGCGGTGGGGGTGGAGCGGGCCGCCGTGCTCGCCGACTACGACGCCACCAACGAGGTCATCGCCGACGTTCTCGCCAGCCTGGTGGCCGCGCTGGGCGACGAGTCGATGATCAGCCGCGTTCCGCTGGCCATGAAGCGCGCGCAGCCGGACGCACTGCGCGCGGTGCTCGACCGGATGGACCGCGACTACGGCGGCGCGGCGGGGTGGCTGCGCTCGCATGGTTTCGACGACACCGAGCTGGACCTGCTGCGGCACCGCCTGGTGGAGCGCCCGGCCTGAGTCCAGCGCGCGGGGTGCGGTCGGTACGGGTCCTCGGGGCCGGGCCGGCGTCACCGCTGCGCCGAGTGGGATTGCGGTGCGGACGGCAGGTAGGCAAGAATCAAAGAAAGCGAGTACACACTGCACTGAGTCGACACTGCATTGGGGGCACTTGATGACGATGCCCGAGGCGTACGACCCTCTCGCGCCGGAGGTCAAGCAGCATTCGCAGGCGGTCTTCGAGACCCTGCGGGCCCAGTGCCCGGTGCACCACCACCGGATGCCCCCCTCGGAGGTGGAGCGGCAGGAGGCGAGCTATCTGGTGGCCGAGCCGACCACCGAGTTCTGGTCGGTGTTCCGCTACGAGGACGCGGTCCGGATCCTGCACGACCCCGCGACCTTCTCTTCCAAGGAGGGCCCGGGTCCGGAGCGAATGGCCCCGATGAGCCCGGACGGCATGCTGCTCACCGCCGACGCACCGGCGCACCGGCGGCAGCGTCAGATCGCCAACAAGGCGTTCCTGCCCCGCATGGTCACCCAGCGGTTGCCGCTGGTCAGATCGGTGATCGACGATCTCATCGACAAGGTCGCGGCCCGTGGCCAGTGCGACCTGATGACCGAGATCAGCTTTCCGCTGACCGTCGCGATGATCACGGACTTCTTCGGGGCCGGCGGTGAGCGGCGCGATGACATCACCCGCTGGGGAGCCGCGTCGATCGCGCTGATGGGCGGCGACGCGAAACAGCTCGAGGCCGGCACCATGGCGACGCTGGAGCTCTTCGGCTTCCTCTCCGGGATCATCGCCGAGCGGCGCGCGGCGTTGGCGGCCGGCGAGAAGCTGTCCGACGACGTGCTGTCCGCCATGATCATCGCGGACCATGAGGGCAGCAGCTTCAAGGACGAAGAGATCCTGATGGCCGCCCACCAGTTCCTCACCGCGGGCTTCGAGTCCACCGCCACGGCCATCGGCAACGGGATCCACCTGCTATGCACCAACCCCGAGGAGCGCGCCAAGCTCGAGGCGGACTGGTCACTGGTCGACTCGGCGGCCGAGGAGGTGCTGCGGTTCGAGGCACCCGTCGAGGGCACCTTCCGCACCACCACGAAGCCGGTGACGATCGCCGGCCAGGACCTTCCCGCCGGCGCCAAGGTGCGGGTGGTCTACGCCTCGGCCGGCCGGGACGGTGCGCGGTTCGAGGACGCGGACACCTTCCGCGTGGACCGCCCGATGGTGGACGTGCGCGGGCACCTCGCTTTCGCGGTGGGCCCGCACTCCTGCCTGGGCTCCGCGCTCGCGCGCGCCGAGCTGAAGGTCGCGATCGAGACGGTGCTGCGCCGGCTGCCCGGCCTGCGGCTCGACCCCGACCAGGCGGCTACCCGGTCCACCGCGCTCACCGTCAACGGGTTCACCAACCTGCCAGTCGCCTGGGACCCGGCGCAGGCCCGACCACGGCTGTGGGGCGAGCAATAGTCGCTGGGGAACCGGGCGGCAATGCGTTACTCAATGCATAACCGATTCCGTGTTCCCGCCGGCGCGGGCGGGAACACGGCACGGTTCAGTACACCATTGCTCCGGCGTCGACCGGCATGGTGATCCCGGTAACGTAGCGGCCCGCGTCGGAAACCAGGTAGACAATCGCGTTGGAAATGTCGACGGGTTCGATCAGGGGCACCGGCAGAGTGTTGTGCATCGCCTCCATGAGGCTCGGCTGCTTCTCGGCCAGGGCGTAGAACTCGGGATTGGCGACCATTCCGGTGTTGACGCCGGTGGGGTGAATCGTGTTGCACCGGATCCCGTAGGGGCCCAGCGAGTTCGCGTACGAGCGCATCAGGCCGATCACGCCGTGCTTGGCGGCGATGTAGCCGAGGAAACCGTCGTTCTTGACGTCGAGGACGCGCATCGGGGCCTTGAGCCCCGCGGTGGAACTGGTGATCACTATCGACCCGCCGTCGCCCTGCTCGATGAGCCGGGGGATCGCGGCTTCGCAGGTGTGCAGCACGCCGGTGAGCATGATGTCGATCGCGTCGTGCCAGGCCTGCCGCTTCTGGGCCTTCTCGCCGATGACGGGCATGATCCCCGCGTTGGCCAGCACGATGTCCACCCGGCCGAACTCGGCGATGCCCTCCTCGAGTACCGCCGACACCGCCTCCTGGTCTCGCACGTCGGCCTTCTTGGCGACGATGCGCCGGTCCAGGGACTCGACGTGTTTGACCGTTTCCTCGAGGTCTTCCTCGGTGGCCTGCGCGTACGCCACGGTGTCGAACGGCGCGCAGATGTCGAACGTGATGATGTCCGCGCCCTCCTGCGCGAGACGTACCGCGTGTGACCGGCCCTGGCCGCGGGCGCCGCCGCTGATGAAGGCGACCTTGCCGTCGAGAACACCCATGCTCGGTACTCCTCTTTGAGTAGATCGGGGCGGCGGACATCGGCTTGTCGGCCATTCGCCCGCGTTCGGGGAGAAGTGTCCAGCGTAGCGTGGCCGCACCGATTGCGCGCCCCGATCCGCTATCATTCCGCTCCGGATGAGCCTATATCCGGCACGATTTCAGTGGAAGCTGGAGACGCTCCCGCCCGACCGCGAACACTATCTTCAAACGGTCGTGGGAATAGTAGTAGCTGAACCGACCTCGCGGAGCGACCACATGACAGAACGGGCCGGCCTCGGGAACGAGGACATCAGGCGGGACGAGCGGGACGGCATCCTCACCCTCACCTTCACCCGGGACCGCAAGCTGAACGCGGTCACCGAAGGCATGCTCGACACGCTCCGGGCGGCGGTTGCCGACCTGCGCGACCGGGGCGACCTGCGGGTACTGGTCATCACCGCCGAGGGACGCTACTTCACCGCCGGGGCGGACCTCACCGCGCTGCCGGTCGGTGAGACCGGGCCGGGCACCCCTGGGCCGGTGTTCCGCGGCGCCTACCGCCGGCTGCACGAGCTGTTCGACGAGATCGAGGCGATCGAGAAGCCGGTGATCCTGGCCGCGCAGGGGCCCTGCCTGGGCATCGGTGTCGAGCTGGGTGCGAGCTGCGACTTCCGGTTCGCCTCCGGCGCGGCGTTGTTCGGGCTGCCG
>Ga0137412_10004724_pt1 | contig 10869 bp, 9 predicted proteins | sample CZODoug2_1_16fun_FD_122160 | JGI IMG/M metagenome (GOLD analysis project Ga0137412, IMG submission 122160) | Vadose zone soil fungal communities from Angelo Coast Range Reserve, California, USA - CZODoug2_1_16fungal (Hybrid Assembly) | ecosystem: Environmental > Terrestrial > Soil > Vadose zone... | reverse complement strand
GCGCCACCAATCTTCGTCGACGGCGACTGTCCGCGTTTCGTCGCTTTCGAGGCCGAGCGCGCGCAGCTCCCGCGGTGGTGGCGGGTCTGGCAGCATCGGGTCTGAGGTCACGTGGATGCCCAATCGGCCAGCTCGATCAAGTCCGGGCGATTGAGCTCGCCCAGAAGCGAACGCACGAACTTCATCTCCTGGGCCCCCAATACGATGTGGCGGCCGTCGCTCGTGGCATAGATGTTATAGAACGCCGCGCCGCCCCACTGGCGCTCGTGTTTGGGACTCGGGGCGCGATCTTCGGCAAATACAGTCCCGAGGATGTTGGGCATCCAGCCGACCAACGCGTCGTGCATGGAGATGTCGATGCAATCGCCGCGGCCGGTCTTCTCCCGACGCAACAGAGCCATGAGGATCGCAGACAGCGCCATCAGGCTCGCGGCCATGTCGGCGCTCGGAACGGCAGGCATTGCGGGATTGTTGTCGTTGCCGACATTCACGCTCAACGAACCGGCAATGGCCTCTACGGCGAGATCGTGCGCAGGGATATCCCGATACGGACCCGATTGGCCGAAGGCGCTGATCGAGCAATACACGACGCGCGGATTCCGTGCGATTACATCCGCCGCCCCGAAACCGAGTCGATCGGCGACGCCGGGGCGGAAGCCCTCGATGACTACATCAGCGGTGTCCAACAGTTTGGCAAGCGCGGCGCGATCCTGGGCTTCTTTCAGGTTCAGGCAAACGCTGCGCTTGCCGCGATTCGCGTTGCGGAAGAATATCGAGTGCTCCCCTTGGCGCAACCCCACCTGTCGCCCGGGATCTCCGCCGCCCGGCGGCTCAATCTTGATGACGTCGGCACCGTGATCAGCCATGGTCATCGACAGGTGCGGCCCCGGAAGGAACTGCGACAAATCGACGACGCGGTAGCCCTCGAGTTTCATGTCGCACCGGCGGCGTGGAGCTCGTTCAGTTCCTGCTCGGTCAAGCCGACTTCCCGCAAGAGGGCGTTTGTGTCGGCGCCCAGCGCGGAACAGACCTGCGACGGCAATCGCTCCCCGTCGAGTTTGATGGGGTTGGCGAGTGTCCGGAAATTACTCCGCTGGGGGTGTGGAGTGTTACGAATCATGCCGGTGCGTTGCAGAAACGGATTCTCCAGCGCCCCGGCCATGTCATGCACGGGAGCTGCGGGTAGCCGGCCGCCCAGCTTCTGCAACCAATTTGTCGTCGTGTCTCGGGATAGAGCCTCGTCCAACAGGGGTGTGAGGGCTTCGCGATTACGGCGGCGGAGTGCCAACGTCGTGAACCGCGCATCGGCGGCAAGATCGGGGCGTTCGAGGAGCTTCACCAGCTCATGCCAGAACTTCTCCGTCATGCACATGAGGAAGATCCAGCCGTCCTGGGTCTTGTACAGTTGGACCGGGGTAGCGCTTGGATGCGCGCTACGAGGTTGGCGCGTAGTGAGTTGCCCCTCGTTCAGGTACCACGCGCCCGGGTAAGACAGCTGGTGCAGTGCCACGTCGAACAGGCTGACATCGATATCGCCGCCAACGCCGGTTCGCTGCACGCTCAGAAGGGCAGAAGTCAGTGCGAGGCTGGTGGTGACGCCCGTCATGAAGTCGATCATGGACAGGCCCACACGCGTAGGCGGCGTGTCAGGCTCTCCCGTGAGGTGGAAGAATCCCGCCTCTGCCTGCATCAGGTAGTCGTAGCCGGGCCAGGATTTGCGCTCATTGTCGCGCCCGTAGGCGGACAGATGTGCACAGACGAGCTTCGGATTGACCGACTGCAACGCCGAATAGGTGAGGCCCAACTTTTCCGGCTGGTCGCCACGCAGGTTGTTCAGGATGGCGTCCGCGGTTGCAGCGAGGCGCCGAAACGCCTTCAGTCCCAACGGATGCTTCAAGTCGAGCGTGCAGCTTTTCTTGTTGAGATTGAAAGTCTGGAAGTAGTGACTGTCGTGCTCGCCGAGGAAGTAGGGCCCCATCCCCCGGCTCGCGTCGCCGCCCTGGGCGCGGTTCTCAATCTTGATGACTTCCGCACCGAGGTCGGCCAGGTACATGGAGCCGTACGGACCCGCCCCAAAGCCCTCAAAGGTCAATACGCGCACTCCCGCCAAGGGGCTCGCGAGGCTCATAGCGGGTGCTTTTCCAGCAGCTGGCGCGCGATGATGATCCGCTGCATCTCGTTGGTCCCCTCGCCAATGCACATGAGTGGCGCGTCACGGTAATAGCGCTCGACATCGAAGTCAGTCGAATAGCTGTAGCCACCGAAGATTCGCAGCGCTTCCAGGCTGTTCTCAACCGCCGCCTCGGAGGCGAACAACTTGGCCATGCCCGCCTCTAAATCACAGCGCTCGCCCGTGTCGTAGCGGGTTGCAGCCTGCTCGATCAGGAGTCGGGACGCTTCAACGCGGGTTGCCATGTCGGCGAGCTTGAGTTGGATGGCCTGGTGCCGGGCGATGGGTTTGCCGAAAGTCTCGCGTTGCTGTGCATACTTCAGTGAATCGTTCAGAGCGGCTCGTGCAATACCCAGCCCGCGAGCGGCAACGTTGATGCGTCCCAAGGCAAGTCCACCGACTGCCTGATGAAAGCCTTTACCTTCCTCGCCACCGATCAACCTCGACGCATCCACTTCGAAGTCGTCAAAGATCAGCTCAGCGCTGTCGATGGACTTGTAGCCGAGCTTTTTGAGCTTGCGACCCACGCTGAACTCGGGACCTTTTTCGCACAGGAGCATGCTCATGCCGCGGTGCGCAGGCTTTGCCTCCGGGTCGGTTTTGACCAACACGGCGAAGCACGTTCCATACACGCCGTTGGTTATCCAGGTCTTGGTGCCGTTGATTCGGTATCCGCTCGCGCCACGGGCGGCGCGTGTTCGAATGGCTTGCAGGTCCGTTCCCGCGTTGGGCTCTGTCAGCCCGAGGCCGCCACGCAGCTCACCCGTCGCAAACCTGGGAAGGAAGTGTTGTTTCTGCTGTTCCGTGCCGAACCGTTCCACGCAGGCAGCCATGATGAGATGGGAGTTGAAGATGCCGGTGGGCGCCATCCAGGCAGTCGCGATCGCAGTGACCAACCGGGCATACGTCGAGGCTGAAAGTCCGAGCCCACCGTAGTCCTTGGCTATGGTGGCCCCAAACAGCCCGAGCTCCTTCATCTGCTCGACCAGCGCAGCGGGATACTCATCGGCGTGATCAAACTGACGCGCAATCGGACGAACTTCCCTGTCCACCCAACGTTCGATGGCGTCCAGGATTTCGGCGTCGTCGTCAGTCATCGACGCCACGTTTAGGGATGAGCATCGTCCGCTCAAACACACAGACAGTCTTCCCCTCCTGGTTGCGACCGCTGGTTCTGACAGTGACGATTCCAGCCTCCGGGCGTGACTTGCTGTCGCGCTTCTCGAGCACTTCGGTTTCACTATGGAGGGTGTCACCCGGAAACACCGGCGCCGTCATGCGGATGTCCCGCCAACCCAAATTGGCAATCGCTCTTTGACTCACGTCGCGCACGCTCATCCCGACGAGCACGGCGAGTGTGAAGGGACTGCTGACGATGCAACGCCCGAACTCGCTCTGCTTGCCGTATTCCTCATCGCAATGAAGCGGATGCTGGTTCATGGTGAGCAGCGAGAACCAGATGTTGTCGGCCTGTGTGATGGTGCGGCCAGGGCTGTGCTCGTAAACCGCACCGATTTCGAACTCCTCGAAGTACCTTCCGGAATTCATGTTCTTGTCCGCTCAAAATATGAATAATAAGATTGTCCGGACAAAGACTATGGCTCAGAATGTAGCCTGTCAATTGTTATGCGTGGAAAATCCTTGCATGCTGTACCGCCAGGTTGTTGAAAAGCTGCTTGCGAAGATCGAGTCGGGTCACCTGGGCGTGGGCGATTCCCTGCCCCCGGAGCCGCAACTGGCCGAGCAGTACCTGGTGAGCCGCCACACAGTGCGCGCAGCGCTGCGAATTCTGGGCGAGATGGGCGTTGTCGACCGGCGGCCCGGCGCGGGTACTGTCATCAAGGCCAGGAAGCCGCAGCCGTCCTACCTGCAGGTGATCCGATCGCCGCAGGAGCTTTTGCAATACCCGGCGAGCGTGTTGCATGTGCAGGGCTCCCGTTTCGTGCGCAGCAGTCGCAAGCTCGCCGGGCTCCTGCAGTGCCGGACGGGCGAGCGTTGGTTTCACGTCCAGGCGGTCCGGTATCTGCGCAAAGAGAAGACACCCATCTGCTGGCTCGATCTGTATCTCGTGCCGGAATACTCCGGGGTGCTGCCTCTGATCGGCAAGCGAGACCAGCCGGTCTACGAGATGATCCTGGAGAAATACGGCGAGCAGACGACTTCCGTCAGCGTGGACCTGGGTGTGAGCCACATTGCTGCCGCCATGGCGCAAGCGCTGCGCGCCAAGGCCGGTGAGCCTTCGCTGCGGGTGGTCCGTCGTTACGGGGGAGCCGATAAGCGGACTTTTCAGATTTCTGTTTCCGAACATCCCGCGGACCGTTATAACTACCGTCTGCAGCTGCAAATTGGCTCGAACACAGGCGCGCGTTGGCTGTCGAACACATGAGAGGTTAGGCACATGAGTGACCGCTTTGACGATGCCGGCTACGGCGGCAGGACCGTTGGCTTTGGCGAGCGCCCGGCCGTTGTGACAGTTGATTTCCAGTTGGGGTTCACTCACCCGGACTACCCGAGCGGACGCTCGCCGCACATTCATCGGGCGGTTGAGAACACGGCCCGACTGCTGAAGGTTGCCCGGCCGCTCGGGGTTCCCGTCATCAGCTGCAACGTCAGCTGGGGCAGCGAGCGCGAGATGGGATATTGGAAAGTGAACAGCCTGTACAACGGCGATTTCTGGCACGGTCATCCGTCCACGCAGCTCGATCCCCGCATCTATGACCCCAACTATGACATCGGCTTCACGAAGTCGGCGCCGTCGATTTTCTTCCTCACCCCACTGGTGAACATTCTCACCAAAAATCAAATCGATACGGTGATTGTCTGCGGCTGCACGACCAGCGGCTGCGTCCGTGCTTCGATCATCGACAGCTTCTCGTACGGCTACCGGACCATTGTGCCCGAGGACTGCTGCGGGGATATGGAGGAGGGGCCCCACTGGGACAATCTTCGTGATGTAGGTCGGCGATATGCTGATGTCATGAAGTTGGATGAGGTTGTCGAGCAGCTGGGGGGTGAGGAGCGTGTACCTGTGGCCGCGGTCAGATAACTTTTCTGGATTTGAGCGACTCGTAGCGCTCGCGCTCCATTCCCAGGAGGTTGAGAAAGACCTCATCGTTGTGCTGGCCCAGCTCCGGGCTCGGCGTACGGATGGAGCCCGGGGTTTCTGACAGCTTGGGCGCCACGTTCTGCATCTTGAGCTCGCCAAAGTCCGGATGCGGTACGGTCACAATCGCTTCGCGCGCCTGGAAGTGAGGGTCCGCCAGCATTTCGGGGGCGCGGTAGATCAAGCCTGCCGGGACACCGGATTCGCTCATCAGCTCCAGCAGCCCGGTGCGCGTTTGGGTCCGGGTCCACTTGCCGACCAGCTCATCCAACTGCTTCTGATTCCTGCCACGGGCGGCATGGGTCGCGTACTCGGGGTCTTTGGCCAGTTCCGGCTGTCCCATGGCCTGGGCCAGGCGGCCGAACACCGTGTCCTGGTTGCCGGCAATCAACACCATGCTGCCGTCACTGGTGGGATAGACATTCGAAGGCGCGACGTGAGGCAGGATCGCCCCCGTGCGCTCACGGATATATCCCGTTTTGTCGAACTCGGTGATGAGCGATTCCATCATGTTGAGGACCGCTTCGTAGATCGCCGAATCCACTATCTGGCCGCGGCCGGTCTTCTCCCGATAGTGCAGCGCCGACAGGGCCCCTACGCAGGCGAAAGTGGCAGCGAGCGAATCGCCGATGCTGATACCCATTCTGGAGGGGGCAGTAGTGGGGTCGCCCACCACATAGCGTAGCCCTCCCATGGCTTCGCCGATGGCACCGAAACCGGCACGCGAGGAATAGGGACCCGTTTGCCCATACCCTGACACGCGAATCATGATGAGGCGCGGATTGATCGCCGCGAGCTCCTCGTAACCGCAACCCCACTTCTCCAGCGTTCCGGGGCGGAAGTTCTCCAACAGAAAATCCGCTTTGGCCACCAGCTCCTTGAGCACTGCCTGGCCTTCGGGTTGGCGCATATCCAACGTGACGGCCTTCTTGTTGCGGCCCACCACCGGCCACCAGAGCGACTTGCCGTTGACCTTCTCCTGCCCCCACGCGCGCAGCGGATCACCCTGGTTGGGTGGCTCTATCTTGATGACCTCGGCCCCCAGATCGCCCAGCAGCTGGCCGCAGAAAGGTCCCGCCAACAACGTGCCCATCTCGATCACACGCAGGTCGGCAAGCGGGCCGCGTACAAACTCGTTCACTACGCGGCTCCCGTCAGGCGCCGCGCCCACTGGGTGAATTGCGGAGTCGAGGGGGGCGGCAGGCCGGTCTCAGCCAGGCACCGGCCTTTGAGCTCCTCGATGCTTTCGAAGCCGCGGTTGAAGAGTTTCGTCGCGCCCCGCTCGTTGCGCATGTTCTCGCGCAGCTGTTTGGTTGCCGGCTCGTCCAACTTGCTGTCATTGACGACGACACCATAGCGTTTCGCACCCTCCACGGACACGAGACCCGCTTCGACATCAAACAACACCTTCGCAGGATCGCGCTCCAGTGGATCGCCACACCCGCCGCCACCCCACGTGTCTGCCAGGAGCAGGTCACCTGCCTCCACCTTGACGTGGTCGAGCTTGGATGCCAGCAACTGCACGGAGCCGTCCTTGCGGACGAGCGTCTTCTTGCTGCGTGCGCCCGGCTCACCGCCATTGACTCCCCAGGGGTAAGTGAGCCACCGATCGTCGTGTATCGAGATTTCTCCGGGCTCCAGAAACCGATAACCAATGCGCAAGCCGTTGCCGCCCCGAAACTTACCGGCCCCGCCCGTATCAGTCAGTGTTTCGTACACTTCGATCCGCAGGGGAAAGTAGCTCTCCAGGAACTCATTCGGGACGTTGGTGAAGGCGGGCCACAGCGAGTGACCATCCGGCCCGTCGCCGAAGGGCTTGCCGGGGATGCCCCCGAAGGTGATCTGATAGAGCTGGTACCACTCACCATTCTGGTCGTAGCCGGAGTACATGAAGTGCGGGCTGTCGGAGAATCCGGCCGCGCACAGGAAATCCGGGTTCCCCTGGCCCAGCAGGCCGCCCAGCACATCGAAAATGCGTCCCAGGGCGTGAGTCCGGCAGGAGAGTGCCGCGGGCTTCAGCGGCTTCAACAATGTGCCCGGCGGTATCCGCACCTCCATGAGGTCGTAGAAGCCGTCGTTGAACAGGATCTGGGGATCGAACACCATGATCATGTAGATGCCCGCAAACATCTTGAACATCTCCTCATTCAACAGGAAGTTGATTGACGAGATGGACTGCGGATCGGTGCCCGCGAAATCAAAGATGCACTTGTCGCCCTCTCGCCACATCGCGCATGCAATCTTGTACGGGCCCATGTTGAGTCCGTCGTCGCAGACGTAGTCTTCGAAGTGCTGCCGGGTTTCCGGGACGGTGCGCCGAATGAGCTCGCGCATTGCGCGCTTGTTTCGTTCGAGCATCGCCGCCAGGGCCGAGAAGTAGACATCGTCTCCAAAACGCGTAGCGATCTCTATGCAGCGAATATTCGCTGTGCGTAGCGCCGCGGCGATTGCGTTGAAATCCGACAGGTTCCAGTGCGGCAGCCGGCAGTTGTGCAGGATGATCTTCAGCACATCCTCCTGCAGCTGGCCGCCCTTGTACATTTTGATGGGCGGGACGAGGAAGCCTTCCTCGTAGATCTGCCGGGCATCCGTTGGCAGCGATCCGGGCACCTTGCCGCCGATGTCGGTCATGTGGCCAAACATCGCGGCCCAGGACATGAGCCGGCCATCCTTGTAGATGGGCATCAGCATCAACCAGTCATTGGCGTGGCTGACCGCACCGTTGACCGAATACGGGTCGTTGGTGAAGAACACGTCGCCTTCTTCGATCGTGCCGTCGTACCCTTGCATGAATCCCCAGATGAACGAGCCGAATTGGCCGACCACCATCTTGCCTTCTACGTTGGCAATCATTGGGAACTCATCGTGCTGTTCGCGGATGCCGGGTGACATGGCCGTCCTGAATAACACGGTGTCCATCTCGAAACGCGCGTTGCGCAAGGCGCTTTCGATGATATCGATGGTGACAGTATCGACGTCGACTGTCTGATAGGGCGTCTGGTTGCGTTGGATGATCTTTGCGGGCATGTTTGGGTCCTCGAAAGGTTCAGCGACGCAGCGCGTCGTGTCCTTCCGGATAGATCAGAATGTTGCCGAAGTCGTCCACGAGGCCGTGGTGGGCCGGGAGGATGACTGTTGTGGAATCCATTTCCATCACGATGGCGGGGCCTTTCAGGATGTTACCGGCGGCCAGCTTGCTTCTCTCATACACCGTGGCTGTGACTTTCTTGCCGTCCATATAGGACGCCTGCGTCCCAACTGCCGCGGCTCGTGGACTCACGTCGCCTTTGGGTATTTTTGGACGGGTGAGCGTAATTCCTTTCCCGCGAACCGCAGCGCGCAGGGTAACTATCTCGTGCTCGTGGGGCAGAGCGAAGGTGAAGAGGCGCTTGTGCTCGGCATCAAACTTCTCGGCGAGCGCGTCGAGTCCCCGCTGTTTTAGTTCCTCGATGTCTACAATCACATTGAGGCGTAGACCCTGGCCGCGATACCTCACATCAACTTCATAGGTCGTACGCATGTCCGCTTCGTGGACATCCTCTTTTTTGAGGCCCTTTGAAGCGTCGGCGGCGAGGTCCTTCAGGATGCCGGCAATCTCGGCCGCGGATGTGCTGCCAAATGCGCGAACGAACGTACGCGAACGCTCGTCGCGGATCGCGGTTGTTGCATCTCCCAGCGCGCAAAGGACTCCGGGGCCGGGTGGAATGACCGAAGGCCACGATCCCAGCAGGCGGGACAGAGCGTTGGCGTGGAGTGGACCGGCGCCGCCGAACGCGATGAGCGCGTAGTCGCGAGGGTCATAGCCTTGCTCAACGGAGACCAGCCGAAGTGCGCCAGTCATGTTCTCGTTGACAATGTTGTAGATACCGAGAGCCGCGTCTTCCAATGAGAGCTCCAGGGCGTCAGCGACTTTCTTCACGGCCGTGGCGGCGGCCTTCCGATCCAGGGACATGTCGCCGCCCAGCTTTTGCATTTCGGGCAGGTAACCCAGCACGATATTCGCGTCGGTTACCGTCGGCTCAGTTCCGCCCTTGTTGTAGGCGGCTGGGCCGGGATCGGCACCAGCGCTTTGCGGCCCCACCCTCAGCGCCTTCGTAAGTTGGGGTACGTGGGCGATCGAGCCACCGCCGGCACCGACGGTTCGGATATCCACGGACGAAGCTCGGACGGTCACGTCGCCAACCGTAGTCTCGCGGCGGAGCCGAGGCTCGCCGCCTTGGATCAATGCAACGTCGGTCGACGTGCCACCGACGTCGAGTGTGAGCAGATTCGGAAATCCGGCTTGGAGGGCGACCCACAGAGCGCCAGTAACACCCCCGGCGGGACCTGACATCAGCAGGTTGACGGGAAATTCTTCGGAAGACGCCGCAGAGGCTAGGCCGCCATCCGACCGCAGAATGTGCAGTTTGATTTCGTCAGTGACTTCCTGGAGCTTGGTGGTCAGGTTGCGAACGTAGCGGGACACTCTCGGCCGCACATAGGAGTTGGCAACGGTCGTCACCGTCCGCTCGTACTCCTGCATCTCAGGAACGACTTCCGATGACAGGGATACCGGGATTCCGGGCAATTCTTCGGCCGCAATCTGCTTGATTCGCTTCTCGTGCGTGTCGTTGGCGAACGAATTGATCAAGCAGACCGTCAGCGCCTCGATGCTCTTCTTGCGCAGCTCTCGCAGGCTTGCACGTAATTTGGGCTCGTCGAGCGCGTGCACGATCTCGCCCTTCGCGCTCACCCGCTCGTGCGCCTCGACAGTACAGGAAAGGGGGGCCAGCGGCAGGCTCTTGTTGTAGATGACCCAGCCGCCGAGACCGCCTGGAACGAAGGAGCGGGCGATCTGCAACACCTGTCGGTAGCCGACCGTGGTGACGAGACCGCAAAGTGCGCCCGTTCCCGTGAGCACCGTGTTGGTTGCGACCGTCGTACCGTGCATGACGTGGTCGATCTGTTTGGGCGCAATTCCGGCGCGCTCACAAACCCGCGCGATTCCGTTGAGTACGCCGATCGACTGATCAGCGGGTGTGCTCGGGACCTTGGCGGACCAGATACCGCCCGTACTTTCGTTCACGAGCAGCAGGTCGGTAAAGGTGCCGCCGACGTCGACTCCCAGGCGATATGACATGAGTGTTCCTACTGGTTTGGACCGGCGGCGACCTTGGGAAAAGGGCCCGCCTTCATCAACATTCCGGGAAGGGGGCGGCCCAGCTGCTCCTGGAGCCAGCGGGCCGTTTCGATCAGGGCTGTCAGCGAGACGCCGGTTTCAATCCCGCTTCGATCGAGCATGTACAACAGGTCTTCAGTGGCGATATTGCCGGTCGCTGCAGGCGCGAACGGGCATCCACCGACACCCCCGATGCTCGCATCCAAGGCAACCGCTCCGGCTTCCACCGCCGCAAACGCGTTGGCGATACCGGTATTGCGTGTATTGTGAAAATGACACCGCAGCCTGACACCGGGCAACGCCGCTCGCGCCTTCGTCAGCAGCTCCGTAACCTGGCCGGGAACACCGGCCCCGATGGTGTCGGCAAAACAGATCTCGTGTGGTTCCGCTTCCGCTACGCGCCGAGCGATTTCCAATACTCGATCCACCGGAACATCA
>Ga0137412_10001818_pt2 | contig 10870 bp, 8 predicted proteins | sample CZODoug2_1_16fun_FD_122160 | JGI IMG/M metagenome (GOLD analysis project Ga0137412, IMG submission 122160) | Vadose zone soil fungal communities from Angelo Coast Range Reserve, California, USA - CZODoug2_1_16fungal (Hybrid Assembly) | ecosystem: Environmental > Terrestrial > Soil > Vadose zone... | reverse complement strand
CCCGCCGACCGGGAGGGAACCGTCGCGTTCGGCGAGTTCGAGACCTGGTACCGGATCACCGGCGAGCCACGCCCAGGCGTCGCGCCGCTGGTGGTGCTGCACGGCGGCCCGGGCTGCGTGCACGACTATGTGCTGACCATCGCTGACCTCGCCCAGCGAACCGGCCATCCGGTGATCCACTACGACCAGCTGGGCAACGGCCGCTCCACCCACCTGCCCGACCGGGGCGCTGACTTCTGGACGCCCGAGCTGTTCCTGGCCGAGTTGGACTCGCTGCTGGCCGGGCTCGGCGCAGTCGACGGCTACCACCTGCTCGGGCAGTCCTGGGGCGGCATGTTGGGCGCCGAGCACGCGGTGCGCCGGCCCGCCGGGCTGCGCAGCCTGACCATTGCCGACTCGCCGGCGTCGATGGAGCTGTGGGTCGCCGAGGCCAACCGGCTGCGCGCCCTGCTGCCGCCCGAGGTGCGGGCCACCCTGCTCGCGCACGAGTCGGACGGCAGCTACGACCACCCCGACTACCAGCGGGCCATCGAGGTCTTCTACGACCGGCACGTCTGTCGGGTGGTGCCCAACCCGCCGGAGGTCGCGGCCACGTTCGCCGCGATAGAGGCCGACCCGACGGTGTACCTGACCATGAACGGGCCGACCGAGTTCCACGTGATCGGCACCCTGCGCGACTGGACGATCATCGACCGGCTGGACCGGATCGCGGTGCCCACGCTGGTGGTGTCCGGCGCGCACGACGAGGCGACCGAAGCGTGTGTGCGGCCGTTCACCGAGCGGATCCCCGACGTCCGCCAGCACGTCTTCCCGGAGTCCAGCCACATGCCGCACGTCGAGGAGCGCGCGGCGTTCATGGAGCTGGTGGCGGGCTTCCTGGCTGAGGTGGAGGGGCGATGAACAGTCCGGAGACAGACCTCGGCGCATTCGGCTACCGGCAGGAACTCAAGCGCGGGCTGAGCCTGCGCGACCTGCTCATCTACGGGCTCGTGTTCATGGTGCCGATCGCCCCGTTCTCCATCTTCGGCTCGGTGTTCAACGCCTCGTCGGGCATGGTGCCGCTGGTTTACCTCATCGGTTTCGTGGCGATGATCTTCACGGCGTTCAGCTATCGGGAGATGTCCCGGGCGTTCCCGATCGCCGGCTCGGTCTACGCCTACGCCGGGCGTGGCATCCATCCGAGCGTCGGGTTCCTGGCCGGTTGGGCGATCCTGTTGGATTACCTGCTCGTTCCCACGCTGCTCTACGTGGTGGGCGCCGCCGCGCTCGCCTCGGTGCTCCCGGTCGTGCCGCAGTGGCTGTGGGTGGTGCTCTTCGTGCTGATCAACACGACGGTGAACTTGCGCGGCATCGATACCACCGCCCGGGCCAACAAGATCTTCCTGTACGGCCAGCTAGTTGTGCTGGCGTTGTTCGTGGTGCTCGCGGCGGTGGCGATATCCCGGGGCGTGAACGGCGCGCGGTGGACGTTCACCCCGTTCTTCAACCCGGAGTCGTTCTCCCCGAGCCTGGTCTTCGGCGCGCTGTCCATCGCGGTCCTGTCGTTCCTCGGGTTCGACGCGATCAGCACGATGGCCGAGGAGACCAGGGGCGGCGCCCGGGTGGTGGGCCGGGCCACCGTCATGTCGCTGGCCATGGTGGCCGTGCTCTTCGCCGTGCAGACCTACCTCGCCGCCCTCCTGGTGCCCGGCCAGACCGCGTTCGAGGGCGAGACGGCCACCAACGAGGCCTTCTACACGGTCACCAACCTGGTCGGCGGAGGCTGGTTCAAGGTCGTCGTCGCGGTCACCGTGGCGATCGGGGCGGCGATCGCGAACGCGCTGGTGGCCCAGGCGGCCACCTCTCGGCTGCTCTACTCCATGGCGCGGGATCGCCAGCTGCCGAAGTTCCTCGCCCATGTGCACCCGGGCCGCCGGGTGCCCGAGCGCGCGGTATTGCTGGTCTCGGTGGTCAGCCTGGTGCTGGCGCTGTTCTTCGTCGGGCAGATCCAGCTGCTGTCCTCGCTGGTGAACTTCGGCGCGCTGTTCTCCTTCCTGCTGCTGCACGTGTCGGTGTTCGTCTGGTACGTGCTGCGTAAGCGGGAGCGCAACTACGGGCTGCACCTGGTGGTGCCCGCATGCGGGCTGGTGATCATCGGCTACGTGCTGTGGAACGCCGACATCCACGCGCAGATCGGCGGCGGGGTGTGGCTGCTCATCGGCTGCGCGGTGCTGCTGGTCCTGCGGCTGACCGGGCGCACCGCTGAGCTCAAGGTCGGCTGAGCCGAGGGGTCACGGCGGGTTGAAGACGTCCAGTACCGAGTCCAGTGCGGCGGTCATCCGCTCCGGGGGGTACCGGACCGGGTCGAGCAGCACTCGCTGACCGGCCATGTCCACCATGGCGCGCAGCAGGTGTACCGCGACCTCGCTGTCCACCTCCGGTGGGAAGCCGTGCGCGGCGGCGTACGCGTCGAACCCCGTCCGGATCACCGTGGTCAGCTCTGCCCGGGTCGAGGCGAGCCGCTCGCGAGGCCCTTCGGGCACGGTGTCCAGCGGCACCCAGAGCAGCCGCCAGGTGTCCGGCGCGTCCCGAACCGCCCCGAGTAAGGTGGCCAGCGTGTCGGCGGGCAGTCGCCGAGGATCGCTGCGTTCGGCGCACGCGGCCTCGGCGAAGACCCTCCGCATGCGGGCCTCCTCCCTGGTGATCAGGGCGGCGAGCAGCTCGTCGCGGCCGCTGAAGCAGTCGTAGGCGACCGGCCTGGTGACCCCGCCGTGCCGGGCCACCGCGTGCATGCTGACCGCGCCGAACCCACCCTCGGCGATCAGTCGCAGCGCGGCATCCAGCAGCTGCTCGGTGCGTTCCTCGACCGGTAGCCGGGAGGCGTAGCGGCGGCGGGAGCGCGTTGGGCTCACCGGGGCGCCGCCGGGGCGGATACCCGGGCCAGGGCGCCGAACAGGGTGCTGGTGAACGTGGTGAACCTGGCCGGCGGGAACTCCGTCGGGGCGGTGAGTACCAGCCGGGCGGCCACCTCGCCCGCGGCGAGTACCGCCCGCGCGATCACCTCGGTATCCAGCTCGGCGATCCGCGCGCCCAGGCTGGCCCGAACAGCCGACTCGACCACCGCCAGGGTGGCTTCCCTGGCGCGCTCGAGGCGGGCGGCGACCTCGGCGGGCAACCCGGTGGGGGAGGCGAGCAGCGCCCGCCAGGTGCTCGGCCGGCCCTGTACGACCTGGAGGAAGTCCTGCAGCGCGGCGGTCAGGGAGGCGCCGAAGTCAGCCCCGAAATCAGCACCGAGATCAGCACCGAGATCAGCACCGCGCGCGCCGCCGGTCAGCATCCGAGGGGCCACGCCGAGCACATCGGTGAGCGCCCGAGACTCCTCCCTGGCCAGCAGCGCACTCAGCAGCGCGGCGCGGTCGGCGAAGAAGTCGTACACCACCGGACGGGCCACCTCGGCCGCTCTGGCCACCGCCTGCATGGTCACCGCCGCCGCGCCGGACTCGGCGAGCAGCTCCAGTGCCCGGTCCAGTAGCTGCTCGCGCCGCTGCACGGGGGGCAGTCGGCGGGCACGGTTCTTCCGCGCCGGCGGATCGCTCACGCCGGTGTCCCTCCGTCTCAAGTGCGAGGTGCATTCCCGGCAGATCTGAAATTGACAGCGTTGTAGGCCGAGGTTACATTCCGTTTACTTCTGGCGGGAAGTGCCGATCCGGTGAACGGACGGGCCACTGCGCGCCAGCCGGCAACGTCGCCCGGAAGGAGCGCGGGAGTGGCCAAGCGCAATAGTGACGCCTCCTCGGCGCTGCGCCGCCAGCTGGGCTCCGACCTGGACGTGCTCGATCAGCTCACCGAGCCGGAGTGCGCCGAGCTGCTGGGCCTGATCGACGACGCGCGCGCGGCCCAAAAGGTGGCGCTGGACGCGGCCCTGGGCGAGGTGCTCGGCAAACTGCCCCGGCTGGTCAGGCTGCCGGCTCGCAAGATCATGTTCGGATAGCCCGGTCGTGCCATGTTCGGACCACGCCCCGAGGAGCGCCGCCGATGAGTGACCTGGTGACCAGGGCGCAGCTGATCATGCTGGCCGAGCTGTTGGATGTTGAGCCCGAGCGGTTGCGACACCTCGAGCGGCTCGGCGCGGACGGCCTGCGCACTCTGCGTGAGCGCATCTCGGACCGGCTCTTCGACGAGCAGGCGGCGGTGTTCGCGAGGCTGAACCGGCTGGCCCCGCTGGTACCCAATGGGGTGGTTGCCAAGCTGTCCCAGGCCATCGTGCCGCCGCTGGTGGCCGGGCGGGCGGCCGGGGCGCTCGGGGTGGAGAACCCGGGGCGGGCCACGTCGGTGCTGTCCGACCTGTCCGCCGAGTACATGGCCGACTGCGCGCCCTACCTGGACCAGCGGACCGTCGCGGTGCTCGCGCCGAACATCCCGGTGGACGTGCTGGTGCCGGCGGCCAACGAGCTGATGCGCCGCCATGCGTACGTGACCGCCTCCTGGTTCCTCGACTACTCCACCCCGGAGCTGGTGCTCGGGCTGGAGGAAGGTATTACCGACAAGGCCGGGCTGCTGCACACCACCGCGCTGGTGCAGTCCGACGAACGGCTGGAGGAAATCATCCGGATCCTGCCGACGGAGCGGGTCGCGGTGATCGTGCGGACCGCCGTCAGCTCACCGGACCTGCTGATGGCGGGCCTCTCGGTGTTGTCCCGGCTGTCGCCCGAGCTCACCGCCAGCCTCGGCGACGTGCTGTTCGAGGAGCTGGACGACGACGGACTGACCGACGTGCTGCGCACCGTGGTGGAGCGCGACGCGGTCACCGAGTTGCTCACCGTGGCCGCCGCGCTGCGCCCGGCCGCGTTGGCTCGGCTGGCCGCCAACCCCTACCTGACCGAGCCGGGCACCCTGGAGATGTTTGTCCTGCGCGCCGCCGAGCAGGACTACTGGGCCGGCCTTGACCGGGTCGCCGAGCACCTCACCGGCGAGGCCGCGCGCCTGCTCGAGGAGCGCCTCACCGAGGCCCGCCCAGCCGCCAGCTGATCGGCCCCCGCACCGCGGTTTGACCTGCTCGGCGGGCCTGTCTCGGAGGTCACCCGCGCTCCGGCCAAACGATGATCGAATTTCTTGACCGGGCGGTCAGTCAGGGTTAGCGTTGACGGTGTCAGGTTTGGTTCTCGTCTGTGAGAACAGGAGGTGTGTCATGGCTGCGGACACGAAGAGCTTCGGTCGATGGCAGGACTGGGTGGTCGGAGTTGGCGGTCTCTACGCGGCGCTCTCGCCGATCTGGACCGAGCACGGCCCCGGCACCACCGGGACACTGATCGTGTTCGGTGTGCTGCTGGTGCTGGCGGCGTTGTGGTCGCTGGCTCAGCCCGGCGCGGTGAGCTCGGAGTATGTCCACGCGGCGTTGGGTGTGCTGCTGTTCATCTCGCCGTGGGTGTTCGGGTACGCCGCGTATGCGGGGGCGTCCTGGACCTCCTGGGTGGTCGGTGTGATCGCCGCGGGCCTCAGCCTCTGGGCGGTTCCGGAGAGCACCGAGGTGCATAGGGCGGCGGTCGGACACTGAGGTCGGCTGTTTCGTTCACCCAGCGCCCGGAGGCGGTAGCGTCTCCGGGCGCCGCTGTGTGTGGTGACGGAGCGATGGAGTGGACATGGTTGGTGCGCCGCCGTCCGGCGAGGCCACCAGGGAGCGCATCCTGGACGCCGCCGAGGAGCTGTTCGCCCACCACGGCTTCGACGCCACTCCTACCGCGCGGGTGGCGGCCCAGGCGCGCGTGCCCAAGGGGCTGCTCTTCTACCACTTCGCCCGCAAGATCGACCTGCTCACCGTGCTGTTCGCCGAGCGGATGCCGGCGGCGGTGCCGCACCGGGCCGCCGACGTGGTTGTGCCCGGCGATGTCGCCGCGTCGCTGCTGACCCTGTTCGACCGCCTGGCGGCCAGCCAGAAACGGTCCAGCCTGGTGCGCACCATCCTCTGGCGGGAGGCGGACACCCATCCCGAGGTGGCCCGCTGTCTGCACACCTTCCACGACGAGCTGGTCGAATTCGCCACCGATGTGATCGAGCTGGCCGACCCGGCGGGCACCGACCCGGCCGCGCGACACGCGGCGGCGCTGGCCTGGACCGGGACCATGACGCTCGCGCTGAACACCGCCCGCCTCGGCGGCACCGAGCCCGACCTGCCCCGGGTAGCCGCCCTGCTCGCCGCCGGTTTGCGCAGTTCAGACCCCAGCTCGCCGCCGTCCTGACTCCGGTATGCGAAGTGGATGGGGGCGAGCGCTGGTTAGGTGCGGGGGGTGAGGGTCATGATGTGGCAGACCGCGCGCCAGGGCTCCAGGCGCACGAAGTTGGCCTGGCTCCAGGTGTAGCCGACCCCGGTGACGTCGTCGCGCACCCCGAACGTCTCGCCCCAGTTGAGCCCGAGCGAGGGCAGGTCCAGCCACACGGTGCCCTGCTGGGCGGTGGCCGGGTCCAGGGTGACCACGCAGATCACCGTGTCGCCGGTGACCGGGTCGGTCTTGGAGTAGGCGAGCAGCTGGTCGTTGTCCACGAAGTGGAAGTGCAACTCACGCAGTTGCTGCAGCGCCGGGTGCGCGGCCCGGATCTCGTTCAACCGGGTCAGCCACGGCTGCAGGGAGTTGCCGGTGGCCAGCGCCGCCTCGTAGTCGCGCGGGCGCAGCTGGTACTTCTCCGAGTCGAGGTACTCCTCGCTGCCCGGCCGGGCGGCCTCGTGCTCGTAGAGCTCGTAGCCGGAATACACCCCCCAGGACGGGGACAGCGTGGCGGCCAGGGTGGCCCGGATGGCGAACATGCCCCGCCCACCGTGCTGCAGCGACGAGTGCAGGATGTCCGGGGTGTTCACGAACAGGTTCGGCCGCGCCTCGTCGGCCCGGGCGGCGTGCTCCGCGGCGAACTCGATGATCTCCTGCTTGCCGGTGCGCCAGGTGAAGTAGGTGTAGGACTGGGTGAAGCCCAACCGGGCCAGGCCGTAGAGCCGGGCCGGCCGGGTGAACGCCTCGGCCAGGAACAGCACATCCGGGTACTTGGCCTTGATCTGCCAGATCAGCCAGTGCCAGAAGTTCGGCGGCTTGGTGTGCGGGTTGTCCACCCGTAAGATCCGCACCCCGTGCTCGGCCCAGTGCAGACAGACCCGCAGCACCTCGGCGTAGAGCCCGGTGGGGTCGTTGTCGAAGTTGATCGGGTAGATGTCCTGGTACTTCTTCGGCGGGTTCTCCGCGTAGGCGATCGACCCGTCCGGGCGGGTGGTGAACCACTCCGGGTGGGTGCTCGCCCACGGGTGGTCCGGCGCGGCCTGCAGCGCCAGGTCCAGCGCCACCTCCATGCCCAGCTCGCGGGTCCTGGCCACGAACGCGTCGAAGTCCTCCAGGGTGCCCAACTCGGGGTGGATGGCGTCGTGCCCACCGTCCTTGGAGCCGATCGCCCACGGTGAGCCGACGTCGCCGGGCCGGGCGTCCGGGTTACCGCCCGGCAGGGCGGCACTGTTCGGGCCCTTGCGGTTGACCTCGCCGATCGGGTGGATCGGCGGCAGGTAGACCACGTCGAAGCCCATCGCGGCGATCCGGTCGAGTTCCTTGGATGCGGTCACGAACGAGCCGTGCACCGCCCGGCCGGTCTCGTCGCGGCCGCCGGTGGAGCGGGGGAACAGCTCGTACCAGGAGCTGTACAGGGCACGGCGCCGGTCCACCCAGACCTGGTGGGTACGCCCCCTGGTGAGCAATTCGCGGACCGGGCGCTCGGTGAGGATCGTGCCGACCGGCTCGGACAGCGCGGGGGCCAGCCGCTCGGGCAGTGGCAGTGTGGTGTCGCGCAGCGCGGCCGCGGCGCCGAACAGCAGGTCCCGGTTGGACCGCTCACCCGGCCGGCGGCCCACCCGCTCGATCAGCCGCGCGCCGGTCTCCAGGTCGTTCACCAGCTCGAGCGCGTCCTGCCCGGCGTCCACCTTGGCGTGGATCGTGTGCAGCCAGGTGTGCCATGGGTCGCTCCAGGCGTCTACCCGGAATGTCCAGAGGCCGTCGGAGTCCGGCACCACCCTGGCCAGCCAGCGGTCGCTGTCCACCCCGACCGGCACCATCCGGACGTGCTGACCCGCGCCGGGGGAGCCCAGCTTCTTCCACACCACGTTGGCGGCAACCGCGTCGTGGCCCTCCCGCCAGACGGTGGCCTGGATCGGGATGCTCTCGCCCACCGCGGCCTTACTCGGATACCGCCCGCCGCCTACCGAGGGGGTCACATCGTCGATTCCGAGCCGTCCAGTCACGGCGCTCCACATCCCAGCTTGATTCGATTCAGCACGCTCGCCCAGCCGTCTAGACGGTACCCACCGAGATGGCCTCACGAAACGACATCCGGGGCGTGTATGCGCAATCCGCGGTGCCCTATGCTCGGCGGTTGATCATCTTGTCCGGTCGGCGTGGCCGAGCCGGCCGGGACGTACTTGCGGGCGATACTTGTTTTGCGCGGGCTGTAACGATCCCTCAATCGATTCACGTACGCTGCGCCTCGTGAGAGCACTACGCCGGTTCACCGTCCGCGCCCAGCTGCCGGAGTCGCTTGCGCCGCTGCAGGAGCTGGCCGCGAACCTCCGCTGGAGTTGGCACCCGCCGACCCAGGACCTGTTCGCCGCCATTGACCCAGTCGCCTGGGAGCGGGTGGCCGGCGACCCGGTCCGGCTGCTCGGCGAGGTATCCACCCAACGCCTCAACGAGCTGGCCCGCGACGACGCATTGGTGGACCGGGTGCGCGCGGAGGCCGCCGACCTGCGCTCGTACCTGAACCAGCCGCGCTGGTACCAGCGCCAGCAGGGCGACGACGCCGAGCTGCCCGCCGCCATCGGGTACTTCTCCATGGAGTTCGGCGTGAGCGAGGTGCTGCCGAACTACTCCGGCGGCCTTGGCGTGCTGGCCGGCGACCACCTCAAGGCGGCCTCCGACCTGGGCGTGCCGCTGATCGGGGTCGGGCTGCTCTATCGGTCCGGCTACTTCCGCCAGTCGCTGTCCCTGGACGGTTGGCAGCAGGAGCACTACCCGGCGCTGGACCCACAGGGCCTGCCGCTGCGCCTGCTCACCTCGGCGGACGGTGAACCGGTGCTGGTCACCGTCGGCATGCCGGCCGGCCGCACGCTGTACGTCAGGGTCTGGCAGGCGGTGGTCGGCCGGGTGCCGCTGCTGCTGCTGGACTCCGACATCGAGGAGAACGAGCCGGACCTGCGGGGCATCACCGACCGGCTCTACGGCGGCGACCAGGACCACCGGATCCGGCAGGAGATCCTGGTCGGCATCGGCGGGGTGCGCGCGGTCCGGGCCTACTGCGAGGTCACCGGCCACCCGACCCCGGCGGTGTTCCACACCAACGAGGGGCACGCCGGGTACCTGGGTCTGGAGCGCATCCGGGAACTGATGGCCGGGCGCGGGCTGAGCTTCGACGAGGCGGTCGCGGCGGTGCGGGCCGGCACGGTGTTCACCACGCACACCCCGGTCCCGGCCGGCATCGACCGGTTCCCGCTGGATCTGGTGCGCTACTACTTCACCGACTCGCTGCTGCCCGACGTACCGCTGGAGCGGGTGCTGGCGCTGGGCGCCGAGGACAACCCCGGCATGTTCAACATGGCGCACATGGGGCTGCGGCTGGCCCAGCGCGCCAACGGCGTGTCCAAGCTGCACGGCCAGGTGTCCCGGGAGATGTTCGGCGGGCTGTGGGGCGGGTTCGACACCGACGAGGTGCCGATCGGCTCGGTCACCAACGGCGTGCACGGGCACACCTGGGCGGCCCGCGAGGTTGCCGCGCTGCTCGGCGAGCCGGGCCTGGAGGGGGCCACCGCCGCGGAGGCGCTGCGCAACGTCGCCGAGGTGTCCGACCGGGAGCTGTGGGCGCTGCGCGGTGACCTGCGGGCCCGGTTGGTGGAGGAGGTCCGCCGGCGGGTCCGGGCGGCCTGGCTGGAGCGCGGCGCGTCCGCCCCGGAGCTGGGCTGGACCGGCTCGGTGTTCGACCCCGAGGTGCTCACCATCGGCTTCGCCCGCCGGGTGCCCACCTACAAGCGGCTCACCCTGATGCTGCGCGATCCGGCGAGGCTGCGCGCCCTGCTGCTCGACCCGGAGCGGCCGGTGCAGCTGGTGGTGGCCGGCAAGTCGCACCCCGCCGACGACGGCGGCAAGGCGCTGATCCAACAGATCGTGCGCTACTCCGACGACCCGGCGGTGCGCCACCGCATCGTGTTCCTGCCCGACTACGACATGTCCATGGCCCGCTACCTGTACTGGGGCTGCGACGTGTGGCTGAACAACCCGCTGCGACCGTTGGAGGCGTGCGGCACGTCCGGGATGAAGTCCGCGCTGAACGGCGGGTTGAACCTGTCGGTGCGGGACGGCTGGTGGGACGAGATGTACGACGGCAAGAACGGCTGGGCGATCCCCACCGCCGACGGGGTGACCGATCCCTCCCGCCGGGATGACCTGGAGGCCACCGCGCTCTACGAGCTGCTGTCCAACCAGGTCGCGCCGGCGTTCTACCAGCGCGGCGCGAACGGCGTGCCGAGCCGGTGGGTGGAGCTGGTCCGGCACACCCTGGCGAACCTTCGCCCACAGGTACAGGCCACCCGGATGGTCAGCGAGTACGTCAAGGACTGGTACCTGCCGGCGGCCCGCGCGGCCGCCGAGGTTGGCGGGGCGGACTTCGCCGGCGCCCGCCGGCTGGCCGAGTACCGGCAGCGGCTGAACAGCTCCTGGCCCCGGGTCCGGATCAGCGGGGTGGACGCCTCCGGGGTACCGGACAGCCCGGTGGTGGGCGCGCCGATGACGGTGCGCGCGACGGTCGAGCTGGCCGGGCTCAAGCCGGACGACGTGGCGGTGCAGGCCGTGGTCGGGCGGGTGGACGAGACCGACGAGCT
>Ga0137412_10004722_pt1 | contig 10871 bp, 12 predicted proteins | sample CZODoug2_1_16fun_FD_122160 | JGI IMG/M metagenome (GOLD analysis project Ga0137412, IMG submission 122160) | Vadose zone soil fungal communities from Angelo Coast Range Reserve, California, USA - CZODoug2_1_16fungal (Hybrid Assembly) | ecosystem: Environmental > Terrestrial > Soil > Vadose zone... | reverse complement strand
TCGACGGCCGCGCCGACCTGGTCGCGTTCGACCGGTGGGAAGTAGTCACGGCCGTGGATGTGGCGCAGCTCGGCTCGCAGCCGACGAACCACCAATTCCCGCGCGGCCGTGCCCAATCCGGTTGCCACGGCCGCTTCGGCGGTGACGGGGGCGTATTCGTCGGCGCGGGCGCGGGCCATGGTGGCGGCGAGTTCGCGTTCGGAGTCGAGGGTGGCGGGTTACGCGACCCACCACAACGGTGACTGCAGCTTCGAAACCATCCTGCGCCGTTACCAGCTCGACGATCCCGTGCTGTGGCGACTCGCTGCGATCATCCACGAAGCCGAGCTCGACGACGAACGCTACGAGCCCCCGAAGCACCCGGACTGGACACCGCGCTGCGCGGACTGTCGATGATCTGCACCGACGCACAGATCCTGCACCACACCGGCCCCCTGTTCGACGGCCTCTACGAATTCCACCGCCGCGCCACCCTCCTCGGCCGCGAACCTGCCTGAGCCCCAACAGCGCACCGAGTGCGGCACCGGTGTCGGAGTTGGTGTCGAGTCGATTCCCAGACTCGTTTCATCGTGGCTTCATGTGTGCGCCATAGCGTTGGACTCGCAACCATAGGTACCCGAGAAAAGGAGACAGTGATGAACCGTCGAACGAAGATCGGAATCGGCGCCGCCGGGGTGTTCGTCCTGGCAGCAGTCGGTACTGGCATAGGGTATGCCGACGAGCCCCAGATCACCGGCCCACCAGCCGACCAGGCCCGCGCTGCGGCCGTGAAAGCGGTCCCGGGCAGCACCGCAGGTGAGGTCGAGGCCGAAACCAACGAAGGCGCCGCGATCTATGGCGTTATCGTCACCAAATCCGATGGCACCAAGTTGGAAGTCCACCTGGACAAGAACTACCACTTCCTCGGCACCGAAGCCCCAGACAAAGACGACGATGGGCACTGACCGCCACAGCCGAACAGGTCACTCCGACCGCCTGTCGGGCCCGCCGTCCGGGATCGGCAGGTGGTCGTCCATCCAGAACAGGCGTCGGCGCCCGCACCGTCCGCCACCTATTCTTAACCTCCCGGATGCCCCGTCACGTATGCGACCGTGGCTACATCTTTCGTGTGGATGAGCTAGAACCGGGGCCAAGCGACACATCAGGGGCGACACCGGCAGAGGTGGGGTTCGGCCGGATACTGCGTTACTTCCTGAAGCTGGGCACCATCGGATTCGGCGGGCCGATCGCCACGGTCGGATACATGCAGCGCGACCTGGTCGAACAACGCGGCTGGATCGATCGCCGCAACTTCCTCGATGGCGTCGCTTTGGGCCAGACCATGCCCGGCCCGCTGGCCGCGCAGGTGGCCATGTGGGTCGGTTACCTGCGGCGCGGACCCCTCGGCGCGGCGGCGGTCGCGGCGGCATTCGTCGCACCGTCGTTCCTCATGGTCGTGGTCGTCGGCGCCATCTACGCCCGCTACTCCGGGCTGGCCGTCGTGCAATCGCTGTTCTACGGCATCGCACCCGCCGTCATGGCCATCATCACCATCGCCGCGGTGAAACTGGTCCGCATGACCGACGGCCACGACTGGCGACTGTGGATCATCACCGGGCTCATCTTCGCGTTGACCGCGATTACCGGCTCCGAGCCAATCCTGGTCATCATCGGCGCCGGACTGTTGATGATCCTGCTCGACGCCCGCCCCTCCCTGCGGCGGCGGCCACGCGACATCCCTGAATCCGACGGCGACGAACAGCCCGAGCCGACACCGGCGATCCCCATGATCCTCGGACTCGGCACCCTCGCCGGCGCCGGCACGCTGACCGCCCTGGGACTGTTCTTCCTCAAAACCGGCGCGATCGTGTTCGGCTCCGGCCTAGCGATCGTGCCATTCCTGCGCGACGGAGTCGTCGCCCAGCACCACTGGCTCACCGACGGACAATTCCTCGACGCCGTCGCCATGGGTCTCATAACCCCGGGCCCGGTCGTCATCACCGCCGGGTTCATCGGTTACCTCGTGGCCGGGCTATCCGGTGCGATCGTCGCCAGCGTCGCCATTTTCACCCCGATCTACCTCGGCGTAGTGGTGCCGGGGCGCTGGTTCCTGCGCCACCGCGACAACCCGCAGATCCGTGCCTTCGTCAGCGGCGCCACCGCCGCCGCGGCAGGTGCCCTGTCCGGCGCGGTTGTCGTCCTCACTCGCCAAGCCATCACCGACTGGATCACCGCAACGATCGGCCTGACCACCCTGGCCCTGCTGTGGCGCTTCAAAGTTCCCGAACCCTATACCGTCATCGGCGCAGGCATGCTCGGCATCCTGCTGCACTGAGCGCTGCGCTGACCGTTGTGTGGCCCAGCCGGGCCCGAATCTCCCGCCGTGTGGCCCCGGTGTAGGCGGTGGTTCGAGTCCACCCGGGGGAGCAAGTACCTCTAGCGCCCGCCGAAGCCCGGAAACGGCGAAGCACTCTTGGTCGGCGTGCTGGACTTGTTCAGGTAGTCCGGGCAGTACGCGGTGGATGCGAGCGCCGCGAACTTCATGGCGCCGCCGGAGTTCAAACCCGGATTGAGCATGCTCAACTTGTCGACGACGTCCTTTTCGGAAGTGCCCGAGTTCATCAGGTCGCAGGCCATCCTGCCGGCCGCGATGGCGCTCGAGCCATTGCTGTACGACATGCCGGCTTTGTTGAGTGAGTCGAGGAAGGTCGCGTCAGCTGCCGGATTGTCCGGCACGCTCGGTGGCGGCGGGTCGGCCAGCGCCGGCACGGCCAGACCGACCATGGTGGCCACGGCGGCAAGTGCAAGAGACAGTCGCATCGGCTCATTGTCGGCCAGATCGGCCCGGTTGTCCTGTTAAGAATTCTGGCCACGGGCTCGGAGTCGGGGTTGGATGGAGTGTGTGACAACACTGGAGTCGCGATCCGAGGCTGTGGCGGAAAGCTCGATCACCTGGGCCGACGGCGCATTGCTGGCCATCGACCAGCGCCTGCTGCCGCGCGAGTTGTGCTGGCTGCGGATCACCACCGTCGACGAGGTCATCGACGCGATCAAGACCCTGGCCATCCGGGGTGCGCCGGCACTCGGGGTGGCCGGCGCGTTCGGTGTGGCGCTGGCGGCATACACGCATATCGGCGACACCGACACGACGACGTCGGAAGCCGCCCGGATCGCATCGGCCCGGCCCACCGCGGTGAATCTGGCCTGGGGTGTGCGGCGAGCGCTGGCCACGTTGCCCGCGGGTCCGGATGCCGTGCTCGCAGAGGCCCAGCAGATGCTGGCCGAGGACGCGCGGGTCAACCGGATGCTTGCCGCCCATGCCGCCGATCTGGTGCTGCGGCTGTGTCCCGATCGTCCGCTGCGCGTGCTCACGCACTGCAACACCGGCCGGCTGGCCACCACCGCGGTCGGTACCGCACTCGGGGCGGTGCGGGTGCTGCATGCTCGCGGCAAGGTTGCCGAGGTATTGGTCGACGAGACACGACCGCTGCTGCAGGGCGCCCGGCTGACCGCGTGGGAGCTGGCCGAGGCGGGCATTCCGCACCGGCTGACGATCGACTCCGCCGCGGCGTGGGCGATGGCCACCGGGCAGGTCGACTGCGTGATGGTCGGCGCGGACCGCATCGCTGCCGACGGCTCGGTCGCGAATAAGATCGGCACCTATGCGCTGGCGGTGGCGGCGCACCGGCACGGTATCCCGTTCATCGTTGTCGCGCCCGAATCGACTCGCGACATCGCGACGGCGACGGGAGCCGAGATCGTCGTCGAAGAGCGAGCCGCAGCGGAAATCACTCATGTCGGCGGGGTTGCCACCGCCCCGGACCGTACCGCTGTCTTCAATCCGGCTTTCGATGTCACGCCCCCGGAGCTGATCACCGCGGTGGTTACCGAGAACGGTCCGGTCGGCGAGGCGAATACCGCTGTGGGACAGCAGATTGCCGACATTGCGCACAGCTTGTACGCGCGTGGCTGGATGCCCGGTACGGCAGGCAATATCTCGGTGCGCACCGGGCAGACGGCGGCGATCACCGGCAGCGGGCTGTCCAAGGGCGAGCTCACCGCCGACGACATGGTGACGGTGGCCGTCGCCGACTCACAACCGGTGTCGGGTAGCCGACGTCCCTCGGCGGAGACCGCGATTCACACCGCGATCTACCGGGCCACCGACGCCGATGCCGTCGTTCACGTTCATGCGCCGCACGCGACCGCCCAAACGGTCGGTGCGTCAACGACTTTGACGTTCACTGGCTACGAACTGATCAAAGGACTGGGCACCACCGGCACCATCAGCATTCCGGTGTTCACCAATCACGCCGATGTCGCAGGCATCGGCGAGGACATCGAGCAACATCTGAAACAGCATCCGGAGGCCCCGCCGGTACTGTTCATTGCCGGCCACGGGATCACCGCGTGGGGCGCCGACCTCGCGCAGGCTCGCGACCGGATCGAATGTTTGGAAGCGATGTGCGAGTTGGCGACGCTGACCGGGCGCCGCGAGACAGGGATCGCATGACACTGCTGCAGGTGATGGCCGAAACCGATGCCGATGAGGTGCGGTTGCGCACCGACGACGCCCGCCTCATCGGCGACGAGCTTGCCACGCGGGGAATCGTTTTCGATCGCCGACCGATAGCTTCTGACGTCGACGCGAGCGGGCCGGCCGAGCGGATCTTGGCCGACCACGCTGACCAGGTCGCGGCGATCAACTCCGACGACCGCTATCGGCACATCGATGTGGCCGCGCTGCGACCCGACCACAGTGACCCCGGCTGGCGGGACACGGCAGCCGCCGCTCGCTCGAACTTTCTGGCTGAGCACCGCCACGCCGAAGACGAAGTGCGCTTCTTCGTTGCCGGACGCGCCTGCTTCTACCTGCATCTCGAGCCGGAAGTCTTTGCGGTGGTGTGTGAAAGCGGCGATCTGCTGACGGTGCCAGCGGGCACCCGGCATTGGTTCGATATGGGTTCGGCCCCCGAATTCGCCGCGATCCGGTTCTTCGAGCAAGCAGACGGCTGGATCGGCGACTTCACCGGCGATCCGATCGGAGAACGCTTTCCGACACTCGATCAGCTCGTTGCGACGTGATCGTTGCGATCGTTATCGACATCGAGGGCACCACCAGCCCGACCAGTTCGGTGCGTGAGGGTCTCTACAATTACACCCGCCAGCATCTGGGTCAGTGGCTGGCTGACAATGTCGGCGGTCCCGCCGATTCGGTGATCGCTCAAACCCGTGAATTATCGACCCAGCCAGATGCCGGTCCGGTCGAAGTAGCGGAAATCCTCTGTGATTGGCTCGATTCTGATGTCAAAGCTGCGCCGTTGAAAGCCGCGCAGGGACTGGTTTGCGCGGCAGGCTTCCGCAGCGGTGCATTGCACGGCGAATTCTTCGACGACGTACCGCCGGCCCTGGCAGCTTGGCGCGAAGCGCGTGTCGAGTTGCATATCTATTCCTCGGGTTCGGTCCGCAACCAACAGGATTGGTTCGCCTATGCTCGCGGCGGCGATCTGGCGTCGCTGATCAGCGGTTGGTTCGATCTGGCCAACGCCGGTGCCAAGCGTGAAAGCTTCTCGTACGAAACGATTGCCAAGGCGATCGGCCTGGCACCTGAGCAGATCCTCTTCCTGTCCGACCATCCCGACGAACTCGACGCCGCAGCCGCGGCCGGCTGGTCGGTACTCGGCGTCGAGCGTCCTGGTGAGCCGAATGCAGCGCGTCCACCGCATCGTTGGGTCACCTCATTCGACGAGGTCGACCTGCCCGGGCGGTGACCCTCGCCCTCTACCAGGCACAACTTGAACTCAGACTGATTTCAAATTGCCGGTCGGTGCCGTCGGCGGGAACATAGTGTGTTGAGGGACTTGGGGAGCGGAGCGGCATGATCTTTACGCAGCACTACCTCGACTGTTTGTCGCAGGCGTCGTATCTGATCGGCGACGAGACGACCGGCCGGGCAGTCGTGGTCGACCCCCGTCGCGACATCGACGAATATCTGAGCGAGGCGGCTGAGCATGGCTTGCGCATCGAACGCGTCATCGAGACCCATATTCACGCCGACTTTTTGAGCGGTCATCTGGAGCTGGCGGCAGCTACCGGCGCGGTGATCTCGTACGGCAAAGATGCGGATGTCGAGTTCCCGGTCGAGTCGCTGAACGACGGCCAGCGCATCTCGCTGGGGGACGTCACCTTGGAAATTCTCGCGACGCCGGGCCATACCCCCGAGTCGATCTGCATCGTGGTGTACGAGCACGCCGGCGATGAGGTGCCCTATGGGGTGCTGACGGGCGACACACTGTTCGTCGGTGACGTCGGCCGTCCAGATCTGCTGGCGGACAACGGCCTTTCGGCCGACACGCTGGCGCGGGCGATGTACGGGTCGCTGCACGACAAGCTTCTGAAGCTGCCCGATGCCACTCGCGTCTTCCCCGCGCACGGGGCCGGGTCATCGTGCGGCAAAAACCTGTCGAGTGAAACCAGCTCGACGATCGGTGAGCAGCGGCGAACTAACTACGCGCTCCAAATCGTCGGAGTCGAGCGATTTGTCGCGACACTCACCGAGGATCAGCCGCCGCGGCCGCGTTACTTCGAGTTCGACTCCGTGCGCAATCGTGAGCAGCATCCGCTGCTGGACGAAAGCCCGCCGCCGCTGCTGGACATCGGCGATGTCTGCAGGCACGCTGCGGTGGGGGCCATTCTTCTCGATGGTCGAGAGCAGGCCGAGTATGCCCGCGGGCACCTGCGTGGTGCGGTCAACGTCGGCTTGCAGGGACGCTTCGCGGAATCCGTCGGCATTGTCGTGTCGCCGGACAGCGACATCATCCTGGTCGGTGATGCAGCGATCGCGCAGGAAGCCAAGACCCGCCTCGCCAGGGTCGGCTTCGATCGGGTCATAGGCCAATTGCGAGACCTGCCAAGTATTTTCACGCGATGGCACGATCTGGTCGAGACCGCTTCGCGTTTCACGCCTGAGCAACTTGCCGAACTGCTGTACACGGAGCCCGGCCTTCAGCTGGTAGACGTGCGCAACCCAGGAGAGACGGCCGACGGCGTGATCCTCGGAGCGCGCGAGATTCCGCTACCGGCCCTCACTGATTCAATCGAAAGTCTGGATTACCGGGCGCCGGTGGTCACCTACTGCGCCAGTGGCTACCGCTCGCTAGCGGCGGCAAGCCTGTTGCGGGCTTCGGGGTTCCATGCCGTCGCAGACCTGCTGGGCGGCTATGACGCCTGGCAGGAATCCGGCGCAGCCTAGATAGAGAAGTCCTCGCCGTGCCACACGCCGGCTTCGGGTGGCCGGATGACGCGACCGGTCTGCGGTGAGTCGCTCTGCGACTCGAGTCTGGCGACCCTGGTCAGCAGGGACTGCAGGCTGATGCCGACAAGGTCGGGTATCGCGGCGTCGCTGCCGCTTGAGCCATGATGACTGATGACCTGCCCGGGAACTCCGATCACCACGGCGCTGTTCGGAACTTCTTTGACGACAACGGCATTGGCGCCGATCCGGCTGTCGTCGCCGACTTTGATCGCTCCGAGGACTTTGGCGCCGGCGCCGATGATCACCCGGTCGCCGATGGTCGGATGACGTTTGCCGGTGTCTGCACCGGTTCCCCCGAGCGTGACGCCGTGGTAGATCGTGACGTCGTCGCCCACCTCGGCAGTTTCGCCGATCACCACACCAGTCGCGTGGTCGATGAACACCCCGGTCCCGAGGATTGCGCCGGGATGGATGTCGACCCCGGTCAGGATCCGGGTGATCTCACCGAGCGTGCGCGCGGCCACCTTCGCACCGCGTCCCCATAACCAGTGGCTCACTCTGTGACCCCAAATGGCATGCACGCCTGGGTAGGCGAACACAACCTGCAGCGTGCTGGGGACGGCGGGATCGCGGTCTTTGGCCGCTTGGATGTCCCCCCGGAACGCGGCGAGCATGGACTACTCGGTCGAATCCGCGAACAGTGGCGTGCTCAGATACCGCTCGCCGAAGTCGGGGAGAACAACCACGATGAGTTTTCCGGCGTTCTCGGGACGCCGGGCAACTTGAAGCGCGGCTACCACGGCCGCACCAGAGGAGATGCCGGCCAGCAACCCCTCTTCGCGGGCCAACCGCCGGGCCAAGTTGATGGCGTCGTCGTTGCCGACCGTGATGATCTCGTCGATCAGATCCAAGTCAAGAACCGGCGGAACGAATCCGGCGCCGATGCCCTGGATCGGGTGAGGCCCTTTCTGCCCGCCGGACAGCACCGGCGACGCGGCCGGTTCTACGGCAATGAATTTGGTATCCGGCTTGCGTTCCTTGATGACCTGAGCGACGCCGGTGATGGTGCCGCCCGTCCCGACACCTGCGACGAAGATGTCCACCTTGCCGTCCGTGTCGCGCCACACCTCTTCGGCTGTGGTTTTGCGGTGGATTGCCGGGTTGGCCGGGTTCTCGAACTGCTGGGGTACGAAATATCGCTGGTCGCTCTTGGCCAGCTCCTCAGCCTTGGCGATGGCGCCCGGCATGCCGTCGGGACCTGGGGTCAGGATGAGTTCGGCGCCATAGGCCAGCAGCAACTTCCGCCGTTCGACACTCATGGTTTCAGGCATGGTCAGCACCAGCCGATAGCCGCGTGCCGCAGCCACCTGAGCCAGCGCGATGCCGGTGTTACCGCTGGTGGGCTCGAGAATGATGGTCTCTGGTGTGATGAGACCGGCTGCTTCGGCGGCGTCGATCAAGGCCACTCCCAGACGGTCTTTCACGCTGGCTGCCGGGTTGAAGGATTCCAGCTTGGCGACCACATCGGCCACGGCGCCCTCGGTCACCTTGCGCAGCCGGACCAGCGGTGTATTTCCGACCAGCTGTGTGACGTCTTCGGCAATGCTCATTTAGATTCGCTCCCACGGTCGCGGATCAAAGGTCGTCGGCCTCCCAGCTTATGTCGAACTCTATGGCTGTCTCGGTGGGGATGGCTAGCGCAACGGGGGTAAACCGTTGTGCCGCGCGGTCCAACGCCACGCCAGTCAACACGCGTCCGTGCAGATCGGCCCGAGTTTTCGCGGTTACTGTCGCGGCCGATGAACCCGGTGCTCGGCGAATGTAGAAATCGGTCCGCGGCTGCGCTGAATCCATGGCATAACCGTCCGCGTCAACGAGCTGGTGTCCATCTGACGCGGCGAGCGTCAGCGGGGTAGTTACCTGGAACGGTCCGATCAGGTCGGCATCGGCCACAGCGTGGACATCGATCAGTGCCGGCTCAACTCGGGGCTTGCGGGCTGCGCGAACGGCCGCGGCCGCCCCACTGAGCAGGTAGTTGTACAGGTGCACAACCTTGTCGGCGTTGCGGTAATGCCGTGCACCGGTCAGCCAAAAATTGACGTGCTCGATTTTCGGAGTGCCGGTCTCGGACGTGACGATCAGCCGGTAGTAGCGATAACCGCGTCCGCCGCGGCCGTGGCTGCTGGTCGACAGCGTGCTGCCCTCGCCCAGTGTGCGCTGATAGCGGCCTGCGTTGGTGCCGGTGGTCAGCAATGATCCCGAAACATCATGCCAGACAACGCCATTAGATGATTTTTGGAGTCGCAGCACGGCGGTGGTGTCAGACCCGGAACACACCGAATAGCCGCCCAGCTGCGGTTCGCCGTCGAATTCGAACGTCGTGACCGACCCGCGGGTGCGACGCACGGCGATCGGCACGTTGAGCGGCCGGGTGTCCAGTGCCAGCCCGTTGGTCAGGTACCAGATCGCGGCCTGGGTGGCGGCGATCGCTTCGTGTTCGCTGATGTTGGCCGGCCCGATCGGATAGCCGGCGTCGCGGAGGCGACTGCTCAGCTCGGCGGTAGCCAGCAGGGGATAGGAGTGTCGCAGGATCCAGTCGACCTCGGCCTCTTTGCCCGACGCGCGCAGATGGGACAGCTCCGACCAGGTGCCGAGCTGGTAGCGCGAGGGGTGGTGGGGCGAGACGCCGGCGAAGTCCAGCGAGTAGGCCGGCACGTTGGGATTGAGCCGAATCAGGTCGGTGCGTGCCCAGCTGCCGTCGATGAAGATGACTTTTTCCACCGTGTGCGAATAAGTGCCGCCGCGGTACCGGGTCAGGCGTGACAGTTCAGTGGCCGGACGGATGGCGACGCGGCTGGTGGTCGCTATCCGTCCCGCGGTGCGGTGGGTGGGAAATAGAATAGTCATTGTTGCTTGCGCTTCCTGAAAGACTTTGGAGCGGTGCGCAATCGATCTCTCCGGCCAAGCGGAGTTGATCGCCCTGAGGCGGGGAAGCGCGAAGATTTCTACAGCGTCAGAAGGGCGTCAGGAAATCAACGACAACAACAGCAACAACAGATGGCGGCGAGGCAGCGCGAGGGGACGAAGCGCGGCTGTGCGGCGTGTTGCATATCGCCACTATAGGGCATGATTTGACGCGGGCCGTTCGATCGCTGAACCGCACCCCGCCTGTTGTAAAAATCACGGTGAGTTTTAGACTTGCCATGGCTCGGTGCGGCGCCCCCGGTTGGTCAGCGTCCTGCGATCCGACCTCCGACCAGCAGTCCACGACGGAAGGACCACGATGACGTCGGCTCAGAACGAGTCACAGGCACTTGGCGATCTAGCCGCCAGGCAGCTAGCCAACGCGACAAAGACTGTTCCCCAGCTTTCCACTATTACGCCGCGGTGGCTGTTGCACCTGCTGAGCTGGGTGCCGGTGGAGGCGGGCATCTACCGGGTCAACCGGGTGGTCAACCCCGAGCAGGTCGCGGTCAAAGCCGAAGACGGCGCGGGCACTGAAGGGCCCCTGCCCGAGACCTACGTCGACTATGAGACCAGCCCGCGCGAGTACACGCTGCGGACAATCGCCACGCTGCTCGACATTCACACCCGGGTTTCTGACCTGTACTCCAGCCCGCATGACCAGGTCACTCAG
>Ga0137412_10004720_pt1 | contig 10873 bp, 10 predicted proteins | sample CZODoug2_1_16fun_FD_122160 | JGI IMG/M metagenome (GOLD analysis project Ga0137412, IMG submission 122160) | Vadose zone soil fungal communities from Angelo Coast Range Reserve, California, USA - CZODoug2_1_16fungal (Hybrid Assembly) | ecosystem: Environmental > Terrestrial > Soil > Vadose zone... | reverse complement strand
GCTGCAGCAGGCCGCCGGCTCGATGGAGCAGCTGACGTCCACCGTGCGGCACAACGCCGAGCAAGCGCGCTCGGTCAATCTACTGGCGAATTCGGCGGCCGCGGTCGCCAAGCGGGGCGGCGACGTCGTCTCCAACGTGGTGCGCACCATGAGCGAGATCAACGCAAGCGCCGGCCGCATCGTGGACATCATCGGCGTGATCGACGGCATCGCCTTCCAGACCAACATCCTGGCCTTGAATGCGGCCGTCGAAGCCGCCCGAGCCGGCGAGCAAGGCCGCGGATTCGCCGTGGTGGCCGCCGAGGTTCGCAGCCTGGCGCAGCGCAGCGCCACGGCCGCCAAGGAAATCAAGGCCCTGATCAGCGACTCGGTCGAGAAAGTCGGTGCCGGAGCACGGCTGGTCGATTCGGCCGGGGAAACGATGAGTGAAATCGTCGCAAGCGTGAGCCAGGTCAGCCAGATCATGCGCGAGCTGGCCGATGCGGGCGCCTCGCAAAGCGGCGGCATCGAGCAGATCAACGCGGTGGTGACCCAGATGGACCAGAGTACCCAGCAGAACGCCGCCATGGCCGAGCAAGCGGCAGCGGCGGCGATAACGATGCAGGAACAGGCCGCGAGCCTGACGGAAATCGTCAGCCGCTTCCGGCTGGCGGCCTGAGCGCTGCGGTTAACCCAGCTCCCGGATCGTAAAGCGCAAGCCGACCTTCTGCCACTGCTCGGCCTCCTCTTCGAGCAGGTGGCGCGTCAGCGGATACTGTTCGAGCCAGGCACGATCGAGGGCGAGCTCGATGGCGCGGTTAAAGCGCAGCGTCCAGTTTTCGAACGCGACATCTCGCCGCGCGTGGTGCAGGATCACGGCCAGCCGCAAGGCCAGTAGCGCGGCCGCGCGCGCGGGTTGCTCCAGCAGCACCGACACTTTCCTCAGGTTGCCGCGCTGGCCCAGCACGAGCTCGGCGATGCTCTTCTGGTCGGAGGTGGAAAACCCCGGCAGATCGCCGTGCTCGATCAGGTAGGCCGAGTGCTTGTGGTAGTCGCCGTGCGAGACCGCGAATCCGACCTCGTGCAGCTGCGCGGCCACCAACAGGCGCTTGATCGACTCCTCGTCCGCGGCGGGCATCACGGCGCGAAACAGGTTCAGGGAGGTCTGCGCGACGCGCTCGGCTTGCGCGCGGTCTACACCGAACCGCACCTGCCAGCGGTCGGCCGTGGCATCGCGAACGTCGTGGCGCTCTCGCCTCCCCAGCAAGTCGTACAGCACACCCAGCCGCAAGCCCCCCTTGGCCGTGCGCAATTCCTGCAGGCCGAAGGTCTCGAAGATGGCCGATAGAACCGCCTGCCCTCCGGCCAGCACCTCGGCACGCTCCGGCTTGATGCCGTCGAAGCGAACCCGGCGCACCTCGCCGGCCGCCAACAGCGCCTGGCGCAGACGGGTCAGACCGGCCGCGGTCACGGTGCCATCGGTCCAGCCCTGCTCGCGCAGCACCAGCGAAATGGCGCCGATCGTCCCGCTGGTGCCGTACGCCTCGTCCCACCGGCCGCGGCCGAAGAACGACTGGGCCTCCTCGAATTCGGCCTCGCAAGCGACCTGGGCGCGGCGCAGCGCCGCACGGTCGATCACGCCGTCCGGGAAGAATCTGAGCGTCGTGTTCAGGCAGCCGATCTTGAACGAGTCGGCCTTGTCGGCCTCGAAGGTGCGCCCGACGATGACCTCGCTGGATGCTCCGCCGATGTCGACCACCAGCCGCCGCTTCTCGCTCGGGGCCAGCGAGTGCATGCAGCCCTCGAATACCAGGCGCGCTTCTTCGCGACCCGAAATGATTTCGATCGGAAAGCCCAGCGCACTCTGAGCCTCCAGCAGGAAGCGGTCCGCGTTCACCGCCTGGCGCAGCGTCTGAGTTCCGACCGCGCGCACCTGCGGCCCGTCCATCCCGCGCAGACGCTCGTTCATGCGCGCCAGGCACTCGGACGCGGTCTCGATGGCCTTCTTGGACAGCCGGTTGCCGGCGTCGAGTCCGGCAGCCAGTCGTACGATCTCCTTCCAGTAGCCGCGCCGTTCAATGTGCAAGCCGTCCGCCCGCCCGATCTCCAGGCGAAAGCTGTTGGAGCCGACATCGACCGCCGCGAGCAGCATCTGGTTACGTCCCGACCAGGGCTTCGGCGAAGTCGGCGGCCGAGAACGGCTGAAGATCCTGCGGCCGCTCGCCGACGCCCAGAAACAGGATTGGTATCGGCCGCTCTCGGCGTTCGCGTGCCAATGCAGCGATCACGCCCCCTTTGGCGGTCCCATCAAGCTTGGTGACGATCAGTCCGGTCAATCCGATCGCCTGGTCAAAAGCGCGCACCTGCGCGAGCACATTTTGCCCGTTGGTGCCATCGACCACCAGCAGCACCTCGTGCGGCGCACCGTCCTGGCCCTTGCCGATGGCCCGCTTGATGCGCTTGAGCTCCTCCATCAGGTGCGTCTGGGTCGGCAGGCGGCCGGCGGTGTCGGCGATCAACACATCGACCGAGCGTGCGCGCGCCGCCGCGACCGCATCGAAGATCACCGCGGCTGGATCGCCGCTCGCCTGCGAGATGACCTCGACCCCGTTGCGCTGGCCCCAGATCTGCAACTGCTCGCGAGCCGCTGCGCGAAAGGTGTCCCCGGCCGCCAGCAGCACCTTGTACCGGTTGCCCGCGAACCAGTGCGCCAGCTTGCCGATCGAAGTCGTCTTGCCGCTGCCGTTGACGCCAGCGATCATCACCACGCAGGGGCGCGCAGCGGGCAAGGCCAGGATTCGCTCGCATGGGGCCAGCAATGCGACCAGCTCTTCGCGCAATGCGGCCCGGACCGTCTCAGCCGTCGGCGCGTCCTGCCGTTGCAAGCGCGCTCTGACCCGTTGCAGCAGCTCCTGCGCGGCCGGCACGCCGGTATCGGCGCTCACCAGGGCCGATTCCAGCTGCTCGAACAGCGCTTCGTCGATGCGCGAGGTCGAAAGCAGCCCGATAATGCCGGCCCGCGTCCTGGCCAGGCCGTTCTTAAGCCGCGCAAGCCAGCCCTGTTCCCTGTCGCTCATTTTCTGCAATCATCCGGCTGCGGCCGCCGCCTCAGTGTATTAGATCGTCATGACATTGCACCGGATTCGCATCATCGGCGGCCGTTACCGCCGCACCCAGATCCAGGTGGCGGATAGCGACCAGCTGCGCCCGACGCCGGATCGGGTGCGCGAGACCCTGTTCAACTGGCTGGAGCACTTGCGGCCTGACCTGGACTCGGTTCGCGGGCTGGACCTGTTCGCCGGCACCGGCGCCCTCGGCTTCGAGCTGGCGTCGCGAGGCGCGCGCGAAGTGGTCCTGGTCGAACGCGATCGGGCGCTTGTCGAGCGCCTGATCGAGCTGCGCGACCGCCTTGGAGCGCGCGAGGTCGAGGTGATTGCCGCCGACGCCATCGCGCTGGCCGAACGCCTGCCGCACGCCTCGTTCGATGTGGTTTTCGTCGATCCGCCCTACCGCGCGCCGCTGCTGCGGCCCGCACTGGCGGCTGCGCGCCGGCTGCTGGCCCCGGGCGGATGGGTATACGCCGAGGCCGACCGTGCGTTGCAGGGCTCGGACCTGGAGCCGCTCGGCCTGCAGGCGGTTCGGACCGGACGCGCCGGACGTGTCCATTTTCATTTGCTGGGTTTGCAACAGTCCTGAAATAATGGGGCGGTCGCTTCACACGCAGGAATCCCGAGCATGTCCATCGTGATCGCCGTCTACCCGGGAACGTTCGATCCGCTGACGCGGGGCCACGAGGACCTGGTGCGCCGAGCTGCAGGCCTGTTCGCGAAATTGATCGTGGGGGTCGCCGACAGCGCGCCCAAGCGGCCGGTGTTCACGCTCGAGGAGCGCATCGAGATCGCGCGCGAGGTGCTGGGTCACTACCCGAACGTCGAGGTGATCGGTTTTCGCGGACTGCTGAAGGACTTTGCACGCGAGCAGAGCGCGCGCGTGATCCTGCGCGGCTTGCGTGCGGTGTCCGACTTCGAGTACGAGTTCCAGATGGCGGGGATGAACCGTTACCTGCTGCCCGAAGTCGAGACGATGTTCCTGACTCCCTCGGACCAGTACCAGTTCATCTCGGGCACGATCGTTCGCGAAATCGCGCTGCTCGGCGGCGATGTCAGCAAGTTCGTGTTCCCGTCGGTCGAACGCTGGCTCAAGACCAAGGTTGCCCAGCTCGGCGGCCGTCCCAACGACGATTAACCCGGATATTTCCGCGCAGCCCCGACGATCCAAACCGGATCATCGATCAATCGATCCAAGTCGTTGTCGGAGCCACCAAAAGTGAACCGAACGGGGGCGACCCCGTGAAATATCCGGGTTAAGGACCGCGCGCCTGCACCTTGATCCAAAGGCCCGTGCCCGGTGCTCCTGGGGCCGTTGCGGTCCAGTCCCGCGATGTTCCGCTCCCGGCCAGCGCGATCCACTGACCGAGTCGACCGTACACGGTTGCACCCTCGAAATTCGGGTCCGAGCCGGCGCGCAGGCGCCCGGCCGCGCGCGGCTCAAGATCGATCGCCACCGTCTCCCCGTTCAGCCAGATGCGCGCGGTAAAGTCCGAGACCGCGTCGAAGTGCACCACGCCGGCCACATCCGGGCCGCTTGACGCAGATTTCGGCCGCGCGCGCGCGCCGCCGCCGCGGAACCAGATCGACTGGGCCGCCGGCATCGAAATCACCAGCGGATCGCCCTCGAGCAATTCGTTGGCGTGCTGCGGCGAGGTCGAAAGCATCTGCCCGTTGCCGTAGGAATCGCCCGGCAGCGCGCGGCCGGTCCCCAGCGTGACCGACCCGCCGCCGGCCGATGGATCGGCCTCGCCCGGCGGCGGCTCACCGCGCAGCGCGACCAGCAGCGCCCGCAGCGGCCGGTCCGCCTGCTCGATCAGGCGCACCACATGCGCCAGGTCGGTCGGTGCCGCGCGCACCTGCAGCTGCGTGCCGGAGCCCGCCAAGGTAGCCGGGGCGGCCAGTGGACGCAGCACCGACAGCAGCGATTCGGCACTTCGATGATGCAGCTCGATCGTGACGGGATCCAGTGGCCAGGCCGGCACCGCCGCAAGCAGCAGCGTGGTCGCGAGCAGCGCCCGCTTCACAGGTCGAGCTCCAGCTCGACTGGCTGGCCGGCCGCCAGGCGGGTCCCGAGGCCGCCGGTTGCGATTGCGTTAATTCCGAACACCACACCTTCCCGCGTGCTCCGATACCCGGCCAGCAGGTCCGGCACCTGGGTTGTGAACCGACCGGTGGCCGGATCGACGCCCGGTATCGAGCAGCGCGTACAGCGCCCGGTGGACCGTATCCGGACCGACCCGATCCGTACCTCGCGCAGGTAGTCCTCCTGGTACGCGTCGATGCCGTCGAGCACCAGGTTGGGGCGAAAGCGCTCGATCGAGACTTCCGGCGCGCGGCAGCTGGCCAGCCGGCGATTCAGGTCGGCCAGCGATGCCAGCGAAACGATCAGCAGCGCGAAGGCATCGGCGAACCGATACGGCGCCGCAACTCCCTGGGTGCGACTCAGGTCCGACTGGCGGCTCGTGTTCGGATGAAATCGCATCAGGCGGCAAGGCACTTGCAGAAACTCGCTGAGCCAATCGCCGGCGACCTCGCCCTGATCGAGCGCGTCGACCTGGTCGTTCCACACGCTCACCAGGCCGGGCTGCCCGCTGCACACCGGACGGATCTCGATCAGCGGCATCTGGGGCGCGGTCAGTCGCAAAAGACCCCCGCAGATCCGCGCCTGGATCAGGGCCATGCGCGGAACCGTGCGCTGCGAGAGGAAGCGTCCCTCCGGGTCGGCCACGACCCACTCGCGGTCACCGATCCCTTCGGACTCAAGCCCCGTTTCGCGCAAGATGGCTTCGGCCAGTTCGATGCCGCTGCAAGACTTGACCGGGTACAGCCGCAGCGCATGCAGCCGCGCGTTCATTCACCCCTGCCCTGACCTGCCTTGCCTCTCATTTGCCCAGCAAGCCCTTCAGGACGTCGCCCAGATTCGACCCGGGCGCGGTCCCGCCTTGCTTGAGCTTGTTGCCGAGCAGGTTCTTGACCTGATCGGCCGCCTTGTTCTTGAGCGCCTGGGCGGCGACCGCACTCCAGTCCAGCTGGTACGACAAGGCCGTGAAAGGGCCGGACAGGTGCACCGGAACCGTGACCGCGCGCAGGCCCGCGAGCTCGCCGCCTCCCTGTCCAGCGAGCGTTCCGACCACCGACGCCTTGGCCGTGTAATCGATCGAGCTGGCGCCGATATCGATGGTTCCGGCACCGCCCAGGCGCAGCAGCGGAGATTTGGCCACCAGGTCATTGTTGGTCGCCACTCCATTTTTGATCGAGAAACTGGCCGACAGTTCCGAAAAATCGGTCTTCTCGGTCGAGCTGGCGGCCTGGGCCTGTGAGGAGCCGCCCGACAGCGCGGACTTCAGTTCGCGCAGTTTCTGGGCGATGTCGATGCCGCGCACCGCGCCATCACGCAGCGCCAGCGATGCCGAGCCGCCGAGCGCGCGGCGCATGGCCCCGACGGTCGGGCCTTGCGTCGTGACATCGAGCTTGACTTCGCCGTGGCCCTCGAGCGCGTCCTTGCCGGTCAGGTCTCTGAGCAGCGGCCCGATCGAGATGCCTTCGAGCGTCGCGTTCACGCCGACCCGGTTCGACGCGGCGTCGACCTTCGCGCTCCCGTTCAGTGAGCCCTCGTACAGGCTGGCGGACAGCGGGGCCAGCTCCAGGTGACCCGCAAGCGCGTGCACGCCGACCTTGACCTTGCCGGCCTTGGCGTTGCGTAGCTGCAGGACGCCGATTCGCACTTCGCCGGCCAGGTTCAAGGGCCTGAGCGCCGACAGGTCGACCTTCGGATCGGCCGCCTTCGCGGCCGAGGCCGCTCCGGCGGGCGAGGCCACCCCGCTCGGGGAAGCGCCCGCCTGGGGCGCGGGCAGATAGCGATCCAGGTTCAGGCGGTCCAGATCGACGTCGAAGCCGATGCGCGGGGAGGCAAATCCCTGCACCGCGATGCGGCTCGAGGCAGTCGTTTCGTCGAAGCGTGCAACCAGCTTGGACGCGACGTTCTGGGCCTTGACGTCCACGTGCAGCGAGCCGTCCAGGCCCACCTTCAGCGATTTGGCGGGCAATCCCGGGCTCTGCAGATTCAGTTCGCCGGCGAGCCTGGCCAGCTCGATGCTCTGTGCCGACGTGCCGATTTGGAGCGGACTGGTCAGATGGGCCGACACCTTCTGCGGGCCCTGTTCGACGTTCAGGTCCAGCGCGAGCTTGCCGGCGGAAAGCGTGTCGCCCGCCTGCGCCAGATTATCCAGCGACAGCGTCACGTCCAGCTTGTTGTCTCCCACGTGGCCGTGCGCGTGCGCATCGAGCCCGCGGGCGCCGAACGTGTGCTGGCTCAGGTCGACGTCGACGGTGCCCTTGAACGACAGATCGAGGTCGGCCTGCGGCTCGGTCGCAGCCACCGAGGCAGACAGGTCGATCGGCGTGCTGGCGCGGGTTGCGAGGCGCCCGGTCTTCAGATTCAGCTTGGACACCGTCACCGTGTTGTGCGAGTGCTCGTCGCGATAGATCAGTTGCGCATCGATGAGCTCGATTCCGCCCAGCTCGAATTGCGGCACAGTCCGGCCGGCGTATGGCGAGTGGCTTTCCTCGATGCTCGGCTTCGGCTTCGGCCCTCCGATGAAGTCGTCGATGTTGCTCGTTCCGTCGGCGTGGCGGCCGATCGAGGCGCGCAGCCCATACAGCGACGCTGTGCCCGCTTCCACGCGCCCCGAGAACAGCGGCAGCAGCGCGAGCGACACACGGGCCCGGTCCAGGCTCAGGAAGGGCGCGTCCGTACCGCGCTCGCTCAAGGTGGTGTGCGGCAGAGCCACCGCGATCGCGGGAAATACCGACAGCGACAGCCTGCCGTCGAATTTCAGCGTGCGATCCAGCTTGTCGCGGGCTACCTGCTCGATCTGGGCCTTGTAGTGGTCAACATCCACCAGGGCCAGTAGCGTGACCAGCGCGGCGACCACCAGCAGCACGAGCGCCGCAACGGCAATCAGGAACTTTTTCACCATATGACGGCTCTCAACACCACGGCCGGCTCACGGAAATAAGCGGCGTCGGGCTGTTTAACATACTGTTTCCATTGGATAAAACGCGCTAACATGGGGCTCTTGATATTCTCGGCGCAAGCTCATACATTGACTGGGCGGCAGGCAAATCGTTTGTGAGACGAACATCATGAAAGCTTTTCGTAGCGACCGGCTTAAGGGTCTGCTGGCCGATCCCGTGGCACGCAAGAGTCTGCGCAGCGCGCTGGCGCAGCCGGAGACCACGATTATTCGCCAGAACTCCGTCGGCGGGCACAAGATAGGGCTTCGCCTGAAATTCGTTCCGATCAAAGACGCGGCGTAGACCGCGCGACGGATGAATGTCGCGCTGCCTCCTATCGTCGTTTTTCTAATCCTCATCCCAGGTTTCATCGTTCGCTCGCGCTACAAGCGAGTGGAGAGGACGTCGCTCGACTACGCGCCGTTTGGTGAGGCGGTTGCGGGTGGCGTCGTCGTTGCTTTTCTGTTGCACGCACTTTGGTTGACGAGTTCCTACGTTGTGTTCCGCCGGTCTCTGGACCTGGGCATTCTGCTCGGTCTGACGTCGTCCGATCCTTCGTCCCAGCGCGCGGCAATGGACGCCGTGAGAGTACAGCAGTGGTGGGTGCTTTCTTACTTTGGAAGCATCATCGTTGTTCCGTTCGCGCTGGCGCCAGGGGTTCGCTGGCTCTCCGAGAAGAACGGATGGGATGCGAAGGACCACTGGCTCAGCCCGGCGTTTCGCTTCAATGCGCCCTGGTACTACCTGCTGTCTTCAAACGCGACAGCCGATGCCGATGCCGACGGCATCGTGATCGCGGCCGTCGTCGATGTCGCCGGGAGCGCGATCCTGTATACGGGCTTTCTGGTCGAGTATTTCGTGGGCTTGGATGGAACGCTGGACCGGCTCGTGCTTGAAAATGTCGCCCGTCGTCCATTCGAACGGGACAAGGCATCCGATAAAGTCAACGAGGGGCGGTTCTATCCGATCGATGGCGACTACTTCGTGTTGCGCTATTCCGAGGCGATCACGCTCAATGTTCTGTACAGCAAGATCGAGGAAACGACGGACGGCGAGCTCGCGGCAAGTGAAACTCGCTAGACGTTGAATCGAAAATGCACCACATCACCATCGTGCACCACGTAGTCCTTGCCTTCCAGACGCATGCGACCGGCCTCCTTGGCGCCGGCCTCGCCCTGGTGCGCGACGAAATCCTCGAATGAGATCACCTCGGCGCGGATGAATCCGCGCTCGAAATCGGTGTGGATCACGCCGGCAGCCTGCGGCGCGGTGGCACCGGCCGCGATGGTCCAGGCGCGCACTTCCTTGGGGCCGGCCGTGAAATAGGTCCGCAGTCCGAGCAGCGCGTAGCCGGCCCGGATCACGCGGGCCAGGCCCGGCTCCTGCATGCCAATGTCGTGCAAGAACAGCGCCTTGTCCTCGTCGGGCAGATCGGCGATCTCCGCCTCGATCTTTGCGCACACGGCCACGACCGGCGCCGATTCGCGAGCAGCAACGGCCCGCACTGTCTCCAGCAGCGGGTTGTTTGTGAATCCGTGCTCGTCGACGTTGGCGACAAACATGGTCGGCTTCATGGTCAGCAGGAACAGGGGCCTGAGCACGGCCCGCTCCTCGGCCGACAGCGAGACCGAACGGGCGGGGCGCGCCTGGTCCAGAGCGGGCTGGATTTTCTCCAGCGCAGCCACCAGCCGCACGGCCTCCTTTTTTTCCTCGCCGGCGGCCCCGGTGCGCGCCACCTTCGAATACCGGGCCATCTGTTTATCGACGCTCTGCAGATCAGCCAGCGCCAGCTCGGTGTTGATCACCTCGATGTCGCTCACCGGATCGATCCGGCCGGCCACGTGCACGATGTCCGGGTGATCGAAGCAGCGAACGATGTGCGCGATCGCGTCGCACTCCCGGATGTTGGCCAGGAACTGGTTGCCCAGGCCTTCGCCCTTGCTCGCACCGGCCACCAGACCGGCGATGTCGACGAACTCGACCGTGGCCGGCAGCACGCGTTCGGGCTTGGCAACCTTGGCCAGGCCCGCCAGGCGAGCGTCCGGCACCTCGACCACGCCCACGTTCGGTTCGATCGTGCAGAACGGGTAGTTCTCGGCCGCGATCCCGGCCCTGGTGAGCGCGTTAAAGAGGGTCGACTTGCCGACGTTCGGCAGGCCGACGATGCCGCATTTCAAGGACATGTCGCAGGCCAGGACAGGAGAAACGCGCGATTCTACGGGCAGAGCCCTGGCTTCTCATTCTCGAGATTTGGTCGCCCCTGGTACGACCGTTGCTAGTCTTTGCACATGGTCCGTTCGAAGCTGCAGGCGCTCCAACCTTGAGCACAGGCGATGAACACGCCACAATGGCCTGAGCGGCTGCGCGACCGCGCTCTGGGCGCGTACCTGGGCCTGGCGATCGGCGATGCGCTGGGAGCCACGGTCGAGTTCATGACGGCGACCGAGATCGCCTCGCAATACGGCGTGCACCGGCAGATCCGTGGCGGCGGCTGGCTAAAGCTCAAAGCGGGGGAGGTCACCGACGACACGACGCTGTCGCTGGCGCTGGGCGACGCGATCGTCGACCGCGGCGGCTGGGACCTGCGCGCTGCGGCCGACTCGTTCGCGCAATGGCTGCGCGCTGGTCCGGTCGATTGCGGCAATACATGCCGGCGCGGCATCCGCCGTTACCTGACCGACGGCAGCCTGGCTGGACCGCCCAGCGAAGGCGACGCCGGCAACAGCGCTTTGATGCGCAACCTGCCGGTCGTGCTGGCCACCCTGGAC
>Ga0137412_10004719_pt1 | contig 10877 bp, 8 predicted proteins | sample CZODoug2_1_16fun_FD_122160 | JGI IMG/M metagenome (GOLD analysis project Ga0137412, IMG submission 122160) | Vadose zone soil fungal communities from Angelo Coast Range Reserve, California, USA - CZODoug2_1_16fungal (Hybrid Assembly) | ecosystem: Environmental > Terrestrial > Soil > Vadose zone... | reverse complement strand
CGTGAGCGGCTCGTAGCCCGCGGCCGAAATCAGAAAGTGTATGTGCGCCGGGCGAAAGGGATGCTGCCCGAGAGCCTTGAGCATCGTGCCGACCGGGCCATCGACGGGAACCGGATAGCTGGAGGTCTTCACCGACCTGAAATGAAATTTTCCGTCTGCACCGGTTCGAAAGCGCGCGCGCAGATTCATCGCATTGTGATCGGGCAGTTGCAGATCATAGAGGCCATCCGGCGACGCCTGCCATACATCGAGCAGCGCGTTCGCGACGGGTTTGCCATCGAGAGATTTCACAGTGCCGTGGATCGCGAGCGGTGCGCCTTCGACCTCGCGCGCGATATTCGCGCCGAGCGGCATTTCCGGCGCGCCGTCACGATAGAACGGTCCGAGCAGGCTCGATTCGGTGGCGGACCGCGGTTTTCCGCGATTGGCAATTTCATCGACGACCGCACTCAGTCCAAGCGTATCGGAGAGAAGGACGAATTCGTTGCGGCGCTCGTCGCACATCCGCCCGGTTTCGATCAGAAAGTTTATCGCCGTTGCCCATTCGTCGGGCCGAAGATTTACCTCTCGCGCGAATGAATGGAGATGACTGACCAAGCTGGTCATCACTTCCTTAAATCGCGGATCGGGACATTGCGCGATGCGCTCGAGTGCTGCTTTGGTCAGAGTTTCGTTGTTTGAGTTTTGCACTTCTATCTCTTGTAAAATGGCGGAATGTTCGCGTCCACGTTGATCCAGACTGACTTCGGCGTCGTGTACTCGCGCATCGCTTCAAAGCCCATCTCGCGGCCATAACCGGAACCGCGCACGCCGCCGAACGGTGAGCCGGGATTTGCGCGCTTATAACAGTTGACCCACACCATCCCGGAAATCATCGCTCGCGCTACTCGATGCGCACGCTGAAGATTCGAGGTCCACAATCCACCGCCGAGACCGTAAGGCGTGCCGTTCGCGATTGCGATCACCTCGGCTTCATCTTTGAAAGTTGTCACCGCAACGAACGGCCCGAAGACTTCCTCCTGGCATACGCGATCAGCCGGCTTGGCCCGCACCACTGTCGGCGTCAGGTAGCATCCGCGCTGCAACGCGAGATCTGCGGGAGGTTTGCCGCCGAGCAGAATCTCGCCGCCCTGCTCGCGCGCGACGTCGCAATAACTCAGCACGCGATCACGATGGAGCTTCGATGTCAGCGGTCCCATCTCGGTGAGAGGATCGAGCGGATCGCCGAGGCGAATCGAGCTGGCCAGCTTGAGAAAGCCGTCGAGGAATCGATCCGCGATTTTTTCGTGAATCAGGAGACGCGAGCCCGCGATGCATGCTTGCCCCTGATTGTGAAACACCGCGAATGCGCTTCCGCCAATCGCCGCATCGAGATCGGCGTCGTCAAAGATGATATTCGCACCTTTGCCGCCGAGTTCGAGTTGCACACGCTTCAAGTTTCCGGATGAGGCCTGCACAATCTTGCGGCCCGTCACAGTCGAGCCGGTAAAAGCAATCTTGTGCACGCCCTGATGCTCGGCAAGATGATTTCCCGCGATATGCCCGTAGCCGGGAACGATGTTGACGACGCCTGGTGGAAATCCGACCTCGCGCATCACCTCGGCGACTCGCAGCGTCGAGAGCGGAGTAATCTCCGACGGCTTCATCACCACGCAATTCCCCGCCGCCAGCGCCGGTCCCATCTTCCAACTGGTGAACATCAGCGGGAAATTCCACGGAACTATCTGTCCGACCACGCCGAGCGGCTCATTCAGCACGTAGTTCAGGAACCCTTGCTCGACGGGGATGACGCTGCCCTGGAATTTGTCCGCCATGCCGCCGAAGTAGCGAAAGGTCGCCGCGGTACGGGGAACATCGAGCGAGCGCGAGTCGCGAATCGGATGTCCCGTATCGAGCGACTCTATTCGCGCGAGTTCTTCGGCATTTGCTTCGATCGCGTCCGCCAGCTTCAGGAGCAGCCGTCCGCGATCAGCCGCGGCCATATTGCGCCAACTCGGATACGCTCGCGTGGCGGCCTCGACGCCGAGATCGACGTCGACGGCGCGCGCCTCCGCAATGTCGGTCAGCTTTGAATTGTCATGCGGATTCAGGACTTCGATCGTGCCGCCCTCGCGCGCATCGACGAATTCTCCGCCAATAAAAAGCTTGTTCTGAAACTGCATCCTGCAACCAAATTAGAAATCGACTGGATTGGGCTTGAGCTTGCCGCTTGCATAAAGCTCTGGCAGCGTGGAATCGGCATTCTCCCAGACCAGCAGCATCGAGCGTTTCGGCGAGAATCCTTGATGACGTATATCGGCGGGCATCGCGGCGACGTCACCAGCCTTCATCGTAACACGCGCGCGCGGCGCACCGGTTTCTCGATCCGACACGTCCCAGATTATTTCATCGCTCAACTGGACGAACCATTCGACTCGATCGTTGCCATGGATAATCGGCAGCACAAACTCTTCGGTGGTCGGGCAGGTCAGACTGTCCTTGACGACCGAGCAGACCGACGGATTCCAGGTCACATCCGAGCGCGACAGGTACGCGAAAAAGTTGAAGGCATGAACTTCGTCCTCGAACCCGGGCTCGGCGTGAACCTTCGGTTCGGTCTGGTTCACGTCCGCAAAATGACGGTTCACCGGATGTCCATCGGCGTCGCTGCGCAGCGGGGTATCGTTTTTCAAGCCAGCCATGCGCGCGGCAGTCACGCGTTTTCGCTTCACGGCTATCGGATTGCTGCCGCGCTTGGGGCCGAATGCGCTACCGGTTTCCTCGGGCGCCGCGAATGGATCGAAGCCCTCGTTGGTCCAGTCATCGAGGATCGCAGCAAACGCTCCGCGAACTTCCTCGCTCGGGAAATTCCGCACGAATTCCTTTTTCTGCGCCTTGTATCCGGCATTGTACAGGCCGGCGAAAACATCGACGTTCCCGTAGTGATTTAAGGTGCCGAACACATCGTCGAAATTCACGATCCCATAAAAAAAGTTCCACGCGACGTCGCGGATCAGCGCCTTCAGGAATTTATCGACCGGGACGGTGTGCGTTCCGCCGGGCCATTCGATATGCGCGAAATACTCGTCGCGACGAAAAGAAAACTCGCCAAGGTTGAAATCGCGGTATCCAAACTGATTCATCGTTATGTCTCCGAATCGGCGCAGCTACTTCTGGCAGATATCGTTCCAGCGCTCGACGGTCAGATCGCCTTTGATAGTTTGCAGCAGGATGACCGCCGTCTTCGCCGCGTGAAACTGATACGCCGCGCCCTTCGGGAGCAGCGCCATGTGGCCGCGACTCGCGACGATCTCGCCCATGCGGCGCCCGTCGGGCTTCCCTTCCAACATCGTGGTGCCTTCGTGATCGTCCGCAACGATCTTCTCGCGAAGCTTGACCAGTCGGATCTCCACCTCTCCGTCCATAACCAGCGCAGCTTCATCGTGCGACGCAGTAAACCATGGCGATGTGCCTTCGGCGCGAATCGCCTCGAGCACGTACTTGAGATTCTTGCCGACCGCGATCTTTTCGTAAGGTTCTGCCGTGGATGCTACTTCGAAGATATTCGAAAACGCGTAGTTCCGGGGATCGTCGTTAATCGGCTGCACGCCGCCCTTCTGAAAATTTTCGAGCGAAGCGAAAACAGTCTCACGTTTGTGCATAAACACCGATTCTCCTTAGTAGCGAGTCGCGTCAGTGATGTCCGGCCGCGCGAATGATAGTGCCAGGTCCGGGCCTGGCTTCCAGTTTCGGCTTTCGCTTCATGGCTTTTTCGCTTAGCCGCTCGACCAGCGCACTTTTGTCGCGAGTCCGTTTATGATCGCGCTCTTTGATTTCGGGCAAGACCTCTTGCCCGAACAAATCGATCGACGAGCTCAGCAGCTCGTGCGGGATCTTTCCTGCCTGCGACAGAAACAAAACTTGGTCCACGCCGGATTCCTCGAAACCGCTTAGCGCTTCGCGGATTTGCGCGGGAGTGCCGACGCAAGTCTGCGCTTGGGATCCCGCCGCGAGTGGATCGTCAATCTTCACCTTCGCGGGCTGATTCTTGTAATTATCCCAGATGTTGGTCCGGGCCGGTTCGTGCTCGCCAAAAAACGCATAGTGGCCGAGGCCGTAGAGAAAAAATCCGTGATTCTCGCGCGCCATGTCGCGCACCAACTGCTCATCGCGATCGCAAAGGAACGGACAGACCATTGCGATCTGAGGATTGATCGCGAACCCCACCGGCTCACATTCATTTTCGAGCGTGGTGTAGTAGTCGTGCACCCATTGGCGCGATTCCTCCGGCGATACGAACGCGCAGGTCAGCGCGCCGAGGCCGAGCCGCGCGGCGAGCAAAATAGTTTCGCGCCGCGAGCAGGCGAGCCAGAGCGGTGGATGCGGCTTCTGGAGCGGCTTCGGCACGACATTTCGCGGCGCAGCATCCAGGTACTTTCCCGTGAATCCGGTGAACGGCTCTTCGACCAGCATCCGGACACAGGCCTGCAATCCCTCCAACCACTGCGCGCGTTTCTCATCCTGAGCGACGTTGAATCCGCCTAGCTCGACTTCGGTCGCACCTTCACCGGTTCCAAAATCGCATCGGCCATCGCTTAACAGATCGAGCGTCGCGATTCGTTCCGCAACGCGCGCCGGATGATTGATCTGCGGAGCCATCTGCACGATTCCATGCCCGAGCCTCACGTTCTTCGTACGCGCGGCACACGCCGCAAGAAATATCTCCGGGGCGGAGGAGTGCGCGTACTCCTCGAGGAAGTGATGCTCGGTCGCCCAGACGTAGTCGAACCCGACGCGGTCGGCGAGTTCCACTTGCTCGAGGGCATTTTTCAGCAGCTCATGCTCGGACTGCGAGGTCCATGGACGCGGCAATTGATGCTCATAAAATCCACCTATCTTCATCCGCGATCCCTCGCTTTTCCTTTTACGAAAACTGATTCAGTTCATCAAACTCGAGCAATGCTACACGAGCAAGCTTAACGTTCAGTCCTCACCCAGTCTGAGCCTAGCGCGACCCTGCGTACCGAGTCGGTATCGGTCGGCTGATGACCGACATGGTGTGCCGGCGCCGGCGCCTCGCTGACGCGATTCGACAAGCGTCCCAATCCGGATACCTCGACCTCAACCAGGTCGCCGATATTCATGGGCCGCGAGTTTTTCGGCGTGCCAGATAGTATGATGTCGCCGGGCAACAGCGTAATGAATCGGCTGAGATCGGCGAGTATGTAATCGATCGGGAATATCATTTCGCTGATTGCGCCCTCCTGAACCACCTTGCCGTTGATGTAAGTACGTAATGTTGATTTTCTCACATCGACGCCACTGACTATTCCCGGTCCGATTGGGCAGAAGCCATCCTGGCCCTTCACGCGCAGCATCGAACCGGCGTCGGTATCCCGGTAATCCTGGCATCCGACATCGTTGGCCGGCGCGAATCCCGCGATATAGTCCCACGCCTCGTCGCGGCTGACATTTCGCATCGGTTTGCCGATAATCACGCCGACCTCACCCTCGTAGTTAAGGTATTTGTGGCCGGCGGGCCGAAGCAGCACGCCGCGATGGCTATTCAACGCAGTGGTTGGCTTTTGAAAATAGGTCGGAGTCGGAATTTCAGGCGCGCTAAACTCAATCCGTCGCGAATCGTAGTTCAGATGAATGCACAAAATCTTGGTCGGGTCGCATGGCGGCAAGTAGGTAGCTTCCGCCTCTGCGACGTTGCGGCCATCGCCGAGCACGAGCCGGTCCCCGACCGGCTTGACCCATCGCGGCTGCCCTTCATGAAGAATCCGCCGCCATTCCTCTTTTGGCCCATCGAGTACACTCATTTCGGTCTCTCCAATAGTTAGTTGCTAGTGAAATGGCTATTCAGGCGAACGAACCTTTTGACGCCGCGATGTTCTTCACGTCGCAGTAAAAGTCAAAGCTCCAGTTGCCGCCCTCGCGGCCGATGCCCGAATTGCGGCTGCCTCCGAACGGCGCGCCGAGATCGCGCACGAAGAAACAATTGACCCACACCGTGCCTGCGACGACTTGGCGCGCGAGACGCATCGCGCGCTCCTCGTTGCGGCTGAAGATTACCGCGGCCAGCCCATAGTCAGTACCATTGGCGAGCTTGATAGCTTCATCTTCGTCGCCAAACGTCTGCCAGGTGAGGACCGGGCCGAAGACCTCGCGCTGCACGATCTCCTGGTCCTGCGCCACGCCTTCGATCAGAGTCGGTTCGAAGTATAGCTCGCCTGCCGCGTGGCGATGCCCTCCCCAAAGAGGCTTGACGCCGGCTTTGAGAGCGCGTGCGACGAAACCTTCGACGCGTTTGTAATGCTCAGGGGTGATGAGTGGTCCGACGCGAGTCGTTTTCTCGCGCGGATCGCCGACCGTCATTTGCGAAGCGGCCGCACGGAACTTCGCCAGGAACTCATCGGCGATTTTCGCATCGGCAAGGATGCGCGTGCCGGCGAGACAGACCTGGCCCGCGTTGAAGTACTGTCCCGCCGCGGTCTGCGCTGCGGCGTCGAGGTCGGCGTCCGCGCATACGACGAACGGCGACTTGCCGCCGAGCTCGAAGCTCACCGGGGTCAGCGAGCGAGCCGTCGAGGCGCCGATCAACTTCGCCGTATCGGTCGAGCCGGTGAAACTCAGACGATCGACGTCGGGATGCGCCGCGAGCGCAGCGCCCGCCTCTTCGCCGATTCCCTGCACAATGTTGAGCACGCCTGCTGGAACGCCGGCCTCCGCGGCAAGATCGGCCATCATCGAGCAGGTCAGCGGCGCCCACTCGGGCGGCTTGACGACAGCGGTATCGCCGGCCGCGAGACACGGACCTACTTTCCAGGTCGTCAGCATGAACGGCCCGTTCCATGGCGTGATGAGCGCGGCGACACCGGCGGGATCGAAGCGCACGTGATTGACGACTTCCGGCGAGTCGATCTTCTCGTCGTTCAGCTTGAGCGCGCGATCGGCGAAGTACTGGATGTTATGCGCCGCGCGCGGGACCATCCGCCCGACGTTCCCAATAAGCAGCGAGCCGTTGTCCTCAGTCTCCACCGCAGATAATTCTTTCGTGTGATCCAGAATCGCCTTAGCGAAACGCGAGAGGATCGGATGACGACCCTCGGCCCCGAGCGCGGCCCATTTTGGGAACGCGCGCCGCGCCGCCGTAACAGCTTCGTCGATCTGGTCGGCGCCGCCCGCGCTTACGTCGGCGAGATGTTTGCCGTCGATCGGCGAGCACACCTCAAACGTGCGCTTCGACTCGACGCGTTTGCCATCAATGAAATGCGCGGTCGAGACATCAACGCCCGCTACTTTTGTACTTGCCATTGCGCATCGCCTCCGACGTTCGCGGATTCAAGCATCTTTGCTCTCACTTCCGAACCCATTCCGACGCCCGCGGAAGGCCCATCATCTGTTTGGGCGGATTCATTTCGGTTGAGGCAGTTCTGGATACAGTTCCCAATAATTGATCGACCAGTCTCTTCCCCCGCTCCTTCGGTGCGAGCGTGTGCGCGAGTTGATAGTTGCGGGCGCCGGAAGCCAGGTAGAAGCGCTCGTAGAGTTCGTTGCGGCCGGCGAGCGCACTGCCTACGAAATCCCAGGCGAGGCGGAAAATTCGCGACCGATCTCTCGCGTCGATACTTTTCGCGCCGCGCAGATAGCGATTGATCAAATCGCGCAGCGCCGGATCGTCGAGCTCGGTCTCGCTGGGAGTCGCCAGCAGATTGTGCGATCCGATCAGCGTGATTATCTCGGCGACTCGCGGAAACCACGTCGGCAGCGCCGCGCGCAGTGCGGACAGCGGTCCGCCGTTTGGAAACCATACGCCGTTGCCGTACTCGAACGCGTCCGTCTCCGCGCTATGAACGGCCGCGCGCGCGAACTCGGCGTATGTCCAGATTTCTCCGAGCATCTGCGAGGTCGCCGGCGACTTGTCGTTGATCATTTCCGCCATCGCAACCCCAAGCCCGTACGCGAACTCGAGCTTGGTCTGCGCGCGGATCATCGTCTGCTGCATGATGTTCGGATACCAGCCGGTGGTCATCACGGTGTTGTACGCGGTTAGATTGGCGTCGATAAAAATTCGATTGCGCGGCACCTCGACGTCGTCGAAGATCGCAAACCCATCCTGCTCGTCGAAGCGGCTCGATAGAGGATGGTCAAAGCGGCTGCGCGAGGTGGAGCAACTGTCGCGGCAGAGAAATTTCAATCCCGGTGTATTCATCGGAATGCAGAACGAGAGCGCGTAGGCGTCTGCGCCCTCGGGCAGCGGCACTGCGGGATAGACCGCGATCTCATCGGCAAACGGCGCGAGGGTCGCCAGAATTCGCGCCCCGCGAACCAGTATCCCGTGCGCGGTATCGGCGACCTTGTGCAGTGCGACGTCGTTTCCGGGCGCGGGCGCATCGCCCTGCGACTTGTCGATAGTTGGCTGAACGATCGTATGCGTGAGCGCCAGATCTTTGCGCGCGAGAAATTTCTGATACGCGACCAGCTTGGCCGCGCCATTGTCGTTGCCGGCAATCGACCACTCGTCGGCGCGGCCCGCAAATCCCGCGAACGTGACATTCATATAGTCCGGCGTTCGACCCATCAGGCCGACCGTGTATTCCGCGACGAGTTGTAGCGCGCGATGCCGCGTCTGGAGATCCTCCTTTGAGCGCGGTATCAGGTGGCTGACGTTAATTGCCTCCTCAGTCTCAGGATCGCGCATCAGGCAAATTTCACGAGCTTCGTGCTGCAGATCGAAAATCTCCGCGAGCGTCCGTGCGGCACCGGCGAAGGCGGGATGCGAGACAACGTCGGCAACCTTCTCTCCGTTGACCCAGACCTCGCGCGGACTCTTGAGACCGGCGAGAAATTCTTTACCTGTGCGTGCCGCCATTGTGTTGTCCTCAACGAGCTAAGAAGCCGAAATCGCGGCGCGAGCTATGCTACAACTGAGCACGGTCAAAGATGATTGCACTCATATATGATTCAGGTACATAGTAGCAAAGTGGCCGCAACGCAAGCTTCGGGAGGGACCGTTCGCGTGAACTCGTCGAGTAAAGTCAGCACTGGCGAAATTCGCGGCGTGGATTCAGTCGCCGCTTCTAGAGGGCGGCGCGAGCGGCAGAGACTCAAGACTCGCGCGAAAATAACTCGCGCCGCGCGAACTCTCTTTGCACGGAAAGGATTTGACGCGACGACCACGCAGGAAATCGCGGCCAAGGCCGATATCGGAACCGGCACGCTGTTCAACTACGCGAAGACCAAGGAGGATCTCCTCCTGCTTGTGTTTCGCGAGGAAATGGACGTCGTCGTCGAGCGAGCTTTCGCGACTATTCCTCGCAAGGGAAGTTTGCTCGATCAGTTGCTACACGTCTTCGACGCCTTCGTCGCCTATCACCAACGCGATGTGGAAATTGCGCACGCCCTCATCAGGCAGCTCTCGTCAGTGAATGGGCCTGAAACGCGCGACGACATTATCGTCTTCATGAGAGGTCTCGTCGGCCGGATTTCCGAGCTCATCCAAAATGCGCAGGCGCGCGGCGAATTGCGCGCCCATCTCCCGCGCGGAATACTCGCCCACAATCTCTTTTCGATTTACTACCGGCTTCTGCAGGAATGGCTCGGCGAGTACATCACCTACGAGCAATACGTGGCCAGAATCCGCCCAGCCCTTGAATTGCAGCTAACTGGTTTGACGCGCGATCAGGCTTGAGTCTTCACCCAGGGCGTCTCTGCGCGTGGAAGCGATCGCACCGATCGCCATTCCATTTCGGTGGTCTCAAGCTCGAGTTTGCCTTCAGTGATCGCCTCCTCTTTTTGACCCAGCGCGGCAAGGATGTCTTGCTCGCGGGGGCGGCGGATGCGCCGCGACGGGTTCTTGCCGATATTGTAATCGGCGATGATGCTGTTGCGCGCGTCGTCGCTGCGGTTGAGCATGTGCAAATCGTAGTGCGCCGACAGCGCCTCGCAGACCTTGATGCCGCGAACGCTGTTGCCGTGGCTGTCGAGCCGGGGCGAATAGCTGCCGAGCCCGAGCCGCGCCGGCAGTGCCGCCAGAATGCCGCCGCCGACGCCGCTCTTGGCGGGAATGCCGACACGATAGATCCATTCGCCGGCGTAATCATACATGCCCGAACTCGTCATGACCGAGAGCGTGCGGGCGACGATGTGCGGCGTCAGCACTTTAACGCCCGTCACCGGATTGACGCCGCGATTGGCCAGCGTCGCCGCCATGACGGCGAGATCGCGCGCGGTGACCAGGATGGCGCATTGCCGGAAGTAAGTATCCAGCACCGCGTCGACGTCGTCCTGCACCACCAGATAGTTGCGCAGCAACCAGGCGATGGCGCGGTTGCGGTTGCCGGTCAGGGCCTCGGAGGCATGCACGGCATCGTCGACGCCGAGTTCGCGCCCGGCGAACTGGCTGAGTTTCTCACGGATGCGCTCGAACGCGAACGCGCCGTCGGCCTGATGGATCAGTCCGGAACAGGCGATCGCGCCGGCATTGACCATCGGATTGAACGGCCGGTTGTCGTTGGTGAGCCGGATCGAATTGAACGCCTCGCCGCTCGGCTCGACGCCGATCGCCGCCGACACCCGTTCCTCGCCGACCGCCTCCAGCGCGAGCGCAAACACGAAGGCCTTGGAGACCGACTGGATGGTGAAGGGCACCGCGCTGTCGCCGACCTCGTAGACGTGGCCGTCGATGGTCACGAGGGCCACGCCGAAATGCGCGGGGTTGGCGCGCTGCAACTCCGGAATGTAATCGGCGACCGCACCGGAATTGTCGGATTTGAATTCCTCGTAGCAGCCGGTCAGGAAGCGCTGCAGCGGAGACTCGTTGGCATAGCCGGTATTTCTGATGACGATGCCCTTGGCTGGGCGGTTAACCTGGGCGTCCACGTGCTCACCTT
>Ga0137412_10004718_pt1 | contig 10877 bp, 6 predicted proteins | sample CZODoug2_1_16fun_FD_122160 | JGI IMG/M metagenome (GOLD analysis project Ga0137412, IMG submission 122160) | Vadose zone soil fungal communities from Angelo Coast Range Reserve, California, USA - CZODoug2_1_16fungal (Hybrid Assembly) | ecosystem: Environmental > Terrestrial > Soil > Vadose zone... | reverse complement strand
ACGGCAGCGCGACAATGGCGCGGTAACCCCGCTCGAACATCTGCCGCGCCGGCGGCACCCGCCTCGAGTCACTCAACAGGTCATCGCAGATCACAGGCTGTTGCAGCCGCATGGCCGCGGGAATGAGGCTCTCCCCTCCTGCCACCACGGCCTCCAGCTTGCAGGCCATGGCCTGTGCGAGATCGGGGCCGTCACCCGCCCATGCCACGGGCGTCACCTGGGAGGTGTCCGGGTCGAGCCAACTGCACCAGGCCATCCGGAACCGACCATACTCGACGGCGACGCGACAGGCCTCCCAGAACAACTCCGCGCGGTCGGCGACCCGCACAATGAGTGAGTTGATACCACTCAACATGGCATGAACACGGTTCAGGTGCTCGATCTTGGCTTCCGACTGTTTGCGCTGGGTGATGTCGGTTGCAACACCCACCACGCGCCCGATACTGCCGCTGTCGTCAGCGACGATGGGAAACGTCCGGGCACAGATCCAGCGCACTTCACCATCGGGACGCAGGATACGGAACTCGAACTCACGCTTTTCGGTCAGGCCGCGCGGATCCTGCGCCACTTCACGGCGCAGCCGCTCAACATCCTGTGCATGGAGCGAATCTGCCCACGGCAGCGGCGCGGTGCTGCCATTGGTCCAGGATCGACCCCAGATCTGGGTATACGCGGGACTCATGTACAGTGTGCAGGAAAGGTCTCCGGCCACGACGAAGAACGCGTCCTGGATGTTTTCCGCCAGTTCGCGGAAGCGCTCTTCACTGCCTTTCAACTCGGCGGCAGCGCGTGCGCGCTCATCGATTTCGACCTGAAGTTGGGCGGCATGACGCTGTACTTCGAAATACAACCGCCCGTTCTCGTAGATGCGTCCCGATTGCGCGCCGAGCACGGAGAGAATCAGCTCGTCTTCTGCTGTGAATTCCTCGGCACCCACCTTGTCGGCCAGGCACAGCCAGCCGAATGTCTGGGTCAGGGACATCACCGGTGCGGCAAGAAAAGCCCGGGCGGGTGGATACCCGCCAGGCAAACCGGCATCGATCGGGCTGCCATTGCCACTCGATGCACGCCACGGGCGCCGCTCGAGGGCGACTCGCCCGAGAAGCCCCACTTCCACGCGGAGCACGTCCGACACATCCACCCCGCTGCTTGCGTGGATCACGCCGCCGCCGTCATCTGACACCGCCAGCACCGAATATTTTGCCCCCAACAGGTTGCGCGCGCCGCGGCAGACTTTCTCAAACAACACGCGCGCCGTACGCTCGGATGCGAGCTGCACATTCAACTCGGTGAGCGCCGCGAAACGCGCGTTTGCAATCTTGAGCTGGTTGGCCTTCTGGGCCAGCTTGTTGGTAATGAGCTGCAGGTGCTCGCGGTCGAAGCCTGGATCCACCAACGGCGACTGTGCGTCGGGGTTGCCCGCCAGCACTTCGGAAACCGCCTTCACGATACCCGCCGCGCCACTGGACCTCACGATGACACGGGACACACGGCAGGCTTCGGCAAGATTGCGCGCCTCGGTCTCATGGTAGTGCGCGGTATAAAAGATGACGCCGACGTTGTGGAGCTTGGGATCGGCACGCAAGCGGCGAACAAATTCAAAGCCATCCATGGATGGCATGAGAATGTCGGAAATCACCAGGTCCGGAATCGCAGTGCGCGCGGCCTCGAGTCCTTCGAGGCCATCACGGGCCTCGACCAACCGGTGACCTTCATGCGTCAACAGTGTAACGACGAGCTTGCGGTTGCCCGCGTTGTCGTCAACTACGAGGATGGTCGCCATGATTCCATTTGCTCAAACGTCAATGTCCTCAGGCAGCGTGAAATAGAAGGCCGAGCCCTGGCCGACCTGCGATTCGGCCCAGACACGGCCGCCATGGCGGGTAACGATGCGGCGCACCTTGGCCAGTCCCATGCCGATGCCACGAAAGGTATCCGCGGCGTGCAGGCGCTGGAAGGGAGTAAACAGCTTGCTCGCGTATTTGAGATCGAAACCCACACCATTGTCGCGGACAAACAGCGCCAGCTCGCGCGGCTGTATCACGCGGGTTCCGATCTCGATGACGGCCGGATCGCGCGGCCGGGTATATTTGACCGCATTGGCGACCAGGTTGACGAACACCTGGCGCAGCAGGTTCTCATCCCCCCGGACGCTCGGCAGCCGGGTGCGCTGCCATTGAATGTTGCGGCCCTGGGTCCAGGGGCGCACCAGTTCCAGCGACTCGCTGAGCACATCCTCGAGGTCCACCTCCGAGAGGACCAACTCGCTGCCGTTCACCCGGGAATATTCGACCAGCGCTCCGAGCTGCTCACTCATGGTGCGGGTGGCGAGGATGATGCGCTCCAGGTGTTCGCGGCTCTCGTGATCCAGAACCGTGCCGGTGGAGGTCTGCAGCAGTTGCGCGAAACCGTCGATGTGCAGCAACGGCGTACGCAGGTCGTGTGCGATCGAGTACGTGAGCGAGTCTATCTCGCGTCCCGCGACCTGCAGCGCTTCCTGCAGCCTGCCGTTGCGCGCCTCCAGGCTTCGAACCAACGCCGCATATGGCTGCTCGATTGTGTCAGTGTCGGCCATGGCTCGATTGTATGGGAGTTACCGTCGTGTTGATGCAGTGTTGTTGCAGTGTTGTTGCAATGCACGATATGACACACGTCTCAATTGGCGCGAATTATGGTGTGTTTGACTGACATCCGTTGCTGCGCCGGCAGCTCAAAATGGTAACTTGCCCTTTCGCTGACGGCAGCGGAGCAGGTACTACGGCGTGCTGGTGCGAGTGCTGTTTGTTGAAGACGTGGAGACCGACGCGGAGCTGGCCGTGCGGCGTCTGCGTACGGATGGCGTTCCCTGCGAATACAAACGCGTCGAAACGGAACAGGCGTATCTCGATGCACTGCGTACCGGCGGCCATGACATCATCCTGTCGGACTTCTCCCTGCCGCAATTCGATGGAATGTCGGCGCTGGCGTTGGCGAAGCGCGAACAGCCCGCCGTGCCCTTCATATTCGTGTCCGGCACCATCGGTGAAGAACGGGCGATCGAAGCGCTGCGCTGCGGTGCAGTCGACTACGTACTCAAAAGCAACCTCAAGCGCCTCGCCCCCGCGGTAACCCGCGCGCTGCGCGAAGCCGAGCAGCAGCTCGAACGCGTCGCCCAGCAGGCCCGCATCGAACGCCTGACCCGCATCCTCGAGATGTTGTCCGGAATCAACACGGCGGTGGTCCGTATCCGCGAGCGGCTGGAGTTGTTGCACGAAGCCTGCCGCATTGCCGTCACGATCGGACATTATGTAACGGCGTTGGTTTCCTTCATCGAGCCCGGGACCCGCACGGCGCGTCCCTGCACCTGGGCGGGCAAAGGCGACGAGCAGATGGGCTCGCTCGTGTTCGCCATCGCGGCCTGCGAAGAGGAAGACTCGAGCTTCACAGGACGGGTGCTGCGCACCGGCCAGGTATTCCTGTGCAATGACATTGCCCGGGCGGACCGCATCGTGTCGCGGCTCACGTCCACGCACAAACGTGGAAAACGGGAAGGCCACATCGTTGCCGTTGGCAGCGAGTTTCACAACCTTCGCGTTCTCGGCCATGAGCTCAAGGTCACGCTCCGGCACAAATTGTTGAGCGATTCTGAAACCTTTGAGCATCTGCGAAATAAGATTGCAACTGACAAGGATTCCGGGAAAATAGCGGTGATCGACGACGGAGTGGCCGTTTGCTCGCTAGTGGAAAGAATCGATACGGACTTACCGGGCGTGGATCCGCGCCAGCATATTTTCCGTGTGCCCAATTTTGGAAAGTTCTCGCTGGCCGAAGTGTTCGCGGAACACGGAAGACGAGTTCTAACCATGATTCGCCTCGAACTCGGATCGCCCCACGTCGCGGACCTCACAGTAGCCGAAGCCAGCACCAACGGCAAGCCGTCGCCACCCTTGCCACCCGGAAGTTAGTTCTTACCTTCTCAATCTCATTGCTGCTGGGGCTTGCGATGTGCGCGTGTCATTCTGCCCCGCGGCCAGCTGTTGCCTACGAGAGAATCAAAACGGAAATTGAGCGCGGTGAGTTGAACATCGCCCTCGAAGATGCGAGCCGGGCTTACAACGAGTACTCTTCCGGGAGCAAAGAATGGGCGTGGCGATTTAGGATTCTGAAGGCCCAAGTTCTTGTCTCGCGGTCCGCTTATAAAGAGACACTAGAGCTTCTGGATGAGGAACTGCCCCCGGAATTGAGGGCGACGGATATTGCAGCCCAGAAGAAAGTGTTCCAGGGCATGGCACACAGATACGGCCAGCAATTCGGAGAGGCAGGGCGGGACTTTAGTGAGGCGGAGCAAATCGCACAAGCCTTGCATCCCAAGTTTCTATGTCAGGTCTTAATCGCCAAGGGTGCTTTGCAGGTGGATCAAAAGGAATATCCGCGTGCAGAGGCAACCTACAAAAACGCCCTTGCAATCGCACGCCAAGAGAAATTGCCAACGCAGGAAGCAAGCATATTATGCGATTTAGGTCGTGTAGCGACGAGTCAAGACCATTTCGACGGAGCTATTGATCTCAACCAAGCCGCATTGCGGCTGGCCCGCTCACTGCACCTAGAAGGTCTGGCGACAACCATTCTCGGAAACATGGGCTGGAGTTACTTTGAATTGGGAGATTTCGAGACTTCGCTTGATTTCTACGGTCGGGGCGCTGAAGCTTCGGCTAAGAGCGGTCTTCAAGGCTATTCCGCCTATTGGTTCTCCGGAGTTGCAAACTCCTATCTGGCACTTCGCGAATACACTCTGGCCGAGAATCTAGCCCAGGCCACGCTCAAGCGCGCGCACGAGTTGAAGGACGCGGAAACAGAGACGATATGCCTGAATACACTGGCGGAAGTGTCGCTCAGAAAAGGCCAGCTTGCTGAGGCAGGGCAATACAATCGAGAGGCACTGAAGATGGAGGAAGAGGGCCTCGACAAACTTGGTACGCCGGCTTCCCTTGTCTTGGCCGGCGAAATTGCGGCCGCCGAAAAGCGCTTCGGCGACGCCGATCAATTCTTCCACCGTGTCCTTTCTTTGCCCAAACCTGAAACTCCGCTGCGCTGGCAAGCTCAAGCTGGACTCGCGGGCATCCGGGAGGATGAGGGAAAGCCGGTTGATGCAGAGCGGCTGTATCTCCAGGCAATCGATACGATTGAAAAAGCTCGGCAGTCCATCAACCACGATGAGCTGCGATTGAGTTTTCTTTCCAGCGGCATCGCCGTTTACGGCAAGTACATCGATTTCTTGGTGCGGCAGGGCAGACCTGCTGATGCTTTGAATCAAGCCGAGCTGAGCCGCGCGCGGACTCTCGCGGAAGAGTTGTCCGCGGATCCAAAAGCGAATTCGCAATCGAGAGTAGACGTGCGCTCGCAGCGATTGGCGCAGCGCCTGCAGGCGACGCTGCTGTTTTACTGGCTTGGCGAGGAGCATTCGTATTTGTGGGCAATATCTCCAGCTAAGACGACATACTTCACGCTACCTCCAGCTTCAGAAATCGATGCGCTGGTCAAGGCTTATACGCAAGCGATTGTTGACTCCAAAGACGTTCTCGTGACGAATGACAGATTGACCGGCGAGAAACTCTACGCAGCGCTCATTGCGCCGGCTCAAAAGTTGATCCCGGCAAACTCGAGAGTGATTTTGCTGCCCGATGGGACTCTCTACGGATTGAACTTCGAGACCCTCGTCGTCCCCGAGCCGCAACCGCACTACTGGATCGAAGATGTAATGCTAACGACGGGGAGTTCGCTGACGCTGTTGACTTCCTCTGCCAACCGGCGTGCGACGAAAGAAAGAAACCTGCTGCTTGTCGGAAATCCGAAAGAGGCGAATCCCGAGTTTCCGCCGCTTTCGCAGGCGCCCAACGAAATGAAGAGGGTCCGGCAGTACTTCAAAGAGCCGCGACGGACGGTATTGGAGGGAGAGCTAGCGACGCCTGCCGCGTATCTTAGCAGCAATCCAGAGCGCTTTTCGTATGTGCATTTCGCGACGCACGGTACGGCCAGCCGCACACGGCCGCTGGAATCCGCGGTGGTCCTGAGCAAAGAACCCGCGGGAGATAACTATAAGCTCTACGCGCGCGATATCGTCACCCGGCATTTACAGGCGGAACTGGTGACCATTTCCGCGTGCTACGGGTCAGGAAAGCGCGCGTATTCCGGTGAAGGGCTGGTCGGTCTCTCCTGGGCCTTCGTGCGGGCAGGTGCGCACAACGTCATTGGCGCGCTGTGGGAAGTGGCAGATGCTCCGGCTACGCCTGATCTGATGGACGCACTCTATCGCGAGCTTGGAACGGGCAAGGATCCAGCGGCTGCCCTTCGTGCTGCCAAGCTCTCGCTTCTTCGTTCTAACAAGGCAAATAATGTCTTTAAGAAGCCGTTCTACTGGGCGCCGTTCCAGTTGTATGCGGGCTCGTAATCGGGGCTGGCTGACTTTCGAGGATCGGGCTGAATGCCGGTGAGTCGTAGCCTTCATTCTCGATGAAACGAATTCGCGGACGGCATCACCACTTGTGAGTAAAGCGCTGTCCAAGGAGGTCGTGTACCCATGAATCTGAACGACAACTTAAAGAAGCCAGTCGAAGGCAAGCCTGTTTCTGCGCAGGAGCTTCCCGGCCGAAGCAATTCCCGCGTGTACGTGGAACCGTGTGAGTTTGAACGCCTGCTTCAGCGCGCTGTGGAAGTCCTGAGCACGCGAGCACAAAGCGCGGCACCATCGAGGTCTTGAAACGTGTAAGCCACGGCGGCGTTTTTCAGAAAAGCCGTTTTATGCCGCTTTCGTGGACATTTCTATATAGGCAGTGATACGATTTGATCTCCGCGCCCACTACTAACACAGTATTAACCCATTCCCACAACGACATCGGGGGTGTATATGCCAGCCGGACTGGATAACCTGAAACACATCGTCGTCCTGATGATGGAAAACCGTTCCTTCGACCATATGCTGGGGTTTGCCCAGAGCTCGGCTTGGCCGATCGACGGTTTGAAAGGCGACGAAACAAATCTGGATTCCAATAATGTCGCGGTCCAGGTTTCGAATGACGCTGGCTTCGCAGGGGACTTTACCCCCGACCCAGGGCACTCCGGCTTCGACACCCTGACGCAGCTTTACGGAGACGCCAAAACATCCATATTGCAAACACCCACAATGAGCGGCTTTGTCCGAAGCTACGAGGGAAAGACACATGATCCGCAAGCCGCGCATCGCATTATGAAATGTTTTTCTCCCCAGAAGCTGCCGGTGCTGACGAAACTGGCGCAGCAATTCTGCGTTTGCGACCGCTGGTTTTCTTCCATACCCGGCCCGACGTTTCCCAATCGCGCATACATGCACGGCGCCACTTCCATGGGCCGGGTGGACATGGGGATTGACTGGCGCAAAATGCCGACGACAATCTACGAACGCCTGGCTGAACACAAGCTGGACTCCGTCATCTACTACCACGATTCCACGATGGCATCGACGTTCGACGGGCTTGCCGGGAAGAAAGATTTTTTCGGTTCTTTCGTTGACGATTTTCTCGCAGCTTGCGATGACGATGATCTTCCCGCGTATAGTTTCCTCGAGCCACGCTTTGCGAATTCTGCGGGTGGCAATGGTAAGCCGGCCTTTTCCGCCAGCGACCAGCATCCCGATCACGATGTAAAAGCGGGCGAGGCGCTCATCCAGAGGGCTTTCAAAGCCATTTGGGGAAATCCCAAGGTGCGAAACTCCACTTTGTTTGTGATCGTCTATGATGAGCATGGCGGGTTTTACGATCACGTGCCGCCGCCCGCCATCGTGAATCCGGACGGAATAGAATGGGCCGGTGATCAGGCGACAACTCTCGATCCCCCATTTAATTTCACGCGCTTGGGTGTGCGCGTTCCCGCGATTTTGATCTCGCCATACATTGAACCCGGCACCATCGATCACCGGCTCTATGATCACGCTTCGATCATAGCCACGACTCTGAAGCTGCTTCTCCCCGACGTGGACGACACCAATCTCACCTTGCGCGACAAACAAGCCAACACTTTCGAAGCCAATCTCGCGCGGCAGCAGCCTCGCACCGACAAAATCGACCTGGGAGCCGGCGCAAATGAAGAACCTCCGACCGCTGCCCAGCTTGCCCAGCCAATCAATGACCATCTCAAAGCCCAGGTCCAGCAAGCGGCAATGATGGAGCAAACACTTCCGCCGGCTCAGCGATCTGGAACGGATCCAACAAAAATTACGACTGAAGAGCAGGCCTCGGCCTATCTGCAAAGCGTCTACGACAAGCTCCATTCGTAGGTGCCCGACTCAGACAACGGAGTGGAGGATCTAGTCTCATGCACATCAATTATTGCTTCCTGAGATCGCAAGGTGTTCGTGGAATCGCACTCGGAACGTGGCTGCTTTTCCAGATGAATCCGGCATGGGCGCAGGAAGCGCCCCCGGTGCTGGCCCCCAGTGTCCCGGCTGGCAGCACGCCGGTAGTCGGAACGTCGGATTGGGATCAATGGAAAAGCAACTGTGCGCTCTCCAATGACTTTCGCAAGAAATTCTTCAGTTGTGCGACCTCGACATTCAGGTCGCGGCCCTTTCATTTCGTCGCGCAGAGCATCGTTCCCGGCAGCGGGGTGGGAGGAGGCGGCCGCTACGCGCCCGATTTGAATGAACGAGGCGGTGCACAAAACCAGTTGCAGGCTACCGCGGTGATGACTATCCGGAAGTTCTGGTTCACGGAATTAAGATTCAGTAGTCAGCGCTCCATCAACAAAGATTGGAACAAGTCGGGCGAGTCGCTGGGCCTGAACATCTACGCCCGAAACCGCTCCATGCCAACGATGACGTTCTACGGCCTCGGTCCAAACACGAACGTGAATAATTCCGTGAAGTTCAGCCAACGCGATACTTCCGCCGGGATTGAGATTACGACTCCATTCCCCGGAATTTCCTGGTTATCTGCAGGCGGCAAAGTCGAAGGGCTCTGGCCGAATATAGGCGGCGTAACCGGCAAGAACGTCATATCCATCGAGCAGCAGTATACCGAGCAAACCGCGCCGGGACTGACCTATCAGCCTCCCCTGGTCCACGAAAAGATTTTTCTGCGTCCCCATAAGCGTTTCCTTAAGCGGTTTGCGCTCGATTACAACGTGGGCTACAACTTCTATCAGGATACGGATACGGGCCATTACTCATTCCGCCGCTTCGAGGCTACAGCCGAACACCGTTTTTACCCGGAGAAGAAGAAGCACGGCGGCGTGATTGAGCAGAATTATTTCTCCGTTCTCTGGAGATACTCCGTGTCCGATGCCAGCGCCGGAAATGCCGTCCCGTTTTATCTTCAGGAAACCATCGGCGGTTCGGATATCGACAATCAGCCCTCCTTGCGTGCTTTTAAGGACTACCGCTTCCGAGGTCCCGATCTCATGACCGTCCAGGCGGAATACAACCGCAAACTGTGCGAGGAGTGCACGCCCTGCAAAGACGGAATAATTCGCACCGTTTGCAGCCACTTGGGCTTGGTGCTGGCTTACGACGCCGGCAAAGTTGCCCTGCGCAAGAGCGATCTGGATTTTTCAGGCATGCACCAGAGCTTCGGGGGCGGCATCTCTATCTACCTGGGCAAAGATGTAATCTTCCGAATGGCGGTGGCGCTCGGTGGCGGCGAAGGAGTCCATCCCTATTTCGGGATTGCCAATTTCATTTGAGCACTGCTTCGGTCAGGTGGCAGAATCGGCTGCCATTGCTTGAACGTGTTCGGCCGAATAGCCCAGGCTTTGCAATATTTCGCGCGTATGTTCACCGAGCAACGGCGGCGGCAAGCGGTAGCTCACCGGGGTGTTCGAAAACCGGATGGGATTGGCGATGCTCTTGGCCGTTCCGATGGTGGGGTGCTCGAGCTGCACGATTAGGCCCCGCGCGCGGGTCTGCTTGTCTTCGATTGCTTCGGCAACCGTATTGATCGGTGCGGCAGGAATTTTCGCGGCAGCAAACTTTTCCAGCCATCTTGTCGCGGGCTCTTGCTTGAAAATATTTTGCAGCAACGGCACTAAGATTTCGCGGTTCTTGATTCTTAGCGCATTTGTTGTGAATCGTTCATCCTTGCAAATGTCATCTTGGACGTTCATCGCCTGCGCGAATCTCTTCCACAGAGCATCTGTTCCCACTCCTACCACGAAATATTTATCATCGCTTCCGCGATACGCTTCGTAGGGCACGATATTTGGATGCGCATTCCCCCAGCGCTCGGGTGAAACGCCTGCGTTCAGATAACTGCTCCCCGCGTTTGCCAGCCATGTCAATTGCGAATCGAAAAGCGCCATGTCGATGAATTGTCCCCGGCCGGTTTTCTCCCTCGTATAAAGGGCAGCAAGAATTCCCATCGCCGCATACATCCCGCAAGTCATGTCCGCAATCGCGATCGGATAACGCATCGGCCCGCCGCCGGGCTCACCCGTGAAGCTCATCAAGCCGGCTTCCGCTTGCGCCAGGATGTCGTAACCGGGCATCCCACCTTTCGGGCCTGTGAATCCGTACCCGGTGATGCTGCAATAGATGAAGCGCGGAAATTTTGCGCACAACGATTCCGGATCGATGCCGCGCTTTTGCAGCGATGCGAGTGATGGTTGGTTGGCGATAAAGACGTCCGCGCTTGCCAGAAGTTTCTGCAATGCTTCGGCGCCGCGCGGATGATCGTAGTTGAGCGTAATGGAGCGTTTGTTGCGATTTGCGGCGAGATAATAGGCGGATTCGCTGCCCACAAATGGTGGACCCCAGTTGCGGGACTGGTCGCCGCTCCCCGGCCTCTCTACCTTGATGACGTCTGCGCCAAAATCGCCGAGCAGCATGGCGCAGTAAGGGCCGGCAAGCGCCTCCGTCATTTCCACGATGCGAA
>Ga0137412_10004717_pt1 | contig 10878 bp, 9 predicted proteins | sample CZODoug2_1_16fun_FD_122160 | JGI IMG/M metagenome (GOLD analysis project Ga0137412, IMG submission 122160) | Vadose zone soil fungal communities from Angelo Coast Range Reserve, California, USA - CZODoug2_1_16fungal (Hybrid Assembly) | ecosystem: Environmental > Terrestrial > Soil > Vadose zone... | reverse complement strand
GGCGATGTGGCGCGTATCGAAGCCATTCTGGCAACGCTGGCCGCGGCGACCGCGGAAATTTCCGGCGCGCACGAATCGACAGAAGCTCGCATCGCCGCGCTTCGCCGCTCCGCTGCTGAACTCGGAGACGAGTTGACGCGCTTGCACGGCGATCAGGCGCAGGCCGAGCAAGCGCTGGCGCATCATATCGAGGGAGTCGCGCGATACGAACGCCAGGAACAACAACTGCTTGAGGAATCTCTGCACCATCGCGAACGCGCGCAAGCCGCCGATTTGCAGTGGCAATCGGTGCTGGACCGTTCGCGCAGCCTCGAGCAAATCGTTCAGAGCGCGCAAGTGCGCATGACCGAACTGCGCCGCGAACAACACGAAACCACCGCGCGGGCCGAAAGCGCCCGCGATGCCCTGGCAGGTGGACGCGCGCGCAAAGCCTCCGTCGAGCAAATTTTGAACGATCGCTCCTATACCGCGGACGCTGTGCAGAAACTGTTTGCGTCAAATCAGGGCGGCAATGATTCCGATGGTTTCCGCGCGGTCGGCGTGCTGGCTGATTACGCGGAAGTCGAGCAACAATATGAAAGCGCTGTCGAACAATTCTTGCGCGACGAATTGGAATATGTCGTCGTGGAAACTTTCGACGTCGCGCGCGCAGGCATTGCCCTGCTTCGCGAGGAAGTCGGCGGGCGCGCCACATTTTTTGTTGATTCGCTGCGCAAGCTGAATTTGCAGCCCAATGAACCGATTGTGCCATTCGAGATTGAAAAGCAAACCGTATCGCGACTCGATCGTCTGGTGGAATTCCGCGATCCATTGGGTCCGGCGGCCAAGCAATTTTTGCCTCGACTGCAATCGGCGTTTCTGGTGGAACAAGCGGCGGTAGCGGAACGCCTCGCGCGCGAAAATCCCGCGTACTCATTTGTCACACCTGATGGCACCACGTACCAGGGCCGCGTCGTGAGCGGCGGCCGCCCCTCCGAAGCCGGACCTTTGGGCATGAAACGCGAACTGCGTTTGCTCGACGCCGAAGTGCTTCAGCTCGAACGCGCGGCTTCGGAAGCGCAGGCGGCGCTGCATCATCTCGAAGAAGAGCTTCGTGCGGCCGCATTAACGCTAGAGCAAGCCACTGCACAACATGTGGAATCCGAAAAGCAAGCCGTTGCGGCGACTTTGCAGCGCGATCAGGCGCGCGGCGATATGGTGCGGCTCGGCATGGACTTGAGCGCCTGCCAGACGGAACTTGCGCGTATCCGGAATGATGCCGCGTCAGCACAGCGGCGCGCGGAAGCCGCGCAATCGCGGCGCAGCGAAGTTTCCAGCGCCCGAACTGCTGCCGAACAGGAAATCGCGCAGGCCATGGAGCAGCAAACGACTCTGCGGCAGAACGCCCAAGCAAAACAGGAAGACCTGGCCGCGCGCCGCGCGGAAATGGCCACGCTAGCAGAGCGGCTGGCGAGCGCGGAATCGCTCGCGGCACGCATGGCGCAAGAGTTGCAGGAACTGACGGCGCGGCGCGCGTCTCTCGTCACCCAACAAGATTTGCTGGTGCAGGAGCAGGAACAGCTTTCGACGCAAACCGCGGAACATCAGCGTCAGGTGCAATCGCTGCGCGCCGAAAAACAGCGCCTGGAAGCCCGCGGCATCGAGATGGAGCGGGAGTTCGAGCAGACCCGGGTTCGCTCGACACAGGTGGACGACGCCCTCCGGATGGCGCGGCAAAAGCTCGGTGATTTCCGCGAAGAACGCAGCAAACACGAGGTAGAGCGCGCCCGCAATGATTCCGAGCGCGAACACCTGCGGCAATCGTGCATCGAGGAGCTGAACGCCCAGCCGGAGGATCTGATCGCGGAACACCCTGCCCTGCTAACGGGTGAGGAGCTTCGCGTGGCGGACTCGCAATATCATGAGATGAAAGCTCGGATCGAGTCGATGGGCCCGGTCAACATGATGGCGCTCGAGGAATACAACGAATGCGAACAACGGTTCGGATTCCTCGGCCGCGAACGCGATGATCTGCTGCAATCCATTACAGATACGCAGCAGGCCATCACGGAGCTCGATCAAGTCTGCAAACAAAAATTCGAGGAAGCCTTCGCGTTCATCAATCAACACTTTGCCACGGCATTCCATACGTTATTCGGCGGCGGCACGGGCGAGATGCGTCTTTCCGAGCCGGACAGCTCGGGCGAGCCGGGCATCGACGTGGTGGCGCAGCCCCCGGGCAAGCGCCTGCAGAACGTGCTGCTGCTTTCCGGCGGCGAAAAAGCAATGACGGCTTTGGCGCTGCTGATCGCAATCTTCCGCTATCAACCGAGCCCGTTCTGCATTCTTGACGAAGTCGACGCGCCGCTCGATGAGGCCAATGTCACGCGCTTCACCAAACTCGTGTCGGAGATGAGCGCGGGCACGCAGTTCATCGTCGTGACGCACAACCGGAAGACGATGGAGATGGCGTCGGTGCTCTACGGAGTCACGATGCAGGAACCGGGCGTCTCGAAACTTGTGTCGGTCCGCTGGGATGAGCCCGCGGCCGCACAAGCGGCCACGAACGCGGCGTAATCGGCGTCCCGTCAATTTCTCCCCATTCTCTGTGGCCTCTGTGCTCTCTGTGTTAAAGGCCTTGCTTTACTTTAAGACGGAACCGCTTTAACACAGAGGGCACAGAGTTCACGGAGAAGAATTCTCCGCCTGAAATCGCCGCCATCTCAGAGCACTCCTCCACGGAAAAGTTTTCCACTTTTAGTTTTTTTCTCCGTTGACATCGGCGGACCATGCGCTAGAATACCCGCCACTCAGGAAAGAATGTGTCACCCTTGGCTTCTCCACAAATGAACGCAATCGTATGGGAGACAAGTCTCCCCGGAGTTCAGTTCCTCAATCGCGGGAAGGTCCGGGATCTCTATGAGGTGGGCGACCGCCTGCTGATCGTGGCAACGGACCGTCTATCGGCGTTTGACGTTGTGCTGCCCACGCCGATTCCCGATAAGGGACGCGTGCTGACACAACTCTCACTGTTCTGGTTTGACCTGCTGCGCGACGTTATCCCCAACCACGTTCTGCCTGCTGCGGATTTTCCGCTGGAACTCGCGGCGTATCGTGCACAGCTCGACGGCCGCTCGATGCTCTGTCAAAAAACGAAGCCTTTGCCGATTGAGTGCGTCGTGCGTGGCTACTTGTCCGGCTCCGGATGGAAGGATTATCGCGCCACCGGGAAAGTCTGCGGGATTTCGCTGCCTGCGGGCCTTCGAGAATCCGAGCGGCTGCCGGAAGCCATTTTCACGCCCTCGACAAAGGCCACGGCGGGTCATGACGAGAATATTTCGTTTGATGAGGCGGTAGCACGCATCGGCGGCGTGCTCGGCGAACTAGTTCGCACTGTGAGCCTGGAGATTTACAAGCGCGCGGCAGCTTATGCCGAGCCTCGCGGAATTATTCTGGCGGACACAAAATTTGAATTTGGCCTCGCCGGCGATCAACTGATTTGGATTGACGAAGCCCTGACCCCGGATTCTTCGCGTTTCTGGCCAGCGGACGGCTACCAGCCCGGCCGCGCCCAGCCCTCGTTCGACAAGCAGTATGTCCGCGACTACCTCGAGCGCATCGGGTGGAACAAGCAGCCGCCCGGTCCGGAACTCCCCCCCGAAGTGGTTGAGGCGACACGTGCAAGGTACCGTGAAGCTTATCGGCAGTTAACAGGCCACGAACTCATGTAAATCGGGCTGGACCTTCCGGCCGTAGATAATTCCTATGCGGAGCGTGCGACCTTGAAAGATCAACTCGAGGCCCTTGTCGGGCAAATGGTGGAACGTGGAATCCAATTTGATGAGGCTATTAATGAATTCGAGAAGAAGTTCATCAAGCGCGTCCTGGACCGCTCCCGCGGCAACCAATCGCGCGCTGCGCGACTGCTCGGAATTCACCGGAACACACTCAGCCGCAAGATAGATCGCTATAAACTCGACAACCGGCATCAGCGGCGCTCCTGATTTGCCATCCGCGCCGCACCCAGTAGGGGCGCGCCATGCCGTGCCCATGCAGATCCAGGCTTGACTCATGTGTGTGGAGCGCACGTCGAAGCCCCCACTCAGAACGAGTACCGAAAACGGAAAGAAAAATGGCCCCGAGAATTCATCGGGGCCATTCGATTTTTCCCGGGTATTTGAAGACTCAGTCGGCGGGAGCTTTTTTCGCCGGAGCTTTCTTGCCTGGCCCCTTCTTGGTCGGGGCGGCTTTCTCTTCCTGCAGGTCCTCGGCATTGATTTTGGCCTTGTCCCACGTCAACAGGAATGGAGTCTGCGTGTAGCCAACCAGAGTGCCAGTAAATCGGACAACCGCGTCTTTCTCAAGACGTTTTGCCTCCGGCTGGCCAATGATTTTGACCTCCATGTTGGGTCCAGTGGCCGCTTCGATTTCCTCCGGAGTCGCGCCGCGGAACACCTTCAAGTTCACGTTATCGCCCTCAACCGCCGGTGTTTCCATCAAGCGGACTCCAACGTCCGGGTATTCGAGACCGCAACTCGCAAGCCACATTACCTTGCCCGGATCGCCGCCCGCTTTAAGCGCCGGCAGGAAATTCCCAGTGTCGTCACGCGCCTTTTGCAGCTCGGCCGCACTGGGAATGTTCAGGGTGGCAGGCCGATCCGGTGACCCTCCGGCGAGCGTTACCAGCTCCGTAATCTGATCAGTGACAAGCTGGTCGCAGGCGGGCTGCTGGTACCGGATGAGCTGGTTCTTGAGGTAAGTCTGGACCTGCGCTGCGTTTGGGGCCTTAAGAGCAATGGATCGCGCCAGTTCCCAGAAGCCATCCGTCCCCTGTGGCGGAGTCATTTGCAAATAGACGACGCCCAGACGGAAATGGGAAACCGCGTCATTCGGATCGGTCGCCAGTACAGCTTTGTAGGAAGTGGCGGCCGAAGGATAGTCCTTCAAAGACATCGAAGTCATCGCGGCAATCGTATTGAACAGAACCGTGTAGCCTTTCTTCGTCTGATCGTATGCGTCCTGAGCCATTGCCTCCGGCTTCTTCCATTCGTCGAGCGTCTTTAAGCCTTGACCGGCGGCATCGCGCGCCTTGGTCTGCACATCAGCTGTCTGGAGCGGTTTCTCGCTCGAGCCGACATAGTAGGCCTGTGCGCGCGCGACTTCAGCTTCCAAGCGTCCCTGCGCGTCAATCTTGTCGCCGAGGGCGATCTGGCGGTCCGCATACTCCAAAGTCCCCGCGTAGTTCTTCAACGCATAATTGGTCAGGTAGTAGGCGCGGTAGATATATGGCAGCAAGGTAGAAGCGGGATACTGCTTGACGAAATCATCGAGCAGCTTGATTTTTTGCTGAGGATTCTGCTCAGCATCCGCGGCCTTGTACGCATTGTATTCGGCCAGCGTATAGGCAGGTTTCTGCTGTGTATCCTGTGGCGCGGCCAGCAATCTTCCCGTTCCAGTCCCCGCCAGGATCCACAACAGACCGGCGCCCGTCAAAATCCACTTTCGTATCATCGGCTTCCAGCCTCCTCAACAAATTTCTATAAAGCTTGAATGAGCACGGAAACAACTTCCAAGGGTATCGACCGGTTCAAAACTCTGGGATTATAGGGAATCCCACTGAATGTCGCAAGCAACATTCCCTCGTGGCTTGTCCGCCGGGGCACTCCGTGGCCGGTTGTAATCCATGCCATACCTGCTAATGCTAAGATGCGTTTCTCCGGGAGAAGGAAGCCCGCCGAAGGATACCACTTTTCAGCCCAAGGAGAGGCAATGAATCGCGAAGAGAGGCTCGCAGGGCAAGTGGCAGTTGTCACCGGAGCTAGCCGCGGGATCGGGCTGGCAATTGCGCGCCGCCTGGGTCAGATGGGCGCGCGAGTGTCGCTGTGCGCCAGGAACGCGGCAAATCTTGAACGCGCGGCCTCCGACCTGCGCGCGGCTGGCATCCAGGTACTGGCCCTGCGAACGGATGTCACTCGCGGAGACGAGGTTGCCAGCTTGGTCAGCGAGACACAGCGCGCGTTCGGGCCGGTCGACATCCTCGTGAACAACGCCGGGATTGGAATTTTTGGCCCTTTCCAGGAGCAGACTGAGGCGGATTGGAACTCCGTCATGGACACCAATCTGAAGTCAGTCTTTCTGGTGAGCCGCGCCGTTGCACCCGAAATGATCCGGCGGCAGACCGGGCACATCATCAATATCGGCTCGCTGGCGGGAAAAAGCGCATTTGCGAACGGGGCGGTTTACTGTGCATCTAAATGGGGGCTGCTCGGCCTGACCGGATGCATGGCGGAGGAACTGCGCGCGCACGGCATTCGCGTGAGCGCGATTTGTCCCGGTTCGGTGGCCACCGAGTTCTCCCCGCACGCGGGCAAAGACCCAGCCAGAATGTTGCAGCCGGAAGACGTGGCGCATGCGGTGGCGGCGCTCGTGACGCAGGCGCCGGGAAGTTTTATTAGCGAAGTGCTGATGCGTCCAACGCAAAAGCCGTGACGTCCTGGTTTCTCTGTGGCTCTCTGAGGTTCTTTGTGTAGTCTGTGTTGCGCTTTTCGGAATTTAACACAGAGGACGCAGAGAAAAGCCACAGAGATCGCAGAGAAACGCCGGGAAGCCTGAATATACCTCTTGACAATAGTCGTTATAACGACTATTGTCAGGAGATGGTGCAGACACGCAAAGCCGCAAGAAAAGTCCGGGCGCCGCATATGCAACTGGAAGCTCAGGTCTTCGTCAACTTGCTCCGCACGGCAGACGCCCTGGCCCGGGGGGCCGAGGCGCTGCTGAAGCCGACCGGCCTCTCCGCAACGCAGTACAACGTCCTACGGATTCTGCGCGGCGCTGGACCGGAAGGGCTGGCCTGCCGCGAGGTCGGTTGCCGGATGATCTCGCGTGACCCGGACATTACGCGCTTGATGGACCGGATGGAATCGCGAGGATTGATCGCCCGTGCGCGGGGAGAAGAAGACCGGCGCGTCGTGAAGACGCGCCTCACGGCGGAAGGGCTTCGGATTCTAGGAGAGTTGGACGCGCCCGTCCAGGAACTGCACCGCCGGCAATTGCATCACCTGCCGGCGAAAGAATTGCGGCAACTGTCGCGCCTGTTGGAGCGGGCGCGCGCGCATGTGGAAACGCCGTGTTCGCCGGAGTGATTTTTTGAGCCCATTTGTTGTCGGAACAATATTTGCCATGTAGCTTATTTAACTATAGGAGGAACCACAATGAACGCAGCAGTGACCGGAACGTCCCAGGCCCCCAGTCCAACCCAATGGCAGATTGACCCTGCCCACTCGGCCGCGCATTTCAGCGTGCGGCACTTGATGATATCGAACGTCCGCGGGGAGTTCAGCAAGGTCAGCGGCAACGTCGTTCTCGACCCGTCTGATCTCACGAAGTCGACCGTCGAGGTAATTGTGGACGCCACGACAATCGACACCCGCGAACCGCAACGCGACGAGCACCTGCGCAGCGCGGACTTTTTCGACGTGGCCAATCACCCGTCAATCACATTCCGGTCGAAACAAATCACGGCCGCCGGTGCAGGCCGATTCAAAGTGACGGGCGATCTGACGATCCGTGGGGTCACGCGCGCAGTGACCTTCGATGTGGACGGTCCAACCCCACCCGTCAAAGACCCCTGGGGTAACGTCAGGGCCGGCGTCTCAGCGACGGCGAAAATCAATCGGAAAGACTTCGGACTAGTTTGGAACGCCTTGACTGAGGCCGGTGGAGTTGTCGTCGGCGACGAGGTATCGATCACTTTCGAAGCCGAGTTGGTGCAGAAGGTTCCCGCGGGCGACGTAAAGTGATAAGCGCGACGCTGCGGCATTTACACGCGAAACGACAGACGGATGGGTTTTCCCATTCGGCGGAAACTATTCAGGATTGTGTTCAATCCTAAAAGAGAGAGAGAACACACCGAAAATGGAAAAACTTGCAGAGACACAGACTCCCATTCACGATTTGATCCGGCGCCGGTGGAGCCCGCGGGCGTTTTCCGAGCGGCCTGTCGAACCTGACAAGCTGCGTAGCGTGCTGGAAGCGGCGCGTTGGGCTCCTTCGTCACGAAATGAACAACCCTGGGCATATCTGGTGGCGACACGCGAAGATCCCGAAAGCTATGAACGGCTGTTCGGAGTGCTGATGGAGACGAACCGCGCGTGGGCGCAGAAAGTTCCCGTGCTGATCTTGACCCTTGCCCACACGCAGTTGATAAAAGATGGGACTCCCAACCGGCACGGGTTCTACGATCTAGGCCAAGCGACGTCGAATCTGTTGCTGCAAGCTACTTCACTCGGCCTGGCAACCCACCAGATGGGCGGCTTCGATGTTGAGGCCGCTAGACAACGCTTCCATGTGCCCTCAGGCTGGGAACCTGTGAGCGTGATGGCGCTCGGTTATCCCGGAGAGGTAGAATCCTTGCCTGACCAATTTCGCGAGCGCGAGATGGAGCAACGCCGGCGCAAGCCGCTGGAGGAATTTGTTTTTTCAGGCACTTGGGGGCATCCCGCCTCAATCCTGGATCACTCTGGGAACAAATGAACGAGCTGCTGCAATTCGTTGTCCGGCATGGTTACACGCTGGTGTTCGCCTGGGTATTCATCGAACAGGCCGGGCTGCCGGTCCCTTCTGCGCCGCTGCTACTTGCTGCGGGGGCGCTTTCGGGTGCCCACGGAATGAATTTGTGGCTGGCGATCACGTTTGCAGTGCTCGCAAGTGTGGCGAGCGACTCCATCTGGTACGAGTTGGGGCGCCGAAAAGGTGTTCGGGTTTTGCGGTTGCTCTGCCGCATATCCCTCGAGCCGGATTCGTGCGTGCGGCGAACACAGGTGAGATTCGGAAAAAGGGGCGCTCGTGTCCTCCTCATTGCGAAATTCATACCAGGGTTGAACGCCATGGCGGCGCCGCTGGCGGGGATCATCCGCATGGGCTGGCGGCGATTTGTGTTGTTCGACGCGCTCGGCGCTTTGCTTTGGTCCGGCGCGTTCATGATAACCGGCTACGTCTTCAGTGGCGAACTGGAACGAATCGCGGGCAGCGCGGCATACCTGGGAGAATGGCTGCTGGTCCTGATCCTCGCCGCTTTTGCGGGCTATATCGGCTGGAAATATTTTAATCGCCGAAGATTCCTGCAAAAGCTGAGAATCGCCCGGATCACTCCGGAAGAACTCAAGGAGAAAATCGATTCCGGCGAGGACGTGATCATCGTGGACCTGCGCCATGCGTTCGATTTCGAAGCGCAGCCGGAAACGATTCCGGGGGCTCTCCACATGGACGCCGCGGAACTGGAAGAAGCGCATGAAGTCATCCCCCGCGATCGCGAAATCGTCCTCTTTTGTGCGTGCCCGAATGAGGTGACCGCAGCACGGTTGGCGCTTCTTCTTCGCAGCAAGGGAATCACGCGAATCCGCCCGCTTGCGGAAGGGTATGAAGGATGGCGCAGCCGCGGCTTCCCGATGAGCCGTCCGAAAAATGAGCCGCAAGATGCGCAACCTGTGGTGGCATAATGTTTCGCGGTAAGATGCATGGATGAACAAGAGATGCATCTTGATCATTGCGGGAATCAGTATTGCTGCACTTTTCCTTCGAACGAGCGCGGCATTTCCACAATCCAGCCCGGCAGTCCCAACCTTTTATCGCGACGTTCTGCCCGTTCTCCAGAAACATTGCCAGAATTGCCACCGGCCAGGCGAAATGGCCTTTCCATTGATGACTTACGGCCAAGCGGCGCCACGAGCGCGGGCGATTCGAGAGTCGGTTGCCACAAAAAAGATGCCGCCGTGGCTTGCCGATCCGGACTGCGGCCACTTCTTGAACGATCCATCTCTTTCGCAAAATCAAATCAAGACGTTGGCCATGTGGGCTAACGGCGGCGCGCGGGCCGGGAACCCGCACGAAGGGCCCCTGGCGCTTCGTTGGACGGATGGCTGGAACATTTCTCCGCCTGATGTTGTGATCGAAATGCCAAGGCCTGTAGCTCTCGCTTCCAAAGGCGACATCGATTACACGTACGAAATTGTACCAACGCGCTTTCGCGAGGACCGTTGGGTGCAGATGGCGGAACTCCGCCCATCGAGCCGTAGGCACGTGCATCACGCGGTAGTCTATATACGCCCGCCCGGCTCGAAATGGCTTCGCAATGCCCCGGTCGGCGTGCCATTCACCACGGCAACCTTGACGGACGAACGGGGCCGCCGTGATACGCATTGGACCGATAGCGATATCCTGCTCATCTACGCGCCGGGCAGCTCACCGGAAATTTGGGCCTCCGGGATGGCCAAATTCATCCCGGCCGGGTCCGACCTGGTGATCCAGATGCACTACATGGCCATGGGTCACGTAGCCAGTGACCGGACAGGCGTTGGCTTGGTCTTCGCAAAACAGCCTCCGCAGCAGCGCGTGCTGACGTTGCAGTTGACCAACGACCATTTCGTGATTCCTCCGCATGACGGAGATTATCGCGTCGAGGCGCGCGGATCGCTGCCGAATGACGCGACGCTTCTCCGGTTCTTTCCGCATACGCACTGGCGTGGGAAAAGGTTCGAATACAATTTGATTCATCCCGACGGCCGCATCGAACCGTTGCTCAAGGTTCGCTGGGACTTCGAATGGCAATTGGGATACCAACTGGCCGAGCCGCTCCCGCTGAAAGCTGGAGCCGTGCTCCAAGCAGTCGCCTGGTACGACAACTCAAGTCAAAACCCGCATAACCCCGATCCCGACCAGGAGGTCCGCTGGGGCGAGCAAACCTACGAAGAGATGATGGTGGGTTTTTTCGATGTCGCCGTCGCGGCGGATCTCGACAAGTGGAAATACTTCATGCGGGGTAACGACGGCAGCGTGCACGCGCGCTAGAAAGTATGCATTTCTCGCTGCGCGGTGTCCCGGCCTGAAGGCGGAACAGAC
>Ga0137412_10004716_pt1 | contig 10879 bp, 6 predicted proteins | sample CZODoug2_1_16fun_FD_122160 | JGI IMG/M metagenome (GOLD analysis project Ga0137412, IMG submission 122160) | Vadose zone soil fungal communities from Angelo Coast Range Reserve, California, USA - CZODoug2_1_16fungal (Hybrid Assembly) | ecosystem: Environmental > Terrestrial > Soil > Vadose zone... | reverse complement strand
CGCGGCGATGTCTCGGTTCGTCGACCATTTTGCGGCGCGCATGTGCCAGCCGTAGGAGGTGTGCAGATCACCGGCAGCCTCGAGGTGCTCGGCAATCAACGCGGCACTTTCGTCAGCCGCTGCCGGGTCATGCGGTTCGATCGCGGCCGCGACACGTCGGTGCAGTTCTGCGCGATCCGATTTGAGCTGCGACTCATAGGCCACCGCGCGAATGAGGGGATGGTGAAACACATACGCCGGTGCCCGGGTGAAGCTGACCTGATCGATGAGCTGGGCCGTCAACAAATCGGCAACTTCCGGGTCGGCCCCCAGCGCTGTCAGCATGTCGATGTTGAATCGCGAGCCGAGCACCGATGCCGCGCTCAGTGTCCGTTTGGCATTCGGATTGAGCCGGTCGATGCGCGCGGCGATGGTCGCCTGCAGGGTGGCAGGTACGTTCACCTCGGCAAGCTCTGCCGAGGACACGTATGCGCCCTGCTCCCCATGCAGCACACCACGTTCGGCGAGTTCGCGTACGATCTCCTCGGCGAAGAACGGATTACCGCCAGCTCTGTCGGCGATTGTCTGGCCCAATGCACCAACAGATGGGTCGGCCCCGAGCAGACCGGCGATCAATGCTGTCATATCCGAATCACTCAGCGGCGCAAGCGCTATCGTCTGCGCACCGTGCATCCGCGTCAGCGCTCCCTCGTACTCGGGACGAGAGGTGATCAACACCATCGACCGGGTGTGCGGGATGACCGCGAAGAAGTCGGCCAGCATCGATTCGCTGACCTCGTCAATCCAGTGCGCATCCTCGATCACGTACAGCGCCGGTTCGGCGCGCGCCAACGAAGCGGCATTCACCAGAGCAGTCAACCGCCGCCGACGCGCATCGGGATCAATTGCTGGTAACGGAGCATTCGGGTCGGCGATGCCCACCAGGTCGTCGAACAGCAGCACATCCTCGGGGTCGGCGTCGGGAACCTGGGCGCGCACTCGGTCGCGGGCAGCCGGTGCGTCAAGACCCTCCACGCCGGTCACCGCGCGCAGCAGCCGCGCCACGGCGTGGAAGGGGACCTGGCTGGCGTGTGACTCGCAGAATGCGGTGAACACCTCCACGCCACGGCGACCCGCCACCGCTGACACCTCGCGAACGAGACGGCTCTTGCCGATGCCGGGTAGTCCCACCACGCCCACCACCGCACCGTGGCCCTCCACCGCCCGGTCAAACAGGCCCTCAACGGCCGACATCTCCCAGCGCCGACCAACAAGAGTCGACGCGGCACGCGCGACGCCGCGATGCCGTTCTCCCATACCCAACAGGCGATGGGCCGCGACCGGTTCCTCGGCACCCTTGATTCGGACCATCTCCGGTTCACCGAGAGCCGCCGCGCCATCAACCAGCCGTGCGGTGGATGCGCTGAGCATCACCCCGCCGGGCGCAGCGACCGACTCCATCCGCTGAGCCATTCCGACCTGCTCGCCGATCGCGGTGTAACCCAGAGTGCCGGAGCCGATTTCACCGGCGATGACCTGACCCGAGTTAAGTCCCACCCGCAGCTGGAGGTCCACACGGTCGCGATCCTGGACGTCGGCCGCGAGCCCCTTCACTTCCTCTTGAACACACAAAGCCGCCAGGCAGGCGCGAGCAGCGTGGTCCTCCAATGCCACCGGCGCACCAAACACGGCCATGATCCCGTCGCCGGTGAACTTGTCCACCGTCCCGCCGAAACGCCGCACCGCCGCCGCGCAGCGGTCGGTCAGCTCAGCCATGATCTCGCGCAACCGTTCCGCCCCCACGGCCGCTGCGATGTCCATCGAATGAACGACATCGGCGAACAGCACCGTCACCTGCTTGTACTCCGCGGATCTGCTGACCTGTGTGACCGATGCACCGCACTCGTTACAGAACTTGGAGTTCAGAGGTAGGTCCTTGCCACACGACCCACACGACAGTCCCGCTGCCCTCAGCGCACCGCGACTGTCATCCATGTCAGCATCGTGTCACCGCTGGTAAGCCATGTCCGTCATATCGACGTGCGAACTCCGACACGACGTTTGAGACCACATATGTGTCCATTTCGAGACCGGCTCAAACTGTCACCACAGGCCAGAGATGCGCCAGAGGGAAGAGTGGTGGCTGCGGCGGCGCTGCTGCCGTAACTCGTTGCGCGGTGGTCCCGTAGGCCCGGATTGGGGACTGCGGCCAGTCGTGCACTGGCAAGATCGCGTCCGTGCTGTTGTCACTCATCGCGGTCTCGGGCGTCGTCGCCGGCTGGTCGCTGCTGGCCCGGCGGCTCGAGCAGTGGAAGATAACCGCCCCGATCTTCTTGGTGCTGGCCGGGGTGGCTGCCAGCTTCACCATCGAACGTGGGCTGGCGGATGCACTCGACGGACACGTCGCCGAGCGCGTCGCCGAACTGATCCTCGCGGTGCTGCTCTTCGTCGACGCCACCGACGTGCGTGGCGGCCTCTTCGGCAAGGAACCGCGCTCGGCCGTCCGGGTACTCTTCGTCGCCCTGCCGCTGAGCCTCGCGCTGGCGGTCCTGCTGGGTTTGTGGTTGCTACCCGATCTGGACTGGGCGATGCTGGTCGTCGTCGCCTGTGTGGTGATGCCCATCGATTTCGCCCCAGCCGCGTCGATCCTGCGCGATGAGCGGATCCCGGAGCGGGTCCGGGACCTCCTGAACGTCGAGGGCGGCTACAACGACGGCATCGTGTCGCCGTTGTTCATCTTCGCTCTCGTGCTCGCCGGTGACACCTCGCATGCCGTCACACCGTGGGATGCGCTGAGTTCCGCCGTGCCGCAGGCGATCAAGGGCATCGTGGTAGGCATCTGTGTCGGCGCGGTGTTGGCCGGTGCGGCAAACGTCGCAGGACGACGCGGGTTCATGACCGGGCAGTCGAGGCGTTTGATCCTGGTCGCCGCCCCGCTGCTTTCGTACGGGCTGAGCGTTGGCATTGGCGGCAACGGCTTCGTGTCCGCGTTCGTGTGTGGCATCGCGATCAGGTACCTGTGGCACACGCCGGGCATCCGGGATGACCTCGAACTCATCGACGACAGCGGATTCGTGCTGACGGCCGCGATGTGGTTCGTGATCGGTGCAGTCGCGGTCCTCGCGCTGTCCTCGGTGTCGTGGCGCGTGATGGTGTTCTGCCTGCTGGCGCTGACGCTGGTGCGCATGGTTCCGGTGGCGGTGGCTCTGCTGGGGACGACGTTCTCCTGGCACGATCGGCTTCTCATCGGTTGGCTCGGACCGCGGGGCACGACGTCGATCGTGTTCGGCCTGCTCGCGTTCAACGCCCTGGCCGACCACGAGCAAGCGGACTCGCTGACGATGGTGGTCGTCGTGGTGCTCGGCAGCGTAGTGCTGCACGGGCTCGGTGCGCCGGCGGCCGCGCACGCGTACGCACGATCCCATCCTGGCCAAACCGGACCGCCTGTGTGAGGTCCTTGGCGGGTCAGCTTGCCCGCTGACCGCCGACGCCTTCGTGGTCGACGTCCCGCCAGAATCCGTGGTCGTAGTCGGTGTCCGGGATTTGGATCATCGCGCCGCGCCCCTTGGACAGGACGAGCCCACATACCAATTCCAGCTCTTCGGTGTCGATGTCGAGGCGGTCGATGCCGTTGAGGATTCGTTCGGCGTCGTTGACGATGCGACGCATGGCTGGGGCGTCACCGTACGTCGTCTCCAGGGATGCCACGCACCGCAATAGGTTGCCGACCAGCTGGTGAAGTTCATCGAGTTCGTTCGTTGTGGACATCGAAATCTCCTTGGGCGTTGGGTGTTCGGTCACCGTGGCAAGCACACCTTTGGGAGCCCGGGGCGATGGATGAGCCGCGTCATGACAGCGGCGAGCAGGCTGAGCAGGCCGGCGGCGACGAATGGGGCCGCGAGCCCGTGCGATGACACCAGCAACGCGGGCAGGCCGACTCCGATGACGCCTCCGAATAGCTTTGCGCTGTAGACGAGTCCGAAGTTGCGCACGGCGTTGGGCTCGCCGAAGTAGTCGGCGACGAGGCTTGCGAACAGCGGGTAGAAGGCGCCGCCAGCCATTCCGCTCAGGGCCGCGAAGACGACGAACGCCCATGGCTGGCCGATCGACGCGGAGTAGACGAGCCCCAGTTGGGCGCAGCCCTCGAGTAGCAGCGCGGCGCTCAAGGTCTGGCGTCGGCCGAACCGGTCGGAGATCCGGCCTGCGACGCTGCGGCCCGCGCCGTTGACGACGGCGAGCAGGCCAACGGCCAGTGCACCGATCCCTAGCGAAAAGCCTTGGTGCATCGCGACGATCGGAATGTAGGCGATGGCGAGCAGGGAGGCCGCGGCGGCGATGACCAGGATGAGGTACATGACCAGGAAGGCCGGCGTCTTGACGGCCTCACCGGGTGGGAACTGTCGTACTGCTCGGACGTTGTGGGCAAGGCTGCGGTTCAGCCGCTTGTCGACGGCCCACACCTTGGGGTCGATGTCCTGCGGCCACCAGCCCGTCGGCGGATCTCGCAGGAAGGCGCCACACGCGCCGACGACGATGAGCATGCACAGACCGACTCCGACGAAGACCTCCGCACGGTTCGCCGGTGTGAGGAACGCGGCGAAGAGCGCAATGAACGGCACGGCGCCGAAGCCGAACGCCCCCGTGACGAATCCAACCCGGACGCCGCGCTGCTCCGGGTACCACTTCGCCACCGTGGAGGCGCATGTGGCGTACACGATTCCGGCGCCGGTACCCGACAGCACGGAGTAACCGAGCACCGCGAGCCCGAGACTGTCGGTGTAGGCGAGGGTCACGGGGCCTGCGGCACACAGGACGGCGCCGAGCAGGACTGCGCGCGGGGGAGAGAGGGCCATGCGGTGGCTCAACGCGGCGGTGGGTGCTGCCGCACCGGCCTGGAACACCACCCAGAGGGCGAGCACCCAGAAGGCGCCGGCGGCAGTCGATCCGTTGGTGGCATCCAGCGCGGCGACGGCGACGCCGTAGCCGTACTGAAGGACGCCGATCCCCGCCATGGCGACCCAGGTCAGCCAGAGCATCCATCTGCGGGAGTGGCCCATGATGTCGTGCGGCCGTTCACCGACTCGGTACGAGCGGCCATGAAGATCTCGGACCTCGACCACTGCGACGTCGCTCTGAGTCATGACTGCCTCCTAATTGCATACAGTATGCGATCAGAATAACTATGACTTGGGTCACTTGTCCATAGGGGGATGTAGGTTCCGTTTTTGCGTGGCGGAGTTCCGCACTTCGTGGCGGATGGATGGCGGATCCGCCATGAACTCTGGAAATGGCGTGCTGGGCAGTCGGCAAGGTGATCTGGTCGTGGTACCAGCTGGCGGACAGCGAAGGTTTGCCGTCGCCGTTGCTGGCCGATGTGGGTGCTAGTCGTTCCCGGTCCTCGCGTTGCCGGCGTGCCGGGGTCGCGACCACTAGGCGTTCAGTTTGTGCCCTTTCTGGAAAGTAGAGGGTTCGCGTTTGCTAGCTGCGGACGGTTGGAAGAGATTTCCGAGCGACTAGCTGCCTGAAGTGCAGCTAGATTGGTAGCGACTTAAGGTCTAGCGCAGACGAGGCGCGGCGTTCGCGCCACCCTCGACATCGATTTCAGGTGGTACGGCATGGGGCGGTCCGATTACGACCGAGTGGTAATCGAACTGCTCGATGTGATTCCGCTCGAGCCGTCGGCGCTGCTGATCGAGGGGGAGCCGGGGATTGGAAAGACGACCGCGTGGTTGTCGTCGATCGAGGCGGCACGCACCCGCGGTTTCGCGGTGCTGAGCATGCGAGCGGACGTGGCGGAGTCGGTGGCTGCCTACGCCGGCCTGGGCGACTTGCTGCGAAATGTCGGCGATGACGTCTTCGATGCGTTGCCGCCACCCCAGCAGCGTGCCATCAATCGGGTCTTGCTGAAGTCTGAGACCGGGTTGGCCACTGAGCCACACACCGTGGCGGCTGCCTTTCTCACAGTCGTTTCCGCTCTCGCGGAGGAACGACCGTTGGTGATCGCGATCGACGACCTCCAATGGGCCGATCCGTCGACGGCCTTTGCAGTGGGCTACCTCGCACGTCGGCTACCCGCCGGAGCGGGCATCCTCGCCACGCGTCGTACGGGTGACGCGGACGACCCAGCGATCTGGACGCAAGTGTCCAACGTGCGCCGAATCACCCTGCAGCCCTTCACTTTGCCTGACCTGGCTGAGTTACTTCGCAGCCGGCTCGATCACCCAGTCACGGGTACCGACGTGAAACGGATCAACGAGCTCTCGGGCGGAAACCCGTTCTATGCCATCGAGCTCGGACTGGCCATGGTTCACGGTTCGGCGGTTGCGGACCTGCCGCGAAGCTTGTCCGCCTTGGTCCAAGCCCGGGTGGGCGGCCTGGACGCCGAGGTCAGAGAGGTGCTGCTGGGCGCGGCCGCGCTGGCAGCGCCGACCGTCGACGCCCTGGCCGCGGCCCTCGACCTACCTGTCGACCGCGTCGCGGTTTGGCTCGAGCAAGCCGAGGCGGCCGGAATCGTCGGCATCGCTGGCAACCGGGTGAGATTCACTCATCCGCTGCTGGCACATGGGGTCTACTCGCAGGCCTCGCCGGCGGCTCGCCGGGCAATGCATCGCCAGCTGGCGGCGGTGGTGGATCAACCCGAGCTACAGGCCCGCCACCTCGCGCTTGGCGCCACGTCGGCGGACCCCAAAACCATTGAGGCACTCGACGAAGCGGCGGGTTTGGCGCGCATCCGCGGCGCACCCGCGGCCGCCGCGGAGTTACTGGACCTGGCGATCGGGCTTGGCGCCGACACACCCGAGCGCCGCATTCAGTCCGCGACTTCCCACTTCAATGCCGGCAATGCCGCCAAAGCCCGGACAATGCTGCAGCGGACCATCGAGAGTGAGCCCGCGCCGCAGCGCGCCGAAGCGCTCAGTGTGCTTGGACTCTGGAGCTTGCTTGACGGCAGTTCCCGCGATGCCGTCGACTTGCTTGAGCGTGCTCTTGCCGACGCCAGCAACAACGAGGCGTTGCGCGGAAAGATCCTCGTTCCGCTTTCGTTCGCCCAAGTGAACATGCGTCAGCTCGACGACGCCGGGCGCAGTGTCGACGACGCCGTGACGAGCGCCAGGCGTCTTGGCCAACGGCAGCTGCTGAGCGTCGCGCTGACGATGCGGGTCTTGGTTCACTACTTAAGCGGCCGCGGCGTGGAACACGGCGACCTACAACAAGCTCTCCAATTGCAGGACCCGCACACACCGATCTCGGCGCTGCTGAGCCCCACCGTGCTGCGGGCCGTGATGCTTCTAGGCACCGGCCAACTCGATCAGGCACGAGGCGAGCTGCGCGCGACACGACAGCAGTACCTCGAGCGGGGCGAAGAGAGCGAACTCATGATGGTCGCCTTCCACAGCGGTCTCGGTGAGATCTGGAAGGGCTCCTTCACCGACGCCGCACTGATCGCCGACGACGCGATGGAGCGCGCGCTGCAGCTCGATCGTGATCTGCCGCTGGCGGTCGGTCTGATGCTGCGCGCCGCGGTTGGGGCGTATATCGGCGACGAGGACAACGCCCGCCGCGATGCACGCGACGCACTTACCGTCTGTGAGCGCTGCGACTCGCCGATGCTGGTGTCCCTATGGCCTGTCGCCACATTGGGCTTTCTTGACGTCTCACTGGGCAACTACGGTGCCGCGCTTTACACGCTGAGCCCGGCCCTGGCCTCGCTCGCCCCGACGCCGGATGCCACCGAGATCTACGTAACCCCATTCGTGCCCGACGCCGTTGAGGCCATGGTGCGAACGGGCCGGCTCTCCGACGCCGAGCACCTCACCGAGATCGTCGAAGGCAACGGCCGTCGGCTCGACCGCCCGTGGATGCTCGCCGTCGGCGGCCGCTGCCGGGGCATGGTGCTCGCGGCGCGTGGCGACGTCGTCGGCGGAGTCGACGCCCTCGAGGCGGCGATGAGCCACCACGACCGCCTTGGTATGCCGTTCGAGCGGGCACGCACCCAGTTGGAGCTGGGCTCATTGCGGCGCAGGTTGCGTCAAAAAAACGCTGCCGCAGCTGACATCGGTTCAGCGCTAAAGGAATTCGAGCGCTTGAACACGCCGCTGTGGGCGGCGCGGGCGCGCCGCGAACTGGCTCGGGTGACGGTGCAGTCGAGCGGCGCGGGCCTGACAACCACCGAGCGGCGGGTCGCCGAGCTGGTCGCCGACGGCTTGAGCAATCGGGCCGTCGCGTCGGCGCTGCTGATCAGCCCCAAGACCGTCGGTGCCCACTTGGCCAACATCTACCGCAAGCTCGACGTTCACTCACGCACCGAACTTGCCCGCTGGATGTCGAACGGTGAGCGTTAGACGTCAGCCGGCGCCGTGGGCGCCGTCGTTGCCTGCCTTGCCGTTGGTGCCGTCCTGGCCACGCAAACCGTTGATGCCGGCAGCCCCGTCTTCGCCGGCGGTGCCGGGATCAGATGTGCCTGGTCGGCATAGCCGCACTCGACGGCGACCTGGTCCCAGCGTCCGCATTGGTGGTTGGCCAGACGGCGCCACACCGTATCGAAGCGGACCAGACGGGCGGCGGTCTTGGGCGGCAGGCCGACCTGCTGCCTGAATCGGGTGATCAGGTGCTTGTGGCTCCAGCCGACCTCGGCGGCCAGCCGGCGGATCGGTAGCTTGCCGCCGGTGGCCGTCAGGCGCCGCCACGCCCAGACGACCTCTGCTGCGGGCTCGGGGCCATCCTGGGCGTGCCGCAGCAGGTAGGCATCCAGCAGCGCGAATGTTGCCGCCGGCTTGGTGTTTCGCGGAGCTAGTCGGCCAGGCAGCCGATGCCTGCACGGAGCACGTCGGTCGGGCCGACGATCTGGCCGCTGAGGGCATCCATAGGCACGCCCCCAGCAGCCGGTAGGCGCCTAGCGGCGTCAGCCACTGCTGCATGAAAGTGTGCGCGGAGTCGCCCACGGGGATCCGGTTCGCGATACAGAAGTCGCCGCCGATGAGGAACTCCGGTAGGGTGCCAGTCCGCGTCGTGCAGTTTCAGCATGATGCCGACGGCGGCGGTGGCCGGCGAAACGATGTCGTGGGGTGGCGCTGCCGGCTCGGCGAAGCCGGCGTAGTTCCGTGCAAGCATTCCTCGCAGCTGCGGGTGCGGTGCGCCGTCTGCGCGTGGCCCCCCAACCCGCTGGGAGACCAGTACGATCCTGGTCCTGGGCGTCAGCATGTTGCCGTCTCCCTGTGCGACTTCGGGTTCGAGCTAACGCGTCGTTGGCCAGTGTGGTCATTCCCACCACAGCGCGGCAGGTAACATTTCGCAACCGTCCAGTGGCTAATTTTCTCCAAGATACCCCCCGCGACAGCGCAACTGGATACGCCAGCATCAGGTCGATGACGGCGGGCGTGACGGGGTCTCGAGTGTGGCCGCCGCCAAGATCTGGGCTCTGCGACGCCGCAACGCCGAACTGGAACAGACCATCGAAATCCTCAAGGCGGCAACGAGTTTCTTCGTGCGGGAGAGCGACTCGCGCAACCGTGATCAACGCCCGTCAACAAACGTGCATTGGCCAGCGTCAGGTGAGGTGAACGACGAGCACGGCGTCATCGGACTCGTTGCTGGTACCAGGGTTGGTGGCATACAGGACAGTGCCGTCGGGGCTCAGTGCGATTCCTTGGATGATGGCGTCCGTGAACGTTGCCAGGGTGGTGACGGCGCCGGTGGCCACGTCGAGTCTCGAAATCGTGTTGCCACCGCCGATGTAGAGGGAGCTTCCATCGAGGCTGCGAACGATCTGCGCCACACCCCCGGGCACGCCGATCCGCGCGGTGATTGCGCCAAGGCCATCATTAGCCGAGAGATCGACGACCTTCACCGTCGAGGAATAGCGGTCGGCGACGTAGAGCGTGTCTCCGTCGAGAACGGCACTGACGGGGGTCGATTCGCCGGGGTACTGGCCACCTGTGTAGACGCCTCCTTCGAGTGCCCCTCCGTCGATGACGAGGGTATAGCTGCCGGTCTGGTCCGTCACGTAGATGACGCTGCCGTCCGAATTGGCTACCACCGCGCTCGGATAGGAGCTGCCCAATCCGACGGTGGAGACGACGGTATTGGTGGCGGTGTCGATCACCGACAAGTTAGCGGGACGGTCGTACTCGGTGTTCCGATTCGCGACCAAGGCGCGGGAGCCGTCGGCCGTGACCACGACTCGATACGGCTGGCCACCTACCGGGATGGTGGCGATGACGGTGTTCGTGGCAGTACTGATCACCGACACCGTGTAGTCGTCGAAGTTGGTGACGTAGACGGTAGACCCGTCGGGGGTGATCGCCAGGCCCGAGGGGTGGCGGCCCACCTGAATGGTGCTCGTGACGGTGTTGGTCGCGGTGCTGATCACCGACACCGAATCACCGACATGGGGCTCGCCGGAGGACACGAATCGGCCGTTGTTGGTGACATATACGGTCGACCCGTCGGGGGTTACCACGACCTGCTCGGGGTTGATACCGACGCCGATCGACACCGGCCCGACGAGGGCCGGTGTGACCGTGATGGTGACGGTGGTGGGGGCGCCGATGTGGCCGGCCTGGTCGCTGGCGGCGTAGGTGAAGGTGTCGGTGCCCCAGAACCCGGGATTGGGGGTGTAGGTGAAGCCGCCGCCGGGGGGGTTGGTGTCGCCGGTCTGTACCCCCAGGGTGCCGTGCTTGGGATCGGTGATGTTGCGCACGTAGACCACTGAGTCCCCGTCGGGATCAACATCGTTGGCCAGGATGCCCGGTGACGTGATGTTCAGTGTCGTGTCCTGGCCGATCGTGTAAGAGTCCGGGTGGGCCACCGGCAGATCGGCGGTCACGGTGATGGTGACGGTGGTGGGGGCGCCGATGTGGCCGGCCTGGTCGCTGGCGGCGTAGGTGAAGGTGTCGGTGCCCCA
>Ga0137412_10004715_pt1 | contig 10880 bp, 7 predicted proteins | sample CZODoug2_1_16fun_FD_122160 | JGI IMG/M metagenome (GOLD analysis project Ga0137412, IMG submission 122160) | Vadose zone soil fungal communities from Angelo Coast Range Reserve, California, USA - CZODoug2_1_16fungal (Hybrid Assembly) | ecosystem: Environmental > Terrestrial > Soil > Vadose zone... | reverse complement strand
CGACCGGCGTGCCATCTTCGAGATCGAGCGGCAAAATCTGGCGCAGACGCAGCGCTACCTGGAGCGGCTGCAGCTCGATGGCGCGCGGCGCGAAGTGGGACGGCGCATCGTCGAGGAGATCATCTCGCGCCTGCGCTTCCTGAACGATGTCGGGCTGAGCTACCTGGCGCTGGAGCGCGCGGCCGACACGCTGTCGGGCGGTGAGGCGCAACGCATCCGGCTGGCTTCGCAGATCGGGTCCGGCCTGACCGGCGTTCTGTACGTGCTGGACGAGCCTTCGATCGGTCTGCATCCGCGCGATAACCAGCGGCTCATCGATACGTTGAAGCGCTTGCGCGATCTGGGCAATACGCTGATCGTGGTCGAGCACGACGAGGAAACGATCCGAAGTGCCGACCACGTGGTGGACATGGGGCCGGGGGCGGGTGAGCACGGCGGCCAGGTGGTGGCGCACGGCACGCCGGGGCAGATCGAACTGCACGCTTCCTCGCTGACCGGCGCGTTCCTGTCGGGCCGGATGCGTATCGAGGTGCCGGCGGCGCGGGTGCCGCCAGGTCTGCACTGGCTCGAGCTGTCGGGCGCGCGCGGCAACAACCTGCAGCAGGTGGATCTGAAGATCCCGGTCGGACTTTTCGTCTGCGTCACCGGCGTTTCGGGCTCCGGCAAATCCACGCTGATCAACGACACCTTGGCCGCCGCGATCGCGCGACATCTGTATGGCGCCAGCGCACAGCCGGCGCCGTACGGTGCCATCGATGGACTGGAGCACTTCGACAAGCTGGTCAGCGTCGATCAGGCGCCGATCGGGCGCACGCCGCGCAGCAATCCAGCCACGTACACGGGACTTTTCGCGCCGATCCGCGAGCTGTTCGCCTCGACGCCGACTGCGCGCGAGCGAGGTTACGAGGCAGGACGCTTCTCGTTCAACGTCAAGGGCGGCCGCTGCGAGGCCTGCGAGGGTGACGGCTTGATCCGGGTCGAGATGCATTTTTTGCCGGACGTGTACGTGCCGTGCGACGTGTGCCACGGGCGGCGCTACAACCGCGAAACGCTCGAGGTGCTGTACCGGGGCTTGAACATCGCCGAGGTGCTCGATCTGACGGTCGAGCAGGCCGGCGAAATGTTTGGCGCGGTGCCGTCGCTGCACCGCAGGCTCCAGACACTGACCGAGGTCGGACTGGGCTACGTGCGCCTGGGTCAGAGCGCCACCACGCTTTCCGGCGGCGAGGCGCAGCGCATCAAGCTGGCGCTGGAGCTGTCCAAGCGTGACACGGGCCGCACCCTGTACGTGCTCGACGAGCCCACCACTGGCTTGCATTTCCAGGACGTTGCGCTGCTGCTGAAGGTCCTGCACCGGCTGCGCGATGCCGGCAACACGGTGATCGTGATCGAGCACAACCTGGAGGTGGTCAAGACGGCCGACTGGCTGGTCGACCTGGGCCCGGAAGGCGGCCAGGAAGGCGGACGCATCGTGGCCGCCGGAACCCCCGAGCAGGTGGCCGCAGCCGAGGCCAGCCATACCGGGCACTGTCTGCGCGCAGTGCTCGCGCGACGCAGCGTTAAACCGCTGCCGACTCGCGTTGCTGCACAAATTCGGCAAACTGCTCCGGCGGCAGGGGTAGGCTGAAGTAGTAACCCTGGACCGTGTCACACTGCCACGTCCTGAGCAGATTTAACTGCTCCTCGGTCTCCACGCCCTCGGCCACGACGGACTTGCGCAGTGTGTGGGCCAGGTTGATGATCGCCTCCGCAATGACTCGCGCATCGAGGTCCTCGGTCATGTCGGTGATGAATGATTTGTCGATCTTCAGAATGTCCACCGGCAGACGCTTGAGGTAGGACATGGACGAGTACCCGGTTCCGAAATCGTCGATCGCCACGGCAACGCCCATTTTGCGCAGCCGGTCGAGCGTAGCCACCGCGTGGGCGCTTTCGTCCATGAACAGGCTCTCGGTGACCTCGATCTCCAGCGCGCTGGGCGGCGTCGCCGTCGCGCGCAGCGCCGATTCGATGACCTGTAGCAGATCGCCGCGGCGGAACTGACGCCCCGAAACGTTGACCGAGATCCGGGGCGCCTCGATGCCAGTCGCCCGCCAGGCCGCATGCTGGAGACAGGCGTCCACGATCACCCGCCTGCCGATTTCCTCGATGAGCCCGGTCTCCTCGGCCACACCGATGAAAAGACCCGGCGACAACAGGCCCCGGGTCGGATGATTCCAGCGCAACAGGGCCTCCGCCCCGCTGACACGAAGGGTGCGCAAATCCACCTGAGGCTGAAAATGCAGGACGAACTCGTTGCGCAGCAAGGCCTGCCGCAACTCCCGCTCCAGAGCCATTTTCTCGACGGCCTCGGCGTTCATGCGCTCCTCGAAATAGACGAACCTGCCCCGCCCGGCGTCCTTGGCGCGATACATCGCCGTATCGGCCTTTCTCAACAGCTCTTCGCTGTCTCGTCCGTCGACCGGACAGATCGCGATGCCGATGCTGGCGCTGACATAGCTCTCCTGGTTTCCGACCAGGAACGGGTCGGAGAGCGAACGAACCACATGTTCGGCAACCGTCGTCACGCTCCGAATTCCGGAAATACTCGGCAATACGATAGCGAACTCGTCGCCCCCGAGGCGCGCCACGATGTCGCTTTCGCGAATGCAACGGCGGATCCGCTGGGCGGTCTGCTCCAGCAGCTCGTCACCGGCGGTGTGGCCGAGGCTGTCGTTGACCCGCTTGAAACGATCAAGGTCGATGAACAGCAGCGCCAGGCTGTGACCCTCCCGCAGCGCAAACGCGATCTCCCTGGACAGCCGCTCCTTGAACAGGACCCGGTTCGGCAGGCCGGTCAGGTCATCGTGGCGCGCTTGGTAGATCAGCTGCTCGTCGCGCGCCGCCGCGGACAGGGCAACGCCGACGCGATCGCCCAGTTCGCGCAAGTGGACCAGGACATCATCGGCCAGCACCTCGTGTTCTGCCAATCCCAGGCAAGTGAAGGCGCACAGGCTTCCCCGGTCCATGATCGGCAACAGGAAGAAGCGCTGCCGGACCTGACCCGCCGCGGGCGGCAGGTAGCGTGTCAGGTCGTCCTTGCCGTCGAGATAGAAGCCTTCCGGCCGGTCTGCGAATTTCCGGACCTCCTCGGGCACCACGCGGATCCGGCTCATCTCGGCACCGCCGCGCTGCCCGCCGCCGAGCCAGTAGATCCGTGCTTCGCCCGCCGTTGCGGCCTCCAGAGCGATGATTCCGGCAAAGCCGGCGGGCGTGAGCTCCTGGATCCGAGCCAGCGCGAGGCCGAAAACGGGATCGATGTCCAGTTTCGACAGGATCACCTGGTCGATGCTGGAAAGAGCCTTCAAGGTGCCGAGCTGTCTTCCCAGGCGTGAGGCCATGTCGTTAAACGAGCTTGCGAGCTCGCCGAACTCGTCGCTGCTCGTGATGGCGACCCGATGAGAGAAATCTTCGATCGCCAGACATCGTGTGCCCGCGATCAATTTTTCCAGCGGCCCCATCGTGCGGCGAATCTGGCTGACGCTCAGCAGCGCAACCAGCAGCAGCGCAAGGACGATCACGCCGACCAGGACCCGGGTGAACGCGTCGACCGGGGCCAGCGCGACCGAGGTCGGCTCAAGCGCAATCACGGTCCAGTACGAAGTAAAAAACTTTGGCTTCAGGAACAGTTGCCATTGTCCGGCAATCATGGCCTCTGATCTGATCGCCGTCGTCTGATCGTGCGACCCGTCAGCGATCTTGCCCGCCAACCCGGCCGAATCGACCCGCCGATCGGGTTGCGAGCAGAAAAGCTTGGCGCCGGACTGCGTCAGCGCGCACAGGCCGACGGTGGAGGAAAAGCTGTCGAGCGCCCCCCACAGCTGGGTCGGGTTCAACTCCGCCACCAGTGCGAAGCGATCGGATCGGCTGGCGTCGACCATCTGAACCAGCAGCACCCGGGGCGTCGCGCCGGGACCGGGTTCGACCACCAGGACGGCTTCGCCCGTCGCCAGGTGAGCGCGAGCGGCGTCGCCGACCTGCGGCCACGACAGCGCCGTGCCCAGCAGCGGGACTGGTTGGGCGCCCGGACCGGTAAGGGTCAGGCCCGAATACAGGCGCTCCAGGGTCTGGATGACTTGTCTGCCTGGCAACTGACCATCACGCAGATTCAACGCGATCCGCTGCAGCGTTTCCTGCGCCAGCAACAGCCGTTCGTATGTGTTCAGCGCGTAGGTTTGACTGTCCTTGGTCAGCTGGAGCCGCGATTGATCGATCAGCACGGAGCGCGCCTGGCTCAAGGCGAGTACCGCCAGTGCCAGCGCGGGAAGGAAGGCGGAGAGCACGAACAGGGCGAAGATGCGGCGCGCCACCTTGCCCCGCATGAATGCGCCCTCGATCTTCATCGGGTGCGACGCTCAGAAGTCTTTCGCCAGGCCTACGAATCCGCCATTGCGTCCCCGTAGCACGTCGTCCTGGCTCTGTGGTGCCGTCAGCGGCGACACGCTTTGGCCGTCCTTGCCAGCGCTGTACAGGTCATAGTCGGAGTTGATCGGCACCAGAGATCTGTCCTTGCGCGCCTGGCCGTGGCCATGGATATTGGCCAGATTCAGGTACTGATACGGGTTTCCCCAGGGATCGATGAAGTTGCCCCGGCCCAGGTCGCTCAAGGCGCTGGGAAAGACCTGGTGGTCCGCCAGATACTGAGCGACCGCCAGTTCGATCTGCACGATGTCGCCTTCGGCCTGCACAACTCGTGCCCGATCCACATAGCTGGAATACGAAGGCACGGCGATGCTGGCCAGCACCGCGACAATGGCGACCACCAACAGCAACTCGACCAGGGTGAAAGCTGCCAGGCGCGGAACGATCAAGGTGCAGGCACGTCCGGCGAACGCCCGGCTGATCCGGGCGCGGCGAAGCAACCCCGACCGGTTCACAGACCCCGCATGCCTGCTCGCTACCACCATCTTTGCCCGCCGCTCGCTCGAAGGACCAAACAACATCCCCACTTTGCGGTATCGGCATAAAAGCAAGTGAGCTTGAGATGGTCGGACCCCATATGCGGCAACGATCAGCGCGTCCCGGGGGGTGCGTTCTTACCTTAAGTGTTTAAAATAATTAAGCAGACGCTTGGGTGCTCAATCGATGGATCGCGCCTTCAAACCCCTTGCAGCAACTTCCGACTGGTTCGGCTGGGCCGACGCTCGATTTGCGTCCGCCAGGACGATCGCGATCGCTGCCGTCGGCCTTGCGGTCGCGATCGCAGGCTGGGGGTTCGGCGATACGATGCTTGCGAAGAATCGACAGCTTGCGCAAGACACGGAGCTGAGCGAGCGAACAGCGCAGATCGCGCACCTGGTGCTGCAGGAGGCGCGCTTCGAAAAGGATTCCCTGCTCGATGTGTTGAACGGCGATCAACACGCCCCGAATGCCGGCAGGTGGAACGATACGCGCGCCTTGCTATCCGATGCGATCGCTCGCGCTGACGAGCTTAATTTGAATGAGCAGGATCGGCACGCCGTGCGGCAAATCGCGACCGATTATCGCGTGTACGTGGATGGCTACATGCGCGTTCTGGGGAGGATTCGCAGCGGTCAGATCCGCACCGCGCAGCAAGCGAACGAACAGATCGCGATCTACGAGGATTCGGCGCACCGGATGGAGGCGATCAGCGCCGCGATCAACGCGCGCGCGCTGCGGCGCCTCGGCAAGATGACCTGACCGCTGCGGTGCCGTGCCGGCGCCGCGAGCCGTCGACTTCCCTCGCCCCCGTTCCACGGCCCGCCGGCTGCGGCTTTGCTGCGCAGTGCTTCGCGAAACCCCGCCTCCGCCCTTCGCCATTTCGTGTGACAGGGGAAGCGAAGGAACCCTCTCCCGCTGAGCGGGAGAGGGCAGGGTGGGAGTCGCCGCACGGCGCGGGAGCACAATGAATCCGACCATTTTCCGACCGGGCCCTGCACCCGCTCAAGGAGCCGTTCCATGGACCGCTTCGAGCCTCGCTCCGATCATCCGGACCCGCCCATCGGCGGCGACGCGAACCCGCCGTTGCCGTCCGAGCGCTTCCTGGCGGTGACACACGAGGTCGTCAACCAGCCGACCGAGCTCGTCGACTACAACCTGTACGCCTGCGATCGTGCGTTGCGCGAGGCTGTCGCGCGGGAGGCAGCCGGCGCGGCCGAGGCCGACCTGCTCGAGTTCGGCCAGCGCATCGGCACGGCCGAGTATCTCGAGCTTGGCCAACTGGCCAACAAGTACGTGCCGGAGTTCGAGCCGAACGATCGCTTTGGTCGCCGGATCGACCTGGTTCGTTTTCATCCCGCCTACCACGCCCTGATGCGCACCTCGATTTCCCAGGGGCTGCATGCCTCGCCGTGGACCGACCCGGGACCGGGCGCGCAGGTCGTGCGCGCGGCGCGGTATTACCTGCATTCGCAAGTCGAGGCCGGCCACGGCTGCCCGATCACGATGACGTTCGCCGTGGTCCCGAGCCTGCGGCTGCAGCCGGATCTTGCGGCGCTGTGGGAGCCCACCATCACCGCGCGCACGTACGACCCGAGCAATCGGCCGGCGCACGAGAAGCCCGGGCTGACCGTCGGCATGGCGATGACGGAAAAGCAGGGTGGCTCCGACGTGCGCGCCAATAGCACGCGCGCGTATCCGATCGGCTCGCCGGGGCCCGGGCACGCGTACGAACTGGTCGGCCACAAGTTTTTCGTGTCGGCGCCGATGTGCGACCTGTTCCTGGTCCTGGCCCAGGCGCCGGGCGGGCTGTCGTGCTTTCTGCTGCCGCGCTGGCGGCCGGACGGCTCGAAGAACCCGATGCAGATCCAGCGCTTGAAGCGCAAGATGGGCAACGCCTCCAACGCATCGGCCGAGACCGAACTGCGTGGCGCGCTGGCCTGGATGGTCGGGGAAGAAGGACGCGGCGTGCGCACCATCATCGAGATGGTGGCGATGACGCGCTTTGATTGCATGATCGGATCGAGCGCAGGCATGCGGATGGCTGCATCTCAGGCGCTGCACCACTGCAGCCAGCGCATGGCGTTCGGACAACGGCTGATCGACCAGCCGCTGATGAAAAACGTGCTGGCCGACCTGGCGCTCGAGTCCGAGGCGGCGATGGTACTGACGATGCGCATCGGGCGCGCTCTGGACAGCCGCTTCGACTCGCACGAGGATTTGCTGGCACGGCTGTGCACGGCGGTGGGCAAGTACTGGATCTGCAAGCGCACTGCGTCACGCGGCGGAGGCGATGGAGTGCATCGGCGGCAGCGGCGTCATGGAGGACTCGCCGATGCCGCGCCTGTTGCGCGAATCGCCGGTCAACGCGATCTGGGAAGGCAGCGGCAACATCCAGTGCCTGGACGCGCTGCGCGCGATGAACAAGACACCGGTCGTGGTCCAGGCTTATTTCGACGAAGTGGCGCTGGCGCAAGGCGGTCACGCCTCGCTGGACCGGCACATCGCCGCGCTCAAGACCGACCTGCGAGTCAGCGACGACATCGAATACCGCGCGCGCAGCCTGGTTGATCGGATGGCAACCGGACTGCAGGCGGCGTTGCTGGTGCGACACGCGCCCGATTGGATCGCCGACGCGTTCTGCCGATCGCGGCTGGACGGCCTCGGACATCACCAGTACGGCGCCCTGCCGTCCGGCCTGCAGTGCGATCGGATCATCGAGCGCGCGATGCCGCGCGCGAGCGAGCCAAGCTAGTCCGTACGGATGGCGCTGCGCGCGATGCCGATTCCGCGCGATGATCCGTTAGTGTCGATTGGATCTGACAAGGGAAGACGATGAGACGAATCTTCGCTATGGCGCTCTGCGCCGCGACTCTGGCCTCCGGTGCCAGCGCGGCCGACGTGGGTGTTTCGATCCAGTTCAGTCAGCCCGGCGTGTTCGGGCGCGTCGACATCGGTCAGTATCCACAGCCGCAGGTGATCGTGGCCCAGCCGGTGATGGTCGAGCCGCCGCCTGCTGCCGTGCCTGCACCGGAGCCGATCTACCTGTGGGTGCCTCTGGAACATCGGCAGCACTGGGAAAAGCACTGCCGCGAGTACAACGCCTGCGGCCACCCGGTCTATTTCGTCAATCATGTCTGGTACAAGGGCCACGTGCTGGCCCGCGAAGGCAGGCCGGAGGGTCGGCGCGAAGACGATCGCCATCGGGAGCACGGTCGGTCCGAGGAAGAGCACGGGCATGGTCACGGCCACGAGGAGCGCGATCACGAACGGAGAGACCGTTAAGTCAGGTTCAAAAAATCACGGGGGACCTTCTCCCCCGGCCCCTCACCCTTAAGGGAGAGCGGAGGCGCAGAGCGACGTTTAAGCTGAAAAGAACAGGACAGCAGATGAAAGAAAACTGGTTCTGGATTGGCAAGTACCTGATCGTCATCGTGGCCGCGCTGGTGCTCGGTTCCGTCCTCGCTGGGCTCGAACCGTTCAAGAGTGCCACGATCGGCACGGCCAGGGTCGGCGCCGGCGCGCTGGTGCAATTCATTGCGCAAAGCGGGGCGCTGGCATTGCTGTGGGCGCTGGGTTCGCGCCACGCCGGTCAGCTTCGCCGCATGGGTGGACCTGCGGGCAATCTGGCCGCCACGGTGCTCGCTCTGGTCACGCTGATCGTCGTGGCCAGTGCTTACGGGGTGCTGTCGCGGTTCGCCACGCCGATGCTCGCGCCCGATGTGAAGCCGATCCTGGACTGGATCTTCATCGTTGGAAATCTGGCCGCTGCGTTGTGGCTGCTGTGGGTGTTGTTTACCGACTCCGAGGTTTTGATCGAGGCGGTCGCCAGCGTCGCGTCCGCCCAGAAAGAGCAGACGCTGCCGCGTAACGATCAACAGACGGTGCCGCGTGACGATCGAATCAGACCCTGATACTCATTGCGGCTGCTCGAACAGGTCGCGATAGGCCGCATAGGTCGACAGCACCATCAGGGGCGCCAGCACCAGCCAGCCCAGCCCCAGAGGGATCGACGCGATGACGGCGAATGCTATCCACAGCAGCCCGTAGAGCGTCAGCGCGGGCAGGTTGGCCCAGCAGGCCGCCAAGCTGGTTTTCAGGGCCTCGAACGGCGCCTGTTGCCGCAAGACGATCAGCGCCGGCGACAGCCAGGCTGCCATGCCGATCGGGACCAGAAGCAGCAGCGCGGCCAGCAGCAGCAGCAGCGACGCGGCGCCCAAGCTCGCGAGCGCCCCGAGGTTGCCGGTCGCGAAGCCGGCCATACCGCCGACAACGGCGCTGATCCCGGCCATGGTCAGCGCGCCGAAGACGAGCAGCATGCCCACCATCAGCAGTATGGCACCGAGCGCGAGCGGACCGAGCGAAGGTCCGAACCCGGAGAACAGGTCCCCGACGCCCGTTTCCGTACCTTGATCGGTCTTGCGCGCCGCAAGCATCAGCCCACCGGCAAAGGCGAACCAGATGATCTGAGCGGCGATCGACCCGAGCAGCGGAACAAGGTGCAGTGAGCCGCAGATGATCATCGCGATCAAGGTCATCACGATCCAGACGCCGGCTGCACCTCGCTCGAACATCAGCTTCCAGGCGGTGCTCCACCAGTCGACCCCGCGCCCCGCGTTGACACGCCGGTAGGCAGGCGCTTGCGCTTGCAGCGATGGCTCTTGCATCGGGAACCTCCAATCGGAATGCCGCACACGGCAGTCGGCCCGGCATCGTCTCAGAGGCGACCGGTGGGGTCAATCGTCGCCATGCGCCTCTTGCGATGGCCTTCCCGAACGCGGTCATCCGTGCGCGCTGCATGTTCCGGAGACACTTGACGGGCGGCGTTTGACTTTGCCCCGCGACAGTGTTCAAAATCTGCGTAGCGCGCATTGGGGCGCCACCTGTCCGCGGCAAGGGAGATGACTCCCACCCAAGCGATCCGAAAGATCGTCCCGTGCTTTCTTCCGGCCCGTAATCAGCGGACTTCGGGCACAACGGAAGGAAGTCTCCATGACTCGACAGCTCACGGCTCACAGCAGCCTCGAGACGCTCCGCAAAGAAGCCAAGCGCTGGCTCAAAGCACTGCGCGCGCAGGACCCGACGGCACGCGAGCGACTTCGCCGCTCACATCCCGGCGCGCCGCTCCAACCGGGGTTGCGCGACGTACAGTACGCGCTTGCCCGCGAACACGGTGCGCTGAGCTGGGCAGCCCTCAAAGCTGCACTCGCACAGACAACCATCGACAACAGTAGCCATGAAGAGCTGCTGTCGGAGTTTCTCGAACACGCGCGCCTGCGCTACGGCAACCGTCCAGAGTCAAGTGACTGGAATGAAAGGTATTACGATGATCCGTCGCGATGGAAATATGCCGCGCGCATACTTCAGCGTCACCCGGAGATTGTGACGGACAGCATCCATGCGGCCTGCGTGGGCGGAGTTCTCACCGAGGTTGAGCGGATTCTGAAGGCACGTCCGGCAGCAGCTTCAGAGCGTGCTGCGCTCGATCGTCAACAGCCGCTTGAGTATCTTTGTTACGGCCGACTGCCGATCGCGGCAACTGGGGAAAACGCCATCGCCATCGCCACGGCATTGCTCGATGCAGGCTCCCCCAGCAAACATCCGCTTCCTGACGACGATGGCGCCCACTTTCAGCCACTGACGGCTGCGATTGGAGCGGGAGAAAACAGTCAACCACCTCATCCGAAGGCCGAAGCACTCGCGACGTTGCTGATCGAGCGCGGGGCTGATCCGTACGACGAGCAAGCCCTCTATAACACTTCGCTCGGCGAGGATGACCCGTTCTGGCTCGACTTTCTGTACTCGCGTTCCGCGCAACGCGGCGAGACCAGTTCCGTCGACGCACGAAGTTCCAACGACTGCACTCAGTTGCAAGCCGGATTCGATTGCCAATCCGGCTACGGCCGAACGAACGTCTTCCAGCCGTCCTGCGTCTACGCGAT
>Ga0137412_10004714_pt1 | contig 10883 bp, 7 predicted proteins | sample CZODoug2_1_16fun_FD_122160 | JGI IMG/M metagenome (GOLD analysis project Ga0137412, IMG submission 122160) | Vadose zone soil fungal communities from Angelo Coast Range Reserve, California, USA - CZODoug2_1_16fungal (Hybrid Assembly) | ecosystem: Environmental > Terrestrial > Soil > Vadose zone... | reverse complement strand
AACATCGAACCGAACACGCCGCCGAGCATGGCGAGCTGGCCGGCGGTGAAGCTCATCACCCGCGAGGTCGAGAACATCGTATTGTAGGTGACGCCGACGAGCGCATAGATCGCGCCCGCCGCGAGACCGGATGCGAGGATCGAGGCGAGCATTGGCCGCGCTCTCCGCCGCCGCCTAAGTGTATCCCGGCGCCACCGCGAAAGTACCGTTCTTTGCGGTAGAGGCCTCCGACATCACGATCTCGTCGGTCGGATAGCCATTGTGCTGGGTCGGCGTGAAGGTGTAGTCGCCGAAATAGCCCGGATATTTCGACAGCGTATTCCAGTATTTGATGATGCCTTCGCTGTCGGTGGAACCACTTTCCGCGACGCCCTTGGCGATCAGCTCGATCGCATCGATGCCGCCGGCGATCCACCATAACAACGTATCGCTGATCACCACATTGGCCTTGAGGAGACGATCGACGAGATCCTGGCTCTTCGGCGGCAGCTTGCCGGCGGCATCGTAACTGCAGCTCTTGTAGCCGATGGCGTAGACTTTTTTCCAGTTCGCGGGTTTCTCGACGAGGCCGGCGATTTCGCCTGACGACATTGACGGATGACCGACGAACGAGACGTCCCAGTTCATCGCCGCGCGGGTATTGAACATTCGCGCTTCCATGCCGGTGGAGACGCTCCAGACCACGATCACTTCGGCGCCGGCATTTCTGGCGCGCAGCATGTCCGGCGTCATGTCGGGCTGAGTGGAATCGATGTTGGCCTGATAGACCACATCGGCGCCGTCCTTCTTGAACGCCGCCACCGACGCGCCGAGGGCGGTCACGCCATAACCCGTGGTGTCGCCGATCACGGCAACCTTTTTCGCCTTGAGGATATTGAGGCAATAATTGCGAACGGCGTCATCCCATTGGCTGTTCGAAGGCGCCATGCGGAACGCATTGGGAAATTTCGCAGGATCGATCAGGCTTTCGACCACGCAAGGATGGATATCCGGAATCCTGGCGCGCGCCATGATCGGCGTGGTGGCCAGCGCCTCGCCGGAATTGAGCGGTCCCCAGATCGCATGGACCTTGGCCTGGCTGATCAATTCCTGGGTGGCGTTGACCGCCTTGGTGGGGTCGCCCTGGGTGTCGCGCATGACGATGTCGATCTTGCGGCCCTTGACGCCACCGGCGGCGTTGATCGCCTCCACCGCGAAGTTAACGCCACGGTTGAAGCCGATGGTCGGCGCCGAACTCGGGCCGGTCATCGCGGCAAGACAGCCGATCTTGATCGGCTCCGATTGCGCGACAGCCGGCCTTGGAAATGAAAATGTTGCAGCGCCGAGCGCGCCCGCGCTGCCCAATAAAACGTCACGACGTGAAATGGCCATGTGATGCTCCCGTTGTTTCCTTTTGCGGGCGCCCGTCTTTGCCGCGGGCGTCCCGGTTTCGGCTTAAGGCCGAAAATTCGGTTGGTGAGTCAAATTTGAGCCTGATGTGGACCCCTTGTCCAGAGGTTCTGTCGGGTGGTGGGATATTGCGGGAAGGGCGGGCCACAGCGACGATGATCCAGTCGCGCGGTCGACACCCGACCACTGATCTGCGCCCCGGGGCACCACGAGCCGGTAGTTCGCGATGCGCCTCCGCGCTATCGCCGATGACCGATGTTACGGCATCAACGCAAGTTGTTGGAATGCTGCGAGGGGATCTATGATTCCGTATCCATAGTCACGGTTATAGACGCCGCCTGGGCCGCCGCCATTTCCCGGGCGGGCAGTCGATCTGAGTGCGTCAAACAGCTGTGCAGGTGGCACCTGTACCGGCGTTACTTTGGTACGTATCGCCGCGATGCAACCTGCCGCTATCGGGCACGCGGTAGAGGTGCCGCCATCTGCCTCTCTCTCGCCAAAGACCTGCGATCCCAAGTAGTGTGTGTAGGCCGTAATGTCCGGCTTGTCCGGTGTCGGTCCCGGCAACATGAACACCGCGGGCCCTTGCGATGAATAACCAACGCGAAAATCGTGCACGTCGCATCCCGCGACCGTAAGCGTTTCAGCGTACGCGGCGGCGCCCCTGATAGATCCGGCGGAGAGATGGAGAAAGGGCGGCGCAGGACATGGCAGGCCGCCGTTGCCGGCGGCGAATACGATGTCGGCGCCGAGTTGGGATAGAATCCATACCAATACGTGGAACGGGTGATAGAGATTATCGATGTATCGGCCCGGATCGCCCGGTTGAAAGTCCTCTTCACACGGATGGAAGATGGTCCAGCTGTTGTTAACGACGAGCGCCCGGTACTTCGCCGCTGGTCCGGCCAAAATGTTTTGGATCCAGAAGTAGATAAGTTTGCCATAGGCCTCCATTGCAGCGCCGATCGTAGCCCCGACCGTATGATCGCCAGGCGAGCGCGCGCTCAAATGCGGATAATCAAGCAGCGTTGCCTTCGGCGCGACAGCCAAGACATTATAGGCGCACATGGTGCCGTGGTCGATCCGGTGGCAACCCGGAGGCGTCGCCATCCTGGACGGTGTCCAGGAGTTTGCGGCATCAAGCATTGGCGGATACGGAAGCGGAAATCTCGGCACAGGTCGCGTCAGCTCATAGGTTCCCGTGAGAAAATTTATTCTGCTGAGATGCTGAAAAAAAATGCCGCTGTCGACCATGGCGACTGCGACTTTGGAACCGGTGAGTCCGTAGGCGTCCAGGCGGTCAACCCTGAGCTTGGCTCGCGCATCGTCGATCGTACCAAAGGGGTCGTCATTGGGGCACAGCAGCGCAGCACCGGCGGCAGGATCGGAATACAATTTCAGGACCGCTTCACCGCCCATGCCTTTGATCTCAACCGGCATTGAAGCCCGGTCGCTTGGCTGCACAAATCCGCGAATGATGAAATATTCGGAATTTTTCGGCAGGAAAACACTCAGGCCCGCATCATCGAGGCTGATCCTCTCATTCTCGAAATCCAGCGTGTCCGGTTGATAGGGGCCCAACGGAACCGCATGAAACGACGTGTCCAGAACAAATTCCGGCGGGAGTCCGGTTTCTTCGCTCCGCACGGACCGGGGCGGTTCGTTGTTCACCAGATTTGTTGCGAGGTCGACCAGCCATTTTTGCTTGTCTTGCTTTTTCAGTACCGCGAGAACGCGCACGTAGTCCGGACCAGGCTTATTCACGAGCATCTCCTGAAATCACTGATTCTTTCCTGTGGTCGGATCTACCCACTCATGCCTGTTGGTGATCTCAGTCTTCACGAGCTGATAGGTAGTACACAGATTGAGGAGAGGGACAATTTTGTCGGCAACGTCAGCGCCTGCGTCGCAATCGCTTTCATAGTGAAGACCGGCAATGACGCGATTGAACCCTACGCGCCGAGCAAGCTCCATAAGTGCAGCAGTTCGACCCGGCACCACCTCATCGAGGATCTTTGACGTCAGTCGAGCGAGCAAAGCATGACCCGCAGGATAGGATGAATGACCGGGGACCACGACCGGCGGAAACAAGTTGGGAGAGAGTTGCGACGGTCGTGGGCGAGTGTACTGGCGCTTGAGGTGCATCATCATGGTCTCGCCCACTCTTGCGGCAAGCTTCATGAGCAAGAACGTGCAGGGATGAGTGCTCGCATCCATCATCAGAAGTTGCAGCCAGGATAGCTGAAGATTCTGATCCTGCTGAATGATCTCACCGAACGCCTCCGGTCGCTCGGTGACCGCCAATATCAGCATGCGGTCGATGTCATTTTGGGTGATTGGGGCCGGGGCCAGGGGGGCGACATTCTGCCAGGCAAACGGGTACGGGTCGGTGTTCTGGGTCTTTGGAAGGGTAAAAAATTCCGGCAGAATAGTTAGCGCCCAGAGATCCGGATCCCAATATCGCTTGGGAAAATCGGGATAGGCCGCATTGCTGTTCAATGGTACGTGGAAATCCGCGAATGGCTTGTCCGCCCGCATGGCAAAAGTCGGGACGCCACCACCACCCTGCCATCCTCCGCCCTGCCAACCACCGCCTTGCCATCCTCCGCCTTGCCAGCCGCCGCCTTGCCAACCACCGCCCATCTCGCAATCCTCCCTCGCAATTAAAACTTTGCCAAGTTTTGATACCAAAGAGTTCGAAGAATTTAACTTTCGTGAGCAAGTACGCGTTTCACCGATATGATCTCATCATGACGATGTGTGTCGGTTTGTGAAATAGTTCACAGCTCTACGATCTATTTTTCATCTTTTCCGGGTGGGCAAATTGAATAGAAGCTTCATTCGGGTAATCCTGCGGACTGCAATCTACTAAGTAATTCCCTTCGCAATTCAGTCTGAAGGGGACACCATTTTTCATAGGTCGACAAACGAAATCCAGGATTGACCTCGAGCAGGGTCCGGGCGAAATGGCGCGCTTCGTCCATTTTCCCAACTGCGACCAAGCTAGCGATAAGCCAGCGCATATTTGAGCACAGTCGGGGATTTAGTGCAGCACTCTTGTGTCCCCAGATAATCGATTCTTCGTAGGTGCCATCAACATAGTGCGCCAGGGTCAGAAACAGGAGATAAAAAAACGATTGCTTGTCGACCGGTGACAATCGCATCCCTCTCTCGGCCCGTTCTACCGCTGACTTCGTTTGTCCGGTGTACGAGTAGACGCCGCTGCTGAGCGTCCATGCCATAGCGTTGCCCGGAGCAACTTCAAGCGCGCGCTCGAAAAAACCGATGGAGCTATCGTAATCTCGAAACAGGACAGCTTTGGTATGACCTAAAATAGCGAGAGCAAACCCATCACCGGGGTCGCGATCAACTGCCGCCGCGGCGAGCCTGGCTGCCTCGATTGAATCCGCTTGCTGATTGGTGGTCCAACCCTGGTTGATGTTGTGAACCTGCCAGAGTGCTGCGTAAGCGTAGGCCGTCGCGTAAGTGTCGTCCGCGGCGATGGCGCCGCGCAACAGTTTTCCCGCCTGCACAAAATCCAAAGGGGTCATTCTGTAAAGCAAGTCAATCGCACGCATGAGCAGGTCGTAGGCATTCATATTCTCGGGGCGTTTTCGCATCACGAGCTTCAGCTCGGTCTCACGCACGTGCGGCGCGATGCTCCACACGATGCGCGTTGCAATATGTTCCTGCAGATCAAACAAATTCGCGAGATCACCGTCGTATCGGTCTGTCCATATCACTGAGCCTGTTTCTACATGCGACAGTTCCGCGCTGATCCGCAGCCTGCTGTCTGCACGGCGCACGCTCCCGCTCAGAACATAACTGACTCCCAATTCCTGACCGATTTTCTGCAAATCGGTCGGTCCATCGCGATAAAGCAGCGCGGAGGTGCGCGAGATGACCAGCAATCCCCGCACGCTCGCGAGAGTAAATATGATATCGTCGACCATTCCCTCGCTGAAATAAGCTTCTTCCGGATTTTCGTTTGGCGCGCGAAATGGGAGAACTGCGATCGACGGCAACTTGGCACGCCGATGCGATCGCGACGCATGATCGGTTCCAGGAATGAATATTGAATAGGCCTGGACCGGCCGCGATATGTTCTTTAGTTCGAGTTCTCCGATATCTTCGACTAAAACGTCCATGGTCGACTTCACGAAGCCGAGGACGGTGCCCGAAATCACGATGCCACCAGGGGGAGAAAATTGTTCGAGACGCGCCGCTACGTTGACGCTTGTCCCGTAAATGTCCTCGGCTTCAGTGATAACCTCTCCAACATTGAGGCCGATGCGCAGTCGTATCCTGCGCTCGATGGGCAGGGAGGCCTCACTCGCGGCCAGGTCGTGCTGAAGTTCTACCGCACACCGGACAGCGTCCACAGCGCTATCGAACGACGCCAAAAATCCATCACCGGTGTTTTTTATGATAACGCCGCGATAGGAAACTACACAGGGATCGATTGTCTGGACGCGCAAAGCGCGAAGTCGAACATGCGTGTCCACCTCGCCAGCTTCCGACAGCCGGGAGTAATCGACAACGTCGGCTGCCAAAATGGCCATCATTCGTCTGACCACTTGGGTGGATGTCAAAGCGGCGATTACGCTACCCATCCAACGCTCCGCGATGCCCAGTCCAAGAACTTTATGGCGCCTTTCCGTGAGTGCATACCTATCATGGCCGGGCCAATCACCGCGGGTTAAGGGCTTAGGGCTTGATCTCAGGCTTGCGCCCCTTCTCATATTCCTTCCGGATAGCCTCTTCGACGATCGATTCAGCTATCTCATCCCAAGTCTTTGCGCCGCAGACGTCACATATCCCGATAGGCACAATGGCATGGCAGTACAAAACCCCCCTGTCGCTCCATTGAAGGAAATCAATCTCCTGCCTGCGTTTAATAACGCGGCCTCGGCTACAGTGGGCGCAGATTTCCACTTCGTCTGCCATTCCCACATGTTTGCTCAAAAATTTATCGCTGGGGGTAATCTAGTTCACAAATGAAGTATCTTTTGAGAGACACATTCCGCATCGATAACCACGACACCTCGCCAAGTGGGGCTCGCGCTCGTCGTGAAGAGAGTCCGCCTTTGAACGGCGGACCTGATGCGGACCTGCCGTCGGCAATTGCATTGCCTTTCCGGTATTATCATGCAGATCAAGCGCCGACTCGCCTCGGAGAGCACTGGGCCTTCGGTCCTTCGTGACGACCGAGGGGCCCCTTCACCCCTTCGGCCGTGTGCGGATCATGAAGGTCTCGTAGGAGTATTCCGCGACCTGCCACCAGAGATTCCCGTCGTCTCGGAAAGCCATCTGCGAATCGTAGATCTTCTTGAAGTCGGGGTTGGACGCGGAGGTCTCGGCATTGACCTCGTTCGAGGCCTTCAAACAGGATTCCATGATCGCCTGGCTGAACGGGCGCAGGATGGCCCCATTCGCGACGAGGCGCTTGATCGCCTGCGGATTGCGCGCGTCATATCGCGCCTGGACATCGAGATTGGCGTAGCCGCAGGCGATCGTGAGCAGCGATTTATAGGCCTTCGGCAGGGCATCCCACTTGTCCGAATTGATGAAGAAGTGCAGCGCGGTGCCGCCCTCCCACCAGCCGGGATAGTAATAATATTTGGCGACCTTGTAGAAGCCGAGCTTCTCATCGTCGTAGGGGCCGACCCATTCGGTGGCGTCGATGGTGCCCTTTTCCAGTGCCGGATAGATATCGCCGCCGGCGATCTGCTGCGGAATGGTGCCGAGCTTGGAAAGGGTTTTGCCAGCCCACCCGCCGATCCGGATCTTGAGCCCATTGAGGTCCCCAACGGTGTTGATCTCCTTGCGGAACCAGCCGCCCATCTGGGTGCCGGTGTTGCCGCCGGAGATGCCGTACAATTTGGACTTCTTGCCGAACTCGTTCAGCATGTCCTGGCCGCCGTGATCCTGGAACCAGGCATTCTGCTGACGCGAATTCAGCCCGAACGGAACCGAGCAATACAGTGCGAAGGTCGGGTCCTTGCCGATGAAGTAATAGGCGGCGGTGTGACACATCTCGACCGTGGCATTGCTCACCGCATCGAGCGCCTGCAAGGCGGGAACGATCTCGCCGCCGGCGAAAGCCTGAATCTGGAATTTGTTGTCGGTGGCTTCCGCGACGTATTTCGAAATCGTCTCCGACGCGCTGAAGGGAACGTCGAGCGACTTCGGCCAGCTCGTGGTGCAGCGCCATTTGAGTTCGGGCATCGACTGGGCGATGGCGGGTGCTGCGACAGCGGTTGACGCGGCGAGCCCGGCGCCGGCCGTTTTCAGAAATTCACGACGCTTCATGATGTTTTCCCCCTTTTGATTTATGTTTTGAAACAGCAATCCCGCGGCGATTTCGCGCGGCCGCCGCGCACCATCGATCAGGGTTTTCACCTCAACCGACTTTCCTCCTCTGGAACGCCATGGACGGTACCAGAGGTTGAGGCTGCGGGGGTAGCGAGACATCGAAAGCTGTCATGGAATCATGGGAGTCCTGAGTGAATAGCGCTGGTGCCGATGGCTTTTTGTACGCTCCGCCGCGCACGACATCCCGCGCCGCCCGGGCTTTCTCGCAAGGTGCCACCTTTTTGAGGGAGCGTTGCCTCATGAACCAGCGGCTACCCGCTATTTTGATCGGTTACGTCTCCTACCCGACATTCGATCGGCTGCGCTGACGCCTATCAATGTCGCCACGCGCACGCTTTAACCTCGGGCGACAGACGGGATCGTCGCTATGCTCGCAGTTGTTGAACACAGCGACCGGTCATCTGAAGGGGCATACAGTCCGCCCGCGCCGAAGCCGCAACCGCGACCGCTCGGACCCGTAGGTCTTATCCGTACCCTGAGACGCAACCCTCTTGAATGCTGGGCAACGCAGCATTTCGAACGACCCATCGTTGCCGGCGGATTGCCGATTGGGCATGTGCTGCTGGTTCACGAACCCCACGCTATCCGCCACATCCTGCTCGATAATGCCCCAAACTACCGCAAGGACCGCCTGCAACGTCGGGTGCTGTCGGCAGGATTGAACGAGGGCCTGCTGAGCGCCGAGGGCGAGCAATGGCGCCTCCAAAGACGAGTTCTCGCCCCCTTGTTTGCGCGCAAAACCGTCATGGAATTCACGTCTGCGATGATGGACGCCGCCGATGTCTTGATCAATCGGTGGTCTGGTCTTGAGGACCGCGTAACCATTGACGTCGCGGCAGAGATGGCAAGAGTTACCCTTGACGTCGTCGAACGCACCATCTTCTCGGATGGATTTGGATCCGAAGCCGAAGACATCCGCATCGCCATGGCGACATATTTCAACACGATCGGAAAAATCAGTCCGCTCGACGTTCTCGGCGTGCCCGACTTCGTTCCGCGGCTCGGCCGGCTCCGGGTACGCTCGACGCTCAGATTTTTCGAAGCAGAAATCGACAGGGTCATCTCGATCCGCCACCGAATTTTGGCTGCGCAGCCGGATAGAGCACCGAGCGACCTGCTAACCCGTCTGCTCGAGGCCCTCGATATCAAAACCGAAGACCATATTACCGAACCCGAGGTGCGATCGAATATTCTGACATTTATCGCAGCCGGTCACGAAACGACGGCGAATTCACTGAGCTGGGCCCTGTTCCTGCTCTCCCAGTCGCGGGAATGGTGCGAGCGGGTGCAGGCCGAAGCGGACCGCGAATTTATCGGACCGATCGCCGGAATTGCCGATCGTCTCGTTGAGACGCGTGCCGTCATCGAAGAAGCTATCCGTCTATATCCACCGATAGCAGCGATCAGCCGCGTTGCGCTTGATTTCGATGACTTGAACGGGGAGCGGGTCAGACCAGGATCGCTGCTGGTCATCTCGCCCTATGTGCTGCACCGGCATCGCCTGCTGTGGGACCGTCCCAATGTGTTCGATCCGCGGCGTTTTCTTGGTAGTGCGCGAACGGCGATCGATCGATTTGCCTATCTTCCGTTCGGCGTCGGGCCGCGCAAATGCATCGGATCCGCGTTTGCGCTACAAGAGGCAACGCTCGTGCTTGCCGCGATTGCAAAACATTTCAGTTTTCAATTAAAGCCAGGGCACAGGGTGTGGCCTACGCTACAGGTGACGTTGCGGCCGGCGAATGGTCTGCCGATGATCATCAGACGCAGGCTCCCAAATCGCATACTATCAAACGGTTTGAGCCGGCATGGGTCAGCTCCGTGCAGAGCGATGGATCATGAGGCAGATTCGATAGACTATGCGTCGGCTTGCTCTCGATGACCTCCGTATTCCCAAAGGTTCGAGCGCGTGATGCACTTGCCGCAATGGAAGAATGCCCTTTCGACCATGACGATCATCGCAAGCTCGGGGCATGCGGCCGCTGTCCATCATCGCGCTCCTGATGTCGTGATCCCGAACAATCATGGCCCGACCGGCGACGCGGTGTGTTTTAGGACTCTGCGTTCTCCGCCGCCGGCAATATCTTGCCGGGGTTGAAAATGTTCTGCGGGTCGAGCGCCGCCTTCAGCGCGCGCATGGCGTCGATCGCCTCGGGGCCGAGTTCGGCCTTGAGGTATTTCTGCTTGCCCTGCCCGATGCCGTGCTCGCCGGTGCAGGTCCCGCCCATCGATTGCGCCCGCTCGACCAGGCGATGCATGAAGTCCTCGCCGCGCGCCATCTCGTCGCGATCGTCGACGTCGCATAACAGCGAGCAGTGGAAATTGCCGTCACCGACATGGCCGACAATCGGAGACTGCAGATTGAGGCGTTTGAGGTCGGCCTCGGTTTCGGTCACGCAATCGGCCAGCCGCGAAATCGGCACGCAGACATCGGTCGCCACGACGCCTGCACCGGCGCGCAGGGCCTTCACCGCCCAATAGGCGTCGTGCCGCGCCTGCCAGAGCTTGGTGCGATCTTCGGGTCTGGTGGTCCAGGTGAAATCGCCGCCGCCACACTCCTTTGCAATTTCGCCGAAATTCTTCGATTGCTCGGCGACTTCGTTGGCGCTGCCGTGAAATTCCAGCAGCAGCAGCGGCGTCTCCGGCAACGACAGTTTCGAATAGGAATTGCAGGCCTGCACCTGCGCCGCGTTGAGCAGCTCGATCCGCGCGACGGGAATGCCGGTCTGGATCGCCAGAATCGTGGCCTGGCAGGCGCCGCGCACGCTCTCGAACGAACAGGCCGCGGCCGCAATGGTTTCGGGAATACCGCGCAGCTTGACGGTGAGCTCGGAAATAATGCCGAGCGTGCCTTCGGCGCCGACAAACAGATGCGTCAGGTCGTAACCGGCCGAGGATTTCTTCGCGCGCGTCCCGGTGGTGATGATCTCGCCGTCGCCGCGCACCACCTTGAGCGCCAGCACGTTGTCGCGCATGGTGCCGTAGCGCACCGCATTGGTGCCGGACGCCCGGGTCGACGCCATGCCGCCCAGCGACGCATCGGCGCCGGGATCGATCGGAAAGAACAATCCCTGGTCGCGCAGATGCTCGTTCAGCGCCTTGCGGGTGACGCCGGGCTGGAT
>Ga0137412_10004711_pt1 | contig 10886 bp, 8 predicted proteins | sample CZODoug2_1_16fun_FD_122160 | JGI IMG/M metagenome (GOLD analysis project Ga0137412, IMG submission 122160) | Vadose zone soil fungal communities from Angelo Coast Range Reserve, California, USA - CZODoug2_1_16fungal (Hybrid Assembly) | ecosystem: Environmental > Terrestrial > Soil > Vadose zone... | reverse complement strand
CCGACTCGCACAACAAGTACGCCAACCGCAAGAACGGCCGCGAGCAGGTCACCCCGATCCACCCCGAGCTGGCCGAGTCCCTGGCCGAGATCCTGGACGACACCTATGGCTTGATCGTCTACCAGGAGCAGGTCATGGCCATCGCGCAGAAGGTGGCCGGCTTCTCCCTCGGTGCCGCCGATCTGCTGCGCCGGGCGATGGGCAAGAAGAAGAAGGCCGAGCTGGACGCGCAGTTCGAGATGTTCAGCGCCGGTATGGCCGAGCGCGGCTACTCGACCGGCGCCGTCACGACGTTGTGGGACATCCTGCTGCCGTTCTCCGACTACGCCTTCAACAAGGCCCACTCGGCCGCGTACGGCGTGATCTCCTACTGGACGGCCTATCTCAAGGCCAACTTCCCGGCCGAGTATATGGCGGCCCTGCTCACGTCGATGAAGGACGACAAGGACCGCTCGGCGATCTACCTGGCCGAGTGCCGGCGCATGGGCATCAGCGTGCTGCCTCCCGACGTGAACTCATCGGATGCCGACTTCACCCCGACCGACACCGACATCCGCTTCGGGCTCGGCGCGGTGCGCAACGTCGGGGCCAACGTCGTCGCCTCGATCGTCGCGGCCCGCAAGGAGAAGGACGACTTCGCCGACTTCGCTGACTTCCTGCGCAAGGTCGACGCCGTGGTCTGCAACAAGCGCACGATTGAGGCGCTGATCAAGGCCGGCGCCTTCGACTCGTTGCGCCATCCCCGGCGGGGGCTCATGCACGTGTACGAGCCGGCCGTCGATGCCGTCGTCGACACCAAACGCAACGAGGCGAAGGGGCAGTTCGACCTGTTCGGCTCGATGGAAGTCGCCGACACCTCGGCCGACATCTTCGCCGTGCAGGTCCCCGAGGGCGAGTGGGACAAGGCCGTCCTTCTCGGGTTCGAGCGCGAGATGCTCGGGCTCTACGTGTCCGACCACCCGTTGCTCGGCGTCGAGCACCTGCTCGCGAATGCGGCGGACATGTCGATCGCCAGCCTGCTCGCCGACGGCGGTGACGGGCAGAACGTGACCATCGCCGGCATCCTCTCCTCGGTGAACCGTCGCATCACCAAGGCGGGCGCGCCGTGGGCGCAGGCCGTCCTCGAAGACCTCGAAGGCTCGGTCGAGGTGTTGTTCTTCCCGGCGACCTACCAGCAGGTGGGCATCAACATCGCCGAGGACGCGATCGTCGTGGTGAAAGGTCGCGCCGACGCCCGTGACGACACGATCAAGCTGATCGCCAGCGACCTCACGATCCCCGACCTCAGCGACGGGCCCCGCGGTCCGATCGTGGTGCGGATGCCGACCGAGCGGTGCACCCCGCCGATGGTCAACCGGCTGCGTGAAGTCTTGTCTGCGCATCCCGGGACGACCGAGGTGCACCTGCGACTCGTGCGCGGTGAGCGCGAGCACGCCCTGCGCGTCGCTGACGGCTTCCGGGTCACCGCCTCGGCGGCCCTGATGGGCGACCTCAAGGCCTTGCTGGGCCCGCAAGCCGTGTCTGCGTAGGCGCGTTGAGTGGTGCATTAACCGGTGAGTGGTGCGTTACAACGCACCACTCGCGCCGTAACGCACCACTCAACGAAGCGGGGCCGCTCAGACCGACTTCTGGTAGCTGCCGAACGCGCGGGTGGCGACCCAGGCCAGGACCAGTGCCAACCCGGCGAGGGCGGCGAAGCGGGGGCCGACGACGCTCAGCTCCGGGCTCCCGGACAGCGCCTGCCGGCTGATCACGACCACCCAGTCGACCGGGTTGTAGTTGGCCACGTGGCGCACCCAGGCCGGCGACAGCTTGGTGTTCATGATCGCCGAGGACAGGAACGGCAGCGGCAGGCTCAGGAACTGGCTGATGCCGATCAGGGCCTCCTGCTGCCGGACGAGCAGGGCCACCGCGTTGGACAGCGCCGCGAAGATCACCGTCAGCAACGACACCGCGATCAGGGTCACGACGATGCCCGAGGCGGCGCCGTCGAAGCGGGCGCCGCAGGCGTAGGCGATCGCGAACACGGCCAGCGACTGGATGATCGTGGTGATGGCCTGGTAGACGAGCGTGGCCACCATCATGGCGCCCCGGCTGACCGGTGAGGCCAGCAGCCGGTCCATGACGCCGCGGTTCATGTCCTCGATGTAGACGGTGCCGGCCCAGCCGCTGGAGAACAGCGAGGTCATGACGATCACGCCCGGGGTGATGAACTCCAGGTAGGTGCCGCCGGCCGAGAACCCCGGGATGTCGACGATCGACTTGAACAGCTGCCCGAACAGCAGCAACCACACAACTGGCTGCACGAGCGTCACCGCCAGGTACCAGGGCTGGCGGATCAGCGCCCGAACCGCGCGGGTGGTCAGGTAGCCGGAGTGGCGGACGAACCGCCCCCGCACCGGGAGGGCGATGGTCGTCACGAGTGGTCTCCTTCGAATCGGCGCCCGACGTGGCGCAGGTAGACGTCGTCCAGCGAGGGCCGGGCGACGGTGACGGACGCGACGGCGATGCCGGCCTCGTCCAAGGTGGAGAGCAGGGCCGGGACGGCGCGCGCCCCGAGATCGGCGCGGGCCCGCAGGCCGAGGCCCTCGGCGACGATGCCGCCGAGACCAGGCATCCGCTCGACCATCCGTAGCGCCGCGGCGCTCGCTTCGGAGTTGTCGAACTCGACGTGGACGGTGTCACCGCGCAGCTCGCTCTTGAGCTCGTCGGGCGTGCCCTCGACGACGACCCGGCCCCGATCGACGATGGCCAGCCGATCGGCCAGGTGGTCGGCCTCGTCCAGGTAGTGCGTGGTGAGCAGCACGGTCAGCTGCTCCTCGGCGGCCAGGCGGGCGATCTCAGCCCACATGTCGGCGCGGGCTTCCGGGTCGAGGCCGGTCGTCGGCTCGTCCAGGAAGAGCACCCGCGGGCGGTGGATCAGCCCGATGGCGACGTCGAGCTTGCGGGCCATGCCGCCGGAGTACGTCCGCACGAGGCGGTCGGCCGCACCAGCGAGCCCGAAGCGGTCGAACAGCTCGTCGGCTCGGGTGTGTGCGTCGCGCCGGCGCAGGCCCTGGATGCGGGCGGCGAGCACGAGGTTCTCGCGTCCGGTGGCCTTCGGGTCGCTGCTCGGCTTCTGAGACACGAGCCCGATCGCCCGGCGGACCCGGTCCGGGGCGAGGGTGACGTCGATGCCGGCGACGCTCGCCCGGCCCGAGTCGGCCCGGGACAGGGTGGTGAGGATCTTGACCGTGGTCGACTTGCCGGCGCCGTTGGGCCCGAGCAGCCCGAAGACCGACCCGGCGGCGACCTGGATGGACAGGCCGGACAGGGCGCGGACCGGATCCTTGCCCCGGCCGGTGGGGTAGGTCTTGACCAGGTCGCGGGCATCGAGCGCGACATCGAGGTGCGGTGGGGCGGACGGGCGTAGTTGGGTGGTCAAAGCGATGACTCCTTTGCTGGGTGGTGGAGGAGTCGATCGCGCGAGCTGGCCTAGGCTGAGCGTGCGCCTGAGAGGTCAGTGGGTCGGCGTGCTCTTGCTCGCGGATCGACTCGAGGGTGAAGGCCCGGCCCGGGTGTTGCCGCACCCGGGCGGGGTTTGACTCAGTTCGGGGGTTCGGTCGGCTGCAAAGCTCGCCCCTCCTCCCCGAGGTAGCGCACCGGGTCGGCGAAGATCGTCTCCACCGAGACGCCCTCGGCCCGCAGCTCGTGTATGCGACGCCAGGCTTTGGTGCCGGGCATCGTGTCGGAGCGGATGTCGTGGGCGAGCGAGGTGACGAACTCCAGCTCGGCGCTGAGCATTCGCACCCGGTAGATGCTCTCGATCAGGAAGAGCTCCGGGAGTCCTTGCGCGCGGGCGCCCTCGTGCATGCTCTCGAGGGAGTTCACTTCGGTGCGGAGCTTCTCGGCCCGGCTCTCGAGCAGGCCGGCCACGTCGTCCGGAGGCAGGCCCGGCATGAGCGAGAGGCCGGCCTCGAGCGAGGTGAACTCCTTGACCGGTGTCGAGAGCAGCTCGGTCAGCCAGTCGGTGAATTCGTGCTCGCCCTCCTCGGTGATGGCATAGACGGTGCGCTCCGGACGCCGGCCCTCGCGACTGGTCTCCCGCGCCTGGATCAGGCCGAACCTCTGCAGCGACTCGACGACCGAGTACAGCGAGCCGTAGTTGAGCTTGATGCTCTGCTCCTTGCCGCGCTCGCGCAGCGTCGTGGAGATCTCGTAGGGATGCATCGGGCGCTCGAGCAGGCAGCTGAGCACGGCCAGCGCCAGTGGATTCGCCACTCGCCGTCGCGTCATCGTGCACCTCCAGGTCGATTACTCGAAGCAAAGTATTCGTTCACGACCAATCGATGTCAAGTGTCTTGGCGAACCACTACCGTCGATGGCGTGACCGCGCTGCCGCCACCTGACCGCGACGAACCCGACGTCGGCGCCTTCGAGCAGGGCACGCCGGGCAGCCGGTGGGCCTTGGGCCGGTACCTGGTGGGGCGGGCGATCGGTGAGTACATCAGCCGCGCCCTGCTGGTGTTCGCGCTGCTCGTCGTGGCCCTGACCGCGCTCGTATGGTGGGCCGGCCCGACGTGGCTCGCCATTCTGATCGGGATCTTCGCGCTGACCGTCCTGCTGCTGCGGTGGGCCCTCGGGGCGGTGCTGCGGCAGGCCACCGGAGCCGGCTACTTCGGCCCGATGGAGGACCGGATGCGCCGCCTGGTCGCCGACACCCGTGGCGACGTCCGGGCCGAGCTGCGCCGGATCGGGCTGCCGAGTCGCACCTGGACCCTGCCGCTGCTCGCCTGGCGGCTCGCCCGTCGCACGCGCCGCGCCGAGACACTCGCGCGGCTGCGCCAGTTCGAGGTCGAGCGGGTCGTGCCGGGAGCCCGGTTGGACGAGCTGCACCTGATCGTGGCCCAGCTGCGCCCGCCGGGTATGGCGTAGCAGCCCGGGTATGGCGTAACGGCGACGTGAGCCGATAGGTTCGCCTCGCCGGTTTTTCCCTGCACGACGAGGTGATCCCGTCATGTCGTGGTATCCCCGTGTTCTCTCCCTCACCGCCTGCGCCGCCCTGGTCGCGGCCGGCCTGGCGGTCGCGGCCCCCGCGCGGGCGGCGACCAGCCCGCCCTACGTGCAGGGTTCGCAGACCGTCCCGACCTATTCCTACGCGGACGCCATCCGCGAGAGCGTGTGGGTGCAGTCGCCGCTGGACTCCGACCACGACGGGCAGCCCGACCGCATCGCCGTCGACCTGGTGCGCCCGCGCGAGGCGGTCGCCCAGCACGTCCGCGTCCCGGTGATCATGGACGCTTCGCCGTACTACGCGTGCTGCGGGCGTGGCAATGAAGGCGAGATCAAGGAGTACGACGCGAACGGCGTGATTTCCAAGGAGCCGCTGTACTACGACAACTACTTCGTGCCGCGTGGCTATGCGTTCGTCGCGGTCGATCTGTCCGGCACGAACCGCTCGACCGGGTGCGAGGACGTCGGCGGTCCCGCCGAGGTCGCCAGCGCCAAGGCGGTGATCGACTGGCTCAACGGGCGGGGGCGCGCGTACAACGCCGACGGCAGCCGCGCAGTTGCCACGTCCTGGACGAACGGCAAGGTCGGCATGATCGGCAAGTCGTGGGACGGCACGATCGCCAACGGGGTCGCCGCCACCGGGGTGGCCGGTCTGAATACCATCGTCCCCATCTCGGCGATCTCCAGCTGGTATGACTACATGCGTTTCGGCGGCGTGCTGCGCTCGCCGGGCTACGTCGACTACCTGGCCAACCTCGTCAACGGCCGTACCGGCGACACCTGCCAGCCCGAGATGGCCGCGGCGCAGGCCGCCAGCGATGACAGCACCGGTAACTTCAACCAGTTCTGGGCGCAACGCGACTTCCGACTCGACGCGCGCAACGTGCACGCGAGCGTCTTCGTGGTGCACGGCATCAACGACCAGAACGTCACGACGAACCAGTTCGGCACCTGGTGGAACGAGCTGGCCGCCCGCGGCGTGCCGCGCAAGATCTGGCTGCATCAGGGCAGCCACGTCGACCCGTTCGACATGCGCCGCTCCGATTGGGTCGACGAGCTGCACCAGTGGTTCGACTACTGGCTGCAGGGGCTGCACAACGGCGTGATGGGTGAGCCGCAAGCCTCGGTCGAGCGCGCGGACGGCACCTGGGTGGACCAGCCGACCTGGCCGGCGCTCGGCGCGCATCCGGTGAGCGTGCCGCTCGGCAACGGCGATGGCACGACCGGGACGCTCGGCGGTGGCCACACCGGCACCCGCGCGTTCACCGACGATCCGGCGCTGAGCGAGGCGCAAGCGGTCGCGTCGCCGAACACCGCGGTGAACGGGCGGCTGGCGTTCCTCAGCGCTCCGCTGACCCACGACGTGCGCATCTCCGGCGCACCGTCGGTCACGCTCCGGGTGCAGGTCGACAAACCGACGACCGAGCTCTCGGCGCGCCTCGTCGACTACGGCACGCAACGGCGCGTCAACTACCTGGGCCGCGAGGAGGGCATCACCACGCTGTCGACCGAGTCGTGCTGGGGCGAGTCGACTCCGGCCGATGATGCCTGCTACTTCGACACCGTCCAGGACTTCGTCACCAGCGACACGTTCATCACCGCCCGCGGCTGGCTCGACGCGGCCCACTACCGCAGCCTGACGCGGGTCACCCCGTTGCAGCCGGGGCGCTGGTACACGATCACCGTCCCGCTGGACGACTACGACGCGCTCGTCCCGAGCGGCCACGTGCTGGGCCTCGTCCTGACCCAGAGCGACAACGAGTACACGACGCCGACCCCGACCGGTGCGACCGTCAAGGTCGACCTGTCAGGCAGCCGGCTGACGTTGCCGATCGCCGGTTCGGGACTGCCGCACGCGACGAGCGCGCCGACCGTGCGCACGACGACGCCGGCCATCACGCCGAAGGTGCGCATCGACAACCGGAGGCCGCGGTTCCAATAGGCGGCCACGTCCGCTGAGCGCCCGCGGTCGTCCTGCGCCATGATGGCGTCGTGGCGCAGGACCTCGGTCGCGGAGTGCTGCTGCGGGGCACCGTCTGGCCGGGCGGTACGGCCGAGGCGTTCGAGGGTGTCGTCGTGGTCGACGGCTCCGGCGATGTCGCCTACCTCGGCCCGGACGCGGCGATGCCCGACGACCTGCCCGTACTGGGCGGCGCCGGCGCCTGGATCGGCCCCGGAGTGGTCGACGCGCACGTCCACCTCGCCTTCGGGTCGGTGGATGCCTGCCTGCCGGCCGGGCTGGTCGGCGTCCGCGATCTGGGCGCGCCGAGCGCGGCGGCGTTGGACTGGCGCACCGGGCCCGGCGCGCCGGTCGGTGCTCGCCCGTTCGTCGCGGTCGCCGGCCCGATCCTGACCGCGGCCGGCGGTTACCCGAGCCGGACGTGGGGAGCCGACGGCTTCGCGTCGTTCGTGTCGTCCCCGGACAACGCGCGCGACACGGTGCGCCGCCTGTGTGCCGACGGCGTCGATGTCGTGAAGATCGCGCTCGAGCCCGGCGCGGACGCGTGGCCGGTGCCGCCGCCGGACGTCGTCCGGGCCGTCGTCGACGCCGCGCACGATGCGGGGCTGGCCGTCGTCGCGCACGCGTTGAGTGCCGAGATGGTCCGCCGGGCCCTGGACGGAGGCGTCGACGAATTGGCGCACACTCCCACCGAGTTGCTGCCGGAGGATCTCGTCGACCGGATCGCGGCCGCCGGGGTCAGCGTCGTCTCGACGCTGCAGACCTTCTTCTGCAACGGTGTCGGACCGCACGCGGCCGCGAACGCCGAGGCGCTGCACCGGGTCGGGGTGACGCTGCGCTACGGCACCGACCTGGGCAACGCGGGAACGGTGCCCGGCGTCGATCCCCGCGAGCTGGATCGCCTCGCCGACGCCGGGCTGGGACGGCACGGAGCGCTGCGGGCGGCCACCGAATCCTCGGCGCGGGCGCCGGGGATGCGCGGGCGTAGCGGCCGGCTGCACGTCGGCGAACCGGCCGCCCTGGTCGTGCTGTCCGCCGATCCGATCGCCGAGCCCGAGGCCTGGCGGGCGCCGTTGGCGGTCCTCGCCGACGGACGCCTAATTACCAACTGACAGACTGGCAGCGATGTCGACGGATAGAGCACCGGTGGCCTACCCCCCGCCCCCACCGCAGCAGGCGCTACCCCCGGGGCCACGCCGAAAGGCCTGGTTCTCCACGCGTGACCTCGGCCCGGCCGCGGTCATCCTGGTCGTGCTCGCGGCGGCCGGCGCCCTGCTCGGCCTGTGGTGGCAGCACATCAGCCCTCGAACCAAGGGCTTCGTGTACCTACCGAACGCGGTGATACCGGAGGAGAAGGAGTCGTTCGTCGCCACCGACGGGCGGTTCCTGCTGCTCACCTGCTCGGCCGGTGTCATCGTGGCGGTGGCCGCGTGGCTGCGCCGATCCGCCCGCGGCCCGGCCACCGCGCTGGCGCTGGTCGCCGGTGGCCTGCTCGGCGCGCTACTGACCGACTTCGTGGGACGCGTGACCGGAGGCGGTCACGACGACGGCGCGCTGAACGCCGTCATCACGCTGCCCATCCGGGTCCATGCGCGCGGACTGCTGCTGGTCGAAGCATCGATCGCGGCGTTCGTCTACGCCGCGTGTGCCCTGTTCGCGAAGCGCGACGATCTGGGCGTCGTCAACGAGGAGCTGGCCGGGGCCGACGCGGCGAAGCTGCTCGAGGTGTCGCCGGCTCCGGGTGACGCGGTCGACGACTGGGCGTCGCGGCGTATCGACGTCACCCTCGACCGGGAGGTCGACGGGCCGCCGAACTGGATTCGGGCCTTCGCCAAGACGACGGGCCGGTACGACCAGCTCCCGCTCGAGCCGCCGACGATATCGCCCGGCGCCGACGGCGCGATGACCTACGCGTTCGTCGTCACCGATCCGCCGCCGGACCGTCCGTTCGAGGTCCTGGTGCAGCTGCGCCGTCCCTACGTGGATGCGCGGTCGCTGGACGAGGGCGGGCAATGGGCCTTCACCGTTATCGAGGTCGACGACGCTCCGTAGACTCAGGCCGTGCTTCGCCGAATCGACCTGACTGGTACCGACGCCGACCTGCGCCGGGTATTGCCGCGCGCCCGGGTCGACGTGCAGGCGGCGCTGGATGCCGTCAGCCCGATCGTGGACGGCGTCGCAGCGCAGGGCTATACCGCCGTCCGCGAGGCGACGCTGCGCTTCGACGGCGTGGACGTACCCGACCCGCGGGTACCGGCTCGCGCTCTGCACGACGCACTGGACGGGCTCGACCCCGCCGTGCGAGCGGCGCTCACCGAGTCGATCCGCCGGGCCCGCATCGTGCACGAGGCGCAGCGCCGCGAGACGGTCGACGTGCAGGTCGTGCCCGGTGGCACCGTCACCGAGCGGTGGGTGCCGGTGTCCCGCGTCGGGCTGTACGTGCCCGGTGGCCTGGCGGTGTACCCGTCGAGCGTGGTCATGAACGTCGTTCCGGCGCAGGTGGCCGGCGTGAGCTCGATCGCGGTGTGCTCACCGCCGCAGAAGGAGTTCGGCGGGTTGCCGCACCCGGCGATCCTGGCGGCGTGCGAGTTGCTCGGCGTCGAGGAGGTGTACGCCGTCGGGGGAGCGCAGTCGATCGCGCTTCTCGCGTACGGCGATTCGCCGCTGGGCATCGAGCCGGTCGATCTGGTTACCGGCCCGGGCAACATCTACGTGGTGGCGGCCAAGCGGCTGCTGCGCGGCGTGATCGGCATCGACGCCGAGGCCGGGCCGACCGAGATCGCGGTCCTGGCCGACCACACCGCCGACCCGGTGCACGTGGCCGCCGATCTGATCAGCCAGGCCGAGCACGACACCCTCGCGGCCAGCGTGCTCGTCACCACCTCGCCCAGCCTCGCGGACGCGGCGGACGCCGAACTCCAGCGCCAGATCATCGCGACCAAGCACGCCGAGCGGATCACGACCGCCTTGCGCGGCAAGCAGTCCGGCTGCGTGCTGGTGTCCGATGTGGACGACGGACTGAAGGTCGTCGACGCCTACGCGGCCGAACACCTGGAGATCCAAACCAAGGACGCCAAAGACGTCGCCAACAGGGTGCGCAACGCGGGCGCCGTGTTCGTCGGCGCCTACGCCCCGGTCTCGCTCGGCGACTACTGCGCCGGCTCCAACCACGTGCTGCCCACCGGCGGCTGCGCCCGCCATTCCTCGGGCCTGTCCGTGCAGACCTTCCTGCGCGGCATCCACGTCATCGACTACACCGAGGACGCGTTGCGCGACGTCGCCGACAAGGTGGTCGCGCTGGCCAACGCCGAGGACCTGCCCGCACACGGCCAAGCCGTCACCGCTCGTTTCAAGGACGCCTGAATGACCGCCGACGTACTCTTCGCCGCGGAGGCGGCATCATGACTGCTCCCATTGGCGCGCGCGTCCAGCTCGCCGACCTGCCGCTGCGCGACGACCTGCGTGGCCGCACGCCCTACGGGGCGCCGCAGCTGGACGTGCCGATCCGCCTGAACACCAACGAGAACCCGTACCCGCCGCCCCCGGAGCTGGTCGCCGACGTGGCCGCCGCGGCGGCGGAGGTGGCGGCGACGCTGCACCGCTACCCGGACCGCGACGCGATCGCCCTGCGCACGGCACTGTCCGCGTATCTGTCCTCGTCCACCGGCGTGCCGGTGACGGTGGCCAACGTGTGGGCGGCCAACGGCTCCAACGAGATCCGCCAGCAGTTCATCGATTTCTTCGTCCAAAAGTGCGGGCACACCTTCGTGCCCTCCAGCTCCGTCGTCCCGCACGACGACCCGACGCTGCTCTTCGCCAACGCCGGCATGAACCAGTTCAAGCCCTACTTCCTCGGCACCGAGAAGCCGAAGTTCGCGCGCGTCGCCAACACGCAGAAGTGCATCCGCGCCGGCGGCAAGCACAACGATCTCGA
>Ga0137412_10004710_pt1 | contig 10888 bp, 8 predicted proteins | sample CZODoug2_1_16fun_FD_122160 | JGI IMG/M metagenome (GOLD analysis project Ga0137412, IMG submission 122160) | Vadose zone soil fungal communities from Angelo Coast Range Reserve, California, USA - CZODoug2_1_16fungal (Hybrid Assembly) | ecosystem: Environmental > Terrestrial > Soil > Vadose zone... | reverse complement strand
GGGGAACTCCAGACCGACCTGGTCAAGGGGCTCCGCCCCAACGGTCAGCTGATCGTCTTGGAGGGCGGTGATCCGATACAAGTCACCGGCCACGACCTCGCCGACGGCCGCCTCAGCGTGTCGGGTTGGTACAGCGGTGTCGCCCAGGACAGCGAGGACACGCTGAACTTCGCTGTCCTCAAGGGTGTCCGGCCGATCATCGAGACCTACCCCCTTGAGCAAGCCGAGGAAGCGTGGCAACACCAGCCCAAAGCCAACCTCCGCATCGTCCTCCAAACCCAACGAGCACTGCCGAAAGGCGGAGCGCGAGGCGCAGGTGCTGCTGATCGAGCCGCGGGGAACCGTCGACACCGGTGACGCAGGCTGCGATCTCACTGCCGCAGAGCTTGAGATCTAGGGCGCGCCCGCAGCTGGGCGCACCAATCGTATGAAGACCCGAAACTACCAACTAGAAAGGCACTTTCGATGAGATCACTTTCCTATGACGACCTTTTCATTGCAGGTCGGTGGCAGGCGCCGTCCACCACGCGGCGGCTCTCGGTCATCTCGCCACACACCGAGGAGCCGATCGGTGAGGTTCCGGATGCCGCTCCCGAGGACGTGGACAGGGCGATAGCGGCCGCCCGCGAGGCCTTCGACAACGGCCCGTGGCCGCGGCTGAGTCCGTTCGAGCGGATCGAGAAGATCGAGAAGCTCGCGGCCGTCTATGCCGGTCATCTGGATGAGATGGCCGATCTGATCACCGCGGAGATGGGCTCCCCCCGACGCTTCAGCCGGTTGGCTCAGGCCGCCGGCGCGGCGTCGATGATGACTGTGACAGCGGCGACCGCGCGGGAGTATCCGTGGGTCGAGCGGCGCCAGGGGGTGTTCGGGGAGGCCCACGTGCGCAAGGCGCCGGTGGGGGTCGTCGGCGCGATCGTGCCGTGGAATGTGCCCCATCTCGTGCTGATGCCGAAGCTGATCCCGGCGCTGATCGCCGGCTGCTCGGTTGTCGTCAAGCCGGCACCGGAAACACCGTTGGATGCTATGTGGTTGGCCGAGATGCTCGACGAAGTCGATCTGCCCGAAGGGGTGGTGTCGATCGTTCCGGGCGGCCGGGACACCGGCGAGCACCTGGTGCGGCATCCCGGCGTGGACAAGATCGCGTTCACCGGCTCCACCGCCAGCGGGCGGCGGATTGCTGCGATCTGCGGCGAGCAGCTCAAGCGGGTGAGTCTGGAGCTGGGCGGCAAGTCCGCAGCGATCATTCTCGATGACGCGGACATCGACAGCACCGTCGCGGGATTGAAGACAGCCGGGCTGATGAACAACGGGCAGGGGTGTGTGTTGCAGACCCGGATCCTGGTTAGTGAACGCCGCCACGACGAAGTGGTCGACGCGCTCGCGGAGATGATGTCGGGCTTGCAGGTCGGTGATCCGGCCGATGAGGCCACCGACATCGGTCCCCTTGTCGCCCAACGCCAACAGCACCGCGTGCAGGGCTACATCCGCGCCGGCGTCGACGAGGGCGCACGCATCGTCGTCGGCGGCGACGACAGCCCGTACGACCGCGGTTGGTATGTCCGGCCCACGCTGTTCGCCGACGCCACCAACCAGATGCGCATCGCCCAGGAGGAGATCTTCGGTCCGGTGCTGACGGTGCTGAAGTATTCCGACGAGCGCGACGCGGTTCGTATCGCCAACGACAGCGAGTACGGCCTGGCCGGATCGGTCTGGACCGCCGACACCGCCCACGGCCTGCAGATCGCCGAAGCGGTTCGTACCGGCACCTTCGGCATCAACATGTACGACATCGACATCGCCAGCCCGTTCGGTGGTTTCAAACAATCGGGCATCGGACGCGAGTTCTCCACGGAGGGCCTCAGCGCGTACGTCGAGCTGCAATCGACGGTTAGCGCCGGCGACTTGCCGCCATTGGCGCGTCAGCCCGCGGCGGAAGCACGATGACCGCCGTGTGCGCGAAAAGGCCTGCGCCGCAGGTGTTGTCGGCACACGTGCCGTGCCCGATCCCGTTGACCGACATCCCAAACGCAGCGCTGCGTCGAAGAGATCTGACTGACACTTCCAGGCAGGGCTGATGCGCCAAGGCCCGCTCGCCGGACGGTATCCGGCGGTGGCCGCCATGGTCACCCTCGCGCTGATCCCCTACCTGGCGCTGTCGGCGGCGCTCGACCCACTCGTTCCGATCATCTCTGAGCAACTGCACATGACCACCCAGGCGATGAGCCTGAGTTCAGGTTTGGGCAATGCGGCCTACGCAGTGGGTACGGTGCTGGCAGTCCAGTTCGCACAGCACCTGCCGCAGCGCAGGATGCTGCTCGTCTACTCGGTTGCGCTCGTTGTGGGGTCGGTGCTCGCAGCGGCGGCGCCAAACGCGGGCACCTACATCTGCGGACACGTTCTGCAGGGGTTGGCCACCAGCACGTTGTTGATCGCCGCAGCGCCGCCACTGATGATCGGCTACCCGAAAGACAAGCTCCGCCATACCGCGGTGATCATGAACATGTGCGTCTTCGGCGCGGTCTCCATCGGCCCCTTCATCGGCGGGGTGCAGGCCGAGGCGCACGCGTGGCGACCGCTGTTCTGGATCGTCGCCGCGATCGCGCTGATGGCCCTGGTCTTGGCCGCGCTGACGTTCGACGACGCCCCTGCGGCAGACCTCGACGCCCCACGTGACCTCTGGGCCATTGGACTGGCGGCGGTCGGCTGTGCGGCCGCCTTCATCGGAGCGTCGCAACTGACGAGCCACGGATTCACCGACGCGGCGGTGACCGCGCCGATGATGGGTGGTTTGGCGTTGATCGTGGTGCTCGTCGTCTACCAGTTCAGGGCTCGTCGTCCGCTGCTGACGATCCGTACAGTGCTCACCAGTTCGATCCCGGTCGCCGGTGTCGGCGTCGCGCTATTCGCCGCGGCCGCATCGGTAGCGGCGACCGGGCTGACGGCCAACGTGTTGTTGCAGACCTACAGCCCCGTCCGCGTCGGGCTGCTGTACCTGCCCGAACTCGGCGGCGCCGTCGTGATGGCGGTCGTGTTCGGGATCGTCATTACCCGACGCGCGATGCACTACCTCCCGCTCGTCGGCATGGCGCTCCTTGCGGCCGGAATCGTGGTGTTCCGCATCGGTATTCCGTCCAGCCAGCCTCTTGTTCTGCTCGGTTCAGCACTGACGGGCCTTGCACTAGGCGCCACAGTCGCACCGGCGCTGTTCGTCGCGGGCTTCTCGCTCCAGTCGAACAGCCTCCAGCGCGTCTTCGCCATCATCGAGCTTTTGCGGGCGGTGGCTGCGTTCATGGTCGCGCCGGTCCTTGCCCATTTCGCAGCGACCGCGTCTACCGACATCACTTCAGGTACCGGCTACGCGCTCTGGATTGGTTTCGGGCTCGCGATCGGCGGCGCCGCCTTCGGGGTGACCATCTACGCACTGAGCGGAGCCCGACCACAGCGCCCCGATCTGGACCGGTTCCTCGACGGCGAATCCCCCGCCTGGTACTCGCCGCCGCTACTGGCCCGAATCCGGTCAGGCCTGCCGTCCCCGGCTGCCGTGGCCGAGAATGCGCCAAGCTACCCGACATCGAATCACCGTGACGCCCCTGCCCCGGTCGGGCCGGTGCTCTTCGCCTACGACGGGTCCGAACTCGCTGCCCACGCGATCGCGCAGGCCGCGACCCAGCTGACGCCCCGGCGAGACGCGTTGGTGGTCTGCGTATGGCAGCCAGTCGATGTCGGATTCACGCCTACCGACGGGAATCAATTCGACGCCGACCAGGCCACCGACGTACGGCGAGGCGCTGAGCGGACCGCCGACCACGGGGCGTCTCTTGCGTGCGAGGCAGGGTTCCTGGCGCGGAGCATCGCCATCGAAGCGGCGCCAACCTGGCAGGGCATCGTGCAGACCGCCGTCAAGCACGCCGCGAGCCTGATTGTGCTCGGCCCTCACCGCCGCAGCGGGCTGTTGGGACATCTGCAGGGCAGTGTCGCGGCCGCTGTCGTCGCACACTCCACCACTCCAGTCCTCATCGTCCCCCAAGCGGCCCGGCAGCCAATAGCCTCAGTTCGACGGCTGGCAGTGGCAGCAACGTCGGAGCGGCGATGACACGAGTCCGAAAGCCAAAGCCGTGATCGGTGCGTGCCCGCCGGTGCCGAACGGGAAACGGACCACCCCGGCCTTCACCATGTAGGTGAAGTACAGGACGTCATTGCCCGAATCTGCAGGAGCTTTGGTTTGATCTGACTCGCAGTCGTTGAGGAATGCGTTGACGTCGGCGGCGAACTCGGTGGCGTGCTGGAACAGGAACCCGTGGGCAGCGTCGGGGTAGATTTTGATTTTGGCTTGGGGAATCAGACCGGCCAGCAGGTAGGAGAAGTGCGGAAGGATCATCGGATCCCTGTCGCCGTTAGCGATGAAAACCGGGTGACTGATCGCGCTGACGCGTTGTAGCGCTGCATGATTGGGGATTCCCCAATCGCACACGGCATCATATTGCGCCAGTCTGCTTGACCAGGACGCAAATTCATCGACATCGACGGTGCGTCCGTATATGCGCCCCAGCGCCTCCTGGCCGGCTTGTCGACTCGCCGGCGAGGATGTGAAGAAGACGTCGAGGTAGCCGCCGGGGTCGGGCTCCGGCCGGCCTACGGCGTTGATCACCTCCGGGGCCCATCCGTGCATCCCGGCGCCACCTCGTGGTGCCGAGGACGCCAGGACAAGTCGGCGTACCACGTCGGGCCGGGTGAGGGCGATCTCCTGGGCGACAAAGCTGCCAATGGAGAACCCGAGGATGTCGACCTGTGGGACCTCCAGTGCGTCGATGAAGAAGAGGGCGTCGTGAGCCATTTGCTCCATCGTGTTGGGTGTTGTTCCGGTGGTGGCTCCGATACCGACGTTGTCGAATGCAGTGACGCGTCGCTCGCTTGCGAGTGCATCCAGAAGCGGTGGGTCCCAGTTCTCGAGATTACCGCGGAAATGTTGCAGCAATACGAGGGGTATGGTGCCAGTGCCGATTTCGCGGTAGGCGTAGTCAATGCCGTTGCTGGCGTGCATCAATCGGTTCGGTGCGGTGGTGTAGCTTTGCCCTGCTGTGGTAGTCATTGCGGTGTCCTTCCGAGGCGTTCACTGAGCGTGGGGATTCCCTGGTGGCCGTCACATTCGACCGTTCCACAAATTGCGGCTGCGAGCTTTCACCCTTTCGGTGATCGGTGCGCGATGGTGGCAGCGGGTCATGCCGTCGGTGTTCATCCCGGCCACGCCACAGTCAGCGCGTCCGCTGCGCTGCTGATGGACTGGATGCCAATGACGCGCCAGCCCACCGGTTCTCGCGCCAACTCGAAATGCACCACCTGACGCTCAATTTCGCTTCCGTCGGCCCGGCAGCGGGACATGATTGCCTCGATCGCTGCCCCGGCTTGGTTGTAGACCATCACGGAGTAGTCGGGGATGGTTGTGGTGGCGAAGCCTTGTTCGCGTAACCGGCCTTGGGTCTGCGCCGAGACCGCGACCACCTGCGTCGCCTCCAGCAGCCACTGGGCTGTCGAGCCGGCGGTGTAATGCAAGGGTACTGACCAATAGTCCAGGATGAAGTCTGTTCCCCGGGCGATGACGCCGGATACGACACCAATCCAGGTGCTCATGTAGTCATCGAAAAACCACTGTGTGACTTCGTCATTAACGGAAGAAAGGGTCATCCGGCAGTCCATTCGATTTTGCTCGCTTCTAGTCTGGGCGTTCGCACCCTCGGTCGGGTAGCTGCCCATCGCGTCGTTGGGGCCTCGGCGCTGCCCGTGCCGGCCCTGCTGGTCCTCGGGCGGGCGCGTCTGCACTCATCTCCCGAGATAGCCTTTGAGATCTTTAGCCAGATCCGCTGTCTGGCAACAGCGGAAGAAGTCTGTCGATGGTGATCGGGAATTCCCGAATCCGTGCGCCGGTGGCGTTGAAGACGGCATTGGCCACTGCCGCAGCGGATCCACAGATGCCGAGTTCCCCGAGTCCTTTAACGCCGATGGTGTTGGCTTTGTCGTCGAATCCATCGATAAAGATGGCGTCGATGTCGGCAATGTCGGCGTGTACGGGCACCAAGTATTCTGCGAGGTCGGCATTGACGAAGGCGCCGGTGTGAGGGTCAGGCATTGTTCCTTCCAGCAGTGCCATTCCCATGCCGAAGGTCATGCCGCCGATCAGCTGAGAGCGGGCTGTCTTTGCGTTGAGGACTCGGCCCGGTGCAAACACTCCCAGCATGCGGCTCAAACGAATTTCCGCGGTGTCGGCGTCGACCCGGACTTCGGCGAAGTGTGCGCCGTAGGTGGCGATGGAGTAGTTGGCGTAGTTGGGGTCCTGCAGCATCGAGACGCTGATGCCTTCGACTTCCAGCCCTGCGGGATGGTTGCGCGCCATGAGGTCGGACACCGACTCCGAGGCCGCCCCTGCGACGAGCTGCCCGTTGGATAGCACCATCGTGGTGGGCGTGACAGTGTGCAGTGGGGAGCTTGGATCGCCGGTGGCGGTGTTGGTCAAAGTCTTACGGAGCTCGTCGCAGGCATTGTGCAGAGCCACCGTTGCGCTGATGGCGCCCCACGAGCCGGCAGAGCCCATACTGCGGGGCAGGTCCGAGCGCCCGAGTTCCACGCGCACTCGCTCGATCGGCAGGTCGAGCTCTTCGGCGGCGAACTGGGTGAGAATGGTGTAGGTGCCGGTGCCGATGTCTGTCATATCCGAGAGCACAACGAGGTTGCCGTCGGGCTCGATGCGTATCCGCACGGCGGCGTCCATGATGGGCTGCACGCGTGTGGCCGAGGCAACCCCGTAGCCGATGAGCCACCGGCCGTCGCGGACACTGGCGGGCCGGGTGGGACGGCGGCTCCAACCGAAGCGCGCCGCGCCTTCGCGGAGGCAGTCGACCAGACGTCGTTCCGAAAACGGCACATCGCGTTCGGGATCGCGTGCAGGTTCGTTGAGGATCCGTAGCTCGATGGGGTCCAGCCCGAGCTCGTGAGCAAGCTCGTCCATCGAGGACTCCAATCCCAGCAGCCCGGACGCTTCACCCGGCGCGCGCACGTCTTCCCCGTCGAGCACATCCAATTGCACCAGGCGGTGCCGGGTCAGCCGGTCCGGTGCGGCATACAGGCTCCGGGTTGAGACGGCGATCGGATCGGCGAATTCCTCGTCCGGATTGGTGTGGGTGACGGATTCGTGTGCCACGGCCAGGAGTCGGCCCTGCTGGTCAGCGCCGAGGCGTATGCGCTGCAGTGAGGCCGGGCGGGCGCCGACCACATCAACGATCTGTCGGCGCGTCAGCGCTACTTTGACCGGCCGATGCAGCCGCTGCGCGGCCACAGCGGCGAGAATCGTTTCGGCGTGCACCCGCAACTTTGAGCCGAAGCCGCCGCCGACGTAGGGGCTGATCACATGGATGCGTTCCGGGTCGACCTGTAGCGTCGCCGCGATCGATGCACGCGCCGCATCGACGATCTGGGTACCGACGTAGACGAACAGATCCTCATCACGGGGGACGACCGTGCAGGCATTGGGTTCCATGGGTTCGGCGAAGTACCAGGGCAACACATAGTGTTGATCGAGCTGCACCGGCGCGCGGTCAAAGCCGGCTTGGAAGTCGCCCACCGCGGTGTCCGGTGGAAATCCCGCCGGCAGCGCAGCGGGCGCATATGCCTGGTCTATTTGCTCTTGCAGACTGAAATGCCCTGGTGCGGCGTTGTATCGGATGTTGACGAGCCATGAGGCCGCCTGCGCTTGTTCGAGTGTGGTCGCGACGACCAGACCGACGGCGTCGCCGTAGTGGTGTATCTCAGCGCTGCTGATCGTCGGGTGAGCTCGCCAGTATGCCCACATGATTGACTCGTCACGCATGCCCTGGGCGGGAACATTCTCGTAGGTGAGCACCGCTTGCACGCCCGGTGCCCGCTCGGCGTCCGCAGTGTCGATCGATTCGATGTGACCGCGCGCGATGGTCGCGGTGAGGATCACACCGTAGAGCATGTCCTTCTCTTGGTGTTCGTAGGCATAGGTGGCCCTGCCCGTCACTTTTGCCGGGCCGTCGACTCGGTTGACGCCGCGCCCGATCATCTGGCTCTCCGCTCGATAGTGGCTGCAACTTCCGCGAGGGTCCGGCGCAACGTGTTTCGTGCCAATTCGATCTTGAAGCCGTTCTCTTCCTGTGCCTGTGCGCCCTCGATCGCACGATCGGCGGCGGCTTGATAGGTCTGCCAATTCGCGGGTTGTCCGCTCAGCGCCGCTTCTGCTTCGGTGGACCGCCACGGCATCGATGCGACTCCACCGAACGCGACCCGAGATTCGGTAATCGTGCCGTCGGTGGTCGCCAGGACCACTGCGACCGATACCAGGGCGAATTCGTAGGACGCGCGGTCACGAACTTTGCGGTAGCGCTGTCCTCCCGGTGGCGGCGGCGGCACGGTGACAGCGGTGATCAATTCACCTGTGGCTAAATTGGTTTCGATGTGTGGTGTTGTGCCGGGTGGTCGATAGAACTCGCCGATGGACAGCTCGCGTGTAGTCCCGCGTGGGCCGAGCACCGTGACGGTAGCTCCGAGTGCCGCTAGCGCCACGGCCATATCGGAAGGATGGGTGGCAATGCATGCCTCGCTTGCACCCAGAATGGCATGGTTGCGGTGAGCGCCGTGTAGAGCGGCGCAGCCGGCGCCCGGCTGACGCTTGTTGCAGTTCGCGGCGGTGTCGTAGAAGTAGTGGCATCGTGTTCGCTGCAGCAGATTGCCGCCCACGGACGCTTTGTTCCGTATCTGCCCTGACGCCCCGGCAAGCAGTGCCTCAGCGAGCACTGGATACCGGCTGCGCACGACCGGATGGGCGGCGACGTCGGCGTTTCGTGCCGAGGCGCCGATGCGCAGGTGCCCATCGGGAAATTCCTCGATCGCGGTGAGCGGCAGTCGACTGACATCGATCAGATGCGGTGGTCGCTCGATCTCCAGCCTCATCAGATCGATCAGATTGGTGCCGCCACTGATGAACTTGCTGTCGGGGTGCGCGGCCATGGCCACGCAGGCCGCGTCGGGGTCGGTGACGCGCTCATAGGTAAAAGATCTCACTGTGCGGTCTCCTTGTGAACTTCCTGTATCGCGGCGACAATGTTCGGATAGGCGGCGCAACGACAAATGTTGCCGCTCATACGTTCTCGTATCTCCGGTGGCGTCAGCGCGATATGTTCGATGCTGACGTCGGCTGTCGCATGGCTGGGCCAACCTGCGCTCGCTTCAGCGAGCATGCCCACTGCTGAGCAGATCTGGCCCGGCGTACAGTAACCGCATTGAAATGCATCGTGGTCGATAAACGCCGCCTGCAAGGGGTGCAACGCATCCGGGGAGCCGAGACCTTCGATGGTGACGATGTCGTCTCCGTCGTGCATCACGGCCAGTGTTAGACAAGAAGTGATGCGACGACCGTTGAGCAATATCGTGCAGGCGCCGCACTGTCCGTGATCGCAGCCTTTCTTCGTTCCGGTCAGTTGCATGTGCTCGCGCAGCAGATCAAGCAGCGAGGTGCGCGGGTCGAATGTCAAGTGGTGTCGCTGGCCGTTGACGGTCAATGTCACAGAACAGGAGGGCTCCGCAGAATCTGAAGGCGCGGTGCTGTTCACGTCGCTTTGATCGTTCACATTCCACCCGTTTCTGATCAGTTTCCGCTATTGAGGAGTAGTCGCGCGTTGGCTAGGAAGAGTTCGACGTGTTGTGACTGCGCGCCATGCCCGGCGTCGGGAAGCATGAGCAGTCGGAAGCGAACAGGTTTTCGCGCACCGCGACGCAGGCCAATATCGTGCAGGACCGTCCCGGCAAAAAGCAGCGACTCATCAACCTCGCCAACGAGGTCCAGATGATCGCGTAGCAGGCGGGCGAAGGCCCAGCTGCGCACACTGTGGTTCGCAACCGGCCGATTCTCCTCGCTGAGTACCAAGTCGAAAGCAGCGGCGGCCCACGGAACGTCCGGCGCTACACTGAGCGAGTCGCTGATCGCGGTCTCGTTGTTTGTCGTCATGGCAACGATCGTCGTCCCGTCACCCGAGGGCGTGCCACTGTCAATTAGTCATTGTTCGATATAATCGAGCCAACCAGTCACCTCGCATCTCAGTTCCGGCAATGATGTCATTGCGTTCGATTGCGCATTACTTCCAATAGGTTTCGCAGTGTTTTCCTACCGCCAAGTGGTCCTCTCGGTGATGTCACATCACGTACGAGGCCGCGTCGTTGGTTCGACGGTGCGTCCTACCGTCGGGTGCGCTGTCACTGCTGAAGCTGACTTCGGCGGCGGCCCGCGCCGACACCAACATGGTCCCGAGGGATAAATCGGTCGATCAGTGGCTCGGCCCGGCAATACTGTGGACAGCGTGTCGCGCACGCTCGAGATGTCCGGCGGGAGCTTGCCGCCGCCCTTGATCATCACCTGCCCTGACACCTTCGCGCGGCGTCGGGGGATTCGGATAGTTCTGGAGGCGCCATCCGGTGAGCGGTGCTCGTGTTTAGACCGCCTCGCGGCGGGTCGCATTGGCAGGGGCCCGGAAGTTGCGGCGATACGTGGTGGGGGTGGTGTCGAGCCTGCGACGAAAATGGGTCCGCAGATTCAGTCCAGTGCCGAATCCGGCGCGCTCGGCCACCTCGTCAATGGACAGATCGGTGGCTTCCAGCAGCTGCCGCGCTTCATCGATGCGCATCGTCAGCAGCCACTGCAGCGGCGTGGTGCCCGTGGCCTCCCGGAAGTGTCGCGTTAATGTCCGTGGCGACATCGCACACCGGGCGGCCATATCTTCCAACGCTATCTGCTCGTGCAGGTGTTCCTTTGCCCAGGTGCATAATTCGCCTATTGGACCGACTCCGGAAGTCTGGAGCGGGCGGGCGATGAATTGGGCCT
>Ga0137412_10004709_pt1 | contig 10889 bp, 8 predicted proteins | sample CZODoug2_1_16fun_FD_122160 | JGI IMG/M metagenome (GOLD analysis project Ga0137412, IMG submission 122160) | Vadose zone soil fungal communities from Angelo Coast Range Reserve, California, USA - CZODoug2_1_16fungal (Hybrid Assembly) | ecosystem: Environmental > Terrestrial > Soil > Vadose zone... | reverse complement strand
GAAGCCCGGAATCTGGATGGCAAGGTGGAAGCCGATTCGGGCGATGGCCACATTCGCATCGCTGGGCGTTTCGATGCTCTCAACGTCAAGACAGGCGATGGGAGCGTGGACACACGCGTCCTGCCGGGTTCGAAGATGGAAACAAGCTGGACCATCCGGACAGGCGACGGCAGCGTCGATCTTGTGCTCCCATCCGACTTTCAGACGAATATTGACGCCAGCACCGGTGACGGCCACATCAGCCTGGGCATACCGGTGACTGTGGAGGGAACCTTCAGCAACTCGCAAATCCACGGCAAAATGAATGGCGGCGGCCAGCCTCTGACCATCCATACGGGTGACGGGTCTATCCGGCTGAGCAAGAGCTAAGGCGACAGTTTAGCTGAATCTCCCGCAGTTGGGAGACTCAGTTTGCCCTGCTAGTACCAGTACGCGAGTTTCGCAAACCCGCGCCCACAGTTGTCCGCTTTTGACGACTTCTTTTCACATCTTCGGACTCGTATCCTGTTGAAAACAAATAATGTAACTCTGGTGTTGCGCATGCATCCTAGACAGTGAGTTCTTCGGGAGATTGATGTGATCATCTATGCCCTCTTCGCCGCTGTCCTGCTCCTGATCGCGGTGGCTTTCATCAGCTCCATCGATTTTTCGAACCCTCGACGCCGCTGACTTTCAGCCTCATTTATCGAGACTATCCACTGATCGTCCCGCGCAAGAAGTCTTTCCGCCAGCACCTTCTGTGAAGCATAATCACAGCCTGAACATGGACGGCCAGGCGGTCAAAGTAACTGCGATGAGTACAGCCCGCCCTCGGCGCGCACGGACATGGGTTGTTCTATTCCTCCTGTACACGCTCATTGCGGTGCTCCTGACTGGCTACAGATATCTCGACGATCTCACGCGGCAGCATCCCGGCACTTTCTACATGCGTGTTCTGGAGGAAGGCACGGGCGTGTACTCCGTCTTTCTCTTGCTGCCTCTCGTCTTTCGGTTCGCCAGAATCTATCTATATGAGCGCAAAGGCTGGCTAAAGCTCGGTTTCTTCCACCTGGCTGCTGCGCTTATCTTCTCCGCGCTGCACACCACCATGATGGCCGTCAGTCGACACTTCCTCGCGCCCCTCATGGGCTTCGGTCCGTACGACTACGGCATCATGACTTACCGTTACCCCATGGAGTTTTCCAACGACCTCATTGGGTTTACCGTCATCGTAGGAGCGTATTCTTTCTACCAACGCTTGCGCATCGCACAGGCGCAGCAGCTGGCCTCGGCGGAATTGCAGACGAAGCTGGTGCAGGCGCAGCTGGAAAATTTGCGGCTGCAGTTGCAGCCGCACTTTCTCTTCAACACTCTGAACACGATTTCGTCGGTGATGTATGAGGATGTCCGGGCCGCGGACGCCATGATCACGCAGCTCAGCGACTTGCTGCGCTTGACGCTGCGGGCTTCTCGCGCGCACGAAATTCCGTTGTCTGAGGAACTGGAAATCACGCGGCTCTACCTCGACTTGATGCAAAAGCGATTCGAAAACAAGTTGCGCGTAACGTATTCCATCGATCCATCTTTGAACAGTTTGCTCGTGCCTCAGCTTATCCTGCAGCCGCTGCTGGAAAATTCCCTGCGGCATGGAATGAAGGCCGGAAGCGGCGCGATGGATCTCTCCATCGCGGCGCATCGCGAAAATGGCAGCCTGATCTTGCAGGTTTCTGACACGGGTTGCGGACTCGATGAAGCTGGCCTTTCAGGAATATTCGGCCGAGGGCTGGGGCTATCGAATATCCGCGACCGCCTGGCACATCTCTATGGCAACGCCCAGCAATTTTCGATCTCCAACCGGCCCGGCGGAGGCGCGAAGGTGACACTCCGTGTTCCGTTGCGTACCTCAGGGCACACTTCGCCATCCTCCGAATGAGTCCGCAGACCCCACTTCGCATTCTGGTTGTTGACGACGAGGCGCCCGCGCGGCGCAAGATTCTCCGGCTACTGCGCGAAGAATCCGCCGTGGAGATTGCCGGTGAAGCAGACGGCGGAGAGGCAGCCGTCGCGGCAATTAGAAAACAGCGTCCCGATCTGGTTTTTCTCGATGTGCAGATGCCGGGTCTGGATGGCTTTGGAGTGATTCAATCGCTCAAAGCCGCGAAGGTTCCGCTTCCACGAGTGGTCTTCGTCACGGCACATGACCGGTTTGCGCTTCGCGCGTTTGAGGTGCACGCCTTCGACTATCTGCTCAAACCCGTCGGCGAAGAGCGCTTTCGCGAAGCCCTCGGCAGGGCGAGGATACAGCACGAACAATCGGCTGACGGGTTCAGTTCGCGCCTGGGGGCAATGCTGGAGCAATTGCAACGTGAAAAGTCGCTACCCGATCGCTTGCTCGTCGAGGAGAATGCCCGGGCGATCTTCGTGGCAGTCAAGGATATCTCCTGGGTGGAAGCCGACCGAAATTATGTGCTGCTGCACTGTGGCGAAAAAACGCACACGCTGCGCAGTACGCTGGACGCGGTGCAAAATGTGCTCGATCCGAAGTTGTTCGTACGTATCAACCGGGGGACGCTGGTGCGGCTCGAGGCCATCCGTGAGTTGCTTCCATGGTTCCACGGCGAATACAAAGTCATGCTACACGACAATACAGAATTGCGCTGGTCGCGCCGCTACGTTTCGCAGCGCCCCGAACTTCTGAAGCCCAGCTGAGACTCCAGCGCGTCGTTGATGACGAAAAAGCGGATTGGCCCGTTCGTCCCGTGCTTGAGCCTACTTGTCCCTCATGTGTTGCGCGTCCACTGCGTTCGCGCTATTCCTTCTAGCCATGAAACCGACAATTCTTCCCCGTGGCTTCTTCATCGTGCTTCCCAGCTTGGCGTTCCTATGGCCGGCCTCCAATTCCCTTGCGCAAGGCAAGCCGGACGTCGGCTGGCCTAACTATGGCAACGACGGCGGCGGCACGCGCTACTCGACGGCGGCGCAGATCGACCGCAGCAACGTGGCGCAACTCAAGACCGCATGGACTTATCGCACCGGCGCGCTGCCGCATGACCAAGAACTCGACAAAAAAGCCGCGTTTGAAGCGACGCCTATCCTTGTTGATGGAAAACTCTTCTTGAGCACCCCGTACGACCACGTGATCGCATTAAATCCCGAAACAGGCACCAAGCTGTGGGAATTTGACCCCAAGCTTGAACTCCCATACGGCTCTTCGGAAGTCACTTCGCGTGGTGTATCGGCCTGGAGAGAGCCGCGTGCCAAAGCTGGCAAACCATGCGCGCTGCGCATTTTCATCGGCACGCTCGACGCTCGTCTCATTGCTCTAGACGGCGCGACGGGCAAGCCCTGTTCCGATTTCGGATCGGATGGCGAAGTCGATCTCACGAACAGCGTCAAATTGCGCGATCCTGGCGACTATCAGGTCACTTCCGCTCCCGCGATCGTCAAGGATCTGGTGATCACGGGAGCATCGCTGGGAGACAATCGTGCCGTCACTGTCGAGCGCGGCATTGTTCGCGCGTTCGACGTGCGCACGGGCAATCTCCGCTGGACTTGGGACCCGATCGCTCCCTGGGCCTACCAGACCATGCCTCGCACCGGCGCAGGCAACGCCTGGTCAACGATCTCGGTGGACGCTGAACGCGATCTCGTTTTCATCCCAACGGGCAGTGCCAGCCCCGATTATTACGGCGGCATCCGGAAGGGTGACAACAAGTGGGCCAACTCTGTAGTGGCGCTGCGCGCGAGCACGGGAGACCTTGTTTGGGGCTTCCAGGTCGTTCACCACGATCTATGGGACTACGACGTCGCGTCTCAGCCCACGCTGTTTGCCTGGATGGATGGAACGCCAGCAATCGCCATCACCACAAAAATGGGACGCGTGTTCGTTCTCAATCGGCTAACGGGCGCGCCGCTTTTCCCTGTCGAGGAGCGCCCTGTGCTCAAAAGTGACATTCCCGGTGAAGAGTCTTGGCCGACGCAACTGGCTTCCACCATTTCCGTGGTACCGGAAAAACTGACCCCTGAAGACGCGTGGGGCGTAAAACCGGAGGAGCGGCAGTGGTGCGCCGAAAAAATCAAAGCGGCCCGCTCCGACGGCATCTTCACTCCGCCGAGTATTCAAGGCACGCTGGTTTTTCCCGGTAACGTCGGAGGAGTGAATTGGGGCAGCGCCGCGTACGACCAGAAGCGCCACCTGCTCTTCATGGATACGAACCGCCTGCCCATTTTAGTGAAGCTGATTCCCCGAGCTGAGTACGATGACGCCCGGAAGAGCGCCACCGATGCCGACCGGCTGCACGGAGAATTTGCGCGGCAGGTCGGGGCGCCATTCGGCATGTTTCGCACGCCGCTCCTGGCCCCGAGTGGAGTTCCATGCAATGCCCCGCCATGGGGCACGGTCGCCGCCGTCGATCTATTCTCTGGGAAAAAAGTGTGGGATGTCCCGCTGGGAAGTTGGATTCCAGACATGAATACGGGAACGGTTACTCTGGGCGGGCCAATGGTTAGCGCGGGCGGCCTGGTCTTCACCGCCGCTGCCATGGATAATTATCTTCGCGCTTTCGATGTTGAAACCGGCAAAGAGCTTTGGAAGTACGAGCTTCCCGCCGGCGGGCAAGCTACTCCGATGACATACATGCTCAAGGGGAAGCAATATGTGGTCATTGCGGCAGGCGGCCACGGAAAGCTCGGCACAAAGCAAGGCGACTACGTGATCGCCTTTACGCTGCCGTGAGGAAGTCCCAGCGACGGAACGATTTCAGCACTTTGTGTAACTACATTTACCCAAAATGAAAACTACCATTGATCAAGCGCCTATTCTCAATTCTGAAAGGCAATCCTTCCTCGCGGACGGCATGCTCATCGTGCTGTTGCTCGCGCTTGCGAATTTCCTGCTCCATCTTTATTTCAACGATCGCTACGGTTACTTCCGCGATGAATTTAATTACATGGCCTGCGGAGACCATCTGGCCTGGGGCTACGTGGACCATCCTCCACTGATCCCGTTCCTCATAAAACTCTCCCGCCTCTTGCTGGGCGATTCGCTTCGGAGCATTCGAATCATACCGGCGCTGGCAACCTCGGCCGCCGTCATTCTGACGGCCATGACTGCTCGAGAGCTCGGCGGGCGCCGCTTCGCCATGGTGCTCTCCGGCCTGGCGTTCATCGCCGTGCCGATTTATCTCAATGACGGCAGCGTCATGACCACCAATTGTCTGGAGCCTTTGCTGTGGACGGGTTGCATTTATTTCGCCATCCTGGCGATCAAGCGCGAAGATCCTTGCTACTGGCTCGGATTTGGCATCGTCGCCGGAATTGGACTCGAAGAAAAATACTCGATTGCCGTACTCGGTTTCTGCATCGTAGTTGGACTATTGCTGACCGAGCAGCGCCGCATTTTTGCAAGGAAGTGGATTTGGCTTGGTGGCGCCCTCGCCTTCCTCGTTTTTCTGCCAAATTTTATCTGGAATGTTCAGAATCACTGGCCGTTTGTGGAACTCATGCACAACATCAAGGCCGACGGCCGCGATGTAGTTCTTTCTCCTCCGGTTTATTTCGCCCAGCAGGTTCTCATTATTCACCCGGTCCTCGCGCCGGTCTGGATCATCGGCGTGTTCGCTTTTCTTTTCTCGGCCCGGCTGAAGCCTTACCGGTTCCTCGGCTGGTGTTATCTCGCCGCTTTCACCGCCTTCGTTGTTCTCCATGGAAAGAATTACTATCTTGGGCCAATCTATCCAGTTTACCTGGCAGCCGGCGCCATGGTGATCGAAAGCTATATCGCGCGGTCGCGCCAAGTATGGCTGAAACCCGTGCTGGTAACTTTGGTTCTCGCCGGAGGAGCCCACCTTGCCCCCGTTGTCATGCCGGTTCTTCCCGTGGAGAAGTTCATTTCCTATATGGAGAAGCTGCCTTTCAAAGTGCCCCGCAGCGAGCACAGCCACATGCGCGCAATCCTCCCGCAACACTTCGCCGATCAATTCGGGTGGGAGGAGTTGGTCGCTGAAGTCAATCAGGCGTATAGGAAGCTTTCGCCAGAGCAACGAGCAGGCTGCGGCATCTTTGCCCAGGATTACGGCCAAGCCGGCGCCATCGACTTCTTCGGCCGCCGCTACGGACTTCCACCAGCGCTCAGCAGCCACCAGACCTACTTCCTGTGGGGACCGCGCGGCTATTCGGGGAATTGCATGATCGTACTTGACGATTCCCCGGAAGTCCTGGAACGCTACTTCGAGCGTGTCGAATACGTGGGTAAGTCATCAGACAATCCTTACGCGTTGGAACGCGAAATCCCCGTTTTTATTTGCCATGGGGCAAAATTCGGGTCTCTCGCAGATGTCTGGCCGCAATTGAAGAAATGGCGATAGTTTTTTCTGCAGCTAATTGACTCCGTTTAGCATGCTGGCTATCATCCGGTGCACAATTCCCTCTTCCCTGAGTTCCGCTAGACCTCGGACTTCCGCAAGTCGAAGCTGTGGAGAACTCAGGCCGATCCCGGATTCGTGAGAAAGGGTGAGCGCCATGGACCTGAACAAAGCCATCCTATACGGACAGTTGGTGAATGAAGCCTACAAAGTACCCACCTCCGACTTAAACAGCAGGGCCGGCACTACAGTGACCGCCGAACGTGGCCCGAACAAAACAACTTTTGATGTCATTGCGTCCATTTACGCCAATGACCTTGCGAAGGATGCCAAGAAAACCGAACCGACCGATACGGTTTCCATTGGTCTTGTGCTTTGGCAAGCGAGCACAGGAGAAGCCGTAATCGCTATCCGCGGTACACAGGGTCTCCTGGAATGGTTTCAAGACGCCAATATCGGCACGGAAAAGTGTCCCTTCGCGGAAGCCGGTGATACAGAAGATGGTTTTACCGATGTGTACAAATCGTTTGCAGTCAGCGGGCCAGGCGGGTCGTCAGTAACGGCATCGCTTGCGACCATTTTCGGGAGCAGGCAAGTGAATTCCTTAACGATCTGCGGACACAGCCTGGGAGGAGCGCTGGCAACGCTACAGGCACTCGATGTAGCCACAAACAGTAAGTTCAAGAATCCCACCGTTTACACCTATGCAAGCCCGCGCACCGGCGATGAACTATTCGCGAGCACGTACGACAGCAAGGTCCCCAACACGTTTCGCATCATCAACACGGCTGACCTCGTGCCGAAGTTACCGCTTCCTCCCTTGTACGGGCACGTTCATGGAGAATACAAGCTCAGGGCGCTAAAGTTCTTTCCCCCCGCGGTTTTAGTCGAGCCCAATCCGCTCTGCGAACACGTGCTGGAAACCTATCTTCATCTTTTGTCCATGCGCGCGGGCGGAGTGGTTCTGCCTTTGAGACCAGAATGCGCGACTCCCGGTGGTCTTGCTAAACTTACGAAGCATCTTCGGATGGAATTTCGGGACGTCAAGAAATTGCTCAAGGAAGTAAGCTAGTAAGCGAGATGAAGCGTTAAACACGAAGGTGCGGGGCAGTAGAAGCAAGCTAACCTAGAAGAATGCCACCAATCCGAAAACACGGCCGCGGCCTGCGCCTGATTGCCGCCTTCAAATTATTGAAAGGCCTGGCGCTGCTCGCGTTGGGCATCGGCGCACTCAAGCTCCTCCACAAGGACCCCGAAGCGATTGTGGTGCACTGGATCAACGTTTTTCAGGTTGATCCGCACAGCCACTATATGACCTTGCTGCTGGCGAAGCTGTCGAGGTTGGATGACCGGCGCCTGAAAGAACTGAGCGCAGGCACGTTTATTTATTCCGCCATTTTTCTGACGGAAGGCGTTGGCCTGGCGCTGGGCAAGCGCTGGGCGGAGTATCTGACGATCATCAGTACCGCTTCCCTGCTTCCGCTGGAAATCTACGAACTCATCAAACACGCCAGCATCGGCAAGGGGCTTGCACTGCTGATCAATCTCGCCGTGGTGGGCTATCTGATTCTGGAGCTTCGCCGGTTTCCCAAGCGGTCCTGACGGTACGATTCTCTGTCGTTTCTTCCGGCTGTGTGAAACGAATGCAAGACTTGCCGCACTACAGAACGGGTCATGTTAAACGTACAGGTGTTCTAGCAAGGACAATTTACGGTTAACGGAGAACTTCTTCGAGGATCCCAGGGGAGGAGGAGCCCAAGAGAATCACACTCAGGCGAAACGTGCTGTTCATCCTGCTGCTGGGATTGTGCCCGGGCTTTACCTGGGCGCAACAGGCCACGACAAAACGTGCTGTTGTCCTTCGGCGTGATCCGTCGAAATCGGCCCCCATCATTGCCCATCTCGCCAAAGGCGACAGGCTGATGCTGGTGCAGATGACCGCCGATAGCGGCTTCTATCACATTGAGACAGAGCATGACCAGATCGGCTGGGCTTGGTCGGCCTATGTGAGCCTTTCGCCGACTCCTCCGCCACCACCAACTCCAATTCCGACTCCACCGCCAGACACCGGTTGTGATACCAGCTTGTGGACTCATGTCTACCATTCCTACCGGCTGATCGTGCGTCAACAGTGTATCGCCGTGACGGGCACGATTGTGGATGCATCCGCCGGCGGAGAGCCGGATGGTGTCCGCCATGAAGCGGACGGCGATACCCACGGCTGGCTGAAAGTGGATGCGCAGTTCCAGAATCTGCTGAACGCCGGAAATCAGAACGACGAGGGCGGTAATCTAGTATTCGAAATTATATGCAGGTTCCCGGTGACGCAGGCTGACGCCAAGACGGCGTGCGCAAATTACACGGACAAAGTGAAGCTTCCAGCCGTGGGCTCGCACGTCCGCATTCTGGGAGTCTACGTGCAAGACACTTTCCACGGCCAGTGGATGGAGATCCATCCTGTTACAAGCATTGCCGTTCAATGAGGGCGACTGGCTGAGCGCGCAGCTTCGTGCCCGCTCTTAAGGAATCGTCAGCGTAAACCCTTCACGAACGGCTGCAGCCGTTTCATTGCCCTGATAACGATAGACCACGATAAGGACTTTGTCTGCACCTGGGGCAGGATCAACCCCGAGGGCGCCATTGGTCACCACAAAGCTCAGCGCGCCATCGCGAACTCGGCTGCGAAGGAGGTCAGTTACGATCGCCGTACGGCTCTGGACACCGTAATAACCCCTGATGATCCTCAGGCCACTCCTGTCATCCTGGTCGCGGTCGCCGCGGGGACGGTCATCCCAATCATCGCGGCGAACATTGAACATGCGGGCTTCCACAAAGCCGCCCTCGTTGTAAGTGAATTCGCGTTCCTCGTTCCGCCGATTTCTTGCGATGATGCGGAGCGCCTTATCTCTCCCAGGAGCCGGATCCCCGCCCATGGTTTGGTTGTTCACGGCGACTCTGCCGTTCACTCCGCCACGCCCGACGAGGTCCTTGAGAATATCGGTAACGTCGGTGACATGATTCCTGTGGCCGTATTCGGCTCGCATGATCTGCCAGCCTTCTTCCTGGGCGCCCACTCCGGTGCTCAAGATTGCAGCGCCGATCGCAAAAATGACCGCAGCAAGGATGAACACCCAATATCGATTTGAAAGCTTCATTCTGAGACTCCTTTAGGGCATAAGCCCTGGGCATTTGAATTACTTTAACCCGGCGAAGGCTCGCGGTCCTGCCAAATCAGCGGGTGATTGTCTTGAATGTCCACACCGTACGTGGCGATTTTTGAGCCCGCTGTCTGCTGCTTGGAGCCCGAAGCAACGTGATTTTCTCGCTCCGATTTGCAAATCTTTGCCGCATCCCTCATTATTATTTGTTTGTTCGGGGACGCGGCACGCTTCCGCTGCGGGTGTTCTTGTTCTGAATTCATTTTTACCGTCGATCGTATTCTGATCGTTCAATAAAAGGAGCGGCATGGAAAAGCCTTCCAAAATCGCGCCCGCCAAGGGGAAACTCGGAGTTCTGCTGCCGGGCATGGGCGCTGTCAGCACCACGTTCATGGCTGGAGTCGAACTCGTCCGCAAGGGCAAGTCGCAGCCCGTTGGATCGCTCACGCAGATGGGCACGATTCGCCTGGGCAAGCGCACCGAAGGGCGTTCGCCGCTCATCCATAAATTCGTTCCCCTTGCCGAGTTAAAGGATCTCACTTTTGGCGGCTGGGATATTTTCAAGGACAACGCCTATCAGTCCGCGGCGAATGCGGGTGTCCTGAACCCGCAAGACCTGGAAAAGGTGAAGCCCTTTCTCTCCACTATCAAGCCCATGAAAGCCGCGTTTGATCACGATTTTGTGAAGCTGATTGACGGCCCCAACATCAAGAAGGGCAAGAATAAGTACGAGCTCGCGGTCCAAATCAAGGAAGACATGGAGAATTTCCGCAAGACCTCACGCGTTTCGCGCATGGTCACCTGCTGGTGTGGCTCGACAGAATCTTTCGTGAAGCCCGAAGAGGTGCACTCCACGCCGGAAAAATTCGTTGAGGCCATGAAGACCAATCATCCGGCGATCGCGCCGTCCATGCTCTACGCTTGGGCCTCGGTGACTAGCGGCGTGCCTTATGCCAACGGTTCGCCGAACCTCAGCGTGGATATCCCGGCAATTCAGCAGCTCGCCCACAACCACACTGTGGCCATTTGCGGAAAAGACTTCAAGACCGGACAGACTCTTCTCAAGACTGTTCTTGCCCCTGCGTTCAAGGCGCGCATGCTGGGACTTGATGGCTGGTTTTCCACCAACATTCTTGGCAATCGTGACGGCGAAGTTCTCGAGGACCCGGGCTCGTTCAAGACAAAAGAAGAGTCCAAGCTCAGTGTGCTGGAATATATTCTCCAGCCGCAGTTGTATCCGCAGCTATACGGCAAGATGCACCATAAGGTGCGCATCAACTATTATCCGCCGCGTGGTGACAACAAAGAAGGCTGGGACAACATCGATATTTTCGGCTGGCTCGGTTACCCCATGCAAATCAAGGTGGACTTCCTTTGCCGCGATTCCATC
>Ga0137412_10004708_pt1 | contig 10890 bp, 6 predicted proteins | sample CZODoug2_1_16fun_FD_122160 | JGI IMG/M metagenome (GOLD analysis project Ga0137412, IMG submission 122160) | Vadose zone soil fungal communities from Angelo Coast Range Reserve, California, USA - CZODoug2_1_16fungal (Hybrid Assembly) | ecosystem: Environmental > Terrestrial > Soil > Vadose zone... | reverse complement strand
TAACCAGCTGAGCTACAGGCCCAACGTGATTGCAACATCCTACACCGAAAGAGCTTGGTGGATATATAAGGCGTCGCATGCCCCGTTAACCTACGATTTGGATGCGGGCTTTACTTCTGCGCTGGATGCCCCCATCAGATCGGGGCGTGGAGTCCTCCGGGATGTCGAGTTTTGATTTTGCATTCGGAATCTCTTACAACGCAGTATTCATGACGCGAACCATTCAAGCCTCTTTTCTTGTCATTACCTTTGGCTGCTCCGCCTTGCTGGCTCAGTCTCCCGATCGAAGACAAACCTCCACGACGCCTTCCAATGCGGGCCACGCGCCGGCATCAGAATAGCCACAGGCGATGAGCGAAGCCGATCGCCGCCTTCGCGCGAACGCTGTAGGACTTTCTGACGGAACGGCCCGCACACAGTTGCTTGATTCGCCACCATTTAACTTACATATTATTGACAGTCATTCCCCCACAACGGAAGATGCCAATGTTCATCCATTTTGGCAGAGAATCCCTCTAACTGCCGCAACACAATGAAGCGACATTGGAAACGCAGGCTCCCAGATAGTGTGTGCCGCGGAATTAATTATGGCTTCATCAGCCACTCCGAATTCTTCGCGGGCGATTCCGTCTACTACCACCAGATTTGCATGCCTTATTCTCAGCCCACATCTATCCCTCACGTCTGTCGGGACATCGGCCCAGCCATTGAAAGAGCATTTTGTCCGTATAAAGCGAGCCTCCTGGGGCCGGGAAGCAAGCCGGGGAGTTCATGCACGCTCCGACGCGTCGAGAAATTATTTTGGCGCAGGGCTCCGCTGTGTAGAGCTGATTCTTTTTTAAAATTGGAGCAGGAACACCACAGAACCGGCGATCGAGATCGCGGATAGATTGGAGACCCCGATGGCAACGCGCAGCCCTCTTCCTCGAGCATGGCGCATTCTTATTTTGATCTGCATGAGCCTTGTAGTTGGACTCAGTGGTACCTCAGCAGCGCGAAAACGCGCAGCGGCGCCCGCGGCTGAACCAATCCCTGCGCCGCGACCGGCGCCTCAGCCCTCTCCGAAGCCAGTCCCCACGAAGCCTGCGGCCGCGGAACCAGCCACGCCTCCTAGTCCTGCCCCACCACAAACTCAGAGCAGCGTACCAACTACGCCTACGCCAGCTGCCCAAAAGACGATGGGAAATGGCACAACAAGGTCCCAGCAGCTGCCGGATCCCAACCGTAAGCGCGAACAGCTCAAGTGGTTCTACGACCAGCGCGCCTATCCTTCAGGCCACATTCCTGAGAATGGACGAGGAAAAGCGTTGGCCCAGATGGACGGCTTGAGCCAGCGAGAGATCCAAATGGGCTTGCGGTCCGCGCCAGTTGCTAACGGAATCATTCCTTTCCCCGGGAGCACCACAAATTGGCTCTTCATCGGTCCGAGGCCGATTAATCAAACCTTCGGCGGCAACGGTGGATCACCTACTGCCAGCGGCCGGGTCACTTCATTGGCAATCGATCCCTCCGACGCCACTGGGAACACCGTGTACCTCGGCGCGGCCGAAGGAGGTGTGTGGAAAACAACCGATGGTGGTGCGACCTGGGCCACAAACTTCGATTCGCAGCCTTCACTTTCCATCGGAGCGGTCGCCGTGGCGCCATCAACTCCGACCACGGTGTACGTCGGAACGGGTGAGGATAATTTCGCCGGCGACAATTTTTACGGGGCGGGAGTGATCAAATCCACCGACGGTGGCGCAACCTGGACTCAGATCGGAGGCAACGGCGGAACCATTACTGGAGTCGCAGGCATCACCTCGTTTACTGGACCATTCTCCACCCGGATTGGCGGCGCCTTTATCGGTTCTTTGTCAGTGAATCCCCTGGATGCTAACACCGTCCTGGCGGGAGCGAGAATCTTCAGTAATGCAGGGTCGGGAATCTATTGCAGCAACGACGGAGGAACCAATTGGAGCCTGAAAGTTGCCGGGCCTGCCGGCACATCAGTTGTCTATGCAAATAGCACGAATGCCTTCGCCGCTATTGGTGCTCTTGGCGGGGACACCACCAACGGGATCTACATTTCAACGAATGCCAACCTGCCGTGTGCCAGCCAGACTTGGACTAAGCTGACGATCAACGTCACTGGGATTGCCGCGACGAACTTCGGGCGGATCACGCTGGCCATCGCGCCATCCACAACCGGCGCTCTTAACACGACGACGATCTACGCCGCAATCGCCGACTCTTCGTCCCCTTCTGGCGTTTCTAATGATTTGTTGGCCATTCTCAAGAGCACCGACGGTGGCACGACTTGGACCCGGCCCAACAGCACGACAACGCCGAACTTCTGTGCCGGTCAGTGTTGGTACGATGTCGCCATCGCGGTGCATCCAACGATGCCGAACTTCGTTGTTGTCGGAGGTTCTGCCTTCACGAATAATAGCTCAACACTGTTCCGCTCCACGGATGGCGGTACAACCTGGACCAGCGGCGGCGCTGACGACTTCACGATTGGCTCGACCAGCGTCCGGCCGCACGTGGACACGCACGCGCTTGCGTTTGCGGCCAATGGAGCCACACCGCGGCTCTATACCGGCGATGACGGCGGTGTCTGGCGAACGGACGATCCCGCGGTGATCCCGCACGTTTTATGGGTGGACTTGAACAATACGCTCGGCCTAACTCAATTCTATCCGGGCATGGGCGTCCATCCCTCCGACCAAAATATTATCTATGGCGGTAACCAGGACAATGGCACGCCTAAGTACTCAGGAACTCTAGACTGGATTGACATGGGCGTCTGTGGGGATGGCGGATATTTCGCCATCGATCCGAACGTTCCGAGCACGGTTTACGCCAGTTGCCAGAGATACAGTATCAACAGGTCCCTAAAAAACGGCGACGTAATCTCCGGGTTCCCCTCGTTCTCCGACATCACTACTGGAATTAATCAAGTTGACCGGGGGCAATTCATTCCACCTCTTGTCATCGACTCATCACTATCGAACCGGCTCTATTTCGGCACTTGCCGCATCTGGCAGACGATGGATCGTGGCGATACTTGGACAGCCATTTCCGCCGACCTTAGCGCCGGTAACGTAGGCGACTGCTCGGTCGCCGGCCCAGGAAACGTCAGTACGATCGATGTGCTTCACAACGACAGCAACATCGTCGTTGCCGCGACGACCAATGGAAGAGTCTGGCGCACGTTGAACGCTGGCCTCGGCGCGAGCGCTACGTGGTCCGATATCACCGGCACCGGCCTTTCCACGCGCTTCATTACTAGCATCAAGACAAAGCGGGGCGATTCGACCGGAAACATTCTTTACGCGACTTTTTCGGGCTTCTCCGGCAACAACGGGAATTTTGCGGATAACCTGGGCCACGTCTTTAAGACGACGAACGGCGGCGTCACGTGGAGTGACATTAGCGGAAATCTGCCAAACATTCCGATGAACGCAATTGTGGTAGACCATAACAGCGCTCCGGTGTTTGACGCGCTTTACATTGGCACCGACATTGGTGTCTTCACGTGTGCTGACCCGGAAGCGGCGACTCCCTGCACGAACTGGACCGTGGTGGGCGCTGGCTTGCCCCGTGTGCCGGTCCTCTCCTTGGAAGAGCGGCGTGCATCGCGCAATCTGCTTGCGGGTACGCACGGCCGCGGAGCGTGGAATTTCCGACTTAATGAAATTGCGGTGGCGGCCGCGCCGTTTCTGTCCGGGATTTCGCCCGCCACGACCGACGCGGGCGTGCCCAACTCCGGCACTTTGACGGTGACGCTGCAAGGGAATTTCGACGCGAACTCCATCGTTTTGATGGACGCCACCTCAACCGGAATCGTCACGCACCCAGCGGTGGGGAATCAGATCACCGCGGATATTCCCGCCAACCGGTTTGTCAACGGTGGTCAATCGGCCATTACGGTTGGCGAAAGCAACTCGGCCAGCGTTTCGTCCGGCTTGGCGTTCACGATTCTTGGTCCGCAACCTACCATCGCCTCTGTAACGCCCGGAAGTGTGAACGCCGGCAATGCCGGAAATCCGCTCGATGTAGCGGTGACTGGCACGAATTTTGATTGCAGCATAGCCCCAGGCCCCACGGGCGGCACGGCGGGCACAAAGCTGCGTTTCAACGGTATTGACCACGACTTTAAGGCGAATCCTCCTTGCAACTCAAGTTCCGCGACTTTCACCATCCCATCTGGAGAAATTTCCACCTCCGGCAACATTTCGATGTTCACGTTTACGCCATCGCCAGGCGGTGGGCAGTCGTTCTCCAGCTTTAGCTTCACAGTGAATCCCGGTGTGGGCAACCCGGTGCCAACGATCACCACACTTTTGCCAACCAGTGCGACGGCCGGAGGAGCGGCCTTGACGCTGACGGTGAACGGAACGAACTTCAACGCTAGTTCGGTGGTCAATTTTAACGGTGCAGCTAAGACCACGACGCTCGTGAACGCGACGCAGATTACCGCGGCCATTGCTGCGCCCGATGTTGCGACCGCAGGCCAAGTGAACGTCACGGTGACGAACCCGGCGCCGGGTGGCGGGACGACGACGAATCAAGTATTTACCATCGCGAGCTTCGTGTTGACTCAGGCTACATCCACTACCCTGCAGATCACCTCGGGCACGCCGGCAAGCGTCGTACTGAATTTGACCACGACGCCCGCCAATGCGGCGTTGCCAGCCGACGTGAACTACACTTGCGCTGTGCCAGCGTCATTGTCAGGCACGACCTGCGCGCTCAATCCAGTCAAGACTGCTGCTGGCAGCATTTCGGGCAGTACGACGCTGATGATCACTACGACGGCGAACATACCTCCGCCACCTCAACAGCGAAACCCATGGACGCCGTATCTGCCGTGGGCGACCGCGACGGTTCTCGCAGGCCTCACGGCCATCTTCTTCGCCGAGCGGCGGAAAATCTCGCCGTTACGGGGACGCGTGGCCTACCTAACGCTGGTGTTGCTGCTGATCGCCACGGCAGGACTCGTTGGTTGCATGAGCTTGCCGCCGACTCTCACGCAAAAGGGGGCGTCGAGTGTCACTGTGACGTCGGCCTCCGGAGGAGCATCGAAAACGACGACAGTGAATATCAACGTGAATTAGTTCGGAGGGAGAGCGGGGTTGGCGGCGCCCCGACGGGTCGGGGCGGTTTTACGCTGCGATAGAAATGCAGGCTACCGAATTCCCGGAGTGTTCACTCGGATTCTATAAAGGCTCGTGCGCGCCGCAATGTAAAGAGTCTTGTTGTCGGCATCGCCGAACGCAACGTTCGCCACAAACTCGGGAGTGCGAATCGTGCCCAGATGCTTGCCGTCCGGCGACAGAATCCAGACGCCGCCTGGCCCGGATTCATAAATGTTTCCCTTCGTGTCCACCTTCATGCCATCGGTAATTCCGGGAAGAGGATCTGAGTTCATGTCGATCAGCATTTGGCTGTTCGTGAGCGTATCGTCGGGTTGCACGTCGTAGCGCCTGACGTATCTGTTCTGGCTGCCGTTCGCATAGAGAACTTTTTCATCCGGAGAAAACGCCAGCCCATTCGGCGTTGGAATATCCTTGATCGCAAGCGATACTTTACCGTCCTTCCAAATGAAAATGCCGGCGAAGTCCAGTTCCTTTCCGGGGTCTTTGTCTCTGCCGCGCAAGCCGCCATATCCATCAGTGAAGTAAATCGCACCGTCTTTTTTGACGACTAGGTCGTTCGTGCCGCCGAATCGTTTTCCCTCAAAGCGGTCCGCCAGGATCGTCCGCTTTCCGTCCTTTTCGATTCGGTCGATGGACCGGCCCGACCATGTGGCGATCAAGAGCCGGCCCTGCCGGTCGAGCGCAAGTCCGTTCGACCCGATCATGAAGAACACGTCTTTCCGATTCGCATCCGGCTGCGGCATTCCCACGCGCCAGATGTCGTATCCCGTGTAGCCGCTGTGGTCCAAATAGAGGGAAACTTTCCCCTCGGGCGTCACTTTGTAGATCACGTTGGCGTACATGTCGCTCAACAACAGGTATCCGCTTTTTCCTTCGTCCACCCACACGACTCCCTCGGTGAATCCGAAATCATTTTTCACCAGGTCCAGTTTGGCATCGGTGGAAACGAGCGAATCGAGCGCCGGGTCCAGCCTGATAACGGTGGACGTATTCCCCGGCCCTTGCGCGCGCAACGAACTCACCGCGAGGATCGCGAGCAGCAAGACAAGCAGCACGTTTTTTTTCATCTGTACCTCGATGCGATGGAATGCATTCAACCCCCGAGCCTATGGCGCAGCAGAGTAGCACAGACTTCAGTCTGTGCAGCTTTGGTTTTCATTCGAGCGGAGAAGCGCACAGACTGAAGTCTGTGCTACTGAAACCGAGCCGGCCATTCCCGCCGCGGCCGCGTGGCGATGCCGGAGGAAAAAACGGATTTGGCGTTCTACCCTTGATGAGAATTTACTTCCGGCCGCGGTTGTGGCTGCATCATCCCCTGTGCCGCAACCAATTCGCGCGCGGGGCCGCGCATGGAAGGCCACTTGCGCGCAAAGACGATGCCGCCAGCGAGACTTGCAAGACCTCCCAGCGCGACAGTAACAGGTGCGCCGATCCGATCCGCCAGCGTTCCGGCAACCAGAGAACCGAGCGGAGCCATTCCCAGAAACATCATCGAGTACAGTGACATCACACGCCCGCGCAGTTGGTCCGGCACCATGGCCTGAATCAAAGTGTTGATGGACGTAAACTGCATCATCATGGTGAAGCCCGCCAGCGTCAGCGCCACGAACGAGGCCCAAAACCATCGAGACGCGCCGAAAAGAGTCAGTGAAGCGCCCAATCCAATTGCCGAGTAGGCGACAATATTTCCTAAGCCCCGCAATTCCTGCCGCATCGCGAGCGCTAGCGCGCCGAACATCGCGCCCAATCCCACGGCGCCCATCAGGTTTCCGTAGGCCGATGCGCCCCCGTGCAAAATCCGGTCGGCGAAGATCGGCATCAGCACGCTGAAAGGAAGCGCCATGAAACTCACAACTCCCAGCAGAATCAGCAGCGTGCGAATCGGCCTGGCGTGGCGAACGAAACGGAATCCCTCGCGCAGCTTTTCGATGGGTGAACTGCCGTCGTGGGCTACCAGCGAATTTTCAATGCGCATCATCAGCAGGCCCGCGAGGACGGCGATATAGCTCACTCCATTCACGAAGAAGCACCAGCCTTCGCCAATCCGTGCGACCAGCAGACCGGCGACCGCAGGTCCGGCCACGCGCGCGCCGTTGAACATCGAAGAGTTGAGGGCAATCGCGTTCAGCAAATCCTCGCGCCCGACCATCTCGATCAAGAACGATTGCCGTGCCGGCACATCAAACGCGTTCACGACACCCAGCAGCGTTGCCAGCATGATGATTTCCCACACGCGTATGCGCCCCGTGAGAGTAAGCGCCGCCAGCGTAAACCCCAGCAACATCGATGCGACTTGCGTTGTGATCACAACGCGCTGGCGGGGCCAGCGGTCAGCCGCCAAGCCTCCAATCGGTGACAACAGGAAGATGGGAATCTGGCCCACGAAGCCGAGCAATCCGAGGAGCACCGATGATCCGGTAAGCCGGTAAATGAGCCACGCTTCAGCAATGGTTTGCATCCAGGTGCCGACCAGCGAGATCAATTGCCCCCCGAAGAACAGGCGGAAATTGCGGTGTTTCAGCGATCGAAATACTGCGGGGAGGCGGCTTTGCCCGGAAGGACCGGGCGTGGGGATATTTGTGGGCTGAACCACTTCCGCCGTTGGAATTAAATCCGCCATATTTTACGAAGTACTCGACCCGCCTTACCTTAAGCAGGTCCGGCATATTCCAGTAGCACAGGCTTCAGCCTGTGTGGTTTTGATCTTCGCGCGGGCGGAAAAGCACACAGACTAAAGTCTGTGCTACCAGAGGCGACCAAATTCCGCACCGAAATCCGATACATCAAGCTCAAATGCAAGAGTAAATCCGTCACGCGCTCACGAGAGATTCGAGATAGGAGCACGCACAAATATTGTATCGCACGCCGCCTCTGTTTTCTCCGGTTGTGCGTGAGAATCGCCACGTCGCGTTTGTGTCTCACGCTTATGGATAACAAATAGTCCGAAATATCTCGGAGTACGCATGATTGAGACCTCCTCGCGCGATTTTGTGGCGCCGGCGTCTCGCCGGCGTTCTTACCCAATGTCGCCTGATTAAAAATCCGCTGTCGAGACGCTGGCGCCACCAAGAGCTTATCTCGAACAATAAAACTCGTAGTTTCCGTTTCGCCCAACCATGTTCTTGGGGGAAAAGCGGACTTGATCCTCTCCCTGGAAATGGATGTCTCTTCTGTTGGTGTAAGCCCAGCTTGGAATGTGATAAAAGCGACGGGCGCAATGAACGATCAAACCAAAATATCAGACGTAGGAGAACGAGCCCGGGGGCGCATCGCCTGGCGGCTCTTGCCCTTCCTCTTCATCCTTTACTTCATCGCATATCTGGATCGGGTCAACGTGGGTTTTGCCGGCCTTGAGATGTCCCACAACCTGGGTTTCACCGATCGCGTATTCGGCTTGGGCGCGGGCATTTTTTTTGCGGGCTACTTCCTGTTTGAAATTCCGGGGGCTCTCATCGTCGAGCGCTGGAGCGCTCGGAAATGGATTGCCCGCATCCTGGTTACCTGGGGACTCGTCACCATACTGGTCTCCATGATTCATACGCCGATGCAATTTTACATCGCCCGTTTTCTTTTGGGCCTCGCGGAAGCGGGTTTTTTCCCCGGCATTATCGTCTACCTGACGCATTGGTTCAGGCATGAAGATCGCGCCAGGGCCGGTGCGTTGTTCATGACGGCGATTCCTGTCGCAAATGTTTTGGGTTCGCCCCTCGCCGGTTGGCTGCTGGGAGTGCATTGGCTCGGGATTCCCGGGTGGCGATGGTTGTTCATTCTGGAAGGGATTCCGGCCGTATTGCTCGGCATTCTCACGCTGCTCTGCCTGACCGATTGGCCGCGCCAGGCGGGCTGGCTGCCCGCGGACGAGCAGGAATGGATCATGGGCGAACTCCAGCGCGAGCGGGAAGCAAAAACTGTCGCGGGCGCGTGGACGATAAGTCGGGCGCTTCGCAGCCGAAAAGTAATTCTGCTGGCGTCGGTCTATTTTTTCGCGCTCGTTGGACTTTATGGATTCAATTTCTGGTTCCCGACGATCCTCAAACGCGCGACGGGACTTCCAAATCTGACTGTTACCTTGATCGCGGCATTGCCTTATCTATTGGGCGTCGTCGTAATGCTCTGGAACGGCTGGCACTCTGACCGCACGGGGGAACGCCGCTGGCACACGTGCTTGATTTTGTTTTTCTGCGGAGCATTTATGGCTCTCGCGGTGGGTTTCCAGGCCAACCTCTGGCTCGGTCTCGGCTTACTGATTTTGTCAGGCGCGTGCACGACGGCCTTCATGCCCAGCTTCTGGCAACTGCCAACGGCCATGCTGAGTGAATCGGCAGCGGCCGCATCCATCGGGCTCATCAACTCAGTCGGGGGCCTGGGAGGATTTGTCGGCCCCTATTTCGTCGGCTACCTGCGCACCCTCACGGGGTCGTTCAGCTTTAGCCTGGTCTTCATGGTCGCAGCCCTCTTCCTTTCCGCAGCGCTGGTGTTGACGCTCCGAATCAAGCGGACGTAACTTGGTTATTCTCGTTACCAGAAATCAATCACATATATGGGTGAGCAAAAGACCGGGCCACGCGCCAATACAATGATTTCCCGATTAAGTCTCTTGCGCTGAGCAAGGGTACGCAATCGCAGATTGTCCTACCCTGACCCTTCGACCATGTAATTGTTTGCCTACAGTAGTACGAAGGTACCAGGTCTGCCAACGATCTTGTCCCCCATGCTCCGAATCGGAGGGTTATTCCATGAAGAACTTCGCAATCTTATTCGGCCTCTTGATTGCGGCGGGGAGCACACTCGCCCAGCAGCCAACCACGACAGTTCAAATGCGGTGCCGCGACTTCGCCCCAACGGGAGATGCCCTTGGTCCTGAAGAAACGCTCGTCAACGGGATGGCCTGTCACGCGATAAAGCAAGTTGCGGTTCCGGCAAACGCTCAAGTGTGGGAAGCAAGCCCCACTCCAGTTGGACCTTCCGTGAGTCCCCAGGCGCCTGTTACGGCTATGACACTTGCTTCGGCAACGTCGGCAAGTATGAAGATTGTCCCCGGCTCAAAGGTTTACATTGCGCCTATGGAAGGCTTCGAGAATTACCTTGCGGCCGCGCTCGGGAAGAAGAAAGTCCAACTAGTGCCCGTTGCCGACCAAAGGCTGGCCGATTACGTGATCACCGGCACATCAGTGGATAAGAAAGCGGGATGGGCAAAAATTGTAGTTATGGGAAACATCCACTCAGATAATGCCGCCAGCATTACAATGACGGATCGCCGAACCGGCGCGATCGTTTACGCGTACGCTGTCGACAAGAAGAGCACTATGCACGGCCAGCAGACGACAGCAGAGGCATGTGCAAAGCATCTTGAAGCTCATATCGAGGGACATGACTAAAGAACTTTGGCGTGTAGCCAAAGCCTTACGGTGTGAGAGAATTTCGGTGCCGCATGCCCCGACCGGGTCGGGGCATGCGGCTTTTGAGTTTTCTGGGTAAGATGCACGTGAAATGATTCGCCTACTTCGCCTACTTCCTGCGCGTAACAATACTTCCCGATCGCCAGAGGCCATCGAATGACAATTGGTAATGAAGTTTTTGTCTACAACGGTCTGCCGACCCGAGTTGTTTTCGGTTCCGGCACGAGCGCGCGGGCGGGCGAGGAGGCGCGCCGGATCGGGGTCAAACGTCCGCTCGTGCTTTCGACTCCGGAGCAGAAGAATGAGGCGCAGGCTCTGGCGGCAAAACTCGGAATGGACGTTGCGGG
>Ga0137412_10004707_pt1 | contig 10891 bp, 9 predicted proteins | sample CZODoug2_1_16fun_FD_122160 | JGI IMG/M metagenome (GOLD analysis project Ga0137412, IMG submission 122160) | Vadose zone soil fungal communities from Angelo Coast Range Reserve, California, USA - CZODoug2_1_16fungal (Hybrid Assembly) | ecosystem: Environmental > Terrestrial > Soil > Vadose zone... | reverse complement strand
CTATCAATAATTGAGGAGAAGCCGGCCTCTATTGCAGTTTTCAAGAGCGGACTATGAGATAAGCCACCATTCCCACTGTTGCGCCCAAGAGCACGGCCACCACGATGGACATGCTGAGAAACACCCGGCGGAGTGCGCCGATCTCGGCCACGAGTTTCCGGCTCTCTTCAATGCTGCTTTCGTGAACCACCCGCAAGCGCCCCATTTGTTGTTCAATGCGTTCCAGCTGGAGAGCCTGATTCCTGGCTTGCACTTCCAGATCACGGCTGCTGGTCTGCATGGTGGCGAAGCCCTTGTTGAGCTCGGTAAGGTCCGGACCGGCTTTGAGGATACCCCGGTCGAGCAGCGGCACCAGGCGGGCCAGATAGGGCAACACGACGCGCAACTGCAGTAGAAGTTCCCACATAGAGCGATGCGAGCCTTTCTCGGCTTTTTCGAGGGAGAGCGGGGGTTGGGTAGCTTCGGAGGCAGGGTCAGGATTCAGTTTTTTGGTCATCAACGCGTGGCAGGGCCGGATCCCGCCTGCGCTCATGGTACGCAGTTGCTCAAAACTTGCCTAGGCAGGTGTTTGCGGCGACAATAGGGGGTTGCGTCAGAGCTTTCCCGGATCTTCCATTTTTGGGAACCATTCGAGTAATTTATATGAAAAAAAGTGTTGACCCTCAGTTTCGATCGCGATAAGTTCTATTTGGCTTAGAGAGAGCGCGCCTTTTGGGCATTGACTTTACCGATCGCCCTTCCCTTGATCGTCCATGTTCAGCAAGGGTACCGGGGATCCAGAAGACACTCTCTTAACCACAGAGGTCACAGCAGCGCGACATGCAGGTCACTTAGACGCATGCGCAACCTGGAGACAGAGGCCATCGCTTCTACAAGCGCCTTTGCATAAGGGTTCCGCGCGAGGGAATTCCGCCGGAAGCGCCGTTTCACTAACGACGCAGGGAATCTTTCCAGTAACCGGTTGGACAACAAGAAACCCAGACGAAAAAATTGTTCCCGCAAGAGAGCAAACGCGTCTAACAGATAGAAAATCGACCGACGCCGCGCAAGCAGACGCTTTGCCGCCTGACAAATGCGCATATGGACGGTCAAAGGATGAAGGAGAATTAAAGATGCGCTCTGATCTTATCTTTGGGGCACTTGCCCACGTCACGAATCGCTATACACTGTGCCAGCTGGCTTCCAAGGCAACGCGCAAGCTGCACAAGCCCAATACTCGTCTACAGGACACCACCAACGAGGTTCTAGTCCGGTTCCACCACGAAAGCCCGGCGGCAACAGCCGCCGCCACTCCGGAAGCATCTCAGATCCAGCAGCGCCGCGCAGCTTAAGCGCGGCCCTGTTCTGGGCCTTTTCGACCCCTTCCTCAGACAAACTCGAACCTGCTCAAACCAGCAAGATTCCTGCCCGATAAACCCCTCCAATAACTTCCTCCCGTAGGTGAAAATGACTATTTCCGAATTAAAAGAAAAGAACATAACGGAGCTGAGCCGCATCGCCCGCACGCTCGAAATCCCGGGTGCCAGCGGCCTCCGCAAACAGGATCTTATCTTCAAGATTCTTCAGGCCCAGAGTGAAAAAGAAGGCCATATTTTTGCCGAAGGGGTGCTCGAAATCCTTCCCGACGGATACGGCTTTCTACGTTCCCCTGATTACAACTACCTCCCAGGCCCAGACGATATTTACGTTTCGCCCTCGCAAATCCGCAAATTCGACCTGAAGACCGGCGACACCATCAGTGGCAACGTGCGGCCTCCCCATGAAGGGGAAAAATATTTTGCCCTGGTGAAGATCGAGGCTATCAATTTTGAGTCTCCTGAGGAGACTCGCAACAAGATTCTCTTTGATAACCTCACCCCTCTCTACCCTCAGGAACGGGTGAAGATGGAGACGGTCCACGAAAATACGAGTGGACGGGTCATGGATCTGCTGACTCCCGTGGGCAAGGGGCAGCGCGGCCTGATCGTCGCTCCTCCCCGCACCGGCAAGACGATGCTGCTGCAATCGATCGCTAATTCCGTTACCACCAATCACCCTGAGGTCGCGCTGATTGTTCTGCTGATCGACGAGCGCCCGGAAGAAGTGACCGATATGCAGCGGTCTGTGAAGGGTGAGGTCATCAGTTCGACGTTCGACGAGCCGGCAGCACGACACGTGCAGGTGGCGGAGATGGTGATCGAAAAAGCCAAGCGCCTGGTGGAGCACAAGCGCGACGTGGTCATCCTTTTGGACTCCATCACTCGTTTGGCGCGCGCGTACAACACGATTGTGCCGCCGTCGGGCAAGGTACTGTCGGGTGGCGTCGACTCCAATGCTCTGCAGCGGCCAAAGCGTTTCTTCGGCGCGGCGCGCAATATTGAAGAAGGCGGCTCCCTCACTATCATTGCCACGGCCCTGGTCGATACCGGCTCGCGCATGGACGAAGTCATCTTTGAAGAGTTCAAAGGTACGGGCAACATGGAAGTGATTCTCGACCGCAAGCTGGTCGACAAGCGCGTATTTCCTGCGATCGACATCCAGCGTTCCGGGACGCGTAAGGAAGAGTTGCTTATCCCCAAGGAAGATTTGCAGCGGATTTGGGTGTTGCGTAAGGTGCTCAACCCGCTCTCCCCGGTGGAAGCCATGGAGTTGCTGGTGGACCGCCTGGGCAAGACTCGCAATAATGCGGAGTTCCTGCTCAAGATGAACTCGTTGTAGGGATGATCGACCACAAATCCAGTCCCGCAGAGCCTGCCCTGAGCTTGTCGAACGGGACTGGATTTTCGTCGCGGTAGTTCTTACGCAGTCATTTAGCCCTACACAAACCCAGCAGAATCATTTGGTCTAAATCCCTCATCGATACTTGTACGGCACAGTCCTTGCCCTTCTCACTCCGCGCGACAGCCCGGTTGTCGGGGTTTGCAGTTTTCCGTTTAGGTTTGCACCATTCCTGTAATCTGATAGCACACACAGGGGGATATGCATGGGAAAGGAATCCCAGCACCGCAGGAGTGCGGTTGTAGCGCTCGGCGGGGCTATGTTCCTGCTCCTCCTGGTGCTGGCTGCCCTGAATGCCTTCAATCCCCTGCCGCCATTTCTGCGGCCTCTGGGCACGGGCCAGATCTTCCTGTTTACCGCTCTTTCGGTCCTGGCGTTTCTGCTTCTACTGACGCTGCTGGTCCTGCTGTTTCGCAACATCGTCAAGTTGTTGGCCGACCAGCGCAGCCGGGTACTCGGCTCAAGAATTCGCAGCCGGATGCTGGTCGGCGCACTTCTGCTTTCGTTCGCGCCAGCGGTGTTCATGTTCCTGTTCAGCTTCGGACTGCTGAATCGCTCCATCGAGCGCTGGTTCTCGCAGCCAGCCTCACAATTGCGGCAGGATTCGACGCGGGTGTCGCTGGAACTTTCGCAGTATGCAGCTGGCAACGCCAGGGCTGAAGCGGAATCACTGGCCAGTTCCCCGAGGATGCTTCATGCCGTACAAAGCGGCGATTCCGGAGCCCTGCAACGGGAGATAGGATCGCACCGCATCACGCTCGAGGGCGGGTTCGCGTTGGTCTTCCGGAACGGTGTGGCTATCGGACAATATCAGCTCCCTCCGGACGATGGCGGGGCGGTCATTCGTTCCTGGATGGATGAAACGGAAAGCGATGTCGCCCAGGGAAAGAACACGTTAACCTCCACCGTTTTGCGGGCCGCTCAGCGCAGCGATGTGCCCATGCTGGTGACGGGAAAAGACGAATATGTATTGGGGGAAGCCAGTACCGGAGACGGGGGAATCGTGGTCGCGGGTCTGCCCCTTCCGGCAGGGCTAAGTGCCACGGTTCAGGACATTCGCTCCGGCACCCGCGACTACCAGACGCTGTATAGCGCGCGCAACCGCATCCGCAGCACCTACCTGTTGCTGCTGTTTCTCATGACTACGCTGGTCTTCTTCGCCAGCAGTTGGCTGGCGCTGTTCCTCTCCAAACAGGTGACCAGGCCGGTCGAGGCATTGGCGGACGCCATGGATGCCGTGGCCGCCGGCCACTACGCTCACCGGGTCAGGGTGGAGGCGTCGGAGGAACTGGGGGAACTGGTGCGGTCGTTCAATCGCATGGCAGAAGACCTGGAAGGGAGCCGCGCCTTGGCTGAAACCTCGACCACCCAGTTGTCAGCGGCGAACCGGGCACTGGAAGAACGCCGCAGCGAACTGGAAACGGTGCTGGAGACGATTCCCAGCGGGGTGGTGACACTGGACCCGCAAATGTGCGTTTTGCAGGCGAATCGCGCCTCGCGCAACCTGCTCAGCCCGCGGGACCATCACGACCTCTCCGGCATGCCACTGGAATCAATTTTGCCGCGCGAAATCGCCGATGAGTTGATCATCCTTCTGCGGCGCAGCAAGCGCATGGGCCAGGCGGCCACAGAAATCGAGTTACCAGGACCCCGCGGCCCTCTCAACGTAACCGCGACCATTGCCCGGCTGGAGCTGGGCAAGGATCGCGAAGGATGCATTCTGGTGTTGGAAGACGTCACCGATTTCCTTCACGCCCAGAGACAGATGGCCTGGAAGGAAGTCGCCCAGCGAGTGGCTCACGAGATAAAAAATCCGCTGACGCCGATTGCGCTTTCCGCGGAGCGAATTCGCAAGCATGTTGACCGGCCCACACTCGACTCCGACTCTGTCATTCGGAAATGCAGTGAGGTTATCCTGGGTTCCGTGCAAACTATGCGCAGGCTGGTGGACCAGTTTGCTTCGCTGGCCCAGTTCCCCACTTCGCGACCGAAGGTTTGCGACCTCAACTCCATTGTGGAGAGCGCCCTTGCCCTGTTCGCGGGGAGAATCCAGCATATTCGGGTGGTGAAGCGACTAGGGAGTGCTATTCCCCCGGTGCTGGCCGATCCGGAAGCGTTGAAGCGCGCGCTCGCCAATCTCATCGATAATGCGGCGGAAGCCATGCAGAGCAGCCTGCTGCGGGAACTGACGATTGAAAGCGGTCTGATCGAGGGCCACACTACGGCGGAAATCGTGGTGGCCGACACTGGTCACGGCTTGAATGATGAAATGCGGGAGCGGCTTTTCCTGCCTTACTTCTCAACCAAACAGCGTGGAACAGGCCTGGGCTTGGCCATTGCCTCGAAAATTATCCAGGAACACAGCGGGGCCATTCGCGCGGAGCAAAACAGTCCCACGGGAGCGCGATTCATCATCGAACTGCCGCTGGCCGATGCCAAGAGCACCCATGAAGGAGCTCTGGCTGGCGCTAACGGCAGGCTATCGTCATGAACCATATCCTCATCGTCGATGACGAGGCGGAGATTCGCGAGTCGCTGGGCGAAATCCTTAAGGAAGACGGGTATACCGTGACCAGCACTGCAACCGCCTCCGAGGCGCTGGTTTTGCTGCGCGATGCTTCCTATGACGTGATGCTGCTCGACATCTGGCTGCCGGACCGGGATGGCCTGGATGTGTTGACGGAGGTCCGTTCGCTGGCCATCGAGAGCACGCCGGAAGTGATCATCATTTCCGGCCATGGCACGATCGAGACGGCGGTGCGCGCCACCAAGCTGGGTGCGTTTGATTTTCTGGAGAAACCGCTCTCGATCGATCGCACGCTGATCCTGCTTAAAAATGCCGTGGAAGCGCGGCGGTTACGCAGCGAGAACCAGGAGTTCAAGCGCCAGCTGCTGATGCATGTTCCCATCACCGGAGAGAGCGTCTCCATCAAGGCGTTGCGGCAACAGATCAAACTGATGGCGCCCACGAATGGACGAGTGCTCATCTACGGTGAATCGGGTTCCGGGAAAGAGCTGATCGCGCGCGCTATCCATAGCGAGAGTTTGCGCAGTGAGCGGGTGTTTGTGGAATTGAACTGTGCCGCGATTCCTGAGGATTACATCGAAAGCGAGATTTTCGGCTATCGCCATGGCGCGGTTCCGAACGGTCCAGTCGAAAAGCTGGGGACGTTTGAACGAGCCGACGAGGGCACCCTGTTTCTGGATGAAGTGGGCGACATGAGCCTCAAAATGCAGGCCAAGGTTTTGCGCGCGCTGGATGAGCAGCGGTTCACGCCGGTTGGGGGCGCGCAGACCATCCAGGTCGATGTCCGTGTGATTGCCGCCACTAACAAAGACCTGGAGGAGGAAATTGCCAAGGGCAACTTCCGCGAGGACTTTTTCTATCGCTTGAATGTCATTCCTTTCTACGTACCGCCCTTGCGAGACAGGAAGGAGGATATTCCGCTGCTGGTGCGCGAGTTTCTGCAGGAGTTTGGGCGCCAGTACGGCCGTCCTCGCATCGAGATGAGTGACGAGGCGATTGCAGTGCTCAAACAGTACCATTGGCCAGGGAATGTGCGCGAGCTGAGGAACGTGATTGAGCGGGTGATGATCCTGAACCCGCAGACGATTCGCATCGAACGCAAGCACTTGCCGATGCTGGTCTTCCGCGGGAGTGGGCGCAAGGGGGAGGAATTCAGCACCCTGCACCAGGCGCGGGAGGCTTACGAGCGGGATTACATCCTGAAGAAAATTGATGAGTGCCACGGGAATGTTAGCCGTGCTGCGGAAGCGTTGGGACTGGAACGCAGTCATCTGTACCGCAAGATGAAGAGCCTGGGGATTAGCGTGCGGGAGTAGGGACATGAAGGTGGGGAAGAATATACGTTTGGGCTAAGGCAATGGTGGGGCTTCGCCCTTCTTTTTCGTCCCAGGTACGCCAGGGCGAACCTGGGGCACCCGTCCAGTCTTGCGTTTGGGTTTGGGTTCGGGTTTTCCGACAGGGTTCCTGGTAACGCTCGTCTTCTCATCTGAGTTCGACTCTGCCTGCGCCAGGTCTTCCAGTTGCTTGCGCCAGTCCAGGGAGTCGACAAAGTACCTGGATTCACGCCAGTTCTCTTCGACGATCACGTGGAGTTCAAGGTAGACCCTGGTGCCGAGGAGAGACTCTATTTCCTTGCGGGCAGCCGCACCGATACTCTTGAGTTTGCTCCCACCTTTGCCGATTAAAATTGCCTTTTGCCCCGAGCGTTCGCAGTAGATCACGGCCGAAATCCGCGTCAGGGGCAGTTTCGAGGACTTGGCGGCAACTGGTTCCGGTTCCTCGAAGCGCTCGACCACTACCGCGGAAGCATAGGGAACCTCTTCCCCGGTCTCCAGCAGAATCCGCTCGCGGATCAGTTCCGCCACCAGGAAGCGCTCCGGCTGATCAGTAAACTGCTCCTTGGGAAAGTATCGCTGTCCTTCCGGCAGATACTCGACCAACTTCATCAATAACGTGTCCAGACCATCCTTCTTGCTGGCGGAGATGGGAATCACTTCGGCAAAAGGATATAGGGCTCTGAATCGTTCGATGAGAGGCAAGAGCTTCGACCGTAGAACAAGGTCGATCTTATTGATCACCAGAAATACAGGACAGTCGAGCTTCCGGATAAGCTGCAGGACGAACTCGTCCTCACTGCTTTCACGTTCCGTCCGGGCCGATGGTTTTTTTCCCTGTGGCATAGGTTCGCTGTAGCGCGCCGCGTCCACCATGAGGATTACGATGTCACGGCTTTCCAGGGCCTCGTAAACCTCCTGCATCATGCGCCGGTCGAGTTGCGAGCCGGGCCGGTGGACGCCGGGGGTATCGACGAAAACGATTTGAGCGGCGTTCCGGCCCTTGCGTGCCGGCACCTCGACGATTCCCTGAATGCGGTTGCGCGTGGTCTGCGGCTTGTTGCTGACGATGGCGATCTTTTCGCCGATGAGGGCATTTAACAGCGTCGACTTGCCTGCATTAGGACGGCCGAGGATGGAGACGAAACCGGATCGCACACTTTAGTGTAGTCTCCCTCAACCGTCTCAACGGTCGTTGAAACGATTATGGGCTCTCAATCGCTGACACACGCACGCGTTCAATGCGGCGATCGGTGGAGGCGACCACTTCAAAGCGCAAGGAGTCGGCGACGATCACTTCGCCCGGCAGTGGGATGCGTCCGGCGATCTCGCTGACCAGTCCACCGACGGTTGCCGCCTGGTACTCCTGCGCCACCTGGGAGGCGCCGCTCAAGAGGTCTTCAAGGCGAGATACTTCGAGGTTTCCCGAAACCAGCCAGGTGCCGCCGGCCTCGTGAAGCGGGGCGTCCTGGTCGCTGTCATATTCATGCTCATCGCTGATGCGACCGACGATTTCCTCCAGCAGATCTTCGATCGTCACCAGGCCGGCCACGCCTCCGTACTCATCGATCACAATGCGCATGTGTTGCTTTTCACGCTGCATCTCTCGCAACAGTTCGTTGACACGCTTGGTCTCCGGCACCAGTGCGGCGCGCCGCTGGATGCTGGCCACTGTCTGAGTGCCGGCGGCAGCATCGGCTATGTGCAGCAAGTCGTGGGCGAAGACAATGCCGGTTACGTGATCAAGCGAGCCTTGAAAAACAGGGACGCGGGAGTACGGATGCTTCTTTAGCCCAGAGATAAAATCTTCCAGCGTCATCTCGGCCGGAACGGAAAACACATGCGGCCGCGGGGTCATGACGTCACGCACGACTTTATCGCCGAACTCAACGGCAGAGCGGACCAGATCGCGATCGCTCTCCTCAATGATTCCCTCTTCCTCTCCTGCTTCGATGAGAGCCTCGACCGCCGCCTCGCTGGGATCCTCTTCGAGGTCACCGGGACGCGGCTCGGCCAAGGCGGCGATGGAAAGCAGAAAGGCCAGCAATATCGTCACCGGCAGAACCAGATAGAAGAGAACGCGGATGACCAGGGTCAGGCGCACGACCCACACGCCGCCGGTGCGGGTGAAAAAAACGAAGGGCAGGAACTGGTTGAAGAGAACGATGACCAGCACGGCGCCGAGCACCGCCTGACCCACCTCTGCCACATTAGGCGGGGCTCCTCCGTTGCCCGCAAACAGAAGCACGCCGAAGTAGAGGGCGAGCGAGGCCAGAGAGATTTGGCTCAAGACTGCGGCAGAGAGCGCGATTCGCTCCCGGCTGAGCCCCAGCCGCGGCTCCACCTTCAGCTCCCATACATCGATGTTTTCCTGAAATTCGCCGGAGAGAAATTTGCCCAACTCGGCGTACAGCCTGGCGATGTAGGACGACAGCGTGAGGACGGCCAGCAGAAGGGCGATGACGATGGCGGAGACGAGACTCATGGCTTGGCGGTCCGCCGCGCTCGCGGATGATGGGCCGGCTTATTGCGCTCGACTTTACTCCGTTCAACGAGGCCGGCAGGCAAAGCGAACTGCTTGCGCAGCCGGGTTTCGCGCCGCCGCATCTGGCCTTGATCGTGTTCATGGTCATAGCCGGCCAAATGTAGCAGGCCGTGCAGGATCAATATCTTAACTTCCATCTGCAAGGTATGCCCGTAGGCTGCTGCCTGGGACAAAGCGGTCTCCAGAGAAATGGCTAGATCGCCGCCTTGACCGCCGTTCGCGGCCTCCGGCAGCGCCGGAAACGAGAGTACATCGGTGGCCTTGTCTTTGCCCCGAAATTGAAGATTCAATGCGCGTAGCCGGTCATCTCCTGTCAAAAGGACGGAGAATTCGCCGGTCAGACCGAGCGCTTTCGCAGCGCAGGCAAGAAACCGGTTCAGGTCACGCTTACCGAGAGCAGAGGCGGCCGGTAAGGTCTTCGCTCGGGCAGCTTCGATAACAATCATCTTGCCGTGCGCTCGGCGTGTCGAGAATCAAGGAGGAAAACACCATCTCAACGATGCTCTGGACGCAGAGTGCAAGATTCATTGTATGTTACCTCGGCTTAAATCCGTCGCGGTTGTGGGTTCGCGAGGAACCGGGCATTCCGGGTGTCTGAAGCATATTCCATCAACGGCCGGCACCCGATTTACGTACAAAAATGCCACGGAGTTTTAATACCACTGGAGCCGCAGTGAGTTAATCACCAGGCCGGCTTACATCGTTAGTAACCTGAGTCGTAATTCCTCGGTTCTGTGGGGCCGCACAATCCATTGACATGGATATTATGGTGCGACTAGATTACGAGTGGACAGAAAGCCTCCCGCAGCTGTGCAGTAAAAGTGCGGCGCGGTGGGAGGATTACGGCGCGCTGCCTAGAAACACCGATCTCTTCGATGGTTTTCTGGAAGACCGCAACGGAAGTCTTTGGATCACGACGGATACTTTCGGACTGGGCCGCGTTCCGCATCCTGAGCGCCTGAGGGACCGGCCGATTTCGAAGAACAGCGACGCCCTGCAGAGGTTTAGTTCAAAGGGCGGTTTGAGTGCCGATGCCTGCACTCCCATACTCGAAGACCGGGAGGGAAATATCTGGGTGGCAACGCGAGATGGACTGGACCAGTTCCGCGATACCGCACTGGTTCCAATTGCCCTGCCAACATCGCTAATTCGAATCGCAATCGCGCCGGCTGACGGAGGAGATATCTGGGTTGCCGGCACATGGAATTATGTTGCACGAATTCATGGCGACTCGACGAATGTGTCACTTGTTCCCGCCGACGCGTTCAAACCTTATCGTCGATGTGCGAATTCACCTGCGCGGCATCGTCGCGCGAACGGCGCAAGGGCGCGCCGTTAAGCCGCAACTGGCCTGATGGTTGCGACGTGGTCGCTGTTCAACTGGCCGCGGCCATCTCCTTGATCTTCGCCAAGGTGGCTGCCTGGAGCGAGGGACGCGCTGCCGCGCGCGCGAACCAATCGACGAGATTGGGATTACGCGCATTCCGGCGTTTGCGCGAAGAAATCAAAATGCGGCGCGACCATCAGGTCGGCGAGGCTCAAGGCTTCACCGACGAGGAAAGCGCGCGAGCCCAGCAGGCGCGACAGCTCATTGAACACGACATGCGCCTTCGGCATGGCCTCGGCGATGACCGCCTCGTCGGGCGCAAGGCCAAGCAGGCGCGGCCCGACGATCCGCTGAAAACCGATGACATTGTTGACGCCCTGCATCAGATACCAGTCGCAGAT
>Ga0137412_10004706_pt1 | contig 10893 bp, 8 predicted proteins | sample CZODoug2_1_16fun_FD_122160 | JGI IMG/M metagenome (GOLD analysis project Ga0137412, IMG submission 122160) | Vadose zone soil fungal communities from Angelo Coast Range Reserve, California, USA - CZODoug2_1_16fungal (Hybrid Assembly) | ecosystem: Environmental > Terrestrial > Soil > Vadose zone... | reverse complement strand
AGCCGGCGGTTCTCTACTTGATGATCTCGCGAGCTCATCACGGCGCCTGAAACCCCGGGTCGCAAATGCGGCTCGCGGCGCCGCGCCTCAGCCCCCGACAGCCACTGGAGATCGAGGCCGAGGCTCTTTTGAAAATCGTAAGTGTGGCGCAGTTGTTCGGCGTCATCGCGGGTCAGCGCTACGACGATCGTGCCCTCATCGCGATAGCCGACCGAAATCCCGGACAAGGCCTCGAGCTCGCGGGCGAAACCCGGCCACATGCGCTGGCTTTCGAGCGTCAGCGCCAGCAGCTGTTCCTCGCCCGGCTCGGTCTCGACCGCAGCGGCTAGCATCCCTGCAGCCGCCCAACTCGCGCCATGTCCGGCCTCGCCGCGGTCATACAGGGTCACCGGGCAGCCCGCCTGGGCGAGGCGCCAGGCGATTCCCAGCCCCATGACCCCGGCACCGATGATAACGGTTTTCGGGCGAAACGACGAGACGGCCAGCGACGCGGTGATGACGGACTCCCTTCGCCGGGCATGCCCGGCCAGGTTCAGTGGGTCTGATCTCAGCCGATTTGGCTGCGCAGCGTCAACTGCGCGGCCAGCCAGCACCCCAGCCTCGCGCCAATGTCGGGCCAGGGCCTTGCCGATGCAAGGCCTTTCTCGCCGCGCCTACTACAATTCGCCTCCGTTCACTCGGCGCGTCCGCAGGCAATTTCGAACGAGTAATCGAGCAGCTCGCGCCCGAGCGTATCGAACCCGGCGCAGCCTGCGTTGCGCCCGGGGTCCCCCCGATAGCGATCAAAGAGCTGCAAGAAGACGATCGCAGAGCGGAACACCGACAACACGCGATAGAGGGTGAAGTCGCCGACCGCGCGGCCGCTGAGACGCTGGTACAAATCGATCACTTCGCGGCGGCTCAGGAAGCCGGGCTGCGCCGTCGGCATTTGCCGGAGGCGGTGCATGCAGGCCGGATCGCCCGGTTCGGCCCAATAACTCAGGAGCACAGCGAGATCCCAAAGCGGATCGCCGCGGGTTCCCATGTCCCAGTCGATTACCGCGACCGGAGAGAGCGTCTTCGGCTCATGGATCATGTTGTCGAGCTTGAAGTCGGAATGGAGAAGACTCGGCTTCGCGTCTTCAGGTACCCGGCACCGCAACCACGCAACGGTCTCGGCAAATACCCGCGGGTTCGTCAGGTCGGCTACCACCGTGCCGCGAGTTACCCAGCCCTCGACGGTTCGGCCGAGGAACCCCGCCGGACGGCCGAGTGCCCCCAAGCCGATTTGCGCCGGGTCGACGGCGTGCAACATGGCGAGGCTCTCGACCAATTGCCGGCTCAGAGCCGCGCCGACCTCCGCGCGGCCGGCCAAACCGGGCGGCAGAGTGTCGCGGATAACGATCCCCGGGCGGTATTCGATGATCTGGAATGGGGCGCCCAGCACGCCAGGCTCAGCGCAGTAGAGCAAGCCACGGGGCGCCAGCGGATAAGCCCGCCACAGCGATGACAGGATGCGGTATTCGCGCGCCATGTCATTGGCTCCGGGCGGCAGCGGCCCGTTCGGCGGCCGGCGTAAGACCGCCGGTTTGCCATCGAGCTCGATCAGATAGTTGAGATTGCCGAACCCGCCGGCGAATTGCTGCGGCGGGGCCGGCCCAAGTATCGTGCCGGACCGGGCGAGATAGCGAGCCAATGAGGCCCAGTCCTGCGGAATGCTCTTTGCTGCCGGTCTGAGCTCCACTCCAGGTTCTCGCAACGAAGACATTCCCTTAAAGCCGCAAAGGATAGGGTGCCTGGCGACCTGGTCGCGCGAAGGTTCGAGGTTCGTTAGGGACACCGCGCTATGATATCGGGTGCTAGGTCCGGACGCATATGGGACATCGGTGGATGAATTCAGCATTGTGGCTCAGATCAGCGGTTGCCGCCATCATGGTCGGCCTCGCTCTGGCGACGCCCGCTCGGGCGGAAGAACCGGATCTGGACCGTTTCAAGGCGGAGATCGATGCGTTCCTCGGCCGGCTCGGGCCGAGTTCAAATGGCGTGGTTAAATGGGCCGGTTCAGATCCCTACGAGATCCGCCGGGAAGGCGGCGCGCTCGTGGCGGTAATCGCCAATGCCCGCCTTTCGTTCGAGACACAACAAGTGGGCAATCTCACTCTCGACCGCGTCGAGATTCGGCAGATCGGGCAGAGGGAGGACGGCAAGCTGATCGAATTGGCTCTGTCGCTGCCGAAAGAGATGACGCTCAGCGAAGCCGATGGTACCGAAACCAAAATCGCTCTCAAGGATGCGAGCGTCAACGCCTTGGTCGAGGCGGGTTCCGGACGCGGCCGGGAAACCACGGTCAAGATCGCCGGCACTCGCATCGATCAGGCAAAAACCGGCGCGTGGATCAGCGTTGGGCCGATCTCCATGGCATCGAAATTGGTTGGCGAGCCGGATGGTGGCTGGAGCGGACCAGTTGAATTTGAGGTGAGTGAAATTGCATATTTTATTCCTCAGGGTCCTGTCGGCGGCGGCATCAATCGGATCCTGTTCAAAGGCAACAGCGCCGGTCCCCGGCTTGAGGAGCTCGAAAAGCTACGCGAGGCGATCGAGACATTGCAGAATGACGCCAGCCAGCCACCGGAAGCGCGCGGCGCTGCCTTCTTGGCGGTCCTCCCGACGATCGCGGCACCGTTTGGTACGATACGCGGTGAGCTCGCGCTGGACGGCCTGACCGTCCGCAGCGTGACCGGAGAGGCGCTCGTGTCGCTCGCCAAAGCTGGAACCACGACTGAGATAACCGGGCTCGATACCGAAAAAGCTTCGATCCGATTCAGCATACGCCATGAGGGCCTCGACCTTGCGCCATCGCTCCTCGAGGAAACGAAAGTGCCACACCGGGTCGTCCTCGATCTTGGTGTTGGGGATCTGAGCACGCAGGCGCTCCGCAAGCTGCTCCAGGCAGTGGGTACGATCGCGGCCGATAGCGCGGCGAGCGAGGATGAGAACCAACAGAAAAAGCAGCAGGGTACGCAACAGATGCTCGGCGCCGTGTCGATGCTGAACCCGACCTTCCACATTTACGATATTGCAGTCGACACCGAGGATGTCGGGGTCGATCTGACGGCCGAAGCAAAGGGATCGCCTCTCGCGCCCAAGGGTTATACCGCAGCAGGTGAATTGGTCGTCCGCGGCTTTGATGCGATACCGAGATTGAGCGCCGGGACACCCTTCGCCGAATACCTCCCTGTGCTCAAAGAGCTCGGGGTCGAGGAAAAAGCACCGGACGGGTCTCCCCGGCTCGATTTCCACCTGGCGTCGGCACCGCCGAAATGGATCACAATCAACGGCAATGACGTTAGCGCATGGTTCGATGGAGCGGAGGCGAAGGGGGGCCAACCACGGGTACTGAAGCCTTCCGACCCACCGATGCAAGGCAACGATGTGAAGAGCCTCCAGCGCGCCCTCGCGGGGGCGAAAGTCACGGTAGAACAGGCCGGCGTCTACAATTCGTCGACCGCTGCCGCGGTCGCGCGTTTCCAGAAGCAGAACGGGATGAACGTCAATGGCGTCGTCGATGGTGCGACGCGACAGCGACTCGGCCTGGCGGCGGAAGCGCCGCGACAGGGTGGCCGAAATTGACGAGGGGGGTATGATCAGCCGGCCAGTCTGTGCAGGAGCACCTCATGAATAAAGTCTACCCCGACGCCGATGCCGCGCTCGCTGGCCTGTTGCGAGACGGCATGACGATCATGGCGGGAGGGTTCGGCCTTTGCGGCATACCGGAGCTGCTGATCGTCGCGATTCGGGATTCTGGGATCACCGGGCTGACCGTGATCTCGAACAATGCCGGGATCGATGGCGCCGGGCTCGGTCTGCTGCTCGAAAGCCGCCAAATCCGCAAGATGGTCTCGTCCTATGTAGGTGAGAACAAGCTTTTCGCTGACCTGTATCTGAGCGGCGAGCTCGCGCTCGAGTTCAATCCGCAGGGCACTCTGGCCGAGCGGATCCGAGCCGGAGGCGCCGGCATTCCCGCCTTCTTCACCAAGACAGGGGTGGGAACACTGATTGCGGAGGGCAAGGAAATCCGCGAGTTCGATGGTGAGAGTTATGTGATGGAGAGCGGCCTCGTCGCCGACCTCGCGATCATCCACGCTTGGAGGGCCGACCGGGAAGGCAATCTCGTCTACCGAAAGACGGCGCGCAACTTCAACCCGGTGATGGCGACCGCCGGGCGGGTCACAGTGGCGGAGGTCGAGAATTTGGTCGACGCCGGGGCGATCGACCCAGACCATATCCATACACCCGGTATCTTCGTCCAGCGGATCGTGCACCGTCCATCCTTCGAAAAGCGCATCGAGCAACGCACGGTGCGCAAGCGCGGCAATTGAGGTAGAGGAGCGAGCGACATGGCCTGGTCACGCGACGACATGGCGCGCCGCGCTGCGGCAGAGCTGCAGGACGGCTTCTATGTCAATCTCGGCATCGGGATCCCGACCTTGGTGTCGAATTTCATCCCATCGGGGATCACCGTACAGCTGCAAAGCGAGAACGGCATGCTCGGCATGGGTCCGTTTCCCTTCGAGGGTGAAGAGGATCCGGATCTGATCAATGCCGGCAAGCAGACGATTACCGAGCTGCCGACGACGAGCTACTTTGACAGCGCGCAATCATTCGGGATGATCCGCGGCGGCCACATCGACCTTTCGATCCTCGGGGCGATGCAGGTGGCTGAGAATGGCGATCTCGCCAACTGGATGATCCCGGGCCGGATGGTCAAAGGGATGGGTGGGGCCATGGACCTCGTTGCCGGCGTCAAACGCGTCATCGTCCTGATGGAGCACACTGCCCGGAACGAGCCGAAACTGCTGCGGCAGTGCACCTTGCCGTTGACCGGCAAGGGGGTGGTCGACACGGTGATCACCGATCTCGGCGTCTTCACGATCGATGGCGCAGGAATGCTGCTGACGGAGCTGGCGCCCGACGTGTCGCTCGATGAGATCCGGCGGAAAACGGAGGCTTCGTTTCGGGTGGGCCCGGGTGTCGCTGCGCGCGGCTGAACCCGATCAGGGCTCCTGGTGGGCGCGCTTCAGCGCCATGATCTCGATCAACAACCGATCCCGCTCTCCGGCCAACTCCTCAATGCCGCGGCCGGCACTCTCGGCCTGGATGCCGGAGACGATCTTCTCCTTTACCGATGTGGTTAGCTCGGGACGGCCGAGATCCTGCCACCAGTCTTCCATGGGGCCGGCGAACTGATCGAGGAAGTGGCTGATCCCGCCGGTGCCGCCGGCGAGATGGAAGGTCAGATGCGGGCCCATCAATGCCCAACGCAAGCCCGGTCCCTCGCTGATCGCGGTGTCGATGTCGGCGACGGTGGCGACGCCCTCGGCGAGGAGATGGACCGCCTCACGCCATAGTGCCGCCTGCAGCCGATTGGCGACGTGACCCTTGACCTCGCGTCGGATGTGTATCGGCCGCTTGCCGAGCGCCGCATAGATCGTCAGCGCGCGCTCGACAGCCGCCGGTGCCGTCTGTGCGCCCGCGACGACCTCGACCAGCGGCACGAGATGAGGCGGGTTGAACGGATGCCCGATGACGCAACGTTGGGGATGGCGGCAATCTCTTTGCAGATCGCTCATCAGCAGGCCCGAAGAGCTCGATGCGATGATGACCGATGGCGGCAGGACAGCATCGATCCGGTGGAGTAGCTGCCGTTTGAGCCTCGCGCACTCGGGGGCATTCTCCTGGACGAATTCCGCTTCGGCCACCGCATCCTCGGGTTGCGCATGAAAGCTGAGGCGGTGTTCCGGGATCGTCTCGGCGCCGCCGAGGCTGACGAGCGCCGGCCAGGCAGCGGCGACAAACCGGCGCACGAAGTCTTCAGCCGCCGGCGCCGGATCGCTGGCCGCAACCGTAAGGCCCCGCGACAGGAAAAAAGCCGCCCAGCTCGCACCGATCGTACCGGTTCCGATCACCGCAACATGGTGAATTTCGCTGCTTTTCACGCCTGCTTCTCCTTCTGATCAGCGCCGGATCTTCGGTGCTGCGCTGCATCGACGGGGCTCGGGGCTTTTGTTACATTGGTCCGCGCAGCGTTGCTGCCACTCTCGTCATGGTTTCAGAGATCAGCCGTGCCTGCTGCATCGCGCGATCTTCGCCTCGACTTCTTTCGCGGCCTCGCCCTAATCTTCATATTTATCGATCATATTCCGGAGAACATCTTCAGCTATTTCACCATCCAAGCGGTTCAGTTTTTTGACGCGGCGGAAGTGTTCATCTTCATCTCGGGTTACACCGCAGCTCTTGTCTATGGTCGAACGCTCGCATTGCAGGGGCCGCTCTACGCCACGGCCCGGATCCTGAGCCGCGCCTGGCAACTCTATGTCGCCCACATCTTCCTCTTCGTGATCTTCATCGCCGAGGTGTCGTACACGGTCACCACGTTCAACAACCCGATGTACAATGAGGAGATGCGGGTCGGCGACTTTCTCGACGAGCCCCATGTCGCGATCGTCAAGGCGCTCCTGCTCGAGTTTCAACCGACCTTTCTCGACATCCTACCGCTGTACATCCTGCTCCTGGTCACATTTCCGGTGATCCTGTTCGGCCTGCGGCTACGGCCGCTAATGGTGTTGATCCCGTCCTTCCTCCTTTATCTTCTCGTGCAGATCACCAACCTCTCGGTGCCGAGTTATCCGGAGGGTCACGTCTGGTATTTCAATCCGCTTGCCTGGCAATTCGTCTTCATCGTTGGGGCTGGACTGGGGCTTTGGGTTGGATGGCGGCCCCGGTGGTCGCGCTTGGAACATGCCGTCCTGCCGATAGCAGTCTTCGTCGTCGTGGTGGGTCTCGTGGTCAAGCTGAGTTGGACGATCCACGGGGTCTGGGACCCGTTTCCCGGCTTTTTTCTGAAAGAGCTCTGGCCGGTCAACAAGAGCAACTTGTCCCCGATCCGGCTCGTTCCGTTTTTCGCCGTTTTGGTGGTGATCGCCACCCTGGTGGCGCCCGACGCCGGGCTCCTGCGTTCGGCAGCCGCTAAACCGATGATCCTTTGCGGTCAGCATTCTCTGGCGATCTTTTGCCTTGGGATTTTGCTATCGGCGTTTGGGCATTTTGTGCTTTCCGAATACAACGCGGCGATCGGTTTCCAGCTCGGCGTTAATCTTGCCGGCATCCTCGCGATGTGCCTTACTGCGAGAGTGATCGATTGGTATGAAACCATGGGTCGAGTGGCGAGGCCGGCAACCGCCGCGGCCGGCTACGGTCGCGGCAATCGCGTCGACATATGTTAGGGGGACGCCTAGCCGGCAGGTTGGCGTTGACGGGGTTGTTCTTCGCAGGCAGTCTGGCCATAGCGGTGCTCCCTCCCTTCCCCCCCGCCTGGGGCGGTGCCGGAGGGTGCGACGTTCCCGACGAGCTTATGCAAGTCGACGACAAACTGCCCCATCTGGCCGAAAGGCTGCGCGCCGGTGAGCCAGTCAAGATCGTCGCGATCGGCGGGGCTTCGACTACCGGCTTGGCCGCGGGTTCCTCGGATCTTGCCTACCCGCACCGTCTGCAGGAGATGCTTGCCCGCTGGTACCCCTCCTCTCCGATCACCGTGGTCAACAGGGGGGTGCCGCGGCAAACGGCACAACAGATGCTGGAGCGGTTCTCCAGCGACGTCATCGCCGAAGACCCGGTTCTGGTGATCTGGGAAACCGGCACAACCGACGCTGTTCGCGGGGTCGGCGTCGATGATTTCGCGGCGACCTTGCAAACCGGGATCGACGACCTCAAGGCGCGCGGCATCGACATCATGCTTGTCGATATGCAATTCTCTCACAGCACCGCGACCGTCATCGACTTCGAGCGTTATTTGAACACGCTTCACAGAATCGGCGACGTCAATGACGTAAACGTGTTTCCGCGCTTCGAAATGATGCGCTACTGGAGCGAGCAGAACGTGTTCAATTTCGACGGCGTTGCGAAAGACGAGCGGGCAAGCCTTGCCGCCAACGTTTACGAGTGCATCGCCGCCAAACTGGCGGACGCGATACGGATCGCGCTCCGGTGATCCACTCTTGCAGGATCGGGATCCTGGCTGTGGCGGTCACGGCAGTCCTCGGGTCGAGCGGTACGGCGCTTGCCGATCCTTTGACAACCACTAGCTCGGCGTCTGGCACGCCGAGCTGCGCCACGCCACCGGTGCTATCCGCGATCGACGCGACGCTTGATCGCACGGCGTCGCGGATCGAAGCACGAAGGCGTCTGACCATTGTCGCGATGGGGTCTTCCTCAACCCAGGGTGTCGGGGCGAGCTCCCCGGCGATGAGCTATCCGAGCCGCCTTGAGCAGGAGTTGGCGGACCGCTTTCCGGGCGTCGACATAAGGGTCATCAATCACGGTGTCGGTGGCCAGGACGTCGGGGAGGAACTGATCCGTCTCGACCGGGATGTCATCGCCGAGCATCCCGATCTGGTCATCTGGCAGGTCGGTACGAACGCCGTGCTTCGCCGTGATGACGTGTCGGCGGATGAACAGCTGATCCGGCGCGGCGTCGCTGTGATGAAGGAGCATGGGATCGACGTTGTCCTGATGGATCTGCAATATGCCCCGCGGGTTCTCGCAAGGCGAGCTTCTGCTGACATGGAGCGACTGATTGCGGAGATCGCCCTTCGCACCTATGTCGGGCTCTTCCACCGGTTCGAGATCATGAAGGAATGGGACCGTACGCGTCAGCTCGCGCCGGCAGCAATGATCGGTCCCGACGGGCTGCATATGACTGATGCGAGCTATGGTTGCCTTGCCAACCAATTAGCGGAGGCGCTGGCTTGGAACTGGTGGTCCCACGCCAAGCTGGCGAGATCGCCCAACCGCAGTCCGGACGCGATCGCAGGGGTCGAGCACTCGGTGGGCGTACAGCCCACCGGCCCAGCTCGGTAGCCCTGATACGTTCTGGGTAGGAAGGATCGCAAAGAGTACGCTCGGTCCTAGCCGGGATCCGCGGCACCGTGGCGCACTACAGGAAGCGCGATCGTAACCGTACTCTCTTTATCCGGTTATCCGGCCCGACGCATCAGCAGAGAACGCGGTGGTTGTCGCAGGGGCGCAGATCCTACCGCGCTGCGGCAGAACGCCGCGGAAATATGGGCCTCATGGCACCGGTGGCTACCGCCCTGGATACTGGGCAGTTCGGCATTGCCAATGTTAACTTACATTTCTATTGGGTTTTCGGGCAATCTAATATATACTGAGGAGAATTTTGGAGTCGACCACAATATGTTGTTGATCCGCGGCGCCTTGGCGCATCGGAAGAGCGGGAATCTCCAAGCGGGTCACGACGTGTTGCGGACCCTCGCAGTACGTTCGCACTCTCGCCACAAAGCGTTGCCATAATGTCAGGCAACGTCAATCGGCGTGGATGCGGATGGGCGCGGGGCTTTTCTGAGGATGGCGGCGGCCCAACCCGAGGATTGCAGCAGAGCCCAGAATACCCCGCAGATGCGCACTCGGGGGTGGGATGTAACCAAGGATTTTTTACCGGGGCTTACAACGAACTACAGGAACCCGGCGAAACGTTCGTCGGGCTCCATCGTTCTCTGGTAAAGTGGACGTGAAGCTAGGCGTTGACCGCGGGGCATCGGTTGACCACGGGGCATCGGTTGAGGTGAGACATGAAATTCGATGACGGAATTTTTGGCCTCTATTCACGGTTATACGAGAACCGCAGAGAGGTCGAGCTCTCGCTCGAGGATTATCTCGGTAAGTGCTCCGATGATCCGTCGTATTATGCGGGCGCAGCCGAACGCATGCTCCGTGCAATCGGCGAACCGATGATGGTCGATACCAGCCAGGACCCGCGTCTCGGCCGTATCTTCATGAACCGGACCATAAAGGTCTACCCCGAGTTCGCCGACTTCTTCGGTATGGAGGAGACGATTGAACGGATCGTGGGGTTTTTCCGGCACGCTGCACAGGGGCTCGAGGAACGCAAGCAGATCCTTTATCTGCTGGGTCCGGTCGGCGGCGGCAAATCCTCACTTGCCGAGCGCCTGAAGCAGCTGATGGAAAAGGAGCCGGTCTTCGCGCTCAAGGCCGGCAAGGAGACGAGCCCAGTCTTCGAAAGCCCGCTGGGTCTGTTTGATCCGGTAACTCTCGGCCCCGAACTTGAGAAGCGCTACGGGATCCCGTTGCGCCGTCTGACCGGTACGATTTCGCCCTGGGCGGTCAAGCGGCTTGAGGAATTTGGCGGCGACATCACCAAGTTCACCGTGGTGCGCCTGCAGCCCTCGCGCCTGAAGCAGATCTGCATCTCCAAGACCGAGCCAGGGGACGAGAACAACCAGGATGTGTCGAGCCTCGTTGGCAAAGTTGATATCCGCAAGCTTGAGTTTTTCAGCCAGAACGATCCCGATGCCTATTCCTATTCAGGCGGACTGAACCGCACGACTCAGGGGCTTCTCGAATTCGTCGAAATGTTCAAGGCGCCGATAAAAATGTTGCACCCGCTGCTCACCTCGACGCAGGAAGGGAATTACGTCGGTTCCGAAAACATCGGCGGCATCCCCTACCAGGGCATCGTCCTCGCCCACTCGAACGAGGCCGAATGGCAAACCTTCAAGAACAATAAGAACAACGAGGCGTTTATCGATCGAATTTCCGTCATAAAGGTGCCGTACTGCCTGCGTGCCACCGAAGAGCGCAAGATTTATGAAAAGTTACTGCAGAACAGTGAGTTGTCCGAGGCGCCATGTGCGCCGTCAACCTTGGATATTCTCGCGCGCTTTAGTACACTATCTCGATTGAAGCCACATGAGAACTCGAACCTGTATTCAAAGATGCGGGTCTATGATGGCGAAAGCTTGAAGGACACCGACCCGCGCGCAAAATCCGTACAGGAATACCGGGACGCGGCTGGTGTAGATGAGGGGATGGACGGTA
>Ga0137412_10004705_pt1 | contig 10894 bp, 11 predicted proteins | sample CZODoug2_1_16fun_FD_122160 | JGI IMG/M metagenome (GOLD analysis project Ga0137412, IMG submission 122160) | Vadose zone soil fungal communities from Angelo Coast Range Reserve, California, USA - CZODoug2_1_16fungal (Hybrid Assembly) | ecosystem: Environmental > Terrestrial > Soil > Vadose zone... | reverse complement strand
GAATTTCTTGTGCAGACGGTCAGCGACCAGTTGCATTGCCAGGAGCCTGTCTGAGAGATCCGCGAATACTGCCAGCAGATGCGCGTGAGCGCTACGTTTCCAATCCCTGCGCCTTCAGATACTCGTCATACGTCCCTCTGAAATCAACCAGTTTGCCGCCGGGACGCAATTCGATGATGCGCGTGGCGAGACCGCCGACGAACTCGCGATCGTGCGAGACGAAGATGAGCGTACCGGCGTAGTGCTCGAGCCCTATCTGCAAGGACTCGATGGTTTCCATGTCCATGTGATTGGTGGGTTCGTCCATGAGCAGCACGTTGGGCTTCGTGAGGATCAACTTGCCATAGATCATGCGGCCTTTTTCGCCGCCCGACAGCACCTTCACCGACTTCTTGGTTTCCTCGCCGGAAAACAGCAGGCGGCCCAAGGTCGCGCGCACGATCTGATCGTCATCCGCCTTGCCGGTGTACTGCGACATCCAACCGAACAAGTCGATTTTGTCTTCGAACTCTGCCTGCGGATCCTGAGGCATGTAGCCGGGCTGGGCGTTCTCGACCCACACCATGCGGCCGCTGGTGGGACGCAATTCTCCCGCGAGACAGCGCATCAGCGTCGTCTTGCCGACGCCGTTCGGCCCGATGATGGCGATGCGCTCGCCGCCCTCGACGTTGATGCTCACGTCTTCGAGCACTTTATCTGCCGACCCCGGATAGCTGAAACTCAGGTGTTCCACCGACACCGCGGAGCGGTACAGCTTCTTTCCTTGCTCGAACCGGATGTAGGGATTTTGCCGCGACGACGGCTTGATCTCCTCGATCTTGATTTTCTCGAGCTGCTTCTTGCGGGAGGTGGCCTGGCGCGCCTTGGAGGCATTCGCTGAGAAGCGCCGCACGAATTCTTGCAGGTCCGATATGCGGTCCTTGGCCTTGGCATTGGCCGCTTCGACGCGCGCGCGTGCCTGCACTGAAGCCAACATGAAATCGTCGTAGTTGCCGGGATAGATCTTGAGCTGCTGAAAGTCCAAATCGGCGATGTGGGTGCAAACCTGGTTCAAGAAGTGCCGATCATGGCTGATGATGACCATGGTGGCGTCGTATTCGTTGAGTGCACGCTCGAGCCAACGGATCGAATTGATATCCAGATTGTTGGTCGGTTCATCCAGCAGAAGAACGTCCGGCTTGGAAAACAGCGCCTGCGCGAGCAGCACGCGCAGTTTCAAGCCCGGCGGCACCTCGCGCATGGGGCCGTTGTGCCGCGATTCATGGATGCCGGCGTCGGTGAGGATGCTGCCTGCCCGGGCTTCAGCGTCGTAGCCGCCATACTCGGCGAACACGCCCTCGAGCTCCGCCGCCTTCATGTAATCCTCATCCGTGGCCTTGGGATCGGCGTAAATCCGGTCGCGCTCCTGCATCGCCGCCCATAGTTCGGTGTGGCCGCGCATGACGACGTCGAGAACGCGATCGTCTTCGTAGCCGAATTGGTTCTGATTCAATTTGCCGAGACGCATGCCCATTTGCAGCATCACATCGCCGGCACTCGCTTCGAGATCGCCGCCCAGCACTTTCATGAGCGTGGATTTGCCCGAGCCGTTCGCGCCGATGAGGCCATAGCGGTTGCCGTCGGAGAACTTGACCGTCACCTGCTCGAAGAGCGGTTTGGCGCCGAATTGAACGGCGACGTTGGATGTGGAAAGCATATGGTCCAATCACACTGAAGAATGCGGCTGCAGTGGCCGCGATTGCCTAAACAAAGCCCGTCTAGATGGAGTGCCGTGTCGCTGCGTGGTGGCACGCGAGGCGTCTACGCTGCAAATCGCCCTTTCCGGCCGATATATTCTAGCCGAGCTTGGGGTCCGGCATGATGTTTTCGAAGTTTCGGGCGCGGTAGCGGGATTTTCGGTGCCGCTCCGCCCCCCCAAGCGCAGGGTCAGGCGCTCGCGCTTTAGTCCCTCAACGACCTGATTAGATTGAGCAACTGATCGCGCGCGTCGCTGTCCGCAAATTCAATGACGATTTTTCCCGATCCTTTCGTGCGCTGTTGCAGCTGCACGTGCAAGGTTTTGGTCCGCAAAACCTCGCTCACCACCGTCGATTCAGGTGGTTTGCGCGTCGCAGTCCCCGCCCCCTCCAGCGTCTTGCGTACCAGATTCTCGGTTTCCCGCACCGATAAACCGCGCTGGGCCACGAGCTGCCCTAAACGCTGCTGCGCGGCATCGTCGCGAAGCCCCAGCAAAGCCCTCGCATGACCCATGCTCAAGGCTTTCGAATCGATCAACGCGACCACCGGCTGCGGCAATTCCAGCAATCGAATCAGATTACTGACCGCAGCGCGCGAGCGTCCGACGGAATCAGCCACCTCCTGCTGAGTGAGCGAGAACTCCGTCGTCAGCCGCTTCAGCGATCTCGCCTCCTCGGCTGCGGTCAATTCCTCGCGTTGAATGTTCTCGATGAGCGCGATCGCGACGGCTTCCTTGTCGGACAAGTCACGAACAATGACCGGTATATCGGTAAGGCCCGCGAGCTTTGCGGCTTGCCAGCGCCGCTCGCCTGCAACAATTTCGTAGCGGGCGGTCCCAGGCGCCCCCGCCGCCAGCGGGCGCACGATGATCGGCTGAATCACACCCTTTGCCCTGATGGAAGCCGCGAGTTCCTCCAGTGGCTCCCGCTGAATCTCGCGGCGCGGCTGAAGCGCGCCTGACTGCATCAGCGAAAGAGGCAGCGTGCCGCCGCCGCGGCTCGCGCTTACCGTGGGTGCCGCGCCCAGAAGCGCGCCCAAACCCCGCCCTAGACCCCTGGATTCTTGCGCCATGAGCGAAGACTAGCGCAACGCAAGCCTGAGCGGCGCAACATCATCGTTAAACCCGCGGCGAGTCGGCGGATAGGCGCCAGGGCGGAAAGCGGCGCGTGCCGCCCGCGTGATAAAGACAAATGATATTGCCGTCAGGATCCTGCAGGTAAGCTTCCCTCCAAAGCCAAATTTGGTCTCTAGGCGCCTGATTGAACTCGATGCCTATGCCGCGCAATCGTTGATAGGTGGCATCGAGATCATCGCACTCAAAGTAGACGACTGTTTGCGAGGGAACGACGGTATCAAATGCATGCAGGGAAAAAGTCGCGCCGTCCTGGCATTCGAATCTCGCATAGCGCGGCGGCGCGCTGACGATTTGCGTGAAACCGAGGCGCCTATAGAACAGAGCCGATAGCTCGACATTCTTCGCGGGCAACGTCACTTGATTGAGGTTCATTGCGGATTCCCGATGCTGCGGACCTTGGGGCTGTTGATTATCAGGCCAATCCTGTGGTGCGCCACCCCCTGCACGCAATTGACGCGGCGCGCCATTTTGGCCTGGCGAAGGCGCCGACTCCCCGCGCGGACACTCACGGCTTCCAGAAAGTGATGATCGCGCCGCCCGCCACGACCAGCGCGCCGCCGACCACGGTCGGCATGGTAGGCAGCGTTCGAAAGAACGCAAAGTTGATGATCTGCCAAATGACGAACAACGTCGCGATGTAAATGCCCACCACCTGGCCGAATTCAAATGGCGCCAAATTGAGAAGCGTGCCGTAGCCCAATAGCAGCCCCGCGCCTGCCACAAACAATGCAACGCGATAGGCACCGACATGGTCGTATATCGCCAAGCGCACGATCGCATCGCCGCTCACCTCGAGCGTCGTCGCGGCTATTAGAAAAACAATGGGATAGACGTTTTGCAGGGACTTTAGCATCGGCGAATCTCCGGTTTCCTGTTCACCTTATCAGGAGAAAACCAGTCGCGTCCGGTGGTACTCTAGTTTTACGTGACGGGCCTTAGGGAGCGGCGTTTGAAGACCTACATCATTCTGGCGGTGACGATGTTATCCGCGTGCAGCTGGTTCCATTCAAAAGCACGCGCCCCTGATGCTTCGCAAATCGTCGTCACCGGCGCCCCCAAGGGCTCAATCGTGTTCGTCGACGATGTACAGCAAGGTCAAGCCGCCGAATCGAATGTCAAACCGCAATTGGTAGACTCTGCCCCGGGCGAGCACAGAGTGGAAATCCGCTTTGGCGACAGCGTCGTCTATCGGGAAAATCTCTATATCAAGAGCGGCGAGAAAAGGGTTGTCGCGGTCCTATCCGGCGCAAATCGCGAGTAGGCCGGATTTCCTATTTCTTGCGTCGCGGCCTGCGCGGCTTCGACACCGGGCGTTTCGCAGAGGCCTTGCGCTTGGGAAGCGACGCGCGCTTGGGAGCCGCCTTGCTTTTCGCCGGCGCTTTGCGCGCCGCGGCCTTTACAGCTCTCCTAGGCGCCTTCTTCGCGGCCTTCTTCGCGGCCTTTTTTGCGGTCTTCCTGGGGATCTTTTTCTTGGCGCGCTTTGGCGAGACTGCCCGCTTCGCCGGCGCTGCCGGCCGCTTCGCCGCCGCGACCGGCGCGCCGCCCCGCAATTGTTCGAGTATCGCCGGATTTTCCAGGGTCGATACATCCTGGGTGATCTCCTCGCCGCGCGCGATGGCGCGCAGCAATCGGCGCATGATTTTCCCGGAGCGGGTCTTCGGTAAATTGTCGGTGAGTCGAATCTCATCCGGCTTGGCGATGGGGCTGAGCTGATCGCCCACCCAGCCGCGCAGCTGTTCGATCAGCGACTTGGCGGCGGCGCCTTCCGGCCGCGGCACATTGAGCACGACGTAGGCAAATGCCGATTCACCCTTGATCTCATGCGGTTTGCTGACGACGGCGGCTTCGGCGACCTTCGGATGAGCGACCAACGCCGACTCGATTTCCATGGTGCCCAGGCGATGGCCCGCGACGTTGATCACATCGTCGATGCGTCCCATGATCCAGTAGTAGCCGTCCGCATCCCGGCGCGCCGAATCCCCGGCCACATAGTAGTGATTATTGAATTTTTGGTAGTACGTCTTGATGTAGCGTTCGTTGTCGCCCCAGATCGTGCGCAGCATCGAAGGCCAGGGCCGCTTGATCACCAGATAGCCGCCGGCATTCGGCGTGTTAACGGGCCGCCCCTCTTCGTCGACAATGTCCGCGAATATGCCGGGTAGCGGCTGGGTGCAGGATCCGGGCTTGGTCGCGGTCACGCCGGGAACCGGCGCCATCATGGCGGCGCCGGTCTCGGTCTGCCACCAGGTATCGACGATGGGGCACCGCTCAGCGCCGATGACGCGGTGATACCACATCCATGCTTCGGGGTTGATCGGTTCGCCGACCGTGCCCAGCACTCGCAGCTTGCGCAAATCGTACTTGGCCGGCAGCGCATCACCCAGTTTCATGAGCGCGCGAATCGCCGTGGGCGCGGTATAAAAGATACTGATCCCGTGCGCCTGGCACATTTTCCAAAAGCGCCCGCCGTCGGGGAATGTCGGCGCACCCTCGTACATGAAAAGCGTAGCGCCCGCCGCCAGGGGCCCGTAAACGACATAGGTGTGCCCGGTGACCCAGCCGACATCGGCGGTACACCAATACACATCGTCGTCCGTGAGGTCGAAGACCCACTTGGTGGTCAGCTTCGCGTTGAGCAAGTAACCGGCGGTGGAGTGCTGGATCCCCTTCGGCTTTCCCGTCGAGCCTGAGGTATAGAGCAGGAACAGGGGATGCTCCGCATCCAGCCATTCAGGATCGCAAGTCAGCGGCTGGCCCGATATCGCATCGTGCCACCACACATCGCGCCCCGACCGCATCTCGCAGGGGGTGCCGGTGCGCCGATAGACGATCACTTTTTCCACCGACTCGCAGCCTTCGGCCAGCGCCTTATCGACGGCCTGCTTCAATTCCACCGCATGGCCGCCGCGCCAGCCGGCGTCGGCGGTTATCACGAGCTTGGCGCCGGCGTCTTCGATTCGATCTTTGACGGCATTGGCGGAGAAGCCGCCGAACACCACCGAATGCACGGCACCGATGCGCGCACATGCCTGCATGGCCACCACTGCTTCGGGAATCAGCGGCATGTAGATGATCACGCGATCGCCGCGTCCAATACCTAAAGCTTTTAACGCATTGCCGAACTGACACACCTCTTGGTGCAGTTGCGCGTAGGTCAGCTTGCGTATGTCCCCGGGCTCGCCTTCGAAAATGATGGCAACCTTGTCCGCGCGGCTCGCCAAATGCACATCCAGGCAATTGTGCGATACGTTCAGTTGGCCGTCGGCAAACCATCGGTAATTGGGCGCGCGCGAGTCATCGAGGGGCACGGTGAAGGGCCGGTGCCAGTCAATCTCTGCCACGGCCAGATCCGCCCAGAATCCGACATAGTCATCGGCCGCCTTGGCATGCATGCGCTTGAGTGCCGCAGCCTTGAGCGTGGCATGCTTGGCAAACGCCGCGGACGGCGCAAATACGCGGTCCTCTTGCAGGACGGATTGGATATCTTTCTGCGCCATGGTCTTCCTCAGTCTTCAGGCAGCGGTGGCGATGCGGCGCACCTGCTGTCTCAATATGTTCCCGAATCCATGGGTGTCAAAAAAGAAATCGAGCCCGCCGCGATCCTGCGGCCGCGGCTTCAAGTCATCCAGCGTCGCCTCGATCGGCATGTCGCAAACTATCCCGGTCAAGCGCCGCGCGAGATAGGCGGCCTCCTTGTGAGCCAGCAGTTTAGCAGCGACGGCGGCCGCGCCGCGCAGCTTCAACAATGGAATCCGATGAAGATTGGCATACAGCTCATCGAGGGAGCCGAATACGGCAAATAGTTCAGCGGCCGTCTTCTTGCCGACGCCGGGAACGCCCGGAATGTTGTCCACGCTGTCGCCGGTCAGCGCCAGAAAATCGGCAATGAGCTCCGGGATGGCCCCAAAGCGCGGGCCGATGTCATGATAGTGATAGCGGGTGTTGCCGCTGTAGTCCCAGAATACGTCGCCATTGCGAATCAATTGCGACAGATCCTTGTCGCGCGTCACCAGCACATTGCACAGTCCGGCGGCGCGCGAGCGCGCGGCCAAGGTTCCGATGATATCGTCGGCTTCGTATTCGGCGCTGGCGTATTCCGCCAGGCCCATGTGCCTGCAAAACTCGCGGCACAGCGCAAATTGGCGCTCCAAATCGGCCGGAGGCGCCTCACGATTGGCCTTGTACGCAGGATAAATGCCGTTGCGGAACGAGGTGACGCTGCGCAGGCTCAGGTCGAAGGCGACGCAGATTCGCTCGGGGCGCACCTGCTCGAGAAGATCCGACAAGAAGCGCGCGAATCCATACAGTGCGTGCGTCGCGTTGCCGTCGGCATCCACCATGTCGGGCGGCATCGAATGATATGCGCGAAAAATGAAATAGCTGGCGTCGATGTAGTACACCACGCCGGACCGCGGAACGGGAATCCCCGCGATTGCGTTCACATCGGCCAGCGTTGCATCCGCTCGTGCAGCGGACTAGAACGCGGGAAATGCGCAACCAGATACTCCATCTGATCCGCAAGCACGCGGCGGCCTTTCAAAAAAATGTATTCGGCATACGTGGGTGTGAACGGCACCGCCAGCAGTTGCATGCCCGCCTGTTCCGGCGTTCGCGACGCTTTGGCATTGTTGCAGCGGCGGCAGGCTGAGACCACATTGCTCCACAGGTCCTGGCCGCCGCGGCTGAACGGCGTCACATGGTCGCGCGACAGCAGGCTATAGGTAAAGCGCGCACCGCAATACAAACAAAGATAGGCATCTCGCCGGAACAGCGTTTGATTGTTGAGCGGGGGCGTGTATCCCGCGCCGCGCAGGTTGCCGGGATTGCCGGTCACGCCCAGGGTCGCAATGATGGAATTCACATCGACGATGGTCCGAAGGCCGGTCCTCGCGCAGGTGCCCCCATACAGACGGTACAGAAGCGTTCCGCACGTGTAGGCGACCTGCTCGGTGTGATACAGCCGCGCCGCTTCGCGATAATCGACCCACTCCAACGGCATACCCGACACATCGGTACGCAGTATTTGCTGGGACAATGGATAGGCGTGCGAAACCACGGCAAGGTCGTCCCGCCAATCCAGCAATTGATACCTGTCCTGCTTCACGGCCATAACACCACCAAAGATAGTCGACTCTTATGCCATAATTCAATGTTTCGCACGTAACTAAAGGCTTGGGAGAGTTTTGCATGCCCGTCGTCGTCGGTGTCCTCACGGAGACCGCTGCCCAAGAAACCCGCGTTGCGCTTGTTCCCGAAATCGCGGCGAAATTGAAGACAATCGGTGTTCGCGTACTGATTGAGCGCGGCGCCGGGGCTCAATCTCATTTCCCGGACGCGCTGTACGCGGACGCCGAATTCAGCGATGCCGCGGCGATCTTGAGCTCGGCGGACGTCATATTGAAGGTTCAGCCGCCGTCTCTGACTGAAGTCGCCGCCCTCAAGAAAGGCGCGGTCATCGTTGGTTTCATGCAGGCGTACGCGCGTCCCGATCTGGTCAAAGCGCTCCAGCAACGCGGCATCACCAGCTTTGCGATGGAATTGGTGCCGCGCATTTCACGCGCGCAGTCGATGGATGCGCTGTCTTCGCAGGCCTCGGTGGCCGGCTATAAGGCGGCGTTGATCGCGGCGGATACGCTCGAAAGATTTCTGCCCATGCTCACCACGGCCGCGGGCACCATCCGGCCGGCTTCCGTGTTGGTGATCGGCGCAGGAGTCGCCGGATTACAGGCGATTGCCACGGCCAAGCGCCTCGGTGCCGTGGTCGAAGCATATGACGTGCGCAGTGCCACAAAGGATCAGATCAAGTCGCTGGGCGCGAAATTCGTCGAGACGGGCGTCTCCGCGGAAGGAGCCGGCGGCTATGCGCGCGAGCTCACGCCTGAGGAAAAGGCCAGGCAGCAAGAGGTTCTGGATGCGCGGATCGCGGCCAGCGACGCAGTCATCAGCACCGCGTCGGTTCCCGGACGGGCGGCACCGCGGATCATCCTGAAAGCTGCGGTCGAGCGCATGAAAGCGGGGTCGGTCATCGTCGATATCGCGGCCGAGCAAGGCGGCAACTGCGAACTGACCCAGGCCGGCGAGACCGTACTCCACGGTAGTGTGAAAATCTTGGGTCCGGTCAATTTGGCGGCCTCCTTGCCGTATCACGCCAGCGAGATGTATTCACGCAATTTGTTCAACTTTTTGAAGCCGGCGCTGCCGAAGGGCGAACTCGTCATTGATTGGAACGATGAGGTATTTGCCGGCGCCGTGCTCACGCACGATGGCCAAATCAAGCACGAAGCGACGCGCACGGCAATAGAGGGGCCCAAGACATGATCGATGGCGTCATTGCACTCTATATATTCATGTTGGCCGCCTTCACCGGCTACGAAGTCATATCGCGCGTGCCGGTCATTTTGCACACGCCGCTCATGTCCGGATCGAATTTCGTTCATGGCATAGTCTTGGTCGGCGCCATGGTGGCGCTGGCCACCGCAGACACCACATTGGTGCGGGCCATCGGCTTCGTCGGCGTGGTGCTGGCCGCCGGCAATGCCGTCGGCGGCTATGTCGTCACCGAGCGCATGCTGAAAATGTTCGTGTTGGCCGGCAAGAAGAAAGGATCTTAAAGGATGCCTTCCGCTTCGATGATTGAAACCTTGACGCAGCTCTCCTATCTGGTAGCGGCCGCGCTGTTCATTCTGGGCCTGAAACGCATGAGCTCGCCCGTAACGGCCGTCAGCGGTGTTCGCTGGGCCGGCGTCGGCATGCTTCTGGCGACCGTCGTGACGCTGGCATTCATGGGAGCCTCCTCGCTCAACCTGGTGCTGGTGATTGCCGCCATCGCCATCGGCAGCATTGCGGCCTGGGTCAGCGGCAAGCGCGTGGCGATGACCGACATGCCGCAAATGATTGCGTTGTACAACGGCATGGGCGGCGGCGCCGCGGCGGCGATTGCTGCGGTGGAACTGTACAGCGGCAACGAACACAACCTGGTGCATCTGATCATGGCCGCCATCGGCGGCTTCATCGGCGCGGTGTCATTCAGCGGCAGCTTGATCGCCTTCGCCAAGCTGCAGGGCCTGATCACCAAGTCGGTGCGCTTCGGCGGCCAAAAGTTCGTCAATTTGGCGATATTGCTGATCGCCGTCGGCTTTGGCTTCATGGTGGTGAGCGGCGCCGGAGCGCAGTCGGGGCTGCCGATGGTCTCTTTGTTCTTCGTGTTCGCGCTGATTTTAGGCGTTGCCATGACGCTGCCCATCGGCGGCGCCGACATGCCGGTCGTCATCTCTCTGTACAACGCGCTCACCGGACTTGCGGTGGGCTTCGAAGGCTTCGTGCTCAACAACGCGGCGATGATCATCGCCGGCACCGTGGTCGGCTCGGCGGGCACTCTGCTCACGCAGCTGATGGCGAAGGCCATGAACCGGTCTCTGGGAAATGTTCTGTTCTCCAATTTCGGCGAAAGCTCCGCGCAAAGCGGCGGCGGCGTGACCGGCACGCAAAAGGCCATCGAGGCTTCCGATGCAGGCGTCATGATGGCGTACTCGCAAAAGATCATCATCGTGCCAGGATATGGCATGGCGGTGGCGCAGGCTCAGCACAAGGTGTGGGAGCTCGCACAACTTCTGATCGATCACGGCGTGAAAGTGCGCTTTGCCATTCACCCGGTTGCCGGCCGCATGCCGGGTCACATGAACGTGCTGCTCGCCGAGGCGGGGGTGCCCTACGATCTGATTTCGGATCTCGATGAAATCAACGCAGAATTCGAAACGGCCGACGTGGCGCTCATCATCGGCGCCAACGACGTCGTGAATCCGGACGCTCGCAGCAACAAGAGCAGTCCGATCTACGGCATGCCGATCTTGAATGCGGACAAGGCAAAAAATGTCATCGTGATCAAGCGCGGCCAGGGCCAGGGATTCTCAGGCATCGACAATGCGCTGTTCGTCCTCGATCAGACCCGCATGCTGTATGGCGACGCGCAGGCCGCCGTGAGCCAGCTGATCCAAGCGGTCAAGGCCGCAGGCTGATCTCGAA
>Ga0137412_10004704_pt1 | contig 10895 bp, 6 predicted proteins | sample CZODoug2_1_16fun_FD_122160 | JGI IMG/M metagenome (GOLD analysis project Ga0137412, IMG submission 122160) | Vadose zone soil fungal communities from Angelo Coast Range Reserve, California, USA - CZODoug2_1_16fungal (Hybrid Assembly) | ecosystem: Environmental > Terrestrial > Soil > Vadose zone... | reverse complement strand
TCCCCTAAGTTCCGAAACTTAAAATCCGTTCAAATATGGCTAGTATGCTGTGGCCACTTTTGTACCAGCACAAGCAGATTCTCCACTTGTTTTACCGACGAAGATCGCGTTTGGCGTTCGTAAGATATTGATTGATAGGCATCGCTAGAAAGACCTGCGAGTTCGTAATGCGTGGGTCAGGGGTTCGAATCCTCTTTGCGCACCAGACCATCTTGTGTCCTGACGAAACAAAAATAAATTTCCAGATATATCAAAAAACCCGTGCGGAAATTCCCGCCTCGTGCGTCTTATTCCAAATGGATGTCAGCTAGCCACCGGTGCCTTTTGCCTATGCCGCAATTTCGCCATTGACGCAAGTGCTCCGCTCGGAATTCGCGGCATCGTGAATGGCACCTGCGGCGCTGGGGGATCTGCACGCGATCGCCCGCCTCGTCGAGGTCCGCGCAACCTCGAGTTCCAGAGAGAATCACGACCGACATAATTCATCACTAGTGGAATATTCATGAAACCAGCGTTGTTAGTTTTCGCCGCGGCGCTCGGACTGCGGTTCGCCTGCATGACCGCATCGGCCGCCTCGACCGCCACGGTCCGCGCCAACGTAGCCGGGTTTACGTTTATGCGATCCCTCGGCGGCATCGACGAATACCGGCTCGATGCCAACGGCCTACAGGTGCTGGTCAAGCCCGATCACTCCGCACCCGTCGCGACCTTCCAAGTGACGTATCACGTGGGCTCGCGCAACGAGGTCACCGGCGCCACAGGTTCCACCCATCTGCTCGAGCATCTGATGTTCAAGGGCAGCACCCACTTCAACGATCCGGCCGGCAACAGCGTCAAGCAGTACTTAGGCGCCCACGGCGCGGCCTTCAATGCAACCACCTTTTACGATCGCACCAATTACTTCGCCACCTTGGGCAGCAGCGACCTCGAAGGCTACGTCGCCATCGAGGCCGATCGGATGCGCAATCTCTGGCTGCACGACGCTGACAAACAGGCCGAAATGACCGTCGTGCGCAACGAATTTGAACGCGGCAAGAACAATCCGAACACATACTTGGGCGAAGAAGTGCAAGCCGCCGCCTTTATCGCCTATCCCTATCATCACTCCACCATCGGCTGGAAAAGCGACATCGAGAAAGTGTCCGTCGAGCAGCTGCGCGCCTTCTATGACACGTTCTACTGGCCGAACAACGCCACCGTCACTTTCGTCGGGGATATCGACCCTGCCGCTGCTTTGACCCTGACCAAGAGATATTACGGCGTCATTCCCCCATCGCCCCATCCCATCCCCGAGGTCGTCACCGAGGAGCCCGAGCAAACCGGCGCGCGCCGCGTCACGGTGAACATGCCCGGCGAGGTCGGTACCATCGAAATTGCCTACAAGGTTCCCGGTGCCGTCGAAGCCGATCTCCCCGCGCTCGATGTCTTGGGCGACGTGCTGAGCGAGGGCAAGAACAGCCGCCTCTATCGCGCCCTCGCCGACAACAACCTCGCGCTCGGCACCAACGCCGGCGTAGCCAGTTACCGCGCCGCAGGGCTCTTCGAAGTCACCGCTTCGCTCACCCCCGGAGTCGCGCACGACAAAGTCGAAAAGATCCTGCTCACCGAGATTGAGAGGGTCAAGACCGGGGGAGTCACACCGGACGAAGTGACCCAAGTCATTCACCAGCACCACGCGCAGCAAGCCTATGACCGCGACGGCACCGCCGCCGTAGTGGCCGAATTGAACGAATGGATCTCCGCCGGCGATTGGACCCAGTACATCCGCTACGACGACGCCGTTTCGCGGGTAACCCCCGCCGACGTGCAGCGCGTCGCCAAGCAATATCTCAACGTCAAACAGAGCACGACCGGCTGGTACGTGCCGGAGCCATCGAAATGAACTGCAAGCTCAACAGAATACTCTCCCGTCCCTTAAGCGTCGTCGCGCTGCTCCTCGTGGCATCGTTCGTTCACGCCACCGACATCGCCAAACACGTGGAGCGCACCAATATCGCCCGCATCGATGTCATCCTCTATCCGACGAGCCTCAAAGATGTGGTCACCCTCGTGGGCTCGCTGCCGGCGGGCGACGCACTCGCTGCCGACAACGTAGCCCTTGCGACCCTCACCGCCGCTATGCTCGACAAGGGCACGACGACGAAGGACAAATTCGCGCTCGCTAAAGAGCTCGATCGCGTCGGCGCCCAGCTCTCCTTCAGTACCGACGCGCAAACTCTCAACATCCAGGCGCGCAGCCTCAAAACCGACTTGCCTCTCGTGCTGAACATTTTGGCCGATGAACTGCGGCACCCCGCGTTCTCGGCCGAGGAGTTCGCCAAGGCCAAGATCGAGCTGAACGGCAATCTCAAACAGCGTGCAGAGAACACCGAGTACCGAGCGGCCGACGCTTTCTCTCGGGCCACATTCCCGAAAGGCCATCCGAATCGCCGCACCCCGCTCGAGGAATGGAATAGCGCCATTGACCACGCCACCGTGGACGAAGTGAAACAATTCCATCGCCGGATCTACGGCCCCTCCCGTATGGTCCTAGTCCTAGTGGGCGATCTCGACATCCCGAAGATCCAAGCCGAGCTCAAAAAAGACTTCGCCGGCTGGGAGGGAGGCGTCACGTACGCACAATCCCCCAAAGCCGTCGCCGCCGTGCCCGTCGACCAAAAAGTCTCTATGCCCGGCAAGACCAGCGTCACCGTGCTCGCCGGCCAGCCCACCGGACTTCGCTATCACGACCCCGACTCCCTGCCATTGCGTATGGGCGTTGCGATCCTAGGAAACGGCTTTACCAGCCGCTTGATGGGCACGGTGCGTGACAAAGAAGGACTCACTTACCACATCAGCGCGGGCGTCGCCGACGACACCTTCGACGACGGCGACTGGCGCATCAACGCCACATTCGCGCCCACACTGCTCGAGAAGGGGATCTCATCCACCCAGCGCGAATTATACAAGTGGTGGCAAGACGGAGTCACCGCCGAGGAGCTCCAAGCGCGCAAAACCGATTTGATCGGATTTTTCCGAGTTAGCCTCGCCACCAGCGGCGGCATCGCGTCAACCATGTTGCACACCGTGCAGCGCGGTTATCCCTTAAGCTGGATCGATGAGTATCCGCAAAGCGTCGATGCCCTGACCCTCATACAGGTCAACGCCGCCATCAAACGCTATGTCGATCCCCACAAGTTGATCATCATCAAAGCGGGCAGCGTCGATGCAGAAGCCGGGCCGCATTCGTGATTACGTCGTGACCCCATCAGCGTGCCGCCTGACCAGCCACCTTCGCTGGTCATTCGTCGATCTACGGCTTCGAGAGCGCTTTAGAGCAAACGCTTACTTCGATCTACAACGCACCCCCCGTAACTCCATGAGACGCATGAGGAGTTCATTTCCTCCATACGTCCCAGCAAATATTTACTTGAAGTGAAAGCCAAGCGCCGCGCCTACAATACGTGGGAGGTCCTTAATTTGAATACCATCGAACGCAACATCTGGTTGGCGAAGGAAATCCTTGTGCACGAGCGTGCGTTGCGGGGCTATTTGACTCGGTTCTTCAAAAACGTCGCCGACATTGAAGATGTCGTCCAGGAAACCTATGCTCGCCTGCTCAGCCTCAGCGACTCCGGATCGGCTGCGGTGCGCAACTGGCACGCTTTTCTTTTCACATGCGCCCGCAACGTGGCGTTAGATCGGATTCGTCGGGGGCGCGTCGTGTCACTCGATACACTGGCGGAAATGGGAAGTGTAGACGTCTTAGACCAGACGCCATCCGCAGACGAGGCGTTGAATGCACGTCAGGAGCTGGCTTTGCTTTTGGAGACGATTGCCTCACTGCCCGACCGTTGCCGCGAAGCATTAACGCTTCGCAAGCTGTATGGGTTGTCGCAACGTGAGATTGCCCAACGGCTTGCCATCACCGAGAGCACGGTAGAAAAACACGTGGCCTACGGTGTGCGCCTTTGCGCTGAGCGAATGTTCGCCAAGCGCGGCGAAACAAGGAAACCCGACCCGACAAGAAATGCGGCGGGTCGAAAAGGAAAGTCAGATGAACAGTAACGACGCGGAAATTGCAGCGGGGGAGTGGCTCGCACGGTTGGATCGGGACGACGCGACCGCTGCGGATGCGGCCGCATTCGAGCAATGGAAAGCTGAGGACCCCCGCCACCCTGCCGCCTACGCGAGACTCGCGGCGACTTGGCAGGCCTTGGATCGTATTCGAGCCATTCGACCGAACTCCGATGAGCCTATCGACAATGACTATCTAAATGGTGTATCGCAGCGGTCACCGTCCGGTTCCGAGTTAGGCTCTTCATCCAGTCCTTTGGCTCCTGAATCTTTGCATCGCCTGCGGCGACAAGCGTCCGCTCTTCGCCCATGGTTTCTCTTCTCCGCCGCCGCATCTTTGCTCGTTGGGATCGTCGCCGGCCTCTGGTTCGCACTTACTTCCGGGGATGGTTCACACACCTTTAGGACCGGTATCGGCGGCTTCCAACGCATTGTTCTTAGCGATCAGTCCGCCATCGAACTCAACACCGATACCGAGGTACGTGTCGCGCTGATGCCTCAAGTGCGCAAGGTCGAACTGCTCCGTGGTGAAGCAAGCTTTGAGGTGGCCCACGACGCTTCCCGCCCCTTCATCGTCTTTGCCGGCGACACGGCGGTGCGTGCCGTCGGCACCAAGTTCAACGTTCGAAGACTTGAGAACTCTGTCGAGGTCACCGTCGACGAAGGCAAAGTCGCCATTGGCACACCGTCTCTACTAGAAATGAAGGTGGACGCGTTCCCGCCATCCATCCCCCAGCTCTCCGCTGGCCAAACCGCAACCGCGAGCGGCAGCGGCGTCAGTCTCACAACTCTTCCAAAAGACAGTGTCGCCCGCAAGCTTGCATGGCAGAACCAGATGCTGGTCTTCGATGGCGACTTGCTTACCGAGGTCGTGGCGCAATTCAATCGCTACAACGAGCGCCAGCTCGTCATTGCCGATCCAAAGCTCGCCGCACTCCAAATCGGGGGCTATTTCCGGCCGACGAACATCGACGCGTTCATCGGTGTCTTGCAATCGAATTTTGGCGTTCGCGTTAGTACTGACGGGAATCGGCTCATGCTCGCCACGGCAACGACCAATTAGCTGGCGTGTCATATAGGGGAAACGAATCTGTAGCACGTCTCACTCTCATAATCGGTCAAAGACGCCGAAACAAGGGGATTGAAGTGCTTTCATTACGTTCCGCTGCAGCCTACTTAGTGCTGCTATTTGGGTCCACAGCAGCGATCGCGACACCCAGGCCTTTCAATATAGACGCGCAGGAAGCGCCTCGCTCGCTCCTGGAATTCGGGCGGCAATCGGCCGTACAGATCTTATTCGCATCGGAGAACGTCAAAGGCATCACCACCAACGCCGTGCACGGAACCTACGAACCGATCGACGCGCTCCGGTTGTTGCTGAAAGGCACGCCCCTCGTCGTCAGCGAAAAGCCCGATGGTGTGCTGATAGTGGAGACTAAGACGCGTGCGAAAGGCGCGTCAAAATCGGCGCCTTTGCCTGGATCGGCGGCCATTGCGGCTGACGATTCGTCCAAGCACTTTGAAATCAAGAGCAAACCCCTCGCCAATGCCCTCATGGAGTTCGAAGTGCAATCCGGGCTGACTGTCGTCGCACCGACGACGCTTACCGCCGGCAAGATGGCATCGACCGTTCGCGGCGACCTCACACCGACTGATGCGCTGAGTCGACTTCTCAAAGGCTCGGGCCTTACCTTCGCGCGATCCTCCGAAGGCACGATCGCCATTCAAGCCATCAGCGCCAACGGGCCAGTAGAGCGCCAATCCAAGCTTGAGGAAATCGTTGTTATCGGTGTCGCGGAAGGTTTTGCAGCGACGCGCTCGGCCACGCCATTGAGGGAAATTCCGCAGAGCGTTTCGGTCATCTCTCGAGACACCCTCGATCAGCAAAACGCGACGGATCTGCCTTCCGCGCTCGCTCAAGCGACGGGCATCACGCTGGTGAAAAACCGCTCGGAGCAAACGTTCATCTATTCGCGCGGCTTTCAGGTGGATTCCGTTCACATCGATGGCGGCGCACCCATCGAAGTCAGTGGTGGCTCCATCGATGTGACCTCACGAGACCTCGCCGAGTTTGAGAGCATCGAAGTTCTGCGCGGTTCCGACGGCCTGTTCGGAGGCATGGGCAATCCTGGCGCCTCGGTGAGCTTGAATCGCAAACAGCCCACGGCGACACCTCAAGCTAAGTTCGAAACCTCGGTGGGATCGTGGAATCAATATCGCCTTGTCGGCGACGTGTCTGGCCCGCTCAACTCGTCCGGCACAATCGGCGGTCGTTTGGTGGTCGCCGGAACCGATATGGACTACTTCTATGACATTGCCAACCAGCGCAAACGCATGGTCTATGGAATACTGAGATATGACCTGAGCCCGTCAACGACTCTGGAATTGGGTGGCAGCTACGATAGAGCGCGCGGTATCAACGCGTCTTCAGGATTGCCCTTCTACGACACCGGCGCCGATCCCCATCTGCCCCGTTCGCTCGCCCTGACGGCGCCATGGGCACGCAACGATACGTCGTTCACGGAAGCGTTCGCGAAGCTGGATCATCACTTCAACGACAACTGGAGATTGAAGGTCAATGCCACGCTCCTGAACCAGGACATGCGCGAATTCACGCAGGCATCATACTTCGGGCCGATCAATTCAGCCACCGGGTTGTTGCCGGGGCCACTCTCTGCATCAGAAGACCCGCTCACCAACAAACAGTCGATGCTCGACGCGACGCTGACCGGATCCTTCGATTGGCTGGGACAAAAGCAGGAGGTCATGATTGGTGCCGATTACCAGCACCAAATTACTCGCAGCAACTTACTAGAGCCCAACTCGTCCGGGCCTGCGATCGATCCATTCGCGTTCGACCCGCAGCTCTATCCCGCGCCGGATTCTTCACAGCTTCAAGGTGGCCTTGGATTGAATATTCTCCAGAAGACCATTCAGTGGGGCGTCTACGGCGCTGTCCGTTTCCGTCCCATCGAAAACCTGTCGCTGCTCGCCGGAGGTCGCCTCAGCGACTATCGTTCAAACAGAAATCTCGACATCACCTATGCGGGCCAGCCGCTGCAGAACTCCACTTCCGGCTACACCGACTCCGGCAAATTCACCCCATATGCGGGCATTACCTACGATCTCAGTTCGCACTACACGCTGTACGCCAGTTACGCGGACATCTATCACACCAATAACGGAGATCTGACCAAGGATCTTAAGCAGCTCCCAGCCTCCGACGGCGTCAACATGGAGACGGGAATCAAGGGCTCTTGGTACAGCAATACGCTGAACGCATCACTGGCGCTGTTCAAGATCGATCAAAGCGGACTCGCCATCTCAGATCCTACAGTGCCGCCTAGCCCTACGTGCTGCTATATCACGCAATCGCAAAAGAGCAAAGGTTTTGAAACCGAAGTGACCGGAACCCTGCTGCCGAATTGGCAGGTGACGGCGGGGTATACCTACGACGACCATCGGAACGCCAGTGCGTATTATGTGGCAGAGCTGCCCAAAAGCATTTTCAAACTGTGGACCAATTACCGGCTGCCAATCGACGACGGACGTTGGAGCATGGGTGGGGGAGTGCGGGCCGAGAGCGCAAACCATGTTACGCAGTGTGTCGCGTTTGCGGTAAACGGCTGCGCCTCCTCCGGCTTCGTCCCATTTCACCAGGGCGCTTATCTGGTCGCGGATCTGCGCGCGGCATATGCGTTCAACAAGCACTGGTCTGCGTCGTTGAACCTCAACAATATTTTCGACCGCAGCTACTACCAGGCTTTGTCTGTACTCCAACTTGGCAATTGGTATGGCGCACCACGAAGTTTCATGTTCAAGGTGGAAGGCAAGCTCTGAAGCACTCGCAGACTTAAGCGAACGTCGAATCTCCATTGCGACTTTGAACATTGATCAGTGCATTCCCGATTCGCAGGTCGAAAAAGGCGTAGCGGGAATAACTGGATCATGCGTCGATTAAACTGATTCGTCTTTTTCATCTACAAATGTTGTCCTATTGGAGCACGCTATGCGCATATTGTTGCTGCTTACTCTAGTTGCCGGCGTCATCCCAACTCTCGCTGCGGCCCAGGCTCCTAGTGGTTTGCTGCCCATCGGAGAAGCGTACAAATTCAGCGCCGATGCCAACACGCCCGGTGTCGTTACGGTTCATTGGGCGATTGCGCCCGGCTACTACCTGTATCGCGGCCAGATGAAATTCTGCGCCGGCAAAGATACGACGCTGGGCGAGCCGAGATTGCCCGAAGGGAAGAAATATCACGATGAATATCTCGGTGACGTGGAGACCTATCACGACAAAATCGAGGCCGGCGTCGCCTATACCGTGGCGCCTGGGGCTACTCGTATCCAGCTGAGTGTGCGCTATCAAGGCTGCCACGAGGTCGAACCCAAGCTGTGCTATCCACCTCATACGGAAACGGTGGATTTGCCCGTGCCCAAGGCGACGAAAACCGTCGCCGCCGCGCCCTCCGCTCCCCCCACTAGGGCAACAATGAGTGCCGCGAAATCGGGGCCTGCCCGATACCTCGGTAGCGCCGCCGCGCAAGTTGCGCTGAAAGAAGGTGAGAAGGCAAAACAGTCGGGGCATCACGACGAAGCGGTCAGTGAGTTCAAGAAGGCGATTTCACTCGATCCTTACTTCGCGAAGGCACACGAGAGTTATCTCAACACCCAGAGGTTTAAGCCCATTGTGGACTTTTTCTCTGGCTCTCGCGTTGCCTCGCTCTCGGCGGAAGAAGGTCTAGCGAGCGAAAGTGCAGGAGAAGAACGCGGGAAAGGTCTGGCGAAAGTGACCGAGCAGATGAAAAGGATTGCAGGCACTCTGATTCGTGAATACACGCTCTTGGTCAAACAACATCCGGAAAACGCCGTATATCCTTGGGCACTAGGATCCCTGTATAACGAGACGGACATTGCCCGGCAGGAGAAATATTGTCGTCAGGCCCTGCAGATCGACAAGGATTTCGCGCAGGCTTACGAGTGCCTGGCAAATATCGCTAGCATGCGCAACGATCACCTCCAGGCATTGGCATACCAACGCCAGGCCATGGAGTTGATGCCGGATGATCCCGGGTTGGCCGGTAACTACGTATGGATGCTGAAAGACAATACCGAAACGGCCGATACGGAAATCAAGTCGCTGCTTGTGCGCTTCCCGGATTCTCCCCTCATCGCATTGGCGCTGATCAATCGTGCGTGGAAACAGAAAACGGAGGCTGCGCGTATCGATGCACTCGAGAAACTACGCAAGGACGCGCCTGCCTCGAGCAAACCCGTCGCAGCACTGGCGGCGGAAAAGCTGTATCCCATCTATCTGGGCGCCGATTTGGCCAAGGCAAAGGGTCTGGCGCAGGAGATGACCCGGGGAAGTCCAGAGAGCCAAAAGTGGGCCGCGCGCCGTGCATACGTCGACGCACTGATGAAAGCACAAGGCGAAATTGACGCAGGCCAAGCCGAGTCGGCGCTGACGACGCTGAAGGCCGTTCAGAAGCAGCAGGACGAGGAGTTCGCAAAGCGCACGGGTCAGCTAAATCGTCCGCGGGACGAGGAGTCCGTAGTGAACGAGTATCTGCTACAGGCAAAAGCACTCGATGCTGCGGGCAAAACGGCAGAAGCCGTCAAGATGCTGAGCGATGAATACGCCGTGTTCCCGACGGATGCAGTTCAGGCGGCGCTGATGAGCTATGGTGAGAAGCTCGGCAAAACTTCCGCTCAGCTCAATGATGGCGTGTGGGCGGTACTGAAGTCCAAGGCGAAGCCAGCCCATCCCTTTACGTTGAAGCGGGCGGACAACGATCAACCGGTCTCCTTGTCCGATTACCGCGGCAAGGTGGTGATCGTTGATTTTTGGTATCCCAATTGCGGGCCCTGCCGCGCCTCGTTCCCTTACTGGCAGAACGTGGCCGCCAAATACAAAGACAAGGGAGTCACCGTGGTGGCAATCAACGGCATGGAGGACCAGGAAGCGGAAATCCTGGCTGTCATCAAGGGCTACGACTTCCTAGCCCTGAAAGGGAACGAGAAATTTGCGAGCGATGCCTACGGAGTCTGGAGCTATCCGACCACGTTCCTGATCGGTGCGGACGGGAACATCTATTTCTATCCGCACCTCGCTGACGACGCTCACCAGCGCTCAGCGGAACTGGCCGTCGAGTTTCTGCTTGCGCGCAGCAAGCCCTAAAGCATGTCCCGATCCCACCGACTCCTAATTTGTCCAGCCGATCGGCTGTTTGGCGGCGCCGCTCTCGATGTGCCATCCAATCGAAAGGGCGCCGCGCGGGCATGGATCTGCCTTCTTTAGTAACCCGATTCCAACTTGAGAAACGTTGTCTATGCATCCCCTACGCCCTTACGTCGTGCCACTCATGCTTGCCTGCCTGAGCGAATTCGCCAGCTACGCACACGCCGCGGACGCGGTCGTACTGAAATACGTGAAATTCCAGTTCGACAATGGCCTCAGTCTGATCGTGCATGAGGACCACAAGGCGCCAATTGTCGCAGTGGACATCTGGTATCACGTAGGCAGCAAGGACGAGCGACCGGGCCGTACAGGCTTTGCGCACCTGTTTGAACACCTGATGTTTACGAATACGGAGAATCATCACGATGAGTTTTTCCGGCCGCTGATCAGCGCGGGTGCCACGAAGATGAACGGCAATACGTGGCTCGATCGGACCACGTACTTCGAGAACGTGCCCATCAATGCGCTGGACACCGCTCTGTGGTTGGAGTCCGACCGCATGGGGCATCTGCTCGGCGCCGTCGACCAGGGAAAACTCGACGAGCAGCGCGGCGTCGTGCAGAACGAGAAGCGGCAGGGCGAGAACCGTCCCTATGGC
>Ga0137412_10004703_pt1 | contig 10896 bp, 9 predicted proteins | sample CZODoug2_1_16fun_FD_122160 | JGI IMG/M metagenome (GOLD analysis project Ga0137412, IMG submission 122160) | Vadose zone soil fungal communities from Angelo Coast Range Reserve, California, USA - CZODoug2_1_16fungal (Hybrid Assembly) | ecosystem: Environmental > Terrestrial > Soil > Vadose zone... | reverse complement strand
GATTGAGCTTGTCGACGTCCGGTACGAACAGCTCGATCTCACGCCCGAGTATACCGCCGCCGGCGTTGATTTCCTCGACGGCCATAGTGGTGCCATTCAGATGGTCGGTGTCGTCGGCCACGCCGTAGGGAGTGGAGAGAGATGATGGAACGCCGATCAGTATCTTGTCTTTGCCGGCGGCGATCACTGCAGGCGCCGCGAGCCCAGCGACCACCGCTGCGGCGGAGCCCACCGTGATTTTCAGCGCCTTGCGTCGCGACACCGGATGGATGTTCGCGACCGGCTTACCCTCACCACTCAACGTCATCTCAACCTCCTGGCTTCCGGCTTCAAAACGCTGCAACGCAGTTGCACGTTCGAATTTCGCTCAGTTCCGGCAGGCGAGATTAGAGCAGAGCCACATCGGAAATCAACCACAGAGAATAAAAGTTTCCCTAAAGGAAACATTCTGCAGTTGGAACGAAACTATTCAACCTGGTTACGGCGGTAGCAAATGATCGACAGATAACGTGCAGGTAGCCGCACGAGCTGTTCGGGACCGTGTGGCGCGTCAGCATCGAACAGCAGGCTGTCCCCGGCGCGCATCCGGTACAGCAAGTTGGCATGGCGGTAGACCACTTCGCCCGAGATCATGTACAGAAACTCGAGGCCTTCATGCTGAAAGGTTGGAAAGACGTCGGATTCCGCCGTCAACGTTATGAGGTACGGCTCGACCTGGACACCGCTGCTATTGTCGTCGATATGACCGAGCAGGCTGTACTGATGGCCAGCACGTGTCCCACGGCGCTCGATGTCGAGTCCTTCGCCCGATTTGACGTAACTCGCGCTCCGCCGCTCCTCGAAGCCGCGAAACAGCGCGGTCAGGGGAATACCGAGCGCCCGGGACAAGGACTGCAACGAGGCGAGCGACGGCGAGATATTTCCATTCTCGATCTTGGAAAGCATGCCTGACGAAATGCCTGTTGCGTTTGAAAGGTCGGTTACTGTCAGGCCGAGTTTCTTGCGCAGCGTGCGGACCTCATGACCGATGGCCAGCTCCAGATTGTTCTCTCTCGGCTCGCGAATCGCATGTGGGTTCTGCGCCAGCAAGACGATGCCCTGCTCCTCGGTCTTCTTGCTCATTGGTGTGATCCTTTCCGCTGTTCCGACCATCGGCCCCGATCATCGGCAGCAAGCCGTACTTGGGGTGAGCGTGCCGCTCCTCGCGTGGACTGATCGCAAACCGGGCCCTGTAGACCCGCGAAAAATGGCTGGCGCTGAGAAACCCGGAGGCGAGCGCAACATCCAGCACCGGCAACGTCGATTGGCGCAGCAGCCGACGCGCGTGGTCGAGCCGTATCGCGAAGAGGTGGCGCTCCAGCGTGGTGCCGAGCTGGTTCAGAAAAAGTCGTTGGAGATGACGTGCCGAAATTCCGACCGCCTTGGCGAGGGACGCTGCATCGATTGGCTCCGTATACCGGCGCTGCAGCAACGTCAGCGCAGCGGCGAGGGGAGCGCTGCGCACATCGAACCGTGTGGAGGGCTCCATTCGCTGCGAGCCGCCACCGGTTCGCACCGAGGTCTGCAGAAACCATTCACTCACTCGTCGCGCAAGTTCGGCGCCATAATCCGCCTCGATCAAAGCATGCATGAGGTCGAGCGAGGCGATCCCGCCGGCGCACGAGAGTCGGTCACCATCGATCTCAAACAGGGTCGGGCGGACGTCGATCTCGGGAAACGCTTCCCGAAATGCTGCGACATGTTCCCAGTGAATGGTGCAGCGGTGGCAATACATTACGCCTGCGCGCGCAAGTATCCATGTTCCCCCGGAGACACCTCCTAACCGCGTCCCGCGCCGAGCCTGTCGGCGGAGCCAGGCGAAGGTTGTCTGATCTTCGAAGGTCGCCGGATTTCCTCCCGCGCACACGAAGATGTCGTCGAACCTGCAACGATCTGCAGCAGTGCTGGACAGCACCACGTCCGGCGACAGCCGAGCGCCGCTCGAGGATGCCGGAGCTGTCGTCGAAGGCGCGATAATGGTCCAGCTGTAGAGCTGGCGTTCCGCGAGTACGTTAGCAGCGCGCAGCGGCTCGACGGCAGCCGAGAATGACATCAGCGAGAAATTCTCAACCAGCAAAAAGCCGATGCGCCGGACCGGTCTCGCCTCAACGTCGCCTGGGGACATGTGTATGTCTCTTTCGAAAAAGAACGCAACTGCCGCTAACACACGCTCGGTGCGCTGGATAGTGAGTCCAGCCGGTAAGGCGAATGCAACTGCTTTTGAAATCGACGAAGGCAATCTTGACGCCAGGCAAGCATGATTTTGGGTCAAAAAAGAGCCGCGGACCTGCGGCGGCGGTTTGGCGCGATGATAACCTCAAGAACGCATGCTGAAGAAGCTGCTGGCCGAAAGCGATGTTATCTGCGACTGGTCCGATCCATTTGCCGGCGAACACGGGCGTTTCCCTCGCGGACCGTTTCCGGACCATCCGGCCATCCCTGCGTCAACGCTCCCAACTCGGAACAGCCCGAGCGGCGCAGGATCGCAGAATCTCGATGCGCTACGGCGCAAAACCGCCGCGACAAGCCGCGATTTGTGTTTCCTGCAATCTGACGTAAGGTCGCTTTATATTTCACACGACAAACCGTCCATGTCAGGTTCATGAGTCCCAGCGTAAACACCGAAGCTCCATGGCGCGTAGGGGTGCTGTTCTCCCAGACCGGAGTAACTTGCGCGATCGAGCAATCCCAACTGAATGCGACGCTTCTCGCCATTGAGGAGATCAATTCCAGCGGAGGGGTGCTGGATCGCTTGATCGAGCCGGTCATCTACAATCCGGCATCCGACCCCAAGCAATTTCGTTCGCTGGCGGAACGCCTGTTCCAGGTCGATCGTATCCGGCTCCTGTTCGGCTGTTACATGTCGAGCACCCGCAAGGCGGTACTGCCGGTCGTCGAAAGCCACCGCGGTCTGCTGTTCTACCCGACGCTGTACGAGGGTTTTGAATATTCGCGGTACTGCATTTACACGGGCGCGGCGCCGAACCAGAATTCGCTGCAACTCGCAAAGTTCCTGCTGTCGACTTACGGCAACCGTTTCCTGCTGGTGGGGTCGAACTACATCTATCCCTACGAGTCCAACCGGCTGATGGCTGATTTCGTCGTGCAGGGCCACGGCAAGGTGCTGGACGAACTCTACGTACCGCTCGAGGCGGGTCCGGGCGATTTCGACAAGGTCATCAGCCGCATCAAGAAGACCTCGCCGGACGTTATCTTCTCGACCGTGGTGGGCCGCAGCACCTCGGTGTTCTACGAAGCCTACCGCAATGCCGGGTTCGACCCCGCAAAGATGCCGATCGCAAGCCTGACCACCAGCGAAGCCGAAGTCGCGGAGATGCGTCGCGAAGCCGCCGAGGGCCACATTACCGCCGCGCCGTTCTTCGAAACTTCTTCCTCGCCCGCCGCGCGGCGTTTCGTTGAAAGGTTCAAGGAGAAATACGGCGCCGAGGCGCCCGTAACCGCGGCGGCGGAAGCCGCATATTTCCAACTGCACCTGGCCATGCGCGCGCTGGCGCGCTGCGGGTCCGACGATCCGGAACAGGTTCTGAAAGAGCTGCGCGATTCCGAGTTCGACGCGCCGCAGGGGCGGGTGCGGATCGACCCGGAAAATAATCACGCCTATCTCTGGCCGCGCATCGCGCGGTTGGACAAGTTCGGTCGGTTCCAGACGGTCTGGAACCCTGGTGTTCGGATCAAACCGGACCCCTACTGTGTCGTACAGAGCCTCGACGACTGGTCGGCTGACGACCTTCAAACAGTCAGCCACTGAGGTTCTGAGCGCGGGAGCAGGCGGTGGCCATCCAAATCCTTCGCGACCTTCGCGGGCTCCGGGTTCAGGTGGTTCATCCGCCTGACAATGAGCGCGTCAGGTTGGTCGAGCATCTGCGCCGCATCGGCTGCATGGTCGAGGTGCAGTGGCCTGTTCCGGAATGCTGGATAGATAGTTGCGACGTCATGCTGCTTGCCGTCGAGCATGATGTTCGCAGCGATATTCAGCGTCTGCTGAAATCAGGTGACGGGATACGGCCGACGCTGATCGCGGTGGTGGGCTACGAGGATCCGACCACGCTTCAGCTGGTGCTGGAGGCCGGCGCGGTCGCCGTGATCGAACGGCCGATTCGGCCATTCGGTCTGCTCACCAATCTAACCATTGCCCGCAGCATCTGGCTCGAGAAGCGCGAGACCGAAAAGCGGATCCGCAAACTCGAGCGCAAGCTTTCCGGACTTCAGCGCATCCAAAAGGCGAAAGCGATCCTGATGGACGGTCAGGGGTTGAGTGAAGCCGACGCTTACGAAAGTATTCGCCGGCAGGCGATGGCGAAACGCCTGTCGATGGATGACATGGCTGCGGCAATCATTCACGCAAATGAACTCTTGCAGTACCGCGTGAAAGATGTTTAATTTTCTGCCTGACTTCGGCGGGAAAATAAAATCCTTGTCGTGGTTATTGCCAAATCACCAATGATGTTGGTTTGGCCTGGCTAGGCAGCCCGAAAGATCCGCGAGGATCTGTCGGGCTTTTTTGTTTTGGCGACCGGGAATCGGCACGGATCGGATCGGATCCGCCGGCCTCGGAAGAATCTGGATTTTTTTCGGGCGAAATCAACGTGCTTCGGCGCGAACGGGACCGGCTTGCCTGTGCGGCAGCCATTAGGGGAGTGTCACTATGTCGATTGATCGGCGTGAGTTTCTCAAAGGCAGTCTGCTTGCGACATCGGGTGCGATCGCAGCGCCTTACATCATCAGCGGTATCAGCAGTCCGGCACGCGCCGCGGGAACGGTGAATGTCGGCGTGCTGTTCTCGCTGACCGGCGGCCTTTCCATTATCGAAAAATCGCTGCACGACGCCACCATGATGGCGATCAGCGAGATCAATGCCGCCGGCGGCGCCAAGGGCATGAAGATAAATGCCATTGTCGAGGACGGCGCCTCGGATCCGAAAACCTACAACGAAAAGGCCTCCAAGCTGGTGATCCAGGATCGGGTGCCGACGGTGTTCGGATCCTATACTTCGGCGAGCCGCAAGGCGGTATTGCCGGTGTTCGAGAAGCGCAACAATCTTTACTTCTATCCGACCTATTATGAAGGCTTCGAGTGCTCCAAGAACGTGGTCTATACCGGCGCGGTTCCGAACCAGCAGCTCTCGAACTTCATCCCCTGGATCATCAAGACGCTCGGCAAGAAGAAATTCTTCATCGTCGGTTCCAACTACATCTACCCGCGCGAGATGGCCAAGGTTTCCAAGATCCTGATCGAGAAGAACGGCGGCGAATGGATCGCCGACGAATATCTCGAACTCGGGCATTCGGAATGGGGCTCGATGGTCAACAAGATCAAGAGCTCGGGCTGTGATGTCGTGCTGTCGAACGTGGTCGGCGACTCCGTTGTCGCCTTCTACCGTGAATACAAGAACCAGGGTCTCACCCACGACAAATTGCCGATCTGCGCGACCGTCACCTCCGAAATCGAGATCGCGGCAATGGGCCCCGAATATGCGGTCGGAAGCTTCACGTCGTTTCCGTATTTCCAGGCCATCGATACCGATCGCAACAAGGCGTTCGTCGAACGCTATCGGGCCTTCGTCAAGGATCCGAAGGCGGTGACGCACCACGCGCTGGAATCGTCCTACTTCCAGGTCTTCCTGTGGAAGCAGGCGGTGGAGAAGGCAGCGGAGGTGACGCCGACCGCGATCAGGGAGGCGGTGAAGGGCCAGGAGTTCGACGCGCCCAACGGTCACGTCAAGATCGATCCGGACAATCTGCATACCTACCTGACGCCGCGGATCGCGCAGTGGCTGCCGAACGGACAGGGCAAGATCATCGATGCCTACAAGGAGCCGACGATCCCAATCCCTTACGTCGCCTACGGCGAGACCGAAAAGAATCTGTTCTGCACCGCCAAGGGCCTCGATACGGCGAAGCTGAAGATCTGAGATTGGCCTCAAGAATGTCTGCCGCGCACCAGCGCGGCAGACCAGGCGATGAGGTTGTCCCTGTATGCTTGAAGTCTTGTTCATCGGCCTTAGTCTCGGTTCGATCCTTCTGCTGGTGGCGCTGGGCCTCGCCATCACCTATGGTGCGATGGGCGTAATCAACATGGCCCATGGCGAGATGGTGATGATCGGCGCCTATGTCACGGTGCTGTCCGGCATCTGGCTCGGGGCCGATATCTTCGTGGCGATCCCGATTGCCTTCATCGTGACGGCGCTTATCGGGCTGACGATCGAGCGCGTTATCGTGCGCCGCCTGTACGGCCGGCTGTTGGACACCCTGCTGGCGACCTGGGGCGTCGCAATCCTGGTCCAACAGGCGGTACGGCTCGAATTCGGCCTGTCGTTCTTCGGCATCCATATCGCGGGCCTGGGCCCCGGGCTTCAGAACGTCAGCGTTCCGGCCGTGCTGCAGGGAACGTTCATGCTCGGCAGTGCCGAGATAAACCGCTACCGCGCCTTCATCATTGTTGTGACCGCGATACTCACTGCCGCCACCTGGCTGATCATGTATCGAACGCCGATCGGCACCCAGGTCCGTGCGATCATCCGCAACCCCAAAATGGCCGCGGCCTGCGGCATCGACGTGGCGCGGGTCAACGCCCTGACCTTTGCATTCGGCTCCGGCCTTGCCGGCGTCGCCGGCGTGATGATGTCCGGCTTCAAGACGGTCTTCCCTGACATGGGCACGCCCATGGTGGTGGACGGATTCATGGTCGTGGTGATGGGAGGAGTCGGCAGCCTGCTCGGATCGGTGTTTTCGGCCGGCATCCTCGGCGAAATCAACGGGCTGGTCGCGGCCGCCACTAACGACATTCTGGCGCGAGCGGTGGTGTTCGGCGTGGTGATCATGATCATCATCCTCAAGCCCCAGGGCCTCTTTTCGCTGAAGGGGCGCTGAAGCGATGTCGGAGAAGCGCCGTATCGAAACAGCGATCTATCTGGCGTTTTTCGCGCTCATCATGTGCGCGCCGATAATCCTCGATCCGTTCTGGCTCAACCGCATCGCGAAATATCTCGTGTTCGGCATGCTGGGTGTCGCGGTGGCGCTGTCATGGGGCTATGCCGGCATCCTCAATCTGGGCCAGGGACTGTTCTTCGGCGCGGGCGCCTACATGCTCGCGATGTCGCTGAAGCTGGCGAGCCCGACCAGCCTGCAGCAGGGCTCCGACAAGCCGGTGCCTGATTTCATGCTGTGGAACGCCGAGCCGGGGTCGCTGACTGATCTGTGCTGCATCAACAAAGCCTCGTTCCTGTGGTTGCCGTTCCAGCACCAGTGGTTCGGCATGCTGATGGGTCTCGTGGTCCCGGTCGCGATCGCCACCGTCATCGGCGTGATCGTGTTCCGCAAGCGCATCGCCGGCGTGTTCGTTTCGATCATCACCCTGGCGCTGGTGCTGCTGGTGCGTCTGGTGGTGATCGACGCGCAGCCCGTCACCAACGGCTTTAACGGGCTCACCGATCTCGGCTGGTTCAGGATCGGAGATTTTGAGTTCGACCCCTACATCGTTCCGACCTATTATCTGGTCGCCGTCTCGCTTTGCTTGGTTCTTGCTGCTGCGCGATTGCTGATCGAGACCCGTGCAGGGCTGATCCTGCAGGCGATCCGGGACGACCAGAACCGCGCCCGCTATCTCGGTTTCGACGTGCCGCTCTATCAGACGTTCTTTTTCGCGGTGTCGGCGGCCATCGCCGGTCTGGCCGGAATGTTCTACGTCGTTGTCTCGGAATTCGCCTCGCCCACCTTCATGGACCTCACCTTCTCGATCACGATGGTGGTGTGGGCCGCCGTCGGCGGGCGGTCGTCGATTCTCGGCGCCTGCATTGGCGCCATCCTGATCAACATGATTTCGGCAACCGTCAGCGAGACCGCGGGTTTCGCCGAGGCGTGGAAGGTCATCATCGGGTTGATCTTCGTGCTCGTCGTCCTGTACCTGCCGCGCGGTCTTGCCGGTCTTGCGCACGATCTGATCGATCGCCTGCTCGCTCGCCGCAACACGCCGTCCCGAGGCACCGCGGAGGTTTCCGATGCCTCGCAACTGGCGGAGTGAGTAAGATGGGTCAGATCGCGCTCACGATCGATGGTCTCGGTGGCGACTTCGGCGGTTACAAGGCCGTCAACAATGTGTCGTTGACGGTTGAGGACGGTGAATTGCGTGTCCTGCTCGGCGCCAATGGTGCTGGAAAGACCACCCTGATGGACCTTGTGTCCGGCAAGACCAGGAGCACCGAGGGCCGGGTATTCCTGCACGACAATGACATCACCAACTGGGAAGAGCACAAGATCGCGCGCGCCGGAGTCGGCCGCAAGTTCCAGATCCCGAGCATCTTCAAGGATCTGTCGGTACGCCGCAACCTCGAAGTGGCGAGCTGCCGCAATCCCGGCGTGCTGGCCAATCTGCGGTTTGGCTTCAGCCAGCAAGCCCGGCAGGATGTCGATCGCGTGCTGGAACTGATTGGTCTCACCGAAGAGTCCAACCGGCTGGCCGCCTACCTCAGTCATGGTCAGACCCAGTGGCTCGAATTGGGGTTGCTGATCACGCAGAATCCCAAGGTCATCCTGCTCGACGAGCCGACGGCGGGGATGACCCAGGCCGAGACTCACAAGACCTCCCAGATCGTCAACAGCCTCAAGGGCAAGCATACGGTGATCGTCGTTGAGCACGACATGGCGTTCGTGCGTGAGATCGCCGAACGCATCACGGTCCTGCATCTCGGGCAGGTTCTCGCCGAGGGCAATGTCGAGCAGATCGAGACCAATCCAAAGGTGCGCGAGGCCTACCTCGGGTCGAAGGGAATCGGCTGATGCTCAAGCTGACCAACGTCGACAGCTATTATGATCGCAGCCACATCCTGCACGCCGTGAGCCTGGACATACCCACGGGTAAGACGACTGCGGTGCTCGGCCGTAACGGCACCGGCAAGACCACATTGCTCAAGACGCTGATGGGTCTGACCGACCGGATGGAAGGACAGATCAGCCTCGACGGAACGGAAATCGGCAAGGACCCGACCTTCCGCCGCGCCCGCGCCGGCATCGCCTACGTGCCGCAAGGACGTGCGATCATTCCGGATTTCAGTATCCGCGAAAACATCCTGATGGGCGCCTTTGCCCGCGCCGACGGCAAGCGCCAGATTCCGGAGCTGGTGCCGGAGTTGTTTCCCTATTTGATCGATAATCTCGAGCGCCCCGGCGGCGTGCTTTCCGGCGGACAGCAGCAGCAGCTTGCGATTGCCCGCGCGCTGGCTGCCGACCCGAAGATCATTCTGCTAGACGAGCCGAACGAGGGCATCCAGCCCTCCATCGTCGAGGAAATCGAAGCCGTCATCATTCGCCTCAATCGGGAAGTCGGCCTCACGGTCGTTCTGGTCGAGCAGAATGTCTCGTTTGCGCGCCAGGCGTCTCACCGTTTCGCCATGATGGAGAAGGGGCGAGTGGTTGAATCCGGCACGATCTCTGAACTGACCGATGCATTGGTCCATCGGCACATGGCCGTATGACATGCGTCACGAAGCAGGCCCGGCGACGGGCAGGAAAGCAAGAAACGAAGTCAACCGTCTATCAACCGCAAGGAGAGCAAGATGCTGCACGGCGATATTTCATCGAGCAATGACACGGTCGGCGTTGCCGTCGTAAACTACAAAATGCCTCGCCTCCACACCAAGGCGGAAGTCCTGGCCAATGCCAAGAAGATCGCCGACATGGTCGTCGGCATGAAGACCGGACTGCCCGGCATGGACCTGGTAATTTTCCCGGAATATTCCACCCACGGCATCATGTACGACTCCAAAGAGATGTACGAGACCGCGTCGGTCGTGCCCGGCGAGGAGACCGAGATTTTCGCGGAAGCCTGCCGCAAGGCAAAGGTCTGGGGCGTGTTCTCGCTCACCGGCGAGCGCCACGAGGAGCATCCGAAGAAGGCGCCCTACAACACGCTCATCCTGATGAACGACAAGGGCGAGGTGGTGCAGAAGTATCGCAAGATCATGCCCTGGGTGCCGATCGAGGGCTGGTATCCCGGCAACTGCACCTACGTGTCGGACGGCCCCAAAGGCCTCAAGGTGTCGCTGATCATCTGCGATGACGGCAACTATCCCGAGATTTGGCGCGACTGCGCGATGAAGGGCGCGGAGCTGATCGTCCGCTGCCAGGGCTACATGTATCCGGCAAAGGATCAGCAGGTGATCATGGCGAAGGCGATGGCGTGGGCAAACAACGTCTATGTCGCCGTCGCCAACGCTTCCGGCTTCGATGGCGTCTATTCCTATTTCGGCCATTCGGCGATCATCGGCTTTGATGGCCGCACACTCGGCGAATGCGGCGAAGAGGATTACGGCATCCAGTATGCCCAGCTTTCCAAGATGCTGATCCGCGACGCGCGCCGGACCGGACAATCGGAAAACCATCTCTTCAAGCTGGTTCACCGTGGCTATACCGGACTGATCAATTCCGGCGAAGGCGACCGCGGGCTCGCGGCGTGCCCCTACGAGTTCTACAACAAATGGATCGCCGATCCCGAAGGAACGCGCGAGATGGTCGAAGCACTCACGCGGCCGACCGTCGGCACCGACGAGGCTCCGATCGAGGGAATCCCGAACAAGGTGGCCGCGCACCGTTAGGCCGAAGCCTCAATCCGCGCCGGTAACCTCGCCGGCGCGGATCTCTCTCAAAAGCGCGATGGCGCGTCCAACGACGAAAGGGCCTGACGCGATGTTACGTATCGATCGTGTCCTGGGCAGCCGCCTGGAATCCGCATTCTCGGCGGAAATCCACCGTCTCGAGCATCGTGGTTCGGTCGACGTGGTCAGTATCCCCGTCGCTGATCTGGCCCGCCGCAGGCTGCTGGCGACCACGCGTGGGGGCGAAG
>Ga0137412_10004702_pt1 | contig 10896 bp, 6 predicted proteins | sample CZODoug2_1_16fun_FD_122160 | JGI IMG/M metagenome (GOLD analysis project Ga0137412, IMG submission 122160) | Vadose zone soil fungal communities from Angelo Coast Range Reserve, California, USA - CZODoug2_1_16fungal (Hybrid Assembly) | ecosystem: Environmental > Terrestrial > Soil > Vadose zone... | reverse complement strand
GTCCAACGGTGACCAGGCCGCCGAGGTCGGTGCGTTCGCCGACGGGGTCATCGTCGGCTCGGCCTTCGTGCGCGCCCTGCTGGACGCGCCCCACCTGGAGGCCGGGGTGGCCGGTTGTGCGGCGCTGGCCGCCGATCTTGCGGCTGGGGTACGCCGCCGTTAGCCAGCGGATTTGTGAATCGAGTGGCGCACCTCGTCGAGGACGACCGCCTTTCGCGGGTCGATGAGGATCACCGACTCGTCGGTGATCGCCAGCACGAGGTCGCCGACCTGAACAAAGCGGCGCTGGTAGCCGTGCAGCGTGACCGTGCCCAGGACGTGTAGCGAGTGGTTGGCGCCGAGTCTGATCAGCACGGCGTGCGGGACGTCGGTTGCGCACGACGGTCGACCCTTGAGCAACGGGCATTGGGGTGGCCCGACGAGTTCCGTAGTCCTCAGCGGTACCACCGCGAGATTCAGGTCCGGGAACCACCCCAGAGCTCGCGAAGTGCCCTCCAGCCCCGACGCGCCGCGGCCGAGTGAGATCGATCCCGTGACGCGGGGCTTGGCGGGATCGGTGAGATCGAGGAAGCCCACCGTCGTCGAGGTCTTGAGGGTGCTGCCGCCTTCGTCCGGGCCGACGGCGAAGGTCCGCTGTTGCGAACTGTTCTGGACAAGCCCAAGGTGGCCCGGCAGCTTGACTGCCGCCGTCAGGCGCGGGGCCTCCGGACGCGAGGTGTCGACGATGTAGTCGGTGCCCTTGGAGTCCTCGAACACCGCCAGGTCGCCGATCCAACTGACGCGTTTCACCAGATCGCCCGAGCCTGTGCTGACGTGGCCCACCAGTTGCAACCGGCCGTCCTGCTCGCGGAGGATCGCCAAGCCGCGCCGGCTCGCGGTCTTGCCCGGCGGATAGGCGAGGGAGGGGCTGACCCCCAGGACCACTCGGACCAGTCCGTGATCGACAGAGATCGCCTCGTCACCGGCCACATCGCCGGGGACCGTCCCGGCGGCGACCAGTCGCCCGACGGAGCCTGCGCCGCCGTCCAAGCTGTAGATAGTGGTCGAACTCGTGGTGCGCGCGTTGGCGCCGTGGCGGTCGAAGGTGCCGAGCACGATGCGCTCGCCCGCGTCGGCCAGGTAGTCCGCCACGTCGGCGACGCCGTGCGCCGGTGCCGGTTCGGTGGCCGATGGATCGACGGTGAGCACCGTGGTGGTGCCGAGGGCACGGGGTGCGTTGGGTTGGGCCAGGTCGGCGCAGCCCAGCAGCGGTCCGTCCGCAATCAGCGTGCCGGTGGCGTCCGTAATCCGACGATGCGGCAGGTAATCCTCACCGCGAGCGGCGTGCGCCACGCGCTGATTGCGCTGCTGTACCTGCTCATCGGTCTCGTCACCGCGCGGATACCGAGAGATGAACTGAGGCGTGGACGTGACCACGACGCGGGCCACCCCGTCGACCGCACTCGCTCCCATCACGCGGCCGGTGACGTCCTCGGTGTCGAGCAACCGTGGGTGTGCCGGGTCGCCCAGGTCAATCTCGGAGATCACCGCGTGCGAGATCGGCATCGACTCACCGGCCGGGTACTCCCCATAACCACCGGTGACCACCACGCGATGGTTCGGGAGCACCAGGATTCGATCGCCGCCGTTCTTTAGCGTGAGCCGGCCCACCGCGGTCAGGCGACCGTGTGCGGTGTCCATCACCTCGAGGCCGCGGTCGTCGAAGTAGAGCGCCCGGGTGCCGTCGAGAGCGACCAAGTCGCCCCCGATCGCCAGCGGTGTCGAGTTCGCCAGGCCACGCATTCGGATCGGCGCCTTGTCGGCCTCGCGTTCGGCCAGCGGCCGGTAGTGCGCCGCCAGGGCCGCACACTCCGCGCTCTCCGGGACCGAAGACGTCGCCGTTGAGTCCGCGGATCCCGCCCCCGTCCCACAGGCCGACGCGGCCGCCAGGGCGAGCACGATCAATGCGGCCGACCGGCCCGAGCGAGCTGTCACCGAGCTTTGACGTCGGGGCCGGGCGAAACGTTCGCCGTCCGCCAGTAAGGGCTCGCCAAGTTCGGCAATCCGGGCGTCTAAGGTGGCGTCGCCATGGTTCTCGCCTCGTTTCCCAGCCCGTCGCAAGGCGTCTGGCACCTCGGTCCCTTCCCGATCCGTGGCTACGCGCTGTGCATCGTGGTCGGCATCATCGTCGCCATCGCGATGGGGGAGCGGCGCCTGGTGGCCCGCGGTGGGACGCCGGGCATGGTCACCGACATCGCGTTCTGGGCGGTGCCGTTCGGCATCGTGGGCGGCCGGCTCTACCACGTGATCACCACCCCGGAGCCCTACTTCGGGCACGGTGGTGATCCCGCCAAGGCCTTCCTGATCTGGAAGGGCGGGCTGGGCATCTGGGGGGCTATCGCGCTGGGTGGCCTGGGCGCCTGGATCGGCTGCCGCAAGCTGGGGGTGCTGCTGCCTCCGGTGGCCGACGCGCTGGCTCCCGGCGTGGTGCTGGCCCAGGCCTGCGGGCGGTGGGGCAACTGGTTCAACCAGGAGTTGTACGGTCGGCCCACCGACCTGCCCTGGGCGCTGCGCATCGACGCGGCGCATCGGCCGGAGAAGACGCCGAACATCGCCACCTACCACCCGACATTTCTCTATGAGTCGCTGTGGTGCCTGGGCGTGGCCGCACTGGTGCTCTGGGCAGATCGGCGGTGGAAGCTCGGGCACGGGCAGGCCTTCTGGCTGTACGTGGCCGCCTACACGGTCGGACGGGGCTGGATCGAGGCGCTGCGGGTGGACGACGCGCAGCACATCGGCGGCCTGCGGCTGAACGACTGGACCTCGATTCTGGTGTTCACCTTCGCGGTCAGTTACATCGTGTGGTCACGTCGTCACCATCCGACACGGGAAACCTCCATCTACCGCGACGGGCACGGCCCGGTGACCTCCCCACCTCCCGAGGTGGGGGAGCCCGAACCGGCGGGCTCTTAAGCAGAGGAGCGCCTCGGGCCCGGTGCGGTAGGCTGAGCGAACCGCCGCTGGGCCAGAGTCGTCCCGCAGTTTGATTCGGCCCTCGGCTACCGCCTCAGGCCGCACACCCCCGCGCGCACCACGATGCGCCGTTGTGGGTAGCACCGTCAGTGTCGACGGCAGCCCGCCCGTTGCGGCCAGTTCGCCGCAGCGTCACCTCTCAAGCCCGACGGGAGTCCCTGTGCCTGTTGGTCCGCCTGCGCCGCAAGGCCTGTACGACGGCCGCCACGAGCACGACGCTTGTGGTGTCGCGTTCGTCGCGACCATGAGCGGCGTCCCGTCCTACGACATCCTCAACAAGGCGCTGACCGCCCTGCGCAACCTCGAGCACCGCGGTGCGGCCGGTTCGGACCCGGACTCCGGTGACGGCGCGGGCATCCTGACCCAGGTCCCGGACGCGTTCCTGCGCGCGGTCGTCGACTTCGACCTCCCGGTCGCCGGCTCGTATGCCGTCGGCGCCGCGTTCCTGCCCATGGCCACCGCGGACCGCGAGGCCGCGCAGACGCGTATCGAGGGATTGGCCGCCGACGAGGGTCTCACGGTGCTCGGCTGGCGCGATGTGCCGACCACGCCCAGCCTGCTCGGTGCCGCCTCCGGCGCCACCGTGCCGTACGTCCGCCAACTGTTCCTCGCCGCGGACGGCGGCCCGGCGGCGAGCGCGTTCCACACCGGCCATGCCGACGACCTCGCTCTGGAGCGTCAGGCGTTCGTGCTGCGCAAGCGCGCCGAGCGGGAGGTCGGGGTCTACTTCGCCAGCCTGTCCTCGCGCACCCTGGTCTACAAGGGCATGCTGACCACCGGCCAGTTGGAGCCGTTCTACCCGGACCTGTCCGACCGCCGGTACGCCACCGCGATCGCGCTGGTGCACTCCCGGTTCTCCACCAACACGTTCCCGTCCTGGCCGCTGGCCCACCCGTTCCGGTACATCGCGCACAACGGCGAGATCAACACCGTGATGGGCAACCGCAACTGGATGCGGGCCCGGGAGTCCCAGCTGATCACCGACCTGATCCCCGGTGACCTGGAGCGACTGTTCCCGATCTGCACGGCCGGCGCGAGTGACTCGGCGAGCTTCGACGAGGTGCTCGAACTGCTGCACCTGGGCGGCCGCTCGCTGCCGCACGCGGTGCTGATGATGATCCCGGAGGCCTGGGAGAACAACGCCGGCATGGACCCGTCGCGGCGGGCCTTCTACGAATTCCACGCGACGCTGATGGAGCCGTGGGACGGTCCGGCCTCGATCACCTTCACCGACGGCACGCTGGTCGGCGCGGTGCTCGACCGCAACGGCCTGCGGCCCTCCCGGTACTGGGTGACCGAGGACGGCCTGGTCGTGATGGCCAGCGAGGTCGGCGTGCTGGACCTCGACCCGGCGCAGATCGTGCGCAAGGGCCGGCTGCAACCGGGCCGCATGTTCCTGGTGGACACCGTGCAGGGCCGCATCGTCGAGGACGAGGAGATCAAGACCGCGCTGGCCGCCGAGCGCCCCTACGAGGAGTGGCTGCACGCCGGGCTGATCCACCTCGATCAGCTGCCCGAGCGCGAGCACATCGCCTACACCCACTCGTCGGTGACGCGGCGTCAGCAAACCTTCGGCTACACCGAGGAGGAGCTGCGGATCCTGCTCTCGCCGATGGCCCGCACCGGCGGTGAGGCGCTCGGCTCGATGGGTACGGACACCCCGATCGCGGTGCTGTCAGCCCGGCCGCGGTTGCTGTTCGACTACTTCAGCCAGTTGTTCGCGCAGGTGACCAACCCGCCGTTGGACGCCATTCGCGAGGAACTGGTCACCTCGCTGTCCACCTCGATCGGCCCCGAGGTCAACGTGTTGACCTCCTCGCCGGGTCACTGTCGGCAGATCACCCTGCCGTTCCCGGTGATCGACAATGACGAGCTGGCCAAGCTCCTGCACATCAACGCCGACGGGGACAAGCCCGGTTTCAACGCGGTCAACGTCACCGGTCTCTACGAGGTCGACGGCGGCGGCGCCGCGCTGGCCGCGCGGCTGGACGCGATCTGCGCGGAGGTGTCCGAGGCGATCGCGGGCGGCGCCCGGGTGGTCGTGCTCTCCGACCGGCACAGTGACGCCGAGCTGGCGCCGATCCCGTCGCTGCTGCTCACCGCCGCGGTGCATCACCACCTGATCCGGGAGAAGACCCGCACCCGGGTCGGCCTGGTGGTGGAGTCCGGCGACGTCCGCGAGGTGCACCACATCGCGTTGCTGGTCGGCTTCGGTGCCTCCGCGGTCAACCCGTACCTGGCCATGGAAACCGTCGAGGACATGGCCAACGCCGGGGTGCTGATCGACCTCGACCCCGAGAAGGCCGTGCGCAATCTGGTGAAGGCGCTCGGCAAGGGCGTGCTCAAGGTGATGTCGAAGATGGGTGTGTCGACCGTGGGCTCCTACCACGGTGCGCAGATCTTCGAGGCGATCGGTCTGTCGCAGGAACTCGTCGACAAGTACTTCACCGGCACCACCTCGCAGCTCGGTGGCATTGGCATCGACGTGCTCGCCGAGGAGGTGTTCCGTCGGCACCGCATCGCCTACCCGCTGGGCGGGATCTCGGCCTCGCACCGCAAGCTGGCCATCGGTGGGGAGTATCAGTGGCGCCGCGAGGGTGAGCCGCACCTGTTCGACCCGGACACCGTGTTCCGGCTGCAGCACGCCACCCGGGCGCGGCGCTACGACATCTTCAAGCAGTACACGTCTCGGGTGGACGACCAGGCCAAGCGGCTGATGACGCTGCGTGGGTTGTTCGCGCTGCGCGAGGGACTGCGTCCGGCGGTGCCGATCGAGGAGGTCGAGCCCGCCTCGGAGATCGTCAAGCGGTTCAACACCGGGGCGATGTCCTACGGGTCCATCTCCGGCGAGGCCCACGAGACGTTGGCCATCGCGATGAACTCGATCGGCGGGCGCTCCAACACCGGCGAGGGTGGCGAGGACGCGGACCGGCTCTACGACCCGGCCCGCCGTTCAGCGGTCAAGCAGGTGGCGTCCGGCCGCTTCGGCGTGACGGCGGAGTACCTGACGAACTCCGACGACATCCAGATCAAGATGGCGCAGGGTGCCAAGCCCGGCGAGGGCGGGCAGCTGCCCGGCCACAAGGTCTACCCGTGGATCGCGAAGACCCGGTACTCCACGCCCGGCGTGGGACTGATCTCCCCGCCGCCCCACCACGACATCTACTCGATCGAGGACCTGGCGCAGCTCATCCACGACCTGAAGAACGCCAACCCGGCCGCGCGGATCCACGTGAAGCTGGTCGCCGAGGTCGGGGTCGGTACGGTCGCCGCGGGTGTGTCCAAGGCGCACGCGGACGTGGTGCTGATCTCCGGGCACGACGGGGGCACCGGTGCCTCGCCGTTGACCTCGCTCAAACACGCCGGCGCCCCGTGGGAGCTCGGCCTGGCCGAGACCCAGCAGACCCTGCTGCTCAACGGGCTGCGCGACCGGATCGTGGTGCAGACCGACGGTCAGCTGAAGACCGGCCGCGACGTGGTCATCGCCGCGCTGCTCGGTGCGGAGGAGTACGGCTTCGCCACCGCACCGCTGGTGGTCTCCGGCTGCATCATGATGCGCGTCTGCCACCTCGACACCTGTCCGGTGGGCATCGCGACGCAGAACCCGGTGCTGCGCGAGCGGTTCACCGGCAAGCCGGAATTCGTGGTCACCTTCTTTGAGTACATCGCCGAGGAGGTCCGGGAAACCCTGGCCGCGCTGGGTTTCCGGTCGCTGCAGGAGGCGATCGGGCACGCCGAGGTCATCGACGTCTCCGCCGCGGTGGCGCACTGGAAGGCCTCCGGGCTGGACCTCTCGCCCATCCTGTATGTGCCGGAACTGCCCGAGGGTGCGGTGCGGTATTGCACTCAGGCACAGGACCACGGGCTGGACAAGGCGCTGGACAACGAACTCATCGCGCTGTGCGCGGACGCCATCGCGCACCAGGCGCCGGTACGTGCCCAGCTGACCATCCGCAACGTCAACCGCACCGTGGGCACCATGCTGGGTCACGAAGTGACGAAGCGTCATGGTGGCGCCGGGTTGCCGGACGGCACCATCGACCTGACCTTTACCGGCTCGGCGGGGCAGTCGTTCGGCGCGTTCGTGCCGGCCGGCATCACGCTGCGACTGGAGGGCGACGCCAACGACTACCTGGGCAAGGGCCTGTCCGGTGGTCGGCTGGTGGTCCGCCCGGACCGTGCCGCCCAGTTCACCGCGGAGGAGAACATCATCGCGGGCAACGTGATCGCCTACGGCGCCACCGGCGGGGAGATCTTCCTGCGCGGGGTGGTCGGCGAGCGGTTCTGCGTCCGCAACTCCGGTGCGCTGGCGGTCGTGGAGGGTGTGGGTGACCACGCCTGCGAGTACATGACGGGTGGGCATGTGGTGGTGCTCGGGCCGACCGGGCGCAACGTGGGCGCGGGCATGTCCGGCGGCGTTGCGTACGTGCTGGACCTGGACCCCGCCAACATGAACCCGGAGATGGTGGACCTGGACCCGCTGACCGACGACGACCGCGAGTTCCTGCGCGACGCGGTGACCAAGCACGCCGACGCCACCGACTCCGCGGTGGCGGCCAAGTTGCTCGACGGGTGGGCCGCAGCGGTCGAACGCTTCGGCAAGGTCATGCCCAAGGACTACAAGCGGGTGCTCGAAGCCCAGGCGGCTGCGGCCGCCGAGGGCCTGGACAGTGAGGCGACGATGCGAAAGGTGATGGCGGCGTCCCATGGCTGACCCCCGCGGATTTCTCACCACCGGACGTGAGGTTGCCAAGCGCCGTCCGGTCGACGAGCGACTCAACGACTGGAACGAGGTCTACCCCGAGGACGGGGTGGGCCACGCGCTGCTGCCGATCATCACCAAACAGGCCGGGCGCTGCATGGACTGCGGCATCCCGTTCTGCCACTCCGGCTGCCCGCTGGGCAACCTGATCCCGGAGTGGAACGACCTGGTGTGGCGCAACGATTGGCAGGAGGCCATCGAGCGGTTGCACGCCACCAACAATTTCCCGGAGTTCACCGGGCGGTTGTGCCCGGCGCCCTGCGAGCCGGCCTGCGTGCTCGCCATCAACTCCGACCCGGTGACCATCAAGAACGTTGAGGTCACGATCATCGATCGGGCCTGGGACTCCGGATGGGTCACCCCGCAGCCGCCGGAACGGTTGAGCGGCAAGACGGTCGCGGTGGTCGGGTCCGGGCCGGCCGGCCTTGCCGTCGCCCAGCAATTGACCCGGGTGGGCCACACCGTCGCCGTGTACGAGCGGGATGACCGCATCGGTGGCCTGCTGCGCTACGGCATCCCCGAGTTCAAGATGGAGAAGCGCTACCTGGATCGTCGGCTGCGCCAGATGAAGGCCGAGGGCACCAAGTTCCGCCCCAGCGTCAATGTCGGCGTGGATGTGACGGCCGATCAGTTGCAGAACAAGTTCGACGCGATTGTGCTTGCCGTGGGCGCCACCGCGGCGCGTGAGCTACCGGTGCCGGGGCGCGAGCTGGGTGGCATTCACCAGGCCATGGAGTACCTGCCCTGGGGCAACAAGGTGTGCGAGGGCGACCTCGAGGTCAGCCCGATCAGCGCCGAGGGCAAGCACGTCATCATCATCGGCGGCGGTGACACCGGCGCGGACTGCCTGGGCACCGTGCACCGGCAGAAGGCCGCGTCGGTGACCCAGCTGGAGATCCTGCCGCAGCCCCCGGACGCGCGACCGGACGCGCAGCCCTGGCCGACCTACCCGATGATCATGCGCACGGCCAGTGCGCACGAGGAGGGTGGCGAGCGGGTCTACGCGGTGTCCACCACCGAGTTCGTCGGTGACCCGGACGGCAACGTCGCGGCGCTGCGCCTGTCCGAGGTGCGTTTCGTGGACGGGAAGCTGGAAGGTGTGCCGGGCACCGAGCGCGAGATCCCCGCGCAGCTGGTGCTGCTGGCCATGGGCTTCGTCGGCCCGGAACACAACGGGCTGATCAACGACCTGCAGGTGGAACTCGACGCCCGCGGCAACGTGGCCCGCGACGAGTCCTACGCCTCCAGCGTCGACGGTGTGTTCGTGGCCGGGGACGCCGGCCGTGGTCAGTCGCTGATCGTGTGGGCCATCGCCGAGGGGCGTGCCTGCGCGGCCGCGGTGGACGCCTACCTGACCGGCCACACGGCGCTCCCCGCGCCCATCCCGCCGAGCGCGCGACCGCTGGTCGTCTGACCCCGTCCCGTCCCCACTTCATCTTCGTCCGGCGTTTCGGGGTATCGGAGTGCCTCAATAGCCCGAAACGCCGGACGAAGACGGGGCTTTGGCGTCGTCAGGCGGCGCGGGACAACATCGTCCCGACCTCTCGCACGATGAGTTGGGGGGTGCCGTAGACGTCTTTCGCCACGTAGCGCAAGAGCGGAAGATCGCCGAGCAGCATCCCGTTCTCCCGCCTGAGATCCGCGAGGCGATGTTCGGCCTCGGCGTGTTGTTCTCCGTCGTATTCGATGCCGAAGCTCGGTCGGCGAAAGCGCATGTCGGGGATGCCACGAAACGTACCGTCGGCGTCGTAGTAGGGCTCGTTGAGCCAGTCCGGCTCTGGAAGTCCGCCGAGCACGATGACCATGCGGAGACGGGATTCCATCTGCGAGGCGGCGCCGGGGCGAGAAAGCGCGATGGCGTCGCGTACCTTGCGAATGTGCGGCCACTGAGGACGTTCGACGGCGTAACGCATCAAGCCCTGCGATGTGAGTAGGCCTGCGTGCAGGAAGCTGTCGCCCCAAACGACGCCCTCCGTCAGGCTCGACGCACGCATCAGGCCGAAGCAGGTGCGCTCTGGTGTGGTGATCGGGACGCCGTGCCATTCATCGACATCTGTGGGATCGAGGACCAACCGACTCATCCGAGCGCCTGACAGCACCATCCCGTAGTCCTCGCGCGACCCGGCTAGGTGCATCGGAACCGCTTTGCCCGGTGGCGGCGTCCAGGTCCCGTACAGCCAAGCGGCGGTCAGTCCGGTGACCACCGCGTGCGTCGGTGCGGCGAGCCGCACCGCGTCCAAGCGGCACTGGTCGGTCAGTGCGACGGATTCGTGCACGGACACATTGCGGAAGAGTCGTCGCCAACACTTGGAGCGGAGCTGATCCGGCGTCAGCCCGGCGGAAGCGCCGAAGTCATGGTGGAAGGGTCCCGCCAGCAGGATGTCGGGGACGTGGGGCCTGGGTGCCATGCGCGGACTGTGCGCCAACCGCCCGCCCGCACGGCCCGTTTTCGCGTCTCTGTGGACAACTGCCCTCGTCCTCGTCCGGGGTTTCGGGGTATCAGAGCGCCCTGATAGCCCGAAACGCCGGACGAAGTTGAGGGTTGGTGGGGGTTACCGCACGCGGAAGGGCACGTTGACGCACAGGAGTTGGCGGTCGTGCTGGTTGGTGGCCGTCAGGTGCAGGGTGTATCTGCCCGACGGTGCCTGGGCCGGGACCATGAACCGCTTGTGCAGCGAGAAGTTGCCCGCGGGCAGCGGCAGGTGCACCACGTCGGCGAGGTTGCCGCTGGTGTGCAGCAGGGGCGCGCCGAGATAGCTGACGCGCGCGTCGTAGGCGCCGCCGGTGACCTTCTCGAAGTTATCAATGGTCTTCACGAGGTGAGGCTTCGCCGGATTGGAGTGGACATCAAAGATGAAGATCTTGCTGCTCTCCAAGCCACACAGCCAGAGCTGCCGGCGGTCATCGGTGAAGCCGCCGTGATGCGCCTCGTTTTGTCCGCCGACCGAATAACTGTAAATGACTTTGCCGTAGTTCGCCGAACCGGGCTTCACCGTCATCACACACTCCTGTTACTCACTTTCCATTCAAATTGGGCGATCCATCTTAAGGACGGGTTAAGCCCGAGGGGCCGCTTGTTAATCTTGTCTGGAGAGGTTTATAAGGCCTGAAAATTCCGGGTT
>Ga0137412_10004700_pt1 | contig 10898 bp, 6 predicted proteins | sample CZODoug2_1_16fun_FD_122160 | JGI IMG/M metagenome (GOLD analysis project Ga0137412, IMG submission 122160) | Vadose zone soil fungal communities from Angelo Coast Range Reserve, California, USA - CZODoug2_1_16fungal (Hybrid Assembly) | ecosystem: Environmental > Terrestrial > Soil > Vadose zone... | reverse complement strand
GGTTCGTGAAGAATGTGCAACTGGGCCTCTCCGATGCAAACAGCGATGCCGTGTCCGGTGGCAAGGTCATGTTGCGCATTCAGCCGACCAGCAGCCTGGATATCGACCTGTCGGGATTGATCCAGAATCTACATAGCAGCGGTATTGCGACCGTTACGGCTGATCCGCGCACACTGGCACCGGTCTACTGCAAATATTGTTACACCGACGCGGTGGGTCCGGTGTTGGATACCCAGTACCGGATTGCGGGTCTGGTCGTGAACTGGACATTACCGGCTGGTACGCTCACGAGCTCACTGAGCTATGGGAAATACACGGACGTGGAGCACTTCGATTACACCCCGCAGTATGGCATTTTCAACACACTGTTCGGCCTGCCGGTCCCGGCGAATACCGCGGTGATTGGAGCGCTCGCGCCCGCCATGCAGAAGATCACCGCAGAACTGCGTTTCGCTACCAGGCGCCTGGGTGACTTCGAGGGACTCGGTGGCGTCTTTTACACCCATGAGCACAATCAGTATGACGCGATTCTCACCAACCGGGTGCCGCCCGGCCTGGAGCCCGTCGCGCCACCATTCGACAACCTCATTACCTCGGCCATTACACCGATCTACCAGGAGTACGCGGCGTTCGCGAACCTGACTTACTACTTCCTGCCGAGTCTCGACCTCACCCTGGGTGGCAGATACACACACAACCAACAGGAAGCGTCCAGTTTCGGCAACGGCCTTCTCAACGGGGGCACCGTTCAGCAGCACTTCAGCTCATCAGAGCACCCGACCACCTACCTGGTTACCGTGCGCTATCGACCGGTGGCTCAGGTCGACACCTATGCGCGACTCGCCACCGGATATCGTCCCGGCGGCCCCCAGCTCGCAGTCGGCCCCAATATTCCAACCTCATTCAAGAGTGACAGCACCCGGAACTACGAGCTCGGTCTCAAGGGCCGGTGGCTGGACTCGCGCCTGACGGCCAATTTTGCGCTCTACTACATTGACTGGAACGATATCCAGGTCAATGAGCTGATCGGCGGCCGACAGGTCAACGGCAACGGGGGCAAGGCTCGCAGCCGGGGCGCGGAATTTGAGATCGCTTACCTCCCCATCCGTGGTTTGACTACACAACTCAATCTATCTTACAACCGTGCAACGACCGACGTTGCAGTGCCCGCTGTTGGTGGCATTGCGGGTGATACGCTACCGTTCTCTCCCAAAATAACCGCTGCCGAGGTTACCGACTACGTCTTCCCGTTGCCTGGAAACTTCAGGGGCAATGTCGGATTCACGTACGCGTATCAAGGCAGCCGCCCGAGCTCCTGGTCCGAAGATCCTCTCAATCACAATGTTGTTCTGCCCGGCTATGGAACATTGGCGTTGCGCGCCGGAATCGCATGGGACCAATACTCCGTGCAGCTTCGGGGAGAGAACGTCACTGACAGGTACGCCTACAGTACCTCGAGCGAAGGTAACCTCTTTCCCGGCCAGGGCGTCCCGGCGATGCCCGTACTCATCACTCCCCGGACCCTGGTGTTGGAACTGACCGCAAAGTTCTGATCTGCGGCCGCAGTGGCCGGTGACAGGGGAGCGGGGGTGCACTCATTCGGCACTCATCAGCTTGGCATGCAGCCGTCGGCACATTACGGCTGCCCGATCCGCGCGAATGAGCTTCTCATCGGGGTCCCGTATGAACGCCCGCTTGACCTTCCATTGCGCCTCAATCATCTCCTTGTCCTCCGCGACAGTCACTTCGTTCTGGTAACGCATCGCGGCGATCTCGTGTTGCCGCGTGGTGATATTCCAGGATTTCATGACGAAGTATTGAGTGTGCTCCGCATCCTTGGGAGTCAGGCAATGCAGCACTTGCGACACCGGGCCCGGCTGGATCTGTGAGCTGGCCTCGAGCCTGGGAACAGACGAAGTAACGACGATCGAGGGGGGCAGGTACTGTCCACCCACTTCAACATAGAGTGCGTCGCTCTCCTTCCTCAGGTTGCGACGAAAGTAGACGCAATCGTTGTCCTGCCAGGTTTGCATCGGCTCCGATTCATGGACCAGATTACCCACACCCAGGATACGGTGCACGAAGTGCACATGAGTCAGGTCCATCAGGTTGTCGATGATCATCTGGAAGGGTGCATCGATCTGGAATGCGCCGCGATAGGTCTCAAAGCCAGGCTGCTCACACCATGGCCATTGCGGCACGAGTGATTCGTCCGCCTTCACCGGGTCTCCCATCCACACCCAGAGAAACCCGTGCTTCTCCACAACGCCGAATCGCTCCACCCGAAGTGCGGCCGGAACGGCCGTTTCTCCCGGTATGGCCGTACACGCGCCCGTACAGTCGAACCGCATGCCGTGATACCCACATTGGATCGTATCGTCGATGAGCTTGCCCAGGGACAACGGCGCGTGGCGGTGTGGACAACGGTCGCTCAATGCAACAGGGTTGCCATCCAGCTTCCGAAACAGGACAACGGGCTCACCCAATATCCAACTCTGCGCAGGTTTGCGGCCCACATCGCGCGCGAGCGCGCCAACGTACCACCGGTTCCTCAAAAACATACATACCTCAGCGGCAATCGAGCTCAGTCAGAAGTTGAATCTCACCGACACACCCCACTCGGCCGGGGGTGCATAGGAGGCGATCGTGGTGCCGAACGAAGCCTGCAATGACTGTGCATAGAGGCGATAGGCTTTGTCGGCGATGTTTGTGCCAAAAACCGCGACCTCATAGCGGCCATCGGTTGGAATCAGGCTCAGGCGGGCATTGACCAGGGAGTAACCACCCTGCGCCTCGCCGGGAAAGTTGGGTAGGAAGAACTCAGTCCTGCCCTTGTACGAGTAATCGGCCCGCAGGACGGCAGAGCCCCAATTACCCAAATTGGCTTCATATCGCGCGCTTGCGCCGGCGGAGAACTTGGGCGCGTTCGGGGGTTGTGAATCCGGACGTACGGACGTCGCGGCCCCAGGCACGATGTCGTGATATGTGATGTCTTCTCGAGTCAGAGACATCGTGAGAGTGAGCGCCTGCGTCGGGCGGAGCTCCGCTTCGATCTCGCCACCGTATAGTTGCAAACCCGCAGCGTTTGCCACCTGTACGCCTATGACACCATTGGTGATGACGTTGACGTTGGCCTGGTAGTTCTGATAGTCGTAATAGAACAGACCCGCGTTGACTCTCAGCCGCCTGTCGAAATATTCGCCTTTGATGCCGGTCTCGTAATCCCACAGAGTCTCTGGACCGTAGACATTGGGCGGGCTCGGATCAGCCGAATGTCCGTTGAAGCCACCCGCACGATAACCCTTTGCGGCAAACGCGTAACCAAACACCGTATCCGAGAGCTCGTAGTTCACTCCCATCTTGGGCGTAAACTGCGACCAGTTGGCGCTCTGTGTACCGAACGGTCGGACGTCGGAATCGGTGCCGAAGAAGCCGACTGAGCTGCCGAGGCGCTTGCGATCCCATGACCCGCGAACCCCCAGTACCGCTTGCCAGCGATCCACGAATTCGTAGGTTGCCTGGCCGTAGAGTGCGTAGGTGTCGGTCGCTTGATCCAGCAACACCCGCTGCTGGATGCCGGTCTCGGCGACCGGAACAAAATCGTTGTCTGCCGGGCCGGTGCGCACGACGCTCTGCTCGATGACGTTTCGTTGTCGCTGGGTGTTGCGCTCGTGAAAGTAGTATCCACCGACGATCCATGTGAGGCGCTGCGCCAGCGTGGAGCCAAACAACTGCAATTCCTCGGAGATCTGTCGCTCGTGGGTGTTCGTGTCCGTGCCTTGCAGAAATGGATAGGGAACCCCGGCAAAGTCGAACCCCGATTCCCCCTTCAGGTAGCGCGCGGCTGTGATTGACTTGACGGAGAAGGGTCCCAGGTTCCGTGTGCCATCCAGGGAGACGCTGGTGACTTTTGCCGTATCCGGTGTCGTGAGACCGGAGTAACTGTTGTAAGGGTTACTCGTAACCATTGCCGCCGAGATCAATGGCAAGCCGAGGCTTTGCGGCAAAGCGTTATATTGAGTGGAAATAGCGGTGGGCGTGAATGCTGTCAAGGTCTGGAGCGCAGGGTGCGCATTGTGCTGCATGTGGTCCGCTCTCAACACCACATCAGTGTCCTCGTCCGGATGCCAACGCAACTGTCCGCGGAACAACTGATCATCGCGATTGTTCCCACGCTCGCCGGTTGTCAATGAACGTGTGTAGCCGTCGTCGATGCGGCTGGATGCAGTAAAACGCGCCGACAGCGCTGAAGAAAGCGGTATGTTGAAGACGCCGTCGAGATCTCGGCGCCCATAACTCCCGCCGGTTATCTCCGCCCAGCCACCGTACGATTGAGTTGGTTTCTGAGTAATTACCTGCAGCGCACCGCCGAGCGTGTTGCGGCCGAACAGCGTGCCCTGTGGGCCACGCAGCACCTCAACTCGATCAACGTCCACGAAATCGAAGACGGAGCCAACAGGCCGCGCGATGTAGACCCCGTCGACGTAAATCGGAACGTCCGGTTCCTGGGTCGCGGTGTAGTCCACCTGGCCAACACCGCGTACAAATATCTGGGCAGCTCCATTACCGCCGACAGGCGATGCGGCCACATTGAGACTCGGAATGGTGGCCTGCAGGCCCGTGACATCGGTCACGCCTCGGGCCTGCAGCATCTCACCACTTTGCGCGGTGACTGAGACCGGAACACGCTGGAGGTTCTGCTCCAGGCGTTGCGCTGTGACCGTTACTTCCTCCAAAACGAGGGAGTCGGTCGCGTCGGCGAGCGCCGTGCTGCTCAGAAGGAGCAGGGACACGGTGGTCGGTATGTTGAGCGGATGTCTATCGCACTTTATGGCACGTAAATTCATATCTCGAGACCCCTGGTTAACCCCAGGCCCGTCGTGCAATGTCCACGACGAGCTCGAGTTTTTGTCGTTGTCTGACCTGATCGAATCCCTGAATGCCGACCTGGGAACAGAAGCCGCATTGCGGTGCGATTCCGAGGTTTTCCCTGGGATGAAAGGCGCTGGCCGCCTCGATGCGACGCAGCAGTTCGTCGGCGCTCTCGAGCTCGGCCCGTTTCATGGAGGAGACCAATCCCAACAGGATGCGTTTCTCTTCGGGTACATTGCGCAGGAATTCCAGCGGACCTGCCCGCCAGTCGTCGAATTCCATGAGGAACGTGGAGGCGTTCTTGACCCCGTGGCACACGTTTCGGACGGCGGCCTCATAGCCTCCGGCTGAGAAGTAGTGAGTGGGTGAATTGCCGCGGCAGAAATGAATGGCGAACTCGACGCCGGGTACGTCCGTGACGATGCTCAACAGATCGCTCGCCCGCTCTGCGAACTCATCGGGCGATATGCCCCGGTCGGGAAACGTAGTCCGCCGCAGCAGTGGATCGCTCGGATGAGTCAGCTCGGGCGCGTCGATCTGAATGTAATCGCACCCCACCTGGGCGAGTCGTCGGCACTCTTCGCGCAGCAGGTAAGCGGCATCGGTAAACAGGTCGAACGGGTTTGGATATACGCTGGGTGTCTCCGGCCCGATGTGGAGGAAATAGATCATCGGACTCGGCACGGTGACCTTGATGCGTCGGGTGGACTTCGCCCGCGCATAGACAAATTCCTCCACGAAGCCCGACTGCTTGAGACGCAATTTCCCGGTGACGGAAACCGGGCTGCGGCGCGATTCGTCCGGGTATCCCGGCAGGCCGCGCAGCGGGATGGGCAATGCCGGCGTGCGAGTTACACCATCGACAGCTGTTACGAGCCATTCGTGAAACGATTCCCGCCGTTGCTCACCGTCAGTGATGACCTGCAGGCCCACTGCTTCCTGCAATTGGAGGCTCTCATCGACAGCCCGGTCTTCAATCCTCTTGAATACGGCTGGCGTGATCTCGCCGCGCGCCAACGCGGATCGGGCGGTGAGCAGGAAATCGGGACGCTGTAGAGATCCCACAGTTTCGGCGTGGAGTAGTGCTGTCATGTCGGTGAGAATCTACACAACAGCCCGAATGCAAGCGCCCCGCGTTTGGTGGGGACGCGCGCCGCAACCCGCGTCTGGGGTAGCAGGATGGTCTAAACTGCCAGCCAGTGACTCGAGCCGGCTGTTCCCATGTCAGCGGATAGCGTGAACCCTCACATTCAAACCTTGCGGATCCATCGTGAGTTTCCGGCCGAAACGGCCTGGCATACCCATCGCGAAGCGCAGCTCTACTGCCTGTCGTGCGGAATCATGACTGTGGAGACGCGCCGCGGTTCTCTGGCTATGCCGGCGGGCCGTATGGGTTGGATTCCCGGATTGCACGAGCACCGGGCACGCACATTCGGCGCAGCAACAGGGTGGGCCGCCTATTTTCCACAGGATCTGGCCGCCCGCCTGCCATCCGAGCCGTGTGTGTTGCAGAGCACGGAATTGGTCGAGGCGTTGGTGAGACGCATCTCGACATGGCCGCGGGAGCGCCTGCGATCCGAGGCCTATCACCGTATCGTGGCGGTTCTCATCGATGAATTGCAGTCCAGTCCCGAAGAGTCCCTGAAGTTGCCCATGCCGGAGGACCGCCGCCTGCTTGCCGTTGCTTCGCGACTGCTGGCCGAACCTGCCAGCCAGCAAACACTGCCCGAGTGGGCCCGCTGGGCCGGAATCAGTCCACGCTCTCTGGTGCGCGGATTCAAGGCCGAGACGGGCCTGACCTTCGGGCGCTGGCGGGCGCTGGCTCGAATGATACGAGCTCTGCAGGAGTTGGAGGTGGGCGCACCCGTAGGCGAGGTGGCCATGCGCTCGGGCTACGAGAACACCAGCGCATTTATCTCGACGTTCAGGAGTTATTTCGGCACGACCCCGGCGGCCTACTTTCGAGGTGCGGACGCTGGCTGGCCAGTCCCAGCCGCCGCGCCGCCGCCACGGCCTCCGAGCGGGTGAAGATATGGAGTTTCTCGTAGAGTGTCCGTCGGTAACCCTTGACTGTCCCAACAGCGATATTCAACGCTCGCGCCATCTCCTTGCTGGAGTAACCTTCGGCAAGGAGTAGCAATATTTGCCGCTCCCGCGAGCTCAGCGTGGTCCCTTCGGTGCTGACGAGGTTACCGTCCTGGGCGTGCGCAGCCAGCTCGCGGATCTTTTGCAGGAATGCCAGCTCCCGCTGGGACAGAAATGGCGGATCTTTCTGACCGAGGACCGGCGTCAGCAGACGCCAGTTCTCGTAAATGGGTCGTGCAATGTCAAACCGGGCGCTCAATCGAATGAGCTGAAACAGCGTCGTGCCCGCAGCCCGGGTGTCCCCGGCGTGAAGTTGATGCAGTGCGCGCGCGATCCGACACGAAATCCCCAGAATCACGTCCTGACACTTCTGCACCAGGCGCTCGAGCTCATCCATGCGCGACTGTCCGGCAGGTTGAGCTTCCTGACTTCGCACCAACTCGTGGGACAGCAATACATTCGCCAGGAGCGAGGGCGACAGTGGGCCGGCATGAGCTTCGGGTGGTTGGGCCAGGACCGAGGCGAGCGGCGCGTCCTGCAGGTGCGAGCGGGCTTCTTCAATCCGTCCGGCGCGCAATAGCGCACGTACCTGCAGCATGGCAAGCGTCACATCGCTGTTATGAAGGCCGCCGATACGGAAGATTTCACGTTTCCGGTACAGATAATCGACCGTAGCATCGGCGCCGTTGGCCTCATAACAGACGAATGCGGCCGCGGAAAAGGCTGCTTCCGCGCTGTTGATGAGCCATGCCGGACGCAGTTCGATCTGCCCGAGGTGTGTTTCGATGAGTCGCGCGGCGCTCTCCAGATCCAGACGCTCCAGGCGAACCCGGGCCAGGACGACACCGATCAACGCGGACAGGTGGTTCCCGGGACCGAAACACTCCAGGGTCCTCTCGGAAGAACGGGTCAACAGCTCGTCGGCTCCGGGCAGATCCCCGAGCTTCAGACGCGCCATGGCATGTTGCAGGCTCGAGAAGCCCGCGATGAACGGCAAATCCAGCTCCAACGAAAGCTGCAGCACTCTTTCGGACAACACCATCGACTCGCGGATGTGATCCGCCTCGTAGTGTGCCAACGCGGCCAGCCGGTAAAAGACAGTCTGGGCGACGGCATCTTCACCCAACACGTCCGCGTAGGTCTGCTCGCATGCCTCGATTTCCGCAATATCGGCAACCCGGTCCTCGTGTATTCGTGAGATGAACTCGATCAGACGCGCGTACAGGGCTACCTTGCGATCCGTCCGCACGGCCTCCGACCGGAGGAATTTTGTCAGGGTGTCACGCGCGAAGTAGGGCGTGCCACCGATATGGAGCAGGTAGATCCGCGCGAGCTGCAGCATCGGATGTCCGCGCACCATCGAGTCAGGCAGCGCCCGGAAATACTTTGTTGCCAGGTAGGCCTGCGACAGAATGATACGTAGCGGCCCCAGCCGCTCGAGCAGCGAAGCCAGGAAAGTTCTGTCGCCCGAGCGGTAGGCATGATGGAGGGCGGCAAAGGCGGATCCGGTTGCTTCAAACCGGCTCGCCACCGATGTATGAAATGTAGCCGGTGGGGAGTGTCCGTGCCCGGCCCGCGAGTCCTCCAGGAATGAGCGGAAGCGGGGCTGAAGCCGGTAGACCTGGGCGCGGCCCTCCACCCGCTCAATAAACACACCGCGATCGTGGAGTTGTTCCAGCAGCGCGGCAGCATCTGTTGCGGCGTCAGACTCCCGGAGGATTCGCGAATCGAGCTCCGCAAAGTCACCGCAGACCAGGAGGAATGAGCGCAGTGGTTCGTTGATCTGTGCCAGGATCTGAGCCGCGAAATACGCGTGGACCTGCTCGGCAGGTTCCTCGAGGTCCAACTCCGATGCCGCCTGCACTCCGTGCTGTAGCCGGTCGCTCTCGATGAACCCGGCTGCGAGGGGCCAACCATTCGTCCATTCGTACATCTGACACAGCGCCTCGGTCCCGAATGAACAGGGCCGCAGCATCTGCGTAAACTCTGAATGAGAGAACGTCAGGTCTCTTGCCGTAAAGCAGGCTACGGAGCCGGGAAGGTACGCTGCGATGGCACGTGCGACCCGCGGTTGGCGCGTAGTAACAATGGCGCGTCCGGATAGGGGGAATGTCTTTATCAGGTCCAGCGCCCTGTCAGCCTCCCGGTCATCGAAGCGCGCCGGGCTGTCGATGAGAAGGTACTGGGATGCCTTTTGCTCGACATCGGCCCCTCCGGCGCTGCCGCTTGCCCCCGAGAACGCCCACTGACAAGTGTGATTGCTCTGTGTCAGCTCCGCGCCGATCTGCTGCAAGAGGACCGTTTTCCCGTACCCCGGTGGGGCTTGCAGCACGCAGACAGGCTGCGCGGATCCCAAAATCGCACGTACCAGCCGCTCACGCCACAGCCAGCGAGGATCCGAAGCACCGGTGGTCGCGTGCAATGACATTGCAATTTCCGCAAGCGGACGTTGTTTCCGCGAGACTGATCCCACCCTGGGCGCCAGGTCAAGGGGACACGGCATCGACCCCACCTTTTGCGGGGTTGCCCTCCATGAGCACACCGGGCATCGATTTCGTCTTTCGAATGGCCAGCTCACGGCATCCAATGGCGGCGCCTCGTTACCGGTGCCCGCCCGCTTGCCGCGACGATGGATCACCCAGCGGAGGGTTTCCGCGTTTTTCCCTCAACGAGAGGAGCGACCTGTGAGCAATGCCCCCGTTTCGACCGCCGCCAGCCGCGAGCGCGTGCCCGAATGCCTCTATGTCTGGTTCAACTCGCTGCAGGGCCGTGGGGAGCCGGTAACCGAGGCCGAGGTCCGGCAGATGTGGACCGAGGACTGCCAGATGATCACCAACGGGCAAATCAAATGCACCGGTATCCCGGGATTCGCAAAACACTTCAACGAGATCCGCGACAAGCTGAAGTCGTTCAAGGTGAGCTTACCCATGTCAATCCGGGTGGAGGAAAACAACACCGTTGGCGTGTACTATCACATCGACATTGTCATGAAGGACGGGACTCCCGGTCGTGTGCTGGTATGCGCATTCTTTGAGGTTCGCGGTGGAAAAGCCGCGAAAATGACCGAGATCGCGTACCACGAGGGAGCGCAGCTTCAGCTGGAGAATCACTGAACCTGCGCACATCAGCGGCGACTACGTGCAGGACGTGGTCGTCGCGCATTTTTTCCACGGAGGACAACATGTCGCGATCGGCAACTGAATCGGGTTTCTTTGATCAGAGCGCCGCGCAGATCGCCGGCAAGATCGACCAGGAGCTCACCAAGGGGTTGCGCTCTTCGGCCTTCACCGCGCAGGAAAAGCTGGCGATCGCGTGCCGCATATTGGCGGAGGAGGGGCATGCGCGCACTCTGGCCGGTCAGATCACCGTGCGCGCCGAACAGCCGGGTGCCTTCTGGACGACACCGTTCGGCATCGGCTTCGCTGAGATGAATGTGATGCATCTGTTGTGCGTGGATGGTGAGATGCGCACCGTGGAGGGTGAGGGCATGGCCAATCCCGCGGCTCGCTTTCATCTGTGGGTGTATCGCGCGCGTCCAGAGATCAACTGCATCGTTCACACGCATCCGCGGTACAGCTCAGCGTTGTCAATGGTAGCCCAGCCCTTGGCTGTCGCGCACATGGACGCCACGGTTTTCCACAATGACTGTGCCTGGCTTGAAAACTGGCCAGGCGTTCCGCTTGCAAACGAGGAAGGGCGCTTGATCTGCGAAGCGCTTGGTACGAGGCGTTCAATCCTGCTGGCCCATCACGGCCTTCTGACGACAGGCAAGACGTTGGAGCAGGCAGTCTATCTCGCCGTACTGTTCGAGCAGGCTGCCCAGCTTCAATTGCTCGCCCAGTCGATCGGGACGATCCGCGCCGTCGCACCCGAGTTGGCGCAGCAGGCGCACGACTTTCTGTTGAAGGACAGCGTGGTCAATGCAACGTTCGAATATTGGG
>Ga0137412_10004699_pt1 | contig 10899 bp, 11 predicted proteins | sample CZODoug2_1_16fun_FD_122160 | JGI IMG/M metagenome (GOLD analysis project Ga0137412, IMG submission 122160) | Vadose zone soil fungal communities from Angelo Coast Range Reserve, California, USA - CZODoug2_1_16fungal (Hybrid Assembly) | ecosystem: Environmental > Terrestrial > Soil > Vadose zone... | reverse complement strand
AACAGCTCGGGCACATCGCCGGAGACGATGCGGCGCGCCAGGCCTTCGACGATAGCGGTCTTGCCCACGCCAGGTTCCCCGATCAGCACCGGGTTGTTCTTGGTCCGGCGAGAAAGAACCTGGATCACGCGACGAATCTCTTCGTCCCGTCCAATGACCGGATCCAATTTGCCCCGCCGCGCCAACTCCGTAAGGTCCTTGGCGTAACGGTCGAGAGCCTGGTATTTGCCTTCCGGATTCTGATCCGTGACTCGTTGATTGCCACGCACCGAGGTGAGTGCCTGCAGAATCGCGTCCCCGGTTGCGCCGAGAGAGGCGAGCAGCATTTGTGCGGGGTCTTTCTTATTTTGTGCCAGTGCCAAAAGCAGATGCTCGGTCGATACGTACTCGTCCTTGAAGTCCTGCGCCTCTTTCGAAGCGTCGTTTAATACTTTTTGCATGCTTGCAGAGAGGCCGGGCTCTGCAGCTGCGCCGGAGACTTTAGGTAGTTTGTCTACGACCTGGCGGGCACTCGAGACTAATTGCTCGGTGGGCACGCCGATCTTCTGCAGCAACGGAACAATAATGCCTTCTTTGTCTTCTACCAAAGCCATCAGCAGATGGATTGGCAACACTTCGGGTTGGCCATTCTCATTGGCCAGTGAACTGGCCTTCTGAATTGCCTCCTGCGATTTCAACGTGAACTTATCCCAGCGGATAGCCATATGGGTGTCATCCTTCGTGACCAGATCATCCTCATCGCTTGTAGTGCGAAAGCGAGGGCAGCATCCCCCGGACGCCACTCGGATCGGTCGTCATTCCTGTTTCGATCTTGAAGTTGCTACGTAGGTATCTTAAAAATTTGGGGAGTTCACCCCGGAAGACCTCCGAGGTGAACTCAACCCGTAAAGTTACGCTGTTTTAGCGGTTTCGGATGCCACCGGTTGCGGTTGATTCTGGTTCAGCTGCTTGGCCGATCCTACACTCACCTTGATCTGCTTGGGCTTGGTCTCCGGACGCTTCTGCAGTTCCAAACGCAGCACCCCGGCATCATACTCAGCCTTGATGCTCTCCGGGTCAATAGTGTTTGGCACCGTGAACGCACGATAGAAAGTGCCGTAGCGGCGCTCCACACGGTGGAAGTTCTCTTCCTTCCCCTCAGTCTGGAAGCTGCGCTCGCCCTTCACGGTCAGGGTGTTATTTTCCATGCGGACATCAAGATCCTCCTGGCGCATGCCGGGAATTTCGATCTTGAGCACCAGCTTGTTCTCGTCCTCATAAATGTCGACAGGGGGTACGAAGCCGGCGGCCGTCACGAGTTCGTTGTCTCCCGAGTTGTTGCCACGGGAAAAGTCCTGAAAAATGCTATTCATCCGATTCTGCAAAGCCAAAACGTCGCGATAGGTTTCCCAGCGAGTAATTGCCATACTTCTCCTCCGAATTGCGGACCAATTCATTGGCCAGCTATTTCTTGGATGCAAATATAGCACCAGGGAGTCAGAAAATGTGAGTACGTTTGCATCATATCTGCTGCGGTAACTCCGGAGTCGCTTCCAGAAGCGCTTTGGTATAGTCCTCGACTGGAAAGCGGCATATCTGGTCGCAGGCGCCCATTTCCACCACCTTGCCGGCACGCATGACCACAATGCTGGTGGCGAGGTAGCGCACCAGGGGCATGGAGTGGGAGATAAAGAGGTAAGTCAAATGGAATGTTTGCTGTAGATGCCGGAGCAGATTCATGATCTGAGCTCCCACGCTGACGTCGAGGGCGGAAACGGGCTCGTCGAGCACCAGGAGCTCGGGGCGAAGAGCGAGGGCCCGGGCAATATTGATTCGTTGGCGCTGCCCCCCAGAAAATTCGTGCGGATAACGAGGCAGGGCAGACTCGTCCAGGCCGACCTCAGCCAGTAGTTCTCGAGGATTTTCGACTGGGCCCCCCGAACCATCGTGGCGATGGATGCGAAACGGTTCGGCGATGATTTCGGCTACCGTCATACGCGGATTGAGGGCCGCGAATGGATCCTGGAAGACGGGTTGCATCCGCCGGCGGAGCGTCCGCAGCCTGGCGCTGGAAGCGCCGCAGATGACTTCTTCTCCAGCGAAGGAGACGGTTCCTGAAGAGGGTGGGATGAGGCCCAGAATCATACGGGCCACGGTGCTTTTGCCGGAGCCCGATTCGCCTACCAGCCCCAGGGTCTCCCCACGGGCAATGGAGAAGGAGACCCGGTCAACGACGCACTTTTCCTGGCGTGCGCCGCGCCATCCGTTGCGCCTCGCGTAGTTCTTGGTGAGCTGGTTTACCTCGAGCAGAGCCATGGCCGGATGTTAGCAGCCGCTCGCTCTATTTGGGGCCTGAGACCTAGATGCCTGAAATCTAGATGTCTAGGTTCTTGACGTCCAGCGCGTTGTCTTCGATGAACTTACGCCGCGCTTCCACGTCTTCGCCCATGAGCGTGCTGAAGATAGACTCAGTTTCCGCTATATCTTCCAACTTTACCGACAGCAGGGTGCGGCGGTCGGGGTCCATGGTCGTTTCCCATAGCTGGGTTGAAGTCATCTCGCCCAGGCCTTTATAGCGCTGCACGTCGTACTCACGCCTGCCCTGCTCGATCACGTGCTCGAATACCTCACGCGCCGATTGCTTGGTCACGGGATCAGCAGGGATCCGCTTGGCCTTCTTTGGCTTGGCGGCCGCGGTTTCCACCGCAGGAGCATCCGCCTCTGGCTCCTCGGCTTCTGTGGCCTTGGCGTACTCGATCACGAAGGGCGGTTCCAGCTCCTCCCGGATCAGGGAGTACTTGGCCATCATTTGCCGGTATTCCGGAGACGAGGCCAGGGTCCAGTCGACCCGGCGCTCCGCTCCCTGGCTGTCGGTAAAGCTGACTGACCAGGTACGATGCTCTTCCTCGTACCGTGGCGCTGCCACCGCTTTGAACTGGAAGCGTTTGGTCATCTTCACCAGTTCAGCGTGCAGCTTGGCGAGTTTCGCCGGCACTGTTCCTTCGGCCTCAAAGTCGGAGCGCCGCATCAGCTCAAACCTGGGGAGCAACTCCGTGACCTCCTCGTTGCGCATATGCTTGTTGGCCTTCTCAAACACGCCCAGGTAGTCGTTGAGCTGGCCCATGAACTTGGTCAACGCAGCGCCTTCGAGCCTCTTACCTGCAGTACCGTAGCGCAAGCCCATGCCTTCTGAGGCGCGCTTGATCATCACTTTGACAAATTCCCGGTCGTCCTTGATGTACTGCTCGAACTTGCCCTTCTTGATGCGGTAGAGCGGTGGTTGGGCAATGTAGACGTGCCCACGCCGGATTAGGTCGACCATGTGGCGGAAGAAGAAGGTCAAAAGCAGGGTCCGGATATGCGAACCGTCCACGTCGGCGTCGGTCATCAGAATGATCTTGCCGTAGCGCAACCTGGCCGGATCGAAGTCATCCTTGCCAATGCCGCAGCCCAGGGCGGTAATCATGGCGCGAATTTCTTCGTGCCCCAGCATCTTGTCGTAGCGGGCTTTCTCGACGTTCAGGATTTTGCCCTTGAGCGGGAGCACCGCCTGGAATTTACGGTCGCGTCCTTGCTTGGCGGTACCACCGGCGGATTCACCCTCGACCAGGTACAGCTCACAGCGGTCGGGCTGGCGTTCACTGCAGTCGGCCAGCTTGCCGGGCAAGCCGCCGCCATCGAGCGCGCCTTTACGACGGGTCAGATCGCGTGCTTTTCTGGCCGCCTCACGGGCTCGGGCGGCTTCGATCGCCTTGTTGATGATCTTTTTGGCAATGGGAGGATTCTGCTCGAAGAACATGCCCAGCCGTTCATTGACGAAAGCCTGCACCGTGCCGGCGATGTCGGAGTTGAGCTTGCCCTTGGTCTGCCCTTCAAATTGCGGTTGCGAGAGTTTCACGCTCACGACCGCCACAAGACCTTCACGGACATCGTCTCCGGAGAGATTCTCTTTGACGTCCTTGAACAGCCCCATCTGCTGTCCGGCCGTGTTGATGGTGCGCGTCAGCGCGGTGCGGAAGCCCGAAAGGTGGGTGCCGCCATCGACCGTGTTGATGTTGTTGGCAAAGCTGAACACCGACTCGGAATAGCTGTCGTTGTACTGCAGAGCGATATCGAGCTCAACCCCATCACGGGAAGATTCCATGACGATGGGCTTGTCATGCAGTACCTGCTTGCCCCGATTCAGATGCTTGATGAATTCGGCGATCCCGCCGGCATATTTGAAGTCGGAACGCTTGGCCTCACCAGTCTTGGGATCGGTCGTTCGTTCATCGACCAGGCTGATCTCCAGGCCCTTGTTAAGGAACGCGAGCTCGCGCAGCCTCTGGGCCAGGGTGTCGAAGTTGTATTCGGTCACCGTGAAAATAGAGCGATCGGGGAGAAAATGGATCTTTGTCCCACGCTTTTTGGTCGTCCCTGTCTGCTTCAGCTTGGTAATCGGAATTCCCTTGGCATACTCCTGCTCATAGGTGTGCAGGTCTTTCCAGACCTCTACGTCGAGCTCTTCGCTGAGCGCGTTCACGCAGGAAACACCAACCCCGTGCAGTCCGCCTGAGACTTTGTAGTTGGAGGAGTCGAACTTGCCTCCAGCGTGCAGCTTGGTGAGCACCACCTGCAGGGCAGGCATCCGCTCGCCTCCGGGAACATCCATCTCGTCCACAGGAATGCCACGTCCATCGTCCGTGACAGTGATGGAGTTATCGATGTGGATGATTACATCCACATGCGTCGCATAGCCAGCCAGCGCTTCATCGACCGAATTGTCCACCACCTCATACACCAAGTGGTGCAGACCTTGATCGCCGGTTGACCCGATGTACATCGCGGGACGTAGGCGAACAGCTTCTAAGCCTTCCAATATCTTGATGTTGTCGCCGGTATAGGTGCGCTCCGGGATTAAAGGCTCGCGCATGGCGGCGTGGGGAAGGGCGGCGGAAACGGGAAGTTCTTTGGTGGACATGCAACTCCGAACAGCAAAGCTTGAAACGGCTCTCGGTACGAAGGGACCGATTGGAAATAACATCTTGAAAGTGCAGGGTTTGGCTGCACTTGACTGCTTCAAGTTTACCACGTTTCGGGGGTCAGATAACGGTTCGCAGGCGCTCCACGCGGGGTGGAAATCAGGGCATAAACAGGCCTTAGCCGGGCATGGCAACCTTTTCGCGGAACACGAAGGTAGCTAGTACTTAGGTGACCAGTATGCCCCTTTTTAAGAATTCTGAAGTAACCCAAAGATGGGGTACTCTGGGGCAGTTGAAGGGGGTACTTAGGTAAGGTCAAGAGTAGATAACCTCTATATGTGCTTAAAAACACACACTCGCGAATTTTGCGAACTATACTCTTGATTGTTCCCCTCTACTACACAGAAACGAAACACAAACCCCCCGGAGGTAACCAGTCATGAAACTTTTCGTCCACGCATCCATCTTCTCCGTCGTCTTCGCCGGTTTTGTTGCCAGTGCGGTAACTACCAAGTCTACCGATCATGTGACCGCGAGTCATAGCCTCGTCGCCGCACCGCACGCCATGCCGGTACCGACCTGCAAACCGGGTGACTGCGGTCTCTAGAGCGAAATGCGGTACTAAGGCTATCTCCAGCAGTACCCAAACTAGGCACTGATAGCACAAAAGTGCCAGACTTAAAGGTTTTCTTAGGTTGAGCACCATCCCTTTTCGAGCTATTCTCAAGACTCGGAAGGGGTGGTGTGATGATGAACGTAGCCCTTAGCACCTTGTACACGGCAGAGCCCCTCCTCATGGTCGTGGCCATGGTGACTCTGCTCAGATCTCGGGAACATCGGCGCTTTCCCGCGCTTTTCGCCTACGTCACGGTTCGGCTCACATCTACAGTGATGCTTCACCTCCTGATGCACGCGCACCGCTTCATCACGGTGAGCGAGAAGACCGTCTACTCCTGCTACTTCTACACTTATTGGTGCAGCTATGTCGCGAGCGCGATCGTTGTGTTCCTGGTCATCCAGGAGCTGTTCCAGTCCTCCATGGATCCTTTTCCTGGGCTTAAGTGGTTGGGTACGATATCGTTTCGTTGGGTGGCCTGCATATCCTTTGTTGCCACGTCCGCGGCCCTTCTCGCACCGGGTGGCAAAGGCAACAGGTTTGTCCTCGCCCTTGTGGGCCAGGCGATGCGCTGCGAGAGCGTCTTCATCCTTAGCCTCCTGCTGTTCCTGATGCTTGCCGCGGGCAAGCTCGGGCTGTCGTACCGCAGCCGGGTCTTTGGAATCAGTTCTGGCTTCGGGATCATGGCAGCGAGTGACTTGATCGTCTCTGCAGCGTTTTTGCACTTCGGAGACAACATGTTGACCTCAACCGTCAGCGTGGTTACGACAAGCGCCAGCCTGGTGACTCTGGCCGTCTGGTCCGCTTACTTCCTGGTACCTGAACCAACTCGCCAGGTTACCGCGTTCAGCGCTTCGTCACCCCTGGCGCGTTGGAACGAGATCGCAACCACCTTGGAACACAGCACGCCTCGGGTTCCAGTGGCGGTCCCGGCCAGCGACTTCTTCCTTCAGGATGTCGAAAAGGTGGTCGACCGCATTTTGGTCAAGAACTCGCTTCACGTAGCCAGTTAGACTTCCAGGCAAACGCAAAAAGGCCGTAACGGGATACTCCGTTACGGCCTTTTTGCTGTGTGCGGGGACGAGTGTGAACCGAAAGAGAACCGCACGCCGAAGCAGTGCCCGTCGTTTTTTTGGCTTCAGCGTTAGTTGGCGGGAGTCTCTACCGGCTGAACCGAGACAAATCGGCCAGTCTTACCGCGGTCGATGAAGCTCACCCGGCCAGCAATCTCGGCGTAGAGGGTGTCGTCTTTTCCCCGGCCGACGTTCAAACCAGGCTTCAATTTGGTGCCGCGCTGGCGCACGATGATGGAACCGCCGGTGACCACCTGTCCGGCGAAGATTTTGACGCCCAGTCGCTGAGCGTTCGAGTCGCGACCGTTTTTCGAACTGCCTAAGCCTTTTTTGTGTGCCATTGCCTAATCCTCAATCAATCAGAAATTTGCCTACTGGGCAGCCTTTTCGCTGCCATAGCTCAATCCATTTACCTCGATGCTGTTGATCCGCACCTCGGTGTAGGCCTGGCGATGGCCCTGCAGCTTCTTGTACTGCTTCTTGCGCTTGAAGTGGAAAACCAGGATCTTATCCCCGCGTCCCTCGCTGACGACGGTGCCCAGCACCTTGCCTTCCGTGGGCTTGGCAAGGGGCGCCTGTCCATCCGAAAAGGCCAGCACGTCGTTGAATTCCACCGCGCCGTTGGGCTCGACGGCCGGTTTTTCGATTTTGACTACCTCGCCTGGGGAAACGCAATACTGCTTACCACCGGTACGGATCACAGCGTACATAAAAATCCTCCACGCCGAATCACATCGGCGGAAAAAGCTAGCTGGGCAAATAATGGATTGCTGATTGTGCTCAAACCCGAAGGTGAGCAGACCGCACCAAAGGCTTAGGTCCCAAGCTCTCTAAGTTTACGGTTCCTGCCTGTTTTGGTCAACTCGGCGGATTGAAACAGGTAAACCCCGAGGATCACGATCAATGGTTCCAGCGGGTGCCGAAAGCGGGCATGGGCGGCCACGCCGTAGTAGACCAGGGGCAACAGCAGAAAGGCCCACGCGAACAGCCAGGCGGCCGGGGCCTTTTGCCGCAGGGCGAGCGTGAGTCCGAGCAGTCCGCAAACGCTGCCGAATATGAAGTTCAGACTGCGCGCGTACTCCACCCACTCTGTCCGGCTTACCGGGTGGGGAACCCCGGCCCAAAAGAAGAACACCCGCTTGAGTGTGTTCTTCACCAAGCGATCCGGGTCGCTGCGCATCGAGGTCATGGCTCGCTCTCCACGCATTTTGGAGTAGGCAATCTCGCCCATCGCGGTGTAGAGCCGAAGCTGATCGGGCGCCTGGATAGGGTGGTCATACTCCATCAGCAACCCGGTCGATCCCGGCCCATTGCCCAGGTACAGCTCGGCGCCGAAATTTCCTCGGGCCGGCACGAAGTGGTGGAAGACCCGCCAATTCCTCCAGGTCCAGGGCCCCAGGCAGACGGTGAAGAACACGGCGGCCAGAATTACTCCGCTCAGCGGACGCTTGGGCGACCCGGCGAGAACCCATAGTCCGCAAGCCGGCAGGAAGATGAGGAGAGCGGGATTGCTCAGTCCGGTCAGTCCCCAGAGCACCCCAAAGGTAGCCCAGCGTCGCGGGGTTTCGTCGGATCGTAGGCGCAAGGCCAGCACCAGCACCCAGGAAAAGAGAAACGTGGTCAGCGATGTATCCCATACCCAGCGGACGGCATATTGCATGGCTGCCGGGTAGAGCGCCCAGATCCAGGCCGACCACCCGGCCACGTTCAGGTTGAAGCAGCGAGCTGCGATCTCCCAGATCGTCAGGGTCGTAAGAGCGGAAAACAAGCTATTGAGAGTGAGAATTAGCCATGCAGACAGGGGGCTAAACACGCCGCACAGCTTGAAGACTCCGGCCAGGAGCAAGGGAAAGAGCGGCCCAACCCACGCGGTGGGGCCGGTGTGTCCCCGGAAGGGATCGGAGAAGCCGTACCCGGTGGCCAGCGCCCGGGCAACCCTCCCCATCTCTTCCCCGAACAGCATGTGGTCGTCATAGGGACGGAAGCGATAGGTGTGGGCCAAGGTAAGGTAGAGCACCCGGACGGCGAAAGCTACCCAGAAAACCAACCACGGCGGATGGAATTCTTTGCCAGCCTGCTGGGAAGGAGCACTCATTGAGTTACAGTGAATTGCCGCGGGCGCTCACTTCGGGCTCGGATTACGACACGTTTGGTCATCGAAAAGGGCCGGGGAAAAGGGCCGGGGAAAAGGGCCGGGAAGCAGTGATCCGTATTCTATAGCGCTGCCGGCCCGGGTTGTCGCCGGCTGCGGGTCCGGCTATACTGGTAGTTCGCGAGTTTGTTGCGTGTACGTGTCTTGTGCTTTAGCCCACTATCATCCTCTTCGATAGTGCGTGCACAGAGTTAGACTGCCGCACGGTTTCTGCGAAAAGCTTAAGTAATCTGGAGTTTGTCATGGCTCAGGTTTGCACAATCTGCGGCAAAGGCCCGCAGTTCGGTAACAAGATCTCGCACGCGCACAATGTTTCCAAGCGTCGCTGGAATGTTAATCTTCGTCCCGTCAAGGCTGAGGTGGACGGCGGCAATAAGCGGATTCGCGTGTGCACCCGCTGCATCAAGGCAGGCAAGGTCGTTAAGGCTTCGTGATTATTCCTTTGTCCCCGTGTGTTTGGGGTCAAAACCCAGCGACAACGAGTTGATGCAATAGCGAAGCCCGCCCGGCCCCGGGCCATCCGGAAAGACGTGTCCCAGGTGGGCGCCGCAGCGGGCGCACGTGACCTCGGTGCGCGTCATCCCGTAGCTTTTGTCTTCATGCAGCTGCACTGCATGCGCATTTGCCGGCACTGAGAAGCTGGGCCAGCCGCTCCCCGACTCGAACTTGGTGTCGGAGCTGAATAGCTCAGCGCCGCAGGCCCCACAGCGGTAAGTTCCGTCCGCATGGTTCCGGTAGAGAGCGCCGGAGAATGCCGGCTCCGTCCCCTTCTGCCGCATGACGTAATACTGTTCCGGGGTCAGCTCGGCCCGCCACTCCGCGTCCGTCTTTTCAATCTTGTCCACCTTGGCGACTTGCTCTTTTTCCATGATCTCGCTCCCGACTGATTCGATGCCTCCCGTTCAGTAAAGACGCGGCCTATCGCAGTGCGATCACTTCGATCTCGACCAGGGCATCCTTGGGTAATCTGGCCACTTCGACCGTGGACCGGGCCGGCGCGACCCAGCCATCTTTCGCCAGATACGTGGCATAAATCTCGTTCATCGCCGCAAAATCACCCATGTTCTTGAGATAGACCGTGGTCTTGACCACCTTTTGCAGATCGCTGCGGACTGCGGCCAGGACGGCCTTCAGGTTTTCGAGGACGCGAACGGTTTGCTCCCGAATGCCGCCATCCACAATTTGCCCGGTCTTGGGAGCGAGCCCCACCTGCCCTGAGGTGTAGATCATTTCCCCGATTTCAATTGCCTGGGAATAAGGGCCGATTGCCGCGGGAGCATTTTCTGTAGAGACAGCCGACTTACCAAGAAGATTCATGCCCTGATTTTCCCATGCTTTATACCTTGTGGGCGCGTTGCACGTCGCGGACGCCAGGCACCCGCCGCAGGCCGCTCACCAGGCGCGTCAGGTGGCGCATGTCTTCGGCTTCCAGAACAAACTCGACCACCGCCTCTGAGTCGCCCGTCGGCTTGGAATCGACTCCTCGAATATTGGTGCCGTCGTCGCTGATGACGGCCGTCATTTCTTTCAGCATGCCGGCACGATCGTCGCAATAGACCGTTAGCTTGACCGGGTAAGTCATCTTGCGTCCTGGATTTTCCTCCGCCACGCGCGCCCACTCCACCGAGATGCGGCGGTCGCTCTCGTAGAGCAGGTTCTGTACATTCGGGCAACTCCGCGCGTGCACCGCTACGCCCTTGCCGCGAGTCACGTAACCGACAATTTCTTCACCGCGGATCGGATTGCAACATCGGGCGCGGTAAACCAGTAGATCGTCCTGACCCTCCACTTGCAAGGAGTCGGACCCGTGCATGTGGACACGCCTGACCGCTTCCGACATCAGGCCCTTGGGAGCGTCCTTAGCCGGTTCAATTTCCAGGCCGGTCTGCGCCGTCACCCCCGGAGAAAGCTTGTTCAGAATCTGGCGCGAGGAGTATTTGCCGAACCCGATGGCCGCCATCAGGTCGCTGGATGTTGCCAGGCCACATTCGCCAGCTGCGCGAGCATAATCCGTGTCGGTGAGTTTGCTCAAGGAGACTTTGTACTTGCGCGCTTCCCGGTCGAGCAGCTTCTTGCCGATTTCAATGGCCCGCTCACGCTGATGCTCGTTGAGCCAAT